>Ga0207645_10003476_pt1 | contig 11936 bp, 6 predicted proteins | sample KBSM53metaG_FD_184331 | JGI IMG/M metagenome (GOLD analysis project Ga0207645, IMG submission 184331) | Miscanthus rhizosphere microbial communities from Kellogg Biological Station, Michigan, USA - KBS M5-3 metaG (SPAdes) (version 2) | ecosystem: Host-associated > Plants > Roots > Rhizosphere >...
CCGCCGGTGAGCCGGTTCGGGCGGCGGACGCGCCTTATCCCGTGAACCCTTTGAACCGATTACAATTAACGACGTGAAAGTGCTGATAGCGAACCGCGGCGAAATCGCGGTGCGCGTGATCAGGGCCTGTCGCGAGATGCGGATCCCGACGGTCGCGGTCTATTCGGACTGCGATCGCGGGGCGCGGCACGTGCGGGACGCGGATCAGGCGGTCCACATCGGGCCCAGCCCGGCGTCCGAGAGCTACCTGCGGATCGACAAGTTGCTGGATGCGGCGAAAGCGACCGGCGCCGACGCGGTGCATCCCGGGTACGGGTTCCTCGCCGAGAACGCGGCGTTCGCGCGCGCGTGCCGCGACGCCGGGCTCACCTTCATCGGGCCGTCGCCCGACGCGATCAGCCGCATGGGCAGCAAGACCGGCGCGCGCGAGATCGCGATCGGCGCCGGGGTGCCGGTCGTGCCCGGCACCGACGCACCGCTCGGCGCCGAGGCGTCCGACGCCGACATCATCGCGGAAGGCGGGCGCGTCGGCTTTCCGCTGATGGTCAAGGCCGTCGCCGGCGGCGGCGGCAAAGGGATGCGCGTCGTCGAATCCGCGGACGCGCTGCTCAACGCGGTACGGACGGCGCGATCCGAAGCCGGCTCCGCGTTCGGCGACACGGCGGTCTACTTCGAGCGGCGCATCATGAAGCCGCGACACATCGAGATCCAGCTGCTCGCCGATCGCTACGGCACCGTCGTGCCGTTCGTCGAGCGCGAGTGCTCCATCCAGCGCCGTCACCAGAAAGTGGTCGAGGAGTCGCCGTCGATGGCGGTGGACCCGCACCTGCGGCGGCGCATCGCCGACGCGGCCGCAAAGGTGGCCGCCGCCGCCGGCTACACCAACGCCGGCACCATCGAGTTCCTGCTCGACGAGGACGGGTCGTTCTACTTCCTCGAGATGAACACGCGGCTGCAGGTCGAGCACCCGGTGACCGAGATGGTCAGCAGCATCGACCTGGTGCACTGGCAGATCCGCCTCGCGCGCGGCGAGCGGCTGACCATCGATCCCGAGCGCGCGCTGACGCCGCAGGGACACGCCATCGAATGCCGGATCTACGCCGAGGATCCCGACGAAGGCTTCATGCCCTCGCCCGGGCTGGTGCGCGCCATCCATCCCGCCAGCGGACCGGGGATTCGCGACGACGGGGGCGTGCTCGCGGGTTTCACGGTTCCGGTGTTCTACGACTCGATGATCGCGAAGCTGGTGGCCTGGGCGGGGACGCGCCCCGAGGCCATCGAGCGGATGTCGCGCGCGCTGCGCGAATACGAGATCGTCGGCATCAAGACGACCCTCCCGTTCTTCCTGTGGCTGATGGCCGAGCCCGACTTCCTCGCGGCGCGCTTCGACACGACCTACCTCGATGCGCTGCTCAAGTCGCGTCACGGCGAGTCGTTCAGCCGGTTCTCCGAGAGCGAGGAGCGCACGATCGCCATGGCCGCCGCGATCGACGCCTGGTTTCGCGCCAGCGGGACGGCGGCGGGCGGCGCCCGACAGACCGGCAGCGCCTGGAAGATCGCCGCGCGGCAGGAGGCGCTCCGCGGTTGACGTTCGAAATCGAGATCAACGGCAGGAGCCGCAGCGTGTCGATCGAGCGGACCGGCGGCGGCGGACAGTTCCGCGTGTCGATGGACGGCCAGGCGCGTCTCGTGGACGCGCAGCGCAGCGGTGACTACGGCCTGTCCCTGTTAGTGGACGGCGACGCACATGCCGGTGCGACCGTGCAGCTCGCGCCGGGTGCGGCGCCCGGCGCGCTTCTCGCATATCTCCAGGGGCGCAGCGTCGCCGTCACCGTCAACGGCCGCCGGACCGGCCGCGGCGCGGGCGACAGCGGCGGCGCCGCGCACGGAGAACAGAAGATCGTGGCGCCGATGCCCGGGCGCGTCGTCCGCGTGCTGGTCGCCGCCGGCGACGTCGTCGAAGCGCGCCAGCCGATCGTCGTCGTCGAAGCGATGAAGATGGAAAACGAGCTGCGATCGCCGAAGGCCGGCCGCGTCAAGGACGTCGGCGTCACGGCCGGCGCGTCGGTCGAGGCCGGCCGCGTCCTCGTCGTGGTGGAATGATCGAATGTGACCGCTGAACCCGAGCTTCCACCGGAGCAGCCCGACGCCGCGCCAGAGCCGGCTCCCGCGGCGCCCCCGCCGGTACGGCGCGGGCATCCGGTGCTGCGGGCGCTCGGCGTCCTCGTCGGCATCGTCGTCGCCCTCATCGTTGCGTCGCTGACGATCGATCTCGGTCCCGCCCTGCGCAAGCGCGCCGAAGACGCCGGCTCGAAGTGGCTCGATCGCCCGATGCACATCGGCAAGCTCGGCATCCGCCTCGATCGCGGCGCCTTTCAGCTCGACGACCTCGTCATCGAAGGGCTCAAGCCCACCGACCGGCCGTTCCTCAAGGCGAAGCGCGTCTTCGTCAACCTGCCGTGGTGGACCGTCTTCACCCACGACCTGATCGTCGAGAACGTCGAGATGACCGACTGGGACATGCTCGTCGAGCAGTTTCCCGGCAAGCACAATTTCCCGCGCGTGATGGGGCCGCCGCGCACCGCGCCGAAGGGGCCGTCGCGCTTCAAGCTGACGACGACGACCCGGCAGGTGACGGCGCGCAACGGCCGGTTCGTCTACGACGATCACACGACGCCGTGGAAGGTGGTGTGCCCGAACCTCGACGTCAGCGTGTTCAAGGGGCTCGACACCTACCGGGGCACCGCGCAGTTCAGCCACGGGACGGTGAAGATCCTCTCCTACGACGAGTTCCGCGCCGACATGCAGACGCGGTTCAGGATCGACGGCGGCAAGGTGGTGCTCGAGGCGATCAAACTCGAGAGCACCGGCGCCTCCACCGACGTGACCGGCTACGTCGATCTGAGGAACTGGCCGGAAATGCTCTACAACGTGAAGTCGCGCATCGATTTCCCGACGCAGAAGGCGATCTATTTCAAGGACATGAACTTCACCGTGGCGGGCCGCGGCGATTTCCTCGGCACGTTCCGGTTCTTCAAGACGCCGACGGGAACCGGGCGCGAGCTGAAGGGCACGTTCACCAGCCCCGAGGCCGGCGTCAACGCCTGGCGTTTCCCCGACGTGAAGGGATCGCTGCTCTGGAACAACGGCGCCTTCCGCGTCACCGACGTGAGCACGGCGCTCTACGGCGGGCACGCGCTGTTCGACTACACGATGGAGCCGCTCGGCCGGCCGGGGCATCCGACGCAGGTCGTCTGGGACACCCGGTACGCGGACGTCGATCTGACGCAGCTCACCGACTTCCTCGAGCTGGAAGGCATTCGTCTGACGGGACGCGCGACGGGACGCAACCGCCTCGAATGGCCGCTCGGGAAATGGTCGATGAAGCACGGCCAGGGTGAAATCAGCGCGGCGATGCCGCCGGGCGCCGTACCGATGACGAAGACGATCGATCCCGATCTGATCGCGAAGGTCGATCCGCTGCCGCCGGCGCTCGGGCCGTTCAACCGGAACCTGGAGATCGGCCACGTGCCGATCGCCGGGCACATCGTCTATGCGCTCGATCCCGACTGGATCACCGTCGCCAGCGGCGTCGCCGCGACGGAGAAGACCTACGTCGAGTTCACGGGGCGGACCGGGTGGGGGCAGCGATCGAACATGCCGTTCCACGTCACCAGCGCCGACTGGCAGGAGAGCGATCGCGTGCTGGCCGGGATCATGACGGCGTTCGGCGCGCCCACCGGCGGCATCGCCATCGGCGGCCGCGGCGAGTTCGACGGCGTGATGACCGAGTCGTTCACGCGGCCGCGCATCGAGGGGCATTTCACCGGCGATCGCATGCGCGCGTGGGACACCCTGTGGGGACGCGGCACCGCCGATCTCGTCATCCAGAACAGCTACGTCGACATCAGCAACAGCACGATCGAGAAGGACGGCTCGACGATTCGCGCCCAGGGGCGCTTCTCGCTCGGCTACCCGCGCAAGGACGGCGGCGAAGAGCTGAACGCCAACGTCACGATGTCGAAGCGGCCGCTGGCGGATCTGCGGAACGCGTTCGCCCTCTACGACTACCCGGTCGACGGGCTCACCTCGGGCGAGTTCCACGTCTACGGCAACTACCTCGGCCCCAACGGCGTCGGGAAGCTGATCATCGAGAAGGGGACCGCGTACGGCGAGACCTTCGACGTCGCGACGTCGGATCTCCGCTTCGAGGGCACCGGCGTCCGCCTCGACAAGATCAACATCAGCAAGAGCACCGGCAAGGTCACCGGCGCGGCGTGGGTGGCGTGGGACGGCAACTACTCGTTCGACGCGACGGGATCGAAGATTCCGGTCGAGTCGCTGGCCACGGTGTCGTTCCCGAGCGCGCCGCTGTCGGGGATCATGTCGTTCGACGCGACCGGCACCGGCACCTTCGACTCGCCGCGCTACGACGTCAAGATCGGCATCGCCGACCTGTTCGTCGGCGACGAAGGCATCGGCCAGGTCACGGGGCGTCTGGCGCTGCGCGGCGAGATGATGACGCTCGACGCCGAGGCCTCGTCGAATCGTCTGTCGGTCTCCGGCTCCGGCCGGATCGCGCTGACGCCCGAGATGGACACGGAGGCGACGCTCCGGTTCTCCGACACCTCGCTCGATCCGTACCTGCGGTTCGTCGCGCCCAAGATGTCGCCGTTCACCACCGCGGTGGCCGACGGCACCATCCGCGTCGTCGGCGAGCTCGCCGACCTCCATCACCTCCGCGTCGAGACCAGCGTCAACAAGCTGCAGTTGAAGCTGTTCGACTACCCGGCTGCCAACGAAGGGCCGATCCAGCTGGCGCTGAACCAGGGCGTCGTGCAGGTCACGCGTTTCCGGCTGGTCGGCGAAGGCACCGCGCTGGAGTTGAGCGGCACGGTCGGCCTCGACGATCGCCGCATCGCCCTCGACGCGTCGGGCGACGCGAACCTCGGCATCCTGCAGGCCTTCTACCGCGAGATCCGCAGCTCCGGCAACGCCTCGCTGCACGCGCAGGTGCGGGGGCCGCTCGACAACCCGGTGTTCTCCGGCGACGCGCTGATCTCGGAAGGGCGCGTCCGCTACTCGGCGCTGCCGCACAGCCTGCAGGGCATCAACGGCCGGCTCGCCTTCGACGCGCAGGGCATCCGCATCGTCGACGCGGTGGCGCAGCTGGGCGGCGGTCCGGTGCACTTCGGCGGGCGCATCGGGCTGGACGGCTACGCCATCGGCACCGTCGACCTGACCGCGACCGGCGATCAGATGCACCTGCGCTACCCCGAGGGTTTCCGTTCGACCGTCGACGCGGCGCTGACGCTGCGCGGCACGACCGCCGCGCTCGTGCTCGGCAGCAACGTCGTCGTCCGCGACGGCGTCTACGAGAAGCGGATCGAGCCCAACGTCGACATCTTCTCGCTCACCTCCGGATCGGGCACCGGCCTTCCCGTGGCCGCGTCGGAGACGGCGACGCTGCCGCTTCGCTACGACATCAAGGTGCAGGCGCCCGGTACCCTGCGCCTCGAGAGCAATCTCGCGCGGATGGTCGCGCGCGCCGATCTGACGCTGAACGGCACCTACGACAAGCCGGTGATCTTCGGCCGCGCCGACATCGAGCGCGGCGAGGTGATCTTCGAAGGCAACCGCTACCGGATCACGCGCGGCACCATCGACTTCCTGAACCCCAACGGGATCGAGCCGTTCTTCGACATCGAGGCGGAAGCGCGGATCCGCTCGCTCGGCGATGCGCAGACCGGCTCGGCGAGCGCGAGCGAGACCTACCGCGTGACGATTGCCGTCTCCGGCACGATGGGCGGGAAGCTGAACCTCACCGCCAACTCCGATCCGCCGCTGTCGAACGTCGACATCCTCTCGCTGATCTTCGGCCAGGCCACCGCGTCGGATCTCGCCAACCCCGAGCTGCGGCGGCTGCGGCCCGAGGCGGCGACGCAGTCGGAAGAGCAGCTGCTGAAGGTCGGCCTGCTGCGCGTCCTCGCCGGCGGCATCACCGGCTCGGTCGGGCGCGCGGTGGAGCAGACGCTCGGCGTCGACAACGTGCAGATCTCGCCGAGCATCGGCACCGAGGCGGATCCGCTCACGCCGACGGCGCGGCTGATCGTCGGCAAGCGCCTGTCGGGACGGGCCTACCTGACGTTCTCGCGCGCGCTCGGTACGACGACCCGCGGCGAGCAGATCATCATCCTCGAGTACGACCAGTCCGATCGCCTCGGCTGGGTGCTCACGCAGAACGGCGCGAACACGTTCGCCATCGACTTCCGCGTGCGGAGGACCTTCTAGCGTGGGGACGCGTCGCGCCGTGCCGGTGGTCGCGCTGCTGCTGGCCTCGCTCGCCGCGCCGGTCCTGGCGCAGGAACCGGCGGCGGCGGCCTACGTCGACCGGCCGGTCTCGTCGAACGCCGTCATCATCGAGGGGCGCCCCGCGCCCGATCCCGCGCTGCTCGACGCGATCCAGTCGAAACAGGGAGCGCCGCTGAAGATGACGGACGTCCGCGAGACGATCATGCATCTCTACAGCCTCGGCCGCTTCGAGGACGTCCGCGTCGAAGCCGCCGCGGCGCCCGACGGCGGCGTCTCCCTGCGCTACATCGTCGATCCGATCCACTCCGTCACGCGGGTCGAGTTCCACGGGCAGCTCGGACTCTCCGAAGGCACGCTGCGCAGCCGCATGGTCGATCGGTTCGGGCAGACGCCGCCGGCGAACCGCGCGGCTGACGTCGCCGCCGCGCTCCAGCAGCTCTACCAGGAAGAAGGGTTCCTGTCGGCGTCGGTGAAGCCGGGGGCGGCGATCATCGAGCACGATCCCGATCGCGCCACGCTCGTCTTCGACGTGGACGCCGGCGCGCCCACGACCATCGCCTCGTCGGCGATTGCCGGACGTCCGCTCGATCCGGCGGTGAAGCTCCAGGAGCGGCTGCAGATCGCCCCGGGCCAGCCGTATCGCCCCGCGGAGCTCCAGAAACGGCTCGGCGATCTGGTGACGGCGATGCGCCATCGCCGCTACTACGAAGCGAACGCCAGCGTGGAGAAAGCGGCCTTCTCCGACAATCGCTCGCGGGTGGATCTGACCGTCAACGTGCAGCCCGGCCCGCTGGTAACGGTGGAGTTCACCGGCGATCCGCTGCCGAAAGACAAGCTCGACGACCTGGTGCCGATCGAGCGCGAAGGATCGGTCGACCAGGATCTGCTCGAGGACTCGGCCCACCGGATCACCGACTACCTGAATCAGCAGGGCTACTGGAAGGCGCAGGTCGAGACGCCGACACGCCGCGAATCCGACGGCCGGCTGACGCTCACCTTCGCGATCGCGCACGGCCGCCTCTACCGGGTTGGACCGGGCGGCGTCCAGATCACCGGCAACCAGTTCATCTCGATCGACCAGCTGCGTCCGCTGTCCAAGATGCCGGCGGGGGATCCCTTCGTCGGCGCGCGGCTGTCGGCGATCGAGTCCGCCGTCAAGCAGCACTACCGCACGCAGGGGTTCGCCACCGCCGAGATCACGTCGGCCGTCAACGAAGTCGGCGACGCCGTGGTGCAGCCGGTCATCAGCATCAAGGAAGGGCCTCGCGTCACCATCGGCAAGGTCGGGGTCGCCGGCAACCAGGCGGTGGCGACCGAGCGGATCATGCCGATGATCTCGATGCGCGCCGGCGATCCGTACTACGGACCGGCGGTGGCGCGCGATCGCGACGCGATCGTCGGCTTCTACCTGAACGAAGGCTACGGCGCCGCCGACGTGTCGCTGGCCCCGGCGACGCCGGTGAAGAGCGGCGACGGCGCCACCGCCGACGTCATCTTCAAGATCGTCGAGGGGCCGCAGACCATCATCGAGCACATCTTCATCACCGGCAACCTGCGGACGAAGGAATCGGTGATCAGACGCGAGCTGGAGATCGCCGAGGGCCAGCCGCTCGGGCAGGCCGCGCTCACCGAGAGCCGGCGCCGTCTCACGTCCCTCGGCCTGTTCCGCCGCATCCAGATTTCTGCGGTGTCGCACGGCGATCCGGCGCTTCGCGACATCGTGGTGGCCGTCGAGGAAGCGCCGCAGACGTCGGTCGGCTACGGCGGCGGGCTCCAGGTGGACCGCGTGCTGCGCTCGCCGGATCCCGACAGCGCCCCGATCGAGCGCTACGAGTTCGCGCCGCGGGGATTCTTCGAGATCGGCCGGCGCAACGTGGCCGGACGCAACCGCTCCGTCAACCTCTACTCGCGCCTCAGCCTCCGTCCGAGCCCGGATCCGACGACACGGAAGCCGTTCGGCTTCTCGGAGTACCGCGTCATCGGCACCTATCGCGAGCCGCGCGCGCTGCAGCGATACGGCGAGTTGATCGCGACGGCGGCGGTCGAGCAGGGCGTGCGCACCGGCTTCAACTTCAGCCGGAAGGGCTTCAACACCGAGGTCGGGCACCGCTTCAACCCGATCGTCCGCGGCAGCCTGCGCTACTCGTTCGGGACGACGCACATCTTCGACTTCACGCTCCCGGAGTCGGAGCGCCTCTCGGTCGACCGCGCCTTTTCGCAGGTGCGCATCTCGGCGTTCTCGGGAGCGATGACCCGCGACACGCGTGACGACGCGCTCGAGCCGCAGGCCGGGATGTTCCTCAGCGCCGACGCGACGGTCGCGGCGCGCGCGATCGGCTCCGAGGTCGGCTTCACGAAGACGTTCCTCCAGGGGTTCGTCTTCAAGAACCTCGGCAAGCCGCACCTGGTCTTCGCCGGCGGGGCGCGGCTCGGACTGGCGCAGCCCTTCGAGCGCCTGGCGCCGGCGCTGGACGACGCCGGCAATCCGGTCGTCGATCAGAACGGCAACCCGGTCCTCGTGCCGGTGCGCGATCTGCCCGCGAGCGAGCGGTTCTTCGCCGGCGGCGACACGACGATCCGCGGCTACGCGCTCGACAGCGTCGGCGCCCCCGAGACGATTGCCACCAACGGCATCCCGCAGGGCGGCGGCGCCGAGGTCGTCCTCAACGCCGAGCTGCGCACGCCGCTCTTCGGCCAGGTCGGCGGCGTCCTCTTCGTGGACGGCGGCAACATCTTCGAGAAGTCCACCGATCTCGACCTCGGCCGGCTGCGGGGCAGCGTCGGCTTCGGGCTCCGTTATCGCTCGCCGATCGGCCCGATCCGCCTCGACATCGGGTTCAAGCTCGATCGGCGGCTGATCGGCACCTCGCTCGAGAAGCGCTACGCGATCCACTTCTCCATCGGGCAGGCGTTCTGACGGATGACGCGCGAATGATGAATCCCGTGGCTTCCGCCTTCAGGCGGAAGATCCTCGCCTTCAGGCGGGCGATCCTCCTGCCGGCGCTGCTCGTCGCCGCGATCTCCGCCGCAGAGGCGCAGGTCATCGATCGCATCATGGCGGCCGTCAACGGCCAGACGATCATGCTGTCTGACGTGAACGCCGCGATCGAGTTCGGCCTGATCGTGCCGCCGGCCGGCACCGCGGATCCGCTGGCCTTCGTCCTCGAGCGGCTGATCGAACGGACGCTGATCCTCGCGGAGGTCGAGCGCTTTCAGCCGCCGGAGCCCGATCCCATCGAGATCACGATCCGGATCGACGAGATCCAGAAGCGCCTGGGCCCCGCCGCCTTCGAGAAAAGCCTCAAGGTGACCGGCAGCACGCGCGAGGACCTGCAGCGGTTCGTCCGCAACGATCTGCGGATGGCCACCTACCTGAATCAGCGCTTCGGAGACGTGCCGGAGCGGCCCACGGCGATCGCCACATGGGTCGGCGAGCTGCGCCGGCGCGCCGACGTGACGATGCAGTACAAGGGGCGCTAGTTGCTCACCAGCGACACGCGAATCCAGTCCACGGCGGCCGACAGCGGTCGCGTGTCCCCGCCGCCTCCAACGTCCACCGGCCGCTGCGCGTAAGCGAAGCGCAGCTCGAGGCGATTGACGCCGCTCCGCCACGCGTTCGCGTCGGCCGTGCACTCGACCGTCTGCCAGTCCGGTGGCACCGGCAGCGACGCGCAACGCGGCGCGTTGGATTCCTCGCCGTTCACGACGATCGTCACCACCTGCGCGGGCGCGTTCGGGAAAGCGAAGGCGTGAATGCGGAGCTGCACCCGAAGCGGCGCCGCGTGATCGAGCGGGACGCGCAGCGCCGCCGGGGACGCGGTCCAGCGGAAGGTGATCGGCCCCTCGCGCTCCGGCGCGTACCAGCCGTCGCCGATCAACAGATCGTCGGCGGCGCCGGTGCCGGTCGTGTCGGGTGCGCCGATATCCACGCGGCCGTACGGCTGGAGCGGGTCGGCGAGGAAGCGGTTGGTCCGCAGCAGGTCGTACTCGCCGGGCGACACGCCGTTGCGCAGCGCGAACACGAGGCTCGCCGGGTAGGTGAACGGGTTGCCGAACCAGCGGTGAACGACGCGCGCCTGCGAGCTCCACGCGCGATCGAACGGCACCGTCTCGCCGATCCGGACCTCGCCCGCCTGCGCGGCTCCCATGAGCGCGAGATTCCAGACCACCACGACGGCAAGAGCGGCCGTGACGGCGGCCATGGCGTGGCGGCGCAACAGGGCGGCCGCCGACTCCGCGAAGACGGCGAGGCCGATGGCAAACAGGGGAATCGTGCCGTCGAAGCGGCGTCCGCCGAACCCGGCGCTGCCCCACCAGTCCTGGATGCAGGCGTTGAAGTAGATCATCACGGCGATCGCCGCCACCATCGGCAGACCGATGGCGGGACGCGCGATGGCGAAGAGCGCCAGGCCGATTGCCGCGAGATAGAGAACCGGCGTCGTGCTGAACAGCCCGTTCCGGGCCGACCACAGGATGTCGGCAAGCTGCGGGCTGCCCCAGCGGATCTGCGGCCCGACCGGCGACCGCGCGATCGGCGATCCGTAGATCGACTGCCAGGCGAGCATCTGCGGCAGGAACCCCGCGACCATGCAGAGGAGGAACGCCGCGCTCGCGAGAAGCGTCGCGCGCAGCGCCGTGCGATCGCCGCTGCGCATGGCGGCGAGGAGCAGCACCGCCGCGTCGATTCCCGGCAGCAGCGCGAACAGCAGGTTCTGCCAGCGGATCAGCGCGATGAAGCCCGCAACGAACCCGAGCAGCGCCCAGGTCATCAGCGATCGCCGATCGCGCGTCGCCGCCCACAGCCAGGTGAAGCCGGCGACGCCCGCCATCGACGTGGCGTGCGTCATGCTCGGCTCCTTGACCAGGTACCAGAGCATGAACGAGCCGGCGGTCACCATCGCGACCGCGGCGGCGGCCAGCGGCGCCGGCGCAAAGCGTTCGGCCAGGCGGAACGCGAACCAGCAGCCGAGCAGTCCGTAGAACAGGCTCGCGACGCAGATCGCCTGCCGGTAGGGAAACGACGTGCCGTCGACGGCGACGTCGCGCCCCGAGGCGTGCAGGCGGCGGGCGACCACGTGGCCGGCCGCGAAGAACGGCGACCAGACGATCGCCGGGCCGATCGTCCAGGCCGACTCCGCCTTGCCGGTGCGCGTCGGCTGGAACAGGTACGTCTTGTCGCCGAGCCCGAGCATCCGGTAGTCGTTCATGAAGTCGACGTCACGGTCGAACGCGAGCGATCGCAGGTAGGCGAAGTAGTAGAAGCCGTCGCTCTGGAGCCGCGCGCCGAAATGCAGTTGCAACGCCAGGCCGAGCGCGAGGCACGCGCCGAGCACGAACGCCGGCGCGCGGCGCCGCGCGATGACGATGCTGGCGCCGGCCCCGGCGATCGCGATCGCGACGACGAGCCCGGTCGAGGGCGTCGGTCCCGGCAGCGCCTGCAGCAGCGATCGCCGGACGAGCTGACGGCCGGCAAGGTCGATGACGGCCACGGCGATGGCCGCGACCGCCGCCGCCACGGGCAGGCGGCCTCTCAGGGAGCCACCTTCACGATCTTGAGCACGCGCAGTTCCGGCCCGGGATGCGCGGCGGACGGCGTGAAGCGGACGATCTCGTCGGTCTGACTG
>Ga0207645_10003478_pt1 | contig 11929 bp, 12 predicted proteins | sample KBSM53metaG_FD_184331 | JGI IMG/M metagenome (GOLD analysis project Ga0207645, IMG submission 184331) | Miscanthus rhizosphere microbial communities from Kellogg Biological Station, Michigan, USA - KBS M5-3 metaG (SPAdes) (version 2) | ecosystem: Host-associated > Plants > Roots > Rhizosphere >...
GGAGAGGGGCGCTTTCGACAGAAGAGAGTTCGTCCGGTACGCGGGCGAGCGCTTTCGCGGGCGCAACCATGTAATCCGCGTAGCCGCCGTCGAACGAAACGCCGGTGATGAGCAATTCCACCTGACAGGCAAAGTAATCGCCGCGTCGGCATGGGTCGCAATGACCGCAGTTTGAACCGTGCCAGCCCACGCCCACCCGCTGACCGACCGTCCAGTTGGGCACATCACTCCCAACCTTGTCGATTACTCCGATGACCTCGTGACCCGGCACCCGCGGATATTGAATCCCTGGCCACGCACCTTCTTTCGTCAAAGAGTCGCTGTGACAAACGCCACATGCCTCGATTTTCAAGCGAACCCACCCCGGCCGGGGTTCGGGGATTTCCCGCTCCACAATCTCTAATGATCCCTTTGCCTGCGGGACCTGCACCGCGCGCATTTTAGCCATGAGATAAATCGTCAGCCTGTTCGTCGAAAAGGCAAGGCGCGCGGAGAAATCCCAGCAGCCAAATCATGATTGCCGATCAGCCGTCCGTTCGACGCGGCCGCATGCTGCGCTGCGGGGACTAATCGAGTCTGCCAACAAACGGTGTTTGCGTCTAAGACTTCCCACTGAGCCTTGCAGCGCCCCTAATGGCGGGACCTCATCCCCTTCTTCGCCCTCGTTCGAGCGAAGCTTCCCATGTTGCCTTTTTTCTCATTCTCGGGCGGCCAGGTAGTGCTGCCCAAGGAAGGTCCTAGCCGCGGCCCATCCGCTGCAGCCAGGCAGATTTACCTCTGGGCCATGTCGTATTGCCGGACGAAATCGCCGTTCGGCGCCACCTCAAAGCCCAATTCTTTCCCTTCTGATTTCACCACGACTTCGTAGTTCCACCGGCCGTCGCTATCATCTTCCCGTGTCAAGTGGACGATCTTGGCGCCCGCCGCCTTTTCCGTAATCGTCTTTTGCACCGGGGCCGGCAGATCCTTCATATTCACCGGCTCGCTCATCCGTTCGCCCGCGAGCAGGGCCGGGCTTAGCCCCAGGACGGCGCTGACCGCCGCCGCGACTCCCAAGTTTCTCAGTTTCATGGTAGAAAAATTCCGACTAACGTCCCACCGGTCTAGTTACGTTTTTGTAAGCCGCCAGACTACCACGAGGCCGAGCTGCTACAGAAGCCCCGCCGGATCTTGGTATCGGGTTTCGTTCCGTAGAAGCCCCACACGATCGTCTCGCGCCCCGCGCGAAGACCGCCGATCGTTTTCTTGCTCCGACTTCAAAGGAATCGCGCACCCCGTTGGGGACAATGGAGGCAATCGCGTTGTGGATGCCTGCCACGGACGGCACGCTTGCCCTCCAGGGAATGAACTACCGGGGACTGAAGGCGACAAATCGCTAGAGTTTGTAAATCTCGGCCAGAGCAATCCCGTGAGCCACGCCCTCGACTGGTGAGAGCACCGCGGTGTAGGCGCCCCGTGACAAAGTGATCAGGATCGCTGCTTCGAAGGCGTCGGATGGCGCGAGACCGGTGGCTTCGATGTCGGCCGACTGGCTGTCCTGCCAGTTGTCGTTGCTCGCGAGAAGATTTCCGTCGGCGTCGAAAAGATCGAGGCGTGGATCGCTCAGGCCCGCCAGGCCGAAGTCGTCTAACGATGGCCCGAGGCCACGGACGAGGACCGTCTCTTCGTCGCCATTCGCAATGACGAGGCCCGCGATCATGGGATCGGCGATGCGCTGGACTGGGCCGCGAGTGCTGAGGTTGTCAAGTCCCACCGCAACGGTGAGGCTGATATCATAGACTTCGACGAGGGCCGTGCCACTGGTGGCGCCGGGCCCGAGATTATTGCCCTGAACAGTGGCGGTGTAGGCACCGGGAGGGAGCACCATAAGGATGGCCGATTCGAGCGCATTGGTCGGCGCGAGGCCGGTATCCAGGATGTCCGCTTCCTGAGTGTCCATCCAATTATCATTGGAGGCGATGATCGCCCCTGTGGCGTCATGCAATTCCAGGGTCGGGTCAGCCAGAGGGATAAGACCGAAATTGGCTAACGATGGACCAAGGGCGCGCATGAAAATCTTCCTCCCGCTATTGCCGCCAATGATAAATCCGCCAATCAGGGAGGTGACATCCTCGCCGAGAGCAGGCGGCGGGATTTCCAGGCGGGTGGAAAGATTGAGTAACAAAGCCGGCACGGGACTGGGGCTGAGGGTCGCGAGCAGAATGACAATGAAGACGATTGTTTTTCTCATCGAATCGCGCGGTGAGCGGCTAGCGTACGGACCGTCGCTGCAGCGGTCAAGACCAGAGGAAAGGAATCTTGCAATTAGCGGCTCAATTCGAGCATCCGCAAGATGGGCGCTTCGGCACGTTTGCGCAGCTGCTCTGTGAGAATAATTTCGGGATCGAGATTGAGAAGTGCGGCATGCGCCTTTTCGAGCGTGTTCATTTTCATGAACCGGCACTCGGCACAGGCGCAGCGGTCGGTCGGACCCGGGATGAAAAGTTTGCCAGGTATTTCCTTTTTCAGCCGATGCAACATGCCGGCTTCCGTGACGACGATGATTTCCTTGGCAGGCGATTCCCTGCAGAAAGTAATCATCTTCTCGGTCGAACAAACTTCATCGGCGAGGAGACGCACCGCGTAGGGACACTCAGGATGCGCCACGACCGGCGCGCCCGGGTACTCGGCATGGATCGCGCCGATACTGCGCGCCGTGAACTCAATGTGGACGTAACAGTTACCCTGCCAAAGATCCATCCTACGTCCGGTGCGCTCGGTCACCCAGGCGCCGAGGTTTTGATCGGGAACGAAAAGAATATTGCGATCGCTCGGCGCGGCGCGGACAATTTTCTCCGCGTTGCCACTGGTGCAGATGACGTCGGAGAGCGCCTTCACCCCTGCGCTGCAATTAATGTAGGCGATGACATAATAATTCTTGTCGGCGCGTTCTTTAAGGAACTGTGCGAGCTTTTCCGGCGGGCACGACTCGGAGAGGGAGCACCCGGCGTCGATATCCGGCAGGATCACTTTCTTGGAAGGATTGAGAATTTTCGCGGTCTCAGCCATGAAATGGACACCGCAGAAAAGAATAACTTCAGCGTCGGTCTTCGCAGCCTGAAAGCTCAGGCCTAACGAGTCACCGACGAAGTCCGCCACATCCTGAATTTCGGGGACTTGGTAGTTGTGGGCGAGAATGACCGCGTTGCGCTCGCGCTTCAACTCCTTGATTTCCTCGGCCAGATCGAGACCGAAATTTACACCAACGCTGACCATCGCTTAATATCCGTCCATCCCATGAGTTTACAATCCAACGACAGGCGGTATCGGCTCGGCTTTATTGGCGGAGGTAAACTGGCGGGTTCGGTCATGCGCGGCCTGGTGCGGGCGAAGTTTTGCGCGCCAACCGAAATCTTCTTGAGCGAGCCGCACGAGGTGGCGCGGACGGCGTTGCGCGAAGAACTGGGAATTTTTGTAACCGCCGAGAATGCCGAGGTCGCAGAGCAGGCGGAAGTAATTTTGATCGGGGTGAAGCCGGGCGTTGTTTTGGACGTGGTGGCAGGAATCGCTGCGGCGACTCGGGACAAATTGGTTATCTCTCTCGCGGCAGGGGTACGCGTGGCGAGCATGGAAGAGAAGGGAAAGGCGCGGTTCATGCGAGCGATGACGAATACGCCGGCCGCGGTTTGTCAGGCGGCGACGGCGATTGCGCGTGGGACGCGCACGACAAAGGACGATTTCGAAGGGGCGCGACGGATTTTTTTGTCTGTCGGGACGGTCGTGGAAGTGGACGAGGCACAAATCGACCCCGTCACGGCGCTGGCGGGGAGTGGGCCGGCATTTGTTTACACGGTGATCGAAGCGCTGGCAGCAGGGGGAACAAACTGCGGATTGGCGCCTGAAGTGTCGTTGGGCCTGGCCACCCAGACGGTGCGAGGAGCGGCGCAACTGGCGCTGGAGAGCGGGCTTTCGCCCGAAGAGCTGCGCCGCATGGTCATCACCCCGGGCGGGACAACGGCCGCGGGTTTGGAGACCATGGACAAGCTTGGAACTGCGGCCAGTTTGGCCGCGGCAGTGGAAGCGGCCAACGCGCGGGCGAAGGAACTGTAGGCGGATCAAAACTCGCCCGACTTTGCTGGGTGCGTTGGCCCAACGATGCGCTGAGCCGCGATTCGCAGAGCGCCGTCACGGATGCGAAGCAACGGCCGGGCTTCCAACGTCTACAGCCCGGGCACGGGACTGGTATCGTAGACTTCGACCAACCCTACGCCGGTCGCGCCATCCACGCCCTCAACAATCGCGGTGTAGGCTCCGGGGTTGAGGGTGGCGTAGAGCGCCGATTCCTTCGAATCGATCGGCGCCAGGCCCGCTTCGGTAATGGTCTGGGCATCCGGACCTTGCTGCCAGTCGTCATTCGACTGCACGATGGTGCCGTTGCCGTCGAAGAGCTCGAGCATCGGATTGGAAAGGGGATTGGCGATCCCGCTTCCGCCTAACGACGGGCCAATCGCGCGCACGATGACTGTTTTTGTCTCGGTTCCTCCAACGATCATGCCCCCGATAAGGACGTTATCGCCGCCGAGCACTTGGCCGCGGGTGGAGATATTTCCGGCTCGCCCGCTGCTCGTGCTGAGATCGTAAAGCTCAAATAAACCAACGCCGGTCGTGGGAGGCGACTGTGCATCTGTGAAACTCTGCACCACGGCGGTATAGGCACCCGGTTGCAGGGTAAGATAGAGAGCAGATTCGCGGCTGTTCGGGGCATCGAGATGGAAACTGGCGATCGTCACGGCGTCAGCGCTGGTGAACCAATCGTCGTTCGTCGCAATCTGGTTCTGGTTTGAATCGTAGACGGTAATTATCGGGTCCGCGAGCGCGCCGGCAATGCCGCCCGCGCTGAGTGAAAAACCGATTGCCCGTAGGATGAGAGTGGCTGGCTGCGATCCCTGCACGACGAAACCACCAATCATGACATCGTCTCCTGTGCCGACAAAACCTCGGGTGGAAAGATTCCTCAGCACCGGCGCATCAGGGCCGAATTGATAGGGCGGTCCCTCCGCATAGAGCGCCCCGGCGCCCGCGATGTCGTCGGCCTGCACGGTATCGACATCGCCGATGTGCGAATTCATAATCGCGGAGACGTGTTGCCCGTGCTGGTCGGGATGATCCAGGCCCAGAGTGTGGCCGAACTCGTGGATCGCGACCCGGCGAAAATCCAGAAGGCTGGGGTTGAAAGCGCCGCGGTAGGAATTCCAAATGTAGGCCGAATTGAAAACAGTGTCGGTTGTTTCAAAGACGGTCCCGCGAAAGCCGAGCGTAGTAACGGCAAGCACCCCGGACCCAAATTTATCGCCGAAGACGTCCGCGGCAAAGAAGACCGACATCTCATCGTCGTCCGGGTCGGGAACGACGGGCGAAAAGAGGATGGCGGAGAAGTGCAAGTGAGCCAGGTAAGGGTTCCAGATTTCGAGCGCGTTCTGCGCGGATTGATTGAAGGAAGTGGAGCCGTCGAGCAAGGTCTTCGATGGGCCCAGAGAAAGCTGCATCACCACCGTGCGGTTGAGGGTCCAGGATTGGCCTTCGAGGACATAGCCGAAGAGCGATTCGGGTCCCAACACAACAAGCGCCAGGAAAAGTGCTTTGGATTTCATCGTAAAAAGAGAAGGGCCACGGCATGCACGACAAAATCGGAATAATTTACTGTCAAGAACGGCCGGTGACGGGATCATTTCGCCGAGATGCGGCCGTTGCTATTCCTGATTCGATTCTCGCGTGACGGCTCCGTTGGTTTTTGCGTCCGGGAAAGATAATGTTACAACGGTCCCCTTGTTCAACTCGCTTTGCACCAATACGTCGCCCTCATGAATTTGCATGATCGACTTAACGATCGCCAATCCCAGTCCAGTCCCGTGTGAGTTGCGCGGGCCGTCGCCGCGGAAGAAGCGGTTGAAAACATGCGGGATGTGGTGTGACGAAATTCCACAGCCTGTATCGGTCACGGAAACGTTGCTCTCACCGTTCCGGCGGACGAGGGCGACGGTGACCCTGCCCCCCGAGGACGTAAAGCGGAGGGCATTGGTGATCAGATTGATCAGAGCCCGCCGGAAGAGAACCGGCTCGGCGTAAACTTCGCCCTCGCCTGTACAGCGTAGCTCGACGTCTTGGTCCTGCGAGACCGCTTCATAAAATTCGCGGACCTTCTCAATTGCGGCGCGTCCATCAAAATAAGTGCGATCGAACGAGCCGCTCGTCTCGGCGCGTGCCAAGAAAAGCAGGTTATCGATCATGGCCGAGAGGCGTTGTAACTCTTCCAGGCTGGACTCGATGACCTCGCGGTAATGCTCGGCCATGCGCGGCTTCGTCAAAGCGCCCTCAGCCTCGCCTCGAAGGATGGCGATAGGCGTACGCAACTCATGCGCGAGGTCAGCCGAAAAGTGCGACAGGCGGGTGAATGACTCTTCGAGCCGGGCCAGCATCTTATTAAAGCCAAGGGCGAGCGGTTGTAACTCATTCGGCCAGGCGGCGACTGAAACGCGCTCATTGAGATGAGTCGCGCCGACGCGTTCGACGGACTCTGCCAGCTGCCTGAGCGGTCGTAGGCCGCGTCGCGTAACGAGATACGCGATGCCCGCGCAAGTCAAGACCGCACACCCCAGCATCCCGGTGAGAAGCGCGGCATAATGATTGGCGAATCGTTCATCATGAGTCCGGTCCTGCGCCAGCTGTATTGTCAAGCGCTGGCGGCCGACCTCCAAGACTGCTGTCACGAGCGCGAATACCTTTCGGTTTCGTGTTTGATAAGTGAGCGTCGTAGGCCGTGCCCCTCTTACCGAAATCACGGTGGGAAAGACCTCGATCGGCAGTGTCTCGTGCATTCGCGGAGTCTCGGCGACCACATGCCCTGCTGAATCCAGGACTCTCACGGCATAAGTCTTATCTGCTGCCCGAATGATCATTAGTTCTCGATTGAGAGACTTTGGATCCGCGTCGGCCGCGATATCAGCCCGGATCGCAGTCAGCTTCTCGGCAATATAGCGATCGTTGTCATGAAGAACGTGCTGTATGACCGTCCAGTAGGCTGCCGCCATTGCCAGGAGGAGGAGGAGGGCGGCCCCGACGGTAAAGAGCAGGACCAACCGAAGCGCGATGGACCAAGAGCGGCGGCGATCGGGGGGACGGGTAGAATCAGTCTCAGACTTCTTCGACTCTAAGGACATAGCCGACGCCGCGGATGGTATGAAGCATCTTCGTCCCGAAGGGATCATCGACCTTGGCCCGCAAGCGTCGCATCATGACATCAACGACGTTGGTGCCGGTATCGAAGTTAATGTCCCAGACTTGTTCCACGATTTCGGTCCGTGAGACAATGTCGCCGGCGGAAGAGGCGAGATATAAAAGCAGCGAAAATTCCTTGGGGGTCAGACTCAGGACAGTGCCTGCGCGGGTCACTTTATGGCGGCGGGGGTCGATCTCCAGGTCTCCGACCGTAATGATTTCTTCGCGTCGCTCGGGCGAGCGCCGCAAGAGCGAACGGACGCGCGCGAGTAGTTCCGAGAAATGGAACGGCTTGATCAGATAGTCATCGGCACCGAGGTCGAATCCCTTGACCCGATCGGGCACACTGTCGCGCGCCGTCAGGAACAGGACTGGGGTGTGAATATTCGCGTTTCGAAGCTCACTGATGAGCGACCATCCATCACGCTTGGGCAGCGCGACATCGAGAATGATGAGGTCCATTTTCCTGGCGAGCGCGTATTCCAATCCCTGCTCGCCATCTTCCGCTAGGTCGACGACGAAGCCATTCTCGGTTAAACCTCGCTTGATGAAGGCCGCGATCTTTTGTTCGTCTTCGACAATCAGGATGTGCATGGCAAAACAACGGCCCCGAAGTGGTCCGGGAATTCCCGATCGCCAAAATCACCATGGCGAGATCGGGTTCTGTCCAAAAGCGGCCTCAATTGCAATATCATAACGGCGGGCGTGGGCTTCGCAAAGAAGAGTGATACAGGAACACGTTGTTCCGGGACGCATCATGACGGCAAGATTACGATGCTGAAAGAAATCGCAATTGATCTTGTTCTCCTGCCGGCATGGTCGGCACATCGCGACAATCGCGCGAGGCTTCTCACGACGGCGGGATGAGACTGTGTGATGGTAAGGAATGCCCCAATCTAGTAATCTAGATTTCACCCGGCTTGCATTGACATCCCTTATGAGTCGCTGACGTCAACGCCTTCGCGCAAATTCAGGGCGGTGACGGAAATGGCGGCCTCGCCCCAATTGTATCAGCTTGGGCAAAGTAATCGGCGGTGCAATCGTTGTTCCTATAAGTGGTTCCAGCGACCACAATTTGCTATCTGATTAGGCGATGTCCGTAATGTTCTGAGATTCGTTCGCACAGTTCCGTCCTTGTCGAAGTTGGAACGAAATCGCGCTCCTAAGGGGTCTCGTTCGAGCGAATGAATTCTGGTATTTTCTGTTACGCATCGCGCCGGAGCACGATCAAAGCCGGGCGCGCGCGAAGGTTCATCTATCCGATCCAGCGCATAACTGGCGCTAACGGAAATACAAAACGGTCCCGATCTCAGGCCGCGACGGACCTTCTTCTCCGCTTCACGAGCGCGGAGCCGGATTTGGGCGAGGCCGCTCGACCGTTTGAAGCTTTCTGTTTCAGACCAGCCCGCTGCAGGCTTTGCTGGAGAACCGCAACCATATCGATCACATTAGTCTGAACTCGTGGCGCGGCCGGCTTGGGCGTGGGAGCGCGTTTCTGAGCTTTCTCTTCAATGAGCTGCATGAGCGCAGTCTGGTATTGGTCCCTGTACTTGGTCGGCTCCCATTCGGTTGTCATCGCATCGATAAGGGCGGTTGCCATTTTCAGCTCCTGCGGCGAGACGGCGCGGTCCGCACCGTTGTTGAGCGAGGCAGGTTCGAGGACTTCCTGAGCAAAATGCATCAGCTCCAGGATCAAAAAAAGTCCGTCCGGCTTGACCGCGGCAAGGTATTCCCGCTTCTGGATCGCCACCTTGGCGACCCCGACCTTCCCTGATGTGGTCAGCGCCTTGTGCAAGAGTGCGTACGCTTTCTCGCCGCCTTTTTGCGGCTCGAGAAAATACGGTTTATAAAAAAACTTCGGGTTGATCTGTGCCTGGTCGACGAAGTCGGTAATCTCAACGGAATGGGTGGATTCGATTTGGACCTTTTCGAAATCCTCATCGCGCAGTGTAATCCACTTCCCTTTTTCGTACTCAAACCCTTTGACGATTTGATCCGCTGGAACTTCTTTCTGATCGGCTTCGGCGACTTTCTTGTAGCGGATCGGGCTCAGATCCGTGGCTCGCAGTTGCCGAAAACTGATTTTTTCTTCCTTGGTAGCCGGATAAACCGAAACCGGAATGTAAACGAGACCAAAGTTGATGCTGCCCTTCCAGATCGCACGCATAGTTCAATACCGTCAGCTATTCCCGGGCCAGGTGTCAAGACTAACGAAACTTTGGCGACGGGAGGCGGTTGAGTGCTGGGCCGGCGCGCCCACAAATGCTTGTGGTCCCATCTTGCGCGCGCGCCTCACCTGTGGTTCATCAGCCTGCTGTGTAGTGACTCTACTTTGATTCCGTGGATCCCAAACTTAAGATTGTAGTGCTGGGAGCCGGTGGACGGCTGGGGGCGGCGCTTGTCCGGGAATACGCTTCGCAACATGAGGTCACTGGTTTCAAGCACGCGCAGCTCGACCTGGCCCGGCTGGAGGGTTTGCGGCCAATGCTTGAGCCCTTGCCCTTCGACGTGCTGATTAACTCGGCTGCCCTAACGAACGTGGATTATTGCGAGGATCATCGCGCCGAGGCGATGCGGTTGAACGCCGAGGCGCCCCGGGTGCTCGCGGAGATTTGCCGGGAAAAGGACCGCCGGTTTATCCATGTCAGCACCGATTACGTTTTCGACGGAAAGAAGCGTGAGCCCTACACCGAGGAGGACCAGGCACATGCAATCAGCGTCTATGGAGTGTCGAAACGGGAAGGCGAGTTGCGAGTGCTGGAAGCAAATAGCCGCGCGCTGGTCATTCGCGTCTCCTGGGTCTTCGGGCCGGATCGACCGAGTTTTGTGGATGCGATCCTGAATAAAGCTCGGACCGAGGTCCAAGTTGCCGCGGTTGCGGATAAGTTTTCCACCCCGACTTATACGCACGATATTGCCGCGATGCTTCGGATGCTGTTTGATTCATCGGCGGCCGACGGGATTCTTCATCTCGCAAATCGGGGAGCGTGCAGCTGGCAGGAATATGCGCAGTGGGCGCTCGATTGTTGCCACAAATTCGGCGTGCCGATGAAGGCGAAAACTGTCGACGCAGCAACGCTAGGCGAAATGAAAAACTTTGTCGCCCGCCGGCCTGTTCACACGGTGCTGGGAACCGAAAAGTATGAACGACTTATTGGCGTCGCGCCGCGCGACTGGCATATCGCGGTGGCGGACTATGTGAGGGACTATTACCGGCGCTAAGGGCGGCACGCGAGGTGTGAACTGTTTTTTCCAGCCCGGGTAATTGTCGCCACCGAAAAAGGGAGTGTCATTCCTGATCTGCGAATCTGCCCCGCCTCCTTCCACATTTTGGAATGTGAAAATCAACCAGCGCAATATCGGCGCTGATTCCAGTGGCGAAAATCTCGATTTCGGCTTCTCTTTCCATACTCATTCTATGAAAACTCCTGTCTCATTCGCCTTGTTTGCTCTGGTTTTCGCCATCGTAGTTCCGGCGGGTGCCGCCCTTAAGTGGGAGACGACGGAGGTGGACTTGCATCCAAGCTTGTCCGACAAGACAGCGGTCGCGCATTTCAAATACAAAAACACTGGAGACAAACCGGTGAAAATTACTTCGGTGCATCCCTCGTGCGGGTGCACGACCGCAGCCCTGGCGAAGGACGTTGTCGGTCCTAACGAGAGCGGCGAAATTACCGCGACCTTTAATATCGGCGACCGCTCCGGGGTGCAGACGAAGAATATCACCGTAAGGACCGATGACGAGACGACCGAGGCCACCATCCTAAAACTGAAAGCGACGATCCCGCAGTTGCTGCAGGTAGCGCCTACCTTCATTTTTTGGTCGGCAAACGACGTGCTGAAACCGAAGACGATTACGGTCAACGTTGGAGGCGATTTTCCGGTAACGAAGTTGAATGTGACCTCGACCGACAAGTCTATTGCGACGGAGGTCGAACCGGAGCCTGACGCAAAAGCATTTCGCATTACTGTAACCCCTCAGGAGGCCGGACGGCCGATCAACGCCGCGCTCAAGATTGAGCCCGATTTTCCGAAGGACGCACCGAAAATCTTCTATGCCAATGTCCGCGTGGATAGCCGGGCCAAAATGCCGCAGAAATAGAAGTGTGCGTCCGTCGTTAGTCCGTCAGATTCTCCTGCTCCTCGGCCTGGCTTTTCTCCCGGCGATCGGCCAGACGATCTACTACCGAAACGACACGTCTTGGCACCAACGGCCGGTTGATGCCGCCCAGGTGAGCGTTGCGCAAGCGAAAGGATGGGGCAATGCGGTCCTCTGGGTCGATGCGCGTCCGGAGGAGGAGTTCGCCCGCGGCCATGTTCCGGGAGCGATGCTCTTGAATGAGGACGAATGGAATGCGCTGCTTCCGGCGCTCCTCACTGCCTGGTCGCCCGAGCGGAAATTGGTGGTTTATTGCAGTCGGCAAACTTGCAACGCCAGCCACGCCGTGGCGGAACGGCTACGAAACGAGGCTGAGTTGAAGAACGTTTTCGTCCTGGAAGGTGGGTGGGAGGAATGGCAGAATCGCAACCGATGAACCGCGAGGGCGCCGGAGGCAAATCCTTCAACTGGCGCTTTGTCACTGCGCGTGCGCTGGCCGTTTTGGCCGGCGCTATTTTCGTTTATGCCGGAGTCCTGAAAATGCGCGATCCGCTCCAGTTTGCCAACGATGTGAGT
>Ga0207645_10003479_pt1 | contig 11928 bp, 12 predicted proteins | sample KBSM53metaG_FD_184331 | JGI IMG/M metagenome (GOLD analysis project Ga0207645, IMG submission 184331) | Miscanthus rhizosphere microbial communities from Kellogg Biological Station, Michigan, USA - KBS M5-3 metaG (SPAdes) (version 2) | ecosystem: Host-associated > Plants > Roots > Rhizosphere >...
CCTCGAGGTCATCGTCGCCGAGGCGCGGCGCCTGGGCTGCTACACCAACCTGCTGACCTCGGGCGTCGGCCTCACCGCCGAGCGCGCGCGTGCGCTGAAGGCGGCCGGCCTCGACCACGTGCAGCTGTCGTTCCAGGACTCGACGCGCGAGATGAACGACTTCCTCTCGCACACCAAGACCTTCGAGCTGAAGAACCGGGTCGCGCAGATTATCAAGGACCAAGGCTGGCCGATGGTGATGAACGTCGTGCTGCACCGCCTGAACATCGATCACATCGACCGCATCATCGGCATGGCCGCCGAGTTCGGCGCCGAGTACCTCGAGCTCGCGAACACGCAGTACTACTCGTGGGCATTCCAGAACCGCGATGCCTTGCTGCCCACCCGTGCGCAGTTGCAGCACGCCGAAGCGGTCGCCGACAGCTGGCGCGCGAAGCTCGGCGAGCGCATGCGGATCTTTTTCGTCGCCCCCGACTACCACGAAGGCAAGGCCAAGAAGTGCGTGAATGGCTGGGGCAGCATGTTCCTGACCGTCGCGCCCGACGGCACCGCGCTGCCCTGCCACACGGCGAAGATGCTGCCCGGGCTGAGCTTCCCGAACGTGCGCGACCACTCGGTGCGCGAGATCTGGTTCGACTCCGAGGGCTTCAACCGCTACCGCGGCACGGGCTGGATGAAGGAGCCGTGCTCGAGTTGCGAGCACCGCGAAGAAGATCTCGGCGGCTGCCGCTGCCAGGCCTACCTGCTCGCGCACGACCCGACCGTGGCCGACCCGGTGTGCGTGAAGAGCCCGCACCACGGCCTCGTGGTCGAGGCGGTCGAGCGCGCCGAAGCCGGCGTGGCGGTGGCGACCGAGCATCCGCTGGTGTTTCGCGACCCGAAGAACTCGCGCAAGCTGAGCGCACAGTCCTCGTAGCAGCGGTCGACACCACCGGCTACTGCACGAGGTTGAGGATCTCGAGCTGCTCGTCGACGGTCTCGAAGGTGCCGGTGCCGGCCGGCATCTGCATCAGCGGCTTCAGCTGCGGGTCGAACAGCCACACGCTCGGGTAGACCAGCATGCGGGTGCGCTCGTCGCCGATCGAGCGCTGGAATTCGGTGTAGGCCAGCGATTTGTCGCCGACGCGGATGTGCAGCTGCTTTGACGTGGTCGACAGCGCGCTGCGCAGGTCGACGACGATCCAGGGCCTGAAGTGCGGCACCAGCTCGCCGGCGTTCTTGTTCAGGAAGTTTTCATAGCGCCGGCAGTACGGGCAGTCGCTCGCACCGAGGTAGACGTACAGGCGCTTGTTCTCGCGCTTCGCGCGCGCCAGCGCCGGCCCGAGGTCGAACTCGGCGCGATCCGGGCCGCCGACCGGTTCGATCACGAGCGGCGCGTACGCCGGCGGGATGCCGACGGCCTGCGCCGCTCCCGATGCCAGTGCCCACAGCAGCGTCGCAGCGAGCGCCGCGGCGCCCAGACCGCGCGGCGAGTGTGAGGGCAAGGCCGAAGGGGAAGGCCCGGGCGAGCGCCGCGCCATCATGCGACCCGCAACGAGCCGGTGTAGCGGTGTTCTTTCGAGTCGGCGACCTCGGCGCGCAGCTCGCCCGGTTCGTGCGGCACGAAATTGAAGCGCCAGGTCGGGTTCTCGCTGATCGAGAAATCGAGGTCGGCATCGAAGACCTTGCGGCCCGCGAAGCTGACCGCGATCGTGCGCACGAAGTACGACGGGATGTACATCACCGTCACGTTGTTGAGCTCGAAGCCGGTGTCGTTCGGGTGGATCACGGTCAGGTCGGCGGTGCTGGGCGCGCCGATCGTTGCCGGTGCGGGCAGCTTGAAGATCGTCCGGCCGATCAGCTCCGGCGAGTCGCGGTTCGGCGGCGCCGAGCAGCCGCCCGAGGTCTTCACGTAGCGCGAGTCCATGTGCAGCTCGCCGTTCGAGAGCTCGCTGACGACGCGCACATGGCTGTATTCGTCGACCCGCAGGCGCGTCTCGAAATCGGCCTGGCCGACCTCCGGCGTGAGCTCGAGGGTCGCGGCCAGCGGCGACGGGTTCTTGTCGACCAGCAGGTGCAGCCGCTTCACGTACAGCGTGGGCGCTTGCGCGAACTTCGAGACGATCTTCACCGGCACCGATGCGCCATAGGCGGCGCGCAGCGGCGCGATCAGCTGCACGCGCTCGCCATTCGCCTGGATCGGGCGCGCGCCGAACAGCCGGCCGCGCAGCAGCTCCCATTCGGGCGAGAGATCGGCATGGCCGGTGTTGGCCGGCAGGCCGCCGATCGCGGCGCGCGCGGCCGGCGCGAGCGCGAGCGGCAGCGCGCTCGCGCCGAGCATCAGCATGCGCCGCCGGCGTCCGATCGATGGATGAATGGGTGTGGTCATGGTCTCGGCACTCCGACAGGGGTCGACTGCTCCAGCAGCTGTTCGCGCTCGTAGCGCAGGTAGATGAGGGCCGCATTGCGCCGGTGCACCGTATCGTACTGATCCCAGGACGCGAAGTCAGGCAGCGCGCTCGCATCGGGCACTTCGCTGAGCGGCGCGCCGGCGGCCAGCAGCGCGCGCGCACGCGCCGTCAGCTGGTCGAGGTAGCGCTCGACCTGCGTGATCACGCGCTTGGACCCGGCCGGCCCGTGGCCGGGCACGATCGTGTCGAGCGGTAGCGCCTGCAGGCTGCGCAGCGCCTCGCGCCAACGCGGCAGGTCGCTGTCGAACACATCGGGGATGCGCTGAGCATCGAGCAGGCCGCCGGCGAACAGCGTGCCGCTGCGCACATCGAACACCGCGATGTCGCCCGGCCCGCTCGAGTGGCCGAAATGCAGCAGCTGGATCGAGCGCCCGATCAGCGCGGCGGCGTCGACGCGCAGCGGGTCGCTGAAGCGGATGTCCGGCGTGAACATCGCGGTGCCGCGCATCGCCGCGTCGCCCAAGGTCGTGCGCAGGGTCTTCAGGCAGGTGTCGCAGCGCGAAGCCATCAGGTCGGCGGCGGCCGCGTGCATCGCAACCGGAATGCCCTGCTCGCGAAACGCCGTGGCGCCGAACAGGAACTCCTGCCGCGTGTGCGTGATGATCGCCATGCGCACCGGCTTGTCGGTCACCGTGCGGATTGCGTCGAGCAGCGCGCGGCCGTGCAAGTACGAGGTGCCGGTGTCGATCGCCAGCACGCCGCTGCGGCCGACGATGAAGCCGGCATTGCCGACACGCCCGAGGTTGGTCGCGTCGGGTTCGCCGCCAGTACCGGGCACCATGTAGACGCCGGCCGCGAGCTCGATCGGGGCCACGGTCGCCGCCTTCGCCGCGTTCGGCGTGGCGCTCGCCGCGGTCGGCAACTCGCCTGCCGGCGCGTTCAGCGCGGCCGCCGCGAGCAACGCCGCGACCACACCGTGGCGCGCCGTGCGGTCGAGTGCACCCATGGCGGCCGCTATTTCGCCTCGACGAGTTTCTTCAGGTTTGCCAGTCCGCTCTGGTACATGCCGGTGACGGCCTTCACCGCGGCCTCGTCGTTCTTGTCCGGCGGCGGATCGTTGTTCGGAAAGCCGCGGTAGAACGCGCCGCGCCATTCGACCGTCGCGGTGTTGCCTTCGCCGCTGACGCTGATCGTCGAGGTGTAGTTGGTGACCGGCAAGGCGCCGCCGTCCTTGGCGCGGTAGGTGTAGCGCATCGCCGCGTCGTCGTAGCGCTCGAGCGTCTCGACGAGGGCGCCGCCGCCCTTCAGGCCGACCTGGCGCACCGAGCCTTCGCTGTTGGTCTTGTCGGCCGGGCTGGATTCGACCGCCGGGTGCCAGTCTTTCAGCGCATCGAAGTTCTTGATCTTTGCCCACACCGCCGCCGGCGGCGCCGCGATCGTGATCGTCTCGACGACCTTCTGCCGGGTGGGGCCGTGAGCCTGCGCCGGCAGTGCGGCGGCGGCGGCGAGCACGGCCAGCGCGAGCACCGGCTGCAGCCATCGTGGGGCGGTTCGCTTGAACATCGAAAGAGTCTCCTTGCGGTTGATGACGAGTGGGGTATCAGGGCGATGGCGGTGCGCCGATGAACGCGCCGAAGCCGCGGCTGTTGCGTCCCGTCGCGATGCGGCCCAGCGACCGGCCGCTGGCGGCGTCGAGCACGCTGACGTCGTCGTCCATCCAGTTGACGACATAGACGCGGTCGGCATGCGCCGCGACGCCCTCCGGGTAGCCGAAGCCGGCCAGCGTGCGCACGACCTCGAGCCGCTCGGCGTCGACGACGCTGACGCTGTCGTCGTGCTGGTTGGTCACGTACAGCAGCGCGCCGTCGCGTGCCAGCGCGGCGCCGTACGGCGCCTTGCCGACCTTCACGGTCGCGGTCACCGCGAGGCGGCGGGTGTCAATCACCGAGACGTCGTCGCTGAGCACGTTGAGCGCATACAGGCGCTCGCGCCGCGGGTCGCTCAGCAATGCGAACGGGTGCGTGCCGACCTTGACGCGGCCGCGCACCTGGCCGCTCGCGATGTCGATCGCGGCGACGCTGTCGTCGTCGCGCTCGGCCACATAGACCGTCGCGCCGGCCGCATCGACCGCGACGCCGGCCGGCGCACGGCCGACCGCGACCGATGGCAGCGCGGCCGCCGTCGCGGTGTCGAACACCAGCAGCCGGTTCGCGTACCAGTCGGCGACGAACAGGCGCGAGCCATCGGGCGCGGCGTCGATGCCGACCGGGCCGCTACCGGCCGGCAGGGTCGCGACGACGCGCTGGGTGCGCATGTCGATCACCGAGATCGAGCGGCTGTCGGGGTTCGAGACGTAGACCTTGCCGCTGCGGCTGGCCGCGACCACACCGGCCGGTGCGCGCCCGACCGGCACGGTCGCGACGACCTTCTGCAGCGCCAGGTCGATTACCGAGACGTCGTTGCTGCCCTGATTCGTGATGTAGGCGAACGGCGCGGCGGGGCTCGCCAACGCGGTCGCGAACAGGAGCCACGCGAGCAAGGTGCGAATCACGTGGTTCGCGTGCGGCGCGGCCCGTTGTTGTCGTTCGTTGTTGCTGGGTCTTGCGGCCCCTGCGGGAGCCCGCCGGGGCTCCCGCAGGTAGCGCAAGCGCAGCGAGGTCAACACTTCAGGCGGTCGGCGCGACGTCAAGGCTGCTCTTCCAGGCGACTTGGTTGGAGTCGACGACATCGGCCGTGAGCCGCCCGGGCGCGCGCGGCAGGAAGTAGAAGCGCAGGTTCGGGTTCTCGCTGATCGAGAAATCGAGGTCGGCCGACAGCACCGGCTGGCCGTCGTAGGCGACGTTGACCGTGCGCACATAGCGGCGCGGCGTGAACTGGCGCGTCAGCTGGTCCATCGCCAGGCCCGAATCGTTCGGGTGGCTGATCATCAGCTGTGCCAGCGTCGCCTGGTTCAGCACGACGTCGCCGTCGACGCGCAACCTGATCTTGCCGAGCGACGCCAGCGCGGCCTGTGGGTCCTTGCCGGGTGGCGCCGAGCAGCCGCCGGAGGCCTTGACGAAGCGGGCGCGCATCAGCAGCCGGCCGTCGCTGGTCTCGGCGATCGCGCGCACGAAGCTGTATTCATCGACGCGCACGCGGGTCTCGATGTCGGCGCGACCGCTGTGCGGCGTGAACGCGAAGATCGCCGAGATCGGCGACGGGTTGTTGTCGATCACCAGCGTCAGCTTCGTGACATGGTTGGCGGCGGTCTGCGGCAGCCGCGACCGCATCGCGATCGGCACCACCGCCGCGTCTTCGGCGCGCCCCGGCGCATCGAGCACCAGCACGTCGTCGCCGACGTTGACGATCGGCCGGTTCTCGAAAAAGCTGGCGCGCACCTTCTGCCAGATCGCGCTGCCATCGGGGTTGTCGCCCGACTTGATCTCGGCACGCGCGCCGCGCGGCGCGACCCACAGCGGCGAGGCCAGCAACGCGGCGCCGGCGGCCGTGATCCTGCGGCGGGTAGGGTTGTGATTCATCGCAGCACCTCTTCAGTCTTCCCACTCGAGCTCGGCGAACGCAGCCGTGACGTTGCGGCGGTGGAAGCGCTCGACAAGCTGCCAGCCCGACGCGGCCGCGCTGCCGACGCTGTCGACCGCCTCGGCCAAGGTCTTGCGGGCCTTGAGCGCGGCGCGCGTCTCGCGCAGCAGCGCTTCAAGATACGCCTGTTGCGGCTGCAATGCACCCGGCCAGTCGGGGCTCACCGGGCCGTGGCCGGGCACGACGCGCGCCGCGTCGATCGCCGCCAACTGCGGCATCACGCGCAGCCAGCCGCGCAGGTTGCCATCGACGACCGGCAGGTGCTGCGCGAACAGCAGGTCCGATGCGAACAGCGTGCGGCTGCGGCGGTCGTAGACGGTCAGGTCGTTGTCGGTGTGCGCGGTCGGCCAGGCCTGCAGCACGAGCACGCGCTCGCCGAGATCGAGCTCGCGCGTGCCGTCGACCGCGATGCTCGAATAGACGATCGCGTCGGGCGCGGCCTTGACCCCGAAATCGCGCGCGAGCGCGTTCAGGAAGTAGGGCGCGCGCGCCGCCAGCGCGGCATTGAACTTCGCGCTCGCGACGAAGCGGGTGTCGGGGCCGGTGAACGCGTCGCTGCCCAGAACATGGTCCGGGTGGGCGTGGGTGAGGATCACGAAGCACACCGGCACGCGGGTCGCGCGCTCGATGGCTGCGCGCCAGCGCCGGCCGAGCTCGGGCGTGCCGCCGCTATCGATCACCGCGGCGCAGCGGCTGCCGACGATGAGGCCGAGGTTCGCGATGTCGCCGCCGTTGCCTGGCTGCCAGTCGTCGACCTGCCCGGTGTGCACATGGACGCCGGGCGCGACCTCGCTCAGCGCCAGCGGCATCGGCGCGCCGGCGTCCTGCGCGGGCGCGGCGGCAGGCAGCAGCGCGGCCACCAGCAGCGCGCCGGCGAGTCGGTGCAGGGCGGCGGCCATCGTGCTGCCGAAGTGGCCGGTCTACTTCGGCTTCGCGTCGTTGATGAAGCAGCCCTTCTTGACCTTGGACTGGAGTTCGCGGTACTTCTTCAGCTCCGGCTGCAATGTCGGCACCTCGCGGATCGCGCCGCCGCGCTCGCCGCCGATCGACATGCCGTTGCTGATGGTCTGCATCGTCGTGTACTCGTCGAACTTGACCTCGGCTGCGATCGCGTCGATCGCGCACGAGCACTTGTTGACCATCTCGAAGTAGGGCCCCGGGTTCGCGCGGATGCACTCCTCGACGTAGAGCACCCGGTCGGCGGTCGGGAAGTCGTTGGCGCGGGCTGCGCCGCTGCCCAGCAGCAGCGCGGCAATCAGCGCGGCGCCGACAGGGTTGGAGAGAACGGTCGTTGGGGTCATGGCAGGTCCGGGCAGGGGGAAGGGCGAAGAGGAGCGTCGCGCCGGGTCGGCATCAGGGGCCGGGGGCCGCGAGGTCCGCGCCGTCGATCAGCAGTTCTTCGGCGAGCAAAGGCGCCGCGCCGGCGCCTTTGCCGGCATCGGCGACCCGGGTGCGGATCGCGACCAGGCCACCGGGCACGGCGTCCGACAAGGTGAACACATAGCGCTTGGTCGCGAGCTGCTCGAAGCGCGCACGGTTCGGATCATCGGCGTAGGGCGAGATGGTGAACTCCTGGCCGGTGACCACCTTGCCGCGGTACTTGAAGTTCACCGCGCGCTGCTCCGCGCCCTGGAAGATCGCCATCCGGATGCGCTTGCGGAAGTAGTTCGACTTGCCTTTCGTCAGGCGCTCCATCTCGCGGATGTCGCGTTCGAGAAAGTACAGCGTGACCGGGTTGCCGGTCGCGCCTTCGACCGGCGGCAACGCGAGCTTGCGTTCGCCGCTGAGGAACTGGCCGGTCGCGTCGCAGCACCGGCCACTGCCTTGCGCCTTCAGCGCGATCGATGCGGTGTCGTCGAAGCCCGGCTCGAGGCTGCCGGTGCGATGGAAGCGGTAGTTCAGCGTCAACGGCGGGCGCAGCTTCGCGAATTGATCGGTCATGAAGATCGCGCGCTCGGCGGCCGAGAAATCCTTGGGCGGCTCATCGGCGCAGGCGCCAGCGCTCGCCAATGCGAACGCGCCGGCCGCGAGCGTGAGGGTCAGACGCGGCAGGAGAGGGAAGGTCGGCATGGTCAGGGCAAGCGGGGCTCGGTTTGAGGGCTAGAGGTGGGCTAGGGCAGACACGGCAGCGCCGTCTCGGTGTCGGTGGGCGGGGCCTGCTGCAGCGCGATGCGCTGCAGTTCGGCGCGTGCACTTTCGAAATCGGGCGCGATCGTCAGCGAGCATTCGAGTGCGTGCATCGCTTCGATGCTCCGGTCCTGGTGGCCGAGCGCGAGGCCGAGCAGATACCAGGGCTCGGGATCGCTCGCGTCGCGCCGCGCCCAATCGGTGGCCAGCGGCTGCAGCGCCCTCCAGTTGCCGTCGCGCTGCAGCACGGCGGCACGCAGGAACAGCGGCTGTTCGTGCAGCGGCTGCTCCCAGAACGCGCGTTGCTGCGCGGATTGTGGGGCGATCGGCTCGCCCGGTTCGCTGCTGCCCTGGAACTGGCGTGCGAGCCATCGCGCGGGAACCGCGAAGTAGTGGCCGGTGTCGCCGCGCAGGCGAAAGGTCAGGATGCCGACGAGCCGGGATCGCGCGTCGAACAGACCGCCGCCGCTGGCGCCCGAGTTGAAGAAGTTTGAGCTCTGGATGACCTGGGCGTCGTCCATCCGGTGCAGCGCGAGCACTTGGCCCGTGCTGCTCTGCAAGGCGCCGGCGGTGTGGCCGACCGCCGTCACCGGCTGCCCGATCGCCAGGCCGGCCGGATCGGCGAGCCGCACCGCACGATCCGCTTCGATGCCGGGCACGTGCAGCAGGCACAGGTCGTGGTACGCGTCGACCTGCTGCGCCTGCGCCGGCAGGCGCAGCCCGCCTTGCAGCACTGCGACGCGGCGCGCGTCGCGGGTCACGTGGCAGTTGGTCACGACCCGCTCGGCATCGACCACGACGCCCGAGCCGAGCGAAAAGCCGCCCTGCGCACGGATCACCTCGACCTTCAGCACGCTGGTCGACAAGCGGATCAACAGCGCCGGATCGAGCGCGGCCGCTGACGCCGGCATCGATACCGGCGTCGACAGCAGGGCCGCCGCCAGCGCCAGCGCGAACCCGCCTTGCTTCATCGCGCATCGGCCTCGACACGATCTCAGGCAAATGTGGCTTCGCCACGTTGCCTGACCGGGGGTGGGTACGCCGAAGACATTTCCTGGGGATGCTCAGTTCTTGGGCGCCCCGTACGACGCGTCGACCAGCGGCACGCCGTACTCCTTCAGGATGGCCTGGATCTCGGCCTGGTGCGCATCGATCAGGCCCTCGACCTGCTGCTTCCATTCGCGTTCGCCGAAGCGCACGCCCATCGCCATCTCGTAGTCGAGCTTCAGGCCGGGCTCCGACTTCAACGGCAGCACCGTCAGCGACGGCGTCTTGACGCGCTGCGCGAAGTAGCCGGCGATCGGGCCCCAGACGATCGCGGCGTCGATCTTGCCCTGCGCCAGGTCCTTCTCGATGATCTCGCCCGGGTACTGCTGCGGATTCGGGTTCATGATCTGGTAGGGCACGCCGCTCTCGAGCAGCTGGTGCCGCGTCAGCCATTCGGAGGCCGGCGAACGGTCGTACACGCCGATCTTCAGCGCGCGCAGCGTGGCGCGATCGAGCGCGAGGAAGTCATCGACGCTGGCGACTTTGTCCAGGCCCTTGGTCTTCGCGACCACGAGCGCGTAGGTCGATCGGTAATAGGGCTTCGTGACCGAGACACCCTCTTCGAAGCCGACCGGCACCCCGATCACGATGTCGCAGGGGTAGTCTTGCCCCGGCAGCTTGTAGCGCAGCGTGTTGCGGATGAACGCGAGCCGCTGTGGGAACGAGTAATAGGTGACCGGCAGGTTCAGCGCCTTGCCGAAGACCTGCGCGATGCGGTTCTCGATGCCTTCGCCCTTGGTATTCGAGAACGGCAGGTTGTTCGGGTCCTGGCACACGCGCAACTCGGTGCGCTTGGCCGGCGCGTCTTGCGCGGCAGCGCCTCCGGCGACCGTGGCCAGCACCCCGGCCGCGATCGCGCCGGCCGCGATGCGGCGCAGCAGGCGCGTGCCTGACGACCGGGGATCGCTCACGAGAGCGCCTCGAGCGATGTCGCCGATGCGGTGCAGCGGCTCTGCGGCAGCCCGGCGCGGCCGCTCATTGCATCGCCTCGACACGCGACTTCGTGATCGCGCCATCGGAGCGGCCCTTCAGGTAGGCGTAGAGCTGGTCCATGTTCTTCATCACCTCGGCGTTGCCCGAGAACGCGACCATCTGCGTGTTGGGGCGACCATTCGTCACGGTCTTCACGAAGTCGTCCTTCGAGAGCGTCTTCAGGCTGTTGACCAGCGACGGGCCGACAAGGCCTTCCTGGTTGGCGCCGTGGCAGCGGTCGCAGGCGGCCGAGCGCCAAGTCTTGAATCCGAGCAGGGTATTCGGATCGACCTTATAGCCGTCGACGACGGTGTAGAGCGGCGTCTTGGCCGTGCCGGTGGCCGAGGGCGCGGTGGCGGCCTGGCCATACGCCGTGACGGTGCAGGCAAACAGCAAGGCGGAGCTGAGGGTCGTGGAGAGCTTCATGGTCTTGAGTATGTCGGTATGAAAAAAAACGGGGATGGCTTCCCAGCGAAAGCCATCCCCCCGGGTCGATCATGCGCCGTGATGCATCACGGCTGCGCTGTTGTTATGTGTCGTCTAGGTCAGTTTCAGTTCGGCAGCGCGAACACGGTCAGCGAGCCACCGAGTTCGGTGTACTTCGCCAGTTCCTTGTAGCCGCCGACGGCGCCCAGACCGTCCTGGTCCTTCTCGAGGCCGGCCGCCATGCCGATGCCGGCCCAGCCACCGATGCCCGAGAACACGCCGATGTACTGCTTGCCCTTGTGCTGGTACGAGAACACGTTGCCGATGATCCCGGAAGGCGTCTTGAACTTGAACAATTCCTTGTTGATGTCCTTCTTGTCGACGCACTTCAGGTAACCCTCGAGCGTGCCGTAGCAGGACAGGCCGCCTGCGGTGTTGAGCGCGCCGCTCCAGACCGAGAACTTCTCGGCGTGGCTCTGCACGATCTTGCCGTTGCCCGCATCCCAGGTGATGTAGTTGCCCATGCCACCATGGCTGCCCGGCGCCGGGAACATCGACAGCGTCGCACCGACGTACGGCTGACCTGCGGTGTACTCGACCTTGAACGGCTCGTAGTCCATGCAGACGTGGTTCGTCGGCACGTAGAAGAGCTTGGTTTCAGGGTCGAACGAGGCCGGTTGCTGGTCCTTGCTGCCGAGCGCCGCCGGGCAGATGCCCTTGGTGTTGACGTCGGGGCCGCCCTTCGCGGTCGAGTACTTCGCGACCACTTGCGGACGACCGGTCTTCATGTCGACGTTCGTGGCCCAGTTCACCTGCGGGTCGTACTTCTCGGCCACCAGCAGGGCGCCGGTGACACGGTCCATCGTGTACCCGAAGCCGTTGCGGTCGAAGTGCACCAGCGCCTTGGTCGGCTTGCCCTTGACGTCGATGTCGGCCAGGATCATCTCGTTGATGCCGTCGAAGTCCCACTCGTCATACGGCGTCATCTGGTAGACCCACTTGGCCTGCCCGGTGTCGACGTCACGCGCGAAGATCGTCATCGACCACTTGTTGTCGCCCGGGCGTTGCGCCGGGTTCCAGGTCGACGGATTGCCCGTGCCGTAGTACATCAGGTTCGTGGCCTTGTCGTAGCTGTACCAGCCCCACGTCGTGCCGCCGCCGGTCTTCCACTGGTCGCCCTTCCAGGTCTTCAGCGAAGAGTCGGCACCGACCGGCGCCATCTTGCCGTCGGTCCAGGTCATCGTCTTGGCCGGGTCGATCAGCATCTCGGCGTCCGGGCCGACGCTGTAGCCCTTCCAGGCCAGCTTGCCGTCGGACAGGTTGTACGCCGCGATGAAGCCGCGCACGCCCCACTCGCCGCCGCTGATGCCGGTGATGACCTTGTCCT
>Ga0207645_10003482_pt1 | contig 11922 bp, 15 predicted proteins | sample KBSM53metaG_FD_184331 | JGI IMG/M metagenome (GOLD analysis project Ga0207645, IMG submission 184331) | Miscanthus rhizosphere microbial communities from Kellogg Biological Station, Michigan, USA - KBS M5-3 metaG (SPAdes) (version 2) | ecosystem: Host-associated > Plants > Roots > Rhizosphere >...
GCAGGGCCGCCGGCGTGGCCCTGCCAGCCGCCTGGCCGCTGCAGCCGCCGTCGTGGTTCTTCCGCTGATGCTGGCTGCCTGCACGGACAATGCTGCGCCGTCGTCCTCGGCCGGGGCCGACGGCCCGATCCGGGTCACCAGCACCGGCGATGCCTGCAAGGTATCCACGGCGTCCGCGAAGAGCGGCAACCTCACGTTCGCCGGCTACGAGCACGTGTTCTTCGACGTGATGGTCGAGCGGATGGAGCCGCAAGCCCTTCTTTCCTATCGCTGGCATCCGTACAACCTCGATCCCGCGGTGGACTACGAGAAGGAGGCGCCGACGCTCGTGACGTTCACGTTGAAGGACGCGCCCGGCAAAGGCACGGTGCTCACGGTGCTCGAGACGGGATTCGACAACATTCCGCCGGGCCGCCGGCTGGAAGCCTTCCGGATGAACAGCGCCGGGTGGAAATCGCAGATGGACAAGCTCGTGCGCCATGTCACGGCGTAGCGCAACGGCGACGCAGAACGCCGGGCTTCCGGCGATCGTGCGGTCGAGCGAGAGCCTCGCCGGCGTCTTCGCCGCGCTCGGCGATCCGACGCGCCTCCGGCTCGTGGCAGTGCTCTGCGCCGGGGGCGCGTTCTCGATCGCGCAGCTGACGGCGGGCACCGATATCAGCCGCCAGGGCGTGACCAAGCACCTTCAGGTGCTGGCCGCCGCCGGCGTCGTGAGCGACGTCCGGGCAGGCAGGGAGCGGCTCTGGCAACTCGAGCCGGCGCAGATCGCGGAAGCGAAGCAGACATTGGAGATCATCGGCCGGCAGTGGGAAGTCGCGTTGGGGCGGCTCAAGGCCTTCGTCGAATCCTAGGAGAATCTTGATGACCGACGCTTACACTGGAGGATGCGCCTGTGGCGCGATCCGTTACGAAATCCCGGGCGAGCCGGTGGGCTCGAACGACTGCCAATGCCGCGACTGCCAGCGCGAGAGCGGCACCGGGCACGGGTCCCACCTCACGTTCGCGCGCGAGCACGTGCGGCTGGTGGGGCAGGCCACGCATTGGGACATGGTCGGCGACAGCGGCAACGTGAAGACGCGCGCCTTCTGCCCCGCCTGCGGCTCGCCGGTGTACATGACGTTTTCCGCGATGCCGCAGTTCTTCAGCGTCCGCGCGGCGAGCCTCGACGACCCGGCGCGCTACAAGCCGCAGATCGTGACCTACGGCGTGCGCGGCCACGCGTGGGATCGCGTCGACGAGACGCTGCCGAAGTTCGACCGGATGCCGCCCGGGTGAACGCTAGTGGCGCGCGCCGTCGACCGGATAGCCTTCGGCCCGCCAGCGCAGCATGCCGCCGGCCAGGTTCGCGACATCCGCCAGCCCGGCCCTCTGCAGCATCACCACGGCCTGCGCCGAGCGGGCGCCCGAGCGGCAGACGGTCACGACCGGACGGTCGCGCGCCAGCTCCCCTGCGCGCGTCGACAGTTCGCCGAGCGGAATCCACAGCGCGCCCTGGATGCGTCCGAGCGGGCCGTCGAACTCGTCGCGCTCGCGGACGTCAACGATCTGCGTCGAACCCACGTGCTCCTCGAGCACCGCCGGCTGGATCTCGAAAATGCCTGCGAACGTGTAAGTCAGCGGCGCCCACGCCTGCGGCGGGTGCCGCGCGGCTTCGCTTTCGGGCCGGCCGCACTGCAGGTTCGCCGGCACGGCGATGTCGATCAGCTTGGGATGCGGCAGCCCGAGGTTGCTCATGTAGCCGACGAAGTCGGCTTCGCCCACCTCGCCGCCCAGGCGCGGATTGAAGCTGCGCTCCTCGGCGACGCTCGTCACGGTGAGGCCGCGATAGTCGTGGGCGGGGTAGAGCAGGCAGGTCGCGGGCAGCGTCAGGATCTGGGTCCGCACCGAGCGGTACAGCGCGTGCGGATCGCCCTGCTGGAAGTCCGTGCGGCCGCTGCCGCGAATCAGCAGGCAATCGCCGGTGAACGCCATCGACTCGTCGTCCAGCACGTAGGTGAGGCACCCCTGCGTGTGGCCGGGCGTGGCGCGGACGTCGACGTAGCGCTCGCCGAACGCGATCCGATCGCCTTGCTTCAGGTAGCGGTCGGCGCCTTGTGCGCCGCTCTCCGCCGCGATGGCGATCGCGCTGCCGAGCGAGTCCTTCAGCAGCCATCCGCTGGTGACGTGGTCGGCGTGCACGTGCGTCTCGAGCGACGCCACGAGCGTAAGGTCGAGCTCCCGAATGAGCGCGGCATCGCGGCGCGCCTGCTCGAACACCGGATCGATCAGCAGCGCTTCCTTGCTGCGCCGGTCGGCGAGCAGGTACGAGTACGTCGACGACTGCGGGTCGAACAGCTGACGAAAGATCATGGCGACCCCGCGGCGCTCTCGGCGCCGCCACCGGCGCGCGTGCCGGCGCGCTCCACGAGCTCGAACACGAGCATGCCCGCCACCATCGAGACGGTGAACACGGCGGCCTTCGCGTAACCGGCGCCGAGCGCCACCAACGCGGGACCTGGACAGAAACCCGCGAGCCCCCAGCCGACGCCGAAGAGCAGGCTGCCGAGTACGAGCCGGCGGTCCACGCTTCGCGCCATGGGGAGCAGAACCGGTGTCTGCAGGAACGACGCCGGGCGTCGCGCCGCAACGGCGAACGCCGGCGCGCCGACGGCGATCGCGCCCGCCATCACCAGCGCCAGCGACGGATCCCAGGTGCCGAAGAGATCGAGGAAGCCGAGCACCTTGGCCGGATTGAACATTCCCGACACGATCAGCCCGACGCCGAAGACCAGGCCGGAAGCGAAGGCGGCGAAGGCGTACATCACCGCACCGCTCAGAACGCGACGTGCCGGGTGACGAACACGGTGGCGAAGCCTGCCAGCATGAACGCCATCGTCGCGACGATGGACCGGGGCGACAGCCGCGACATTCCGCATACGCCATGGCCACTCGTGCATCCCGCGCCGAAGCGCGTGCCGACGCCGACGGCGAGGCCGGCCAGCACGAGCAGCGGATAGCCGGCGTCGATCGAGGCCGCGGGGATGGCGGCGAACAGCGCGTACGTGGCCGGCGCCGCGATGAGGCCAAGCACGAACGCGATGCGCCATCCGAGGTCCGCCGACGGCCGTTTCAGCATGCCACCGACGATGCCGCTGACGCCGGCCACGCGGCCGTTGAGCAGTACGAGCGCCGCCGCCGCGAGGCCGATCAGGGCGCCGCCGATCGCGGCGGACCACGGTGTGAACGACGCCAGGTCGATCGCCATGTCTCGAGACAGTGAGCCCCGCGGGCTGCGCGCAGGAAGAAGCCGCTAGGATAGCGCGAACCGCGCTGCGGCCGCGACCGCCACTCGCGTATCCTTTCGGCTGCAAGTTCGCGTGACGACGCACGGGCAGGGCAGCGATGCGAAGATCTTGGGCGTGGTGGGTGATCGCGGCGGCATTCGTCGCGGGGTGCGCTCCCCAGCCGCCACGCGCGCCGGACGTCGCAGCGCCGGTCGCGGCGGGGGCTGCGCCGGCGGATTTTCCGGCGCAGCGGTATCGCGCCGCGCGCGCGCGAGGCCAGCCGATATTCGCCATCGATCCAGCGCGCTCGATCGTCGTCGTCGAGGTGCGCCGCGCGGGATCGCTGGCGCGGCTCGGCCACGATCACGTCGTTGCGAGCCATGACGTCCGCGGCTTCGTCGCGCCGAACGACGGCGAGGCGGACCTGTACGTTCCGCTCGCAGGCATGACCGTCGACGAGCCGCCGCTCCGCGCGGAAGCCGGTTTCGACACCGTGCCTACCGAAGCGGACATCGCGGACACGCGCCGAAACATGCTCACGCGCGTGCTGGACGTCGAGCGCTACCCGTTCGCGCAGGTGAGCTTTCGCCATGCGAGCCCCGCCGCCGCGGACGACGTCGGCGACGTCGCGATCAGCCTGCACGGGGTCACGCACATCGTCCGCCTGCCGCTGCGCATCGAGAGCAGGGCGGACGAGATCGTCGTGTCGGGCACCGTCGCGCTGAAGCAGTCCGACTACGGCATCGCGCCGCTCTCGATCCTCGGCGGCGCCATCCAGGTGGCGGACGAGGTCACGCTGCGCTTTCGGCTCGTCGCCCGGCCCTGCGCGCCGCAATCCTGCGCCTAGGTCACCCGACCCTCGGCGCCCCGTGCAGCCCATCCGCACCAATACGCAGTGCGTCGGACGGGGCTGGCCCCCCGGCGCCGCCGTCCCTACTCTCGCCTTGTCTCCGACAGCCAGCAGGGCCGCATCGTGAATCCCGACCCCCGAACCCCTCCGGGCGCAGCCGCTTCGCCCCGCGCCGTCCCCGTTTCCGCCGTGCCGGCCTCCGGCGCGCGGCAGTCCCTGCGCGACGTCCGCGAGCTGATCGTCGTGCTCTGGTGGCGGTTCTTCGACTGGCTTGCCGTCGTGTCGTGGAAGAAGCTCCTCCTGGTGTCCATCCTGGGCATCATCCTCGCAGGGATACTCCAGCATCCGCTTCCCGCGCTGATGCTCATCATCGCCTCGTTCATCATCAAGGTGGTGGCGGGCGGCAAGCGGCGGGCCGAACTGACGGCCGACGAGGCCACCAAGCGCGCCGAGACCGAGCAGCTCGAGCGCACAGTCGTGGAAGCCCGGATGGAAGCGCTGCAGGCCCAGATCGAGCCGCATTTCCTGTTCAACACGCTGGCGAGCATCGACCAGCTGATCCAGACCGATCCGCCGCGCGCTTCGAAGATGCAGCAGAGCCTCATCCGCTACCTGCGCTCCGCGATGCCGCAGATGCGCGAGGGGAGCCGCCCCACCTTGGGTCAGCAGGTGAATCTCTGCACCGCGTTCCTGGAGATCATGGCGGTGCGGATGGAAGACCGGCTGCGTCCCGTTGTCAACGTGCCCGAAGGCTTGAAATCGGCGGTCTTCCCGTCGATGATGCTGCAGACGCTCGTGGAGAACGCGATCAAGCACGGGCTCGAGCCCAAGACGGACGGCGGACGCCTCGAGATCGGTGCCGCGATCGTCGACGGCCAGTTGACGGTGCACGTGCAGGACACCGGGGTCGGTTTCCTGCCCAGGGGAGAAGGCGGCGTGGGACTCGCCAACATTCGCGATCGGCTGAAAGCGCTGTACCGCGACCGCGCCGAGCTCATCATCGGCGTGCCGGCCACGGGCGGCACGTGCGCCACCATCAAGGTGCCGTACGAAATCGCTCCCGTGTCGACCTGATCGGGCTCGCGCGTCCATGCCCGCTTCCCCCACTGCCGTCGTCGTCGACGACGAGCGCCTGATGCGCGAGCAGCTCGTCGCGCGACTGAAGGACGCCTGGCCCGAGCTGCAGATCATCGGCGAGGCCGGCAACGGCAGCGAGGCGATCGCCATGGTGCAGAGCCTCGAGCCCGATGTCGTCTTCCTCGACATCAGCATGCCCGGCATGGACGGCATCCAGGCGGCGCGCGCGATCGCCCGTGCCGCCCACATCGTCTTCGTCACCGCGCACGACGAGCATGCGATCGCCGCGTTCGAGCAGGGCGCCGTCGACTACGTGCTGAAGCCGGCCGAGCCCGAGCGGCTCGCCGTGACCTGCGAGAGGTTGCGGAGCCGGCTCGCGCAGGCGCCGGATCCGATGGACGGCCTGCTCGCCAGGCTCTCGGATCGGCTCGGCAACGGCGGCGTAGCGCCGCGCGACTACCTGCGCTGGGTGCAGGCGAGCGTGGGCGCGAACCTGCGGATGATCCCGACCGGCGACATCCTGTTCTTCCGTGCCGAGGACAAATACACGCGCGTTCAGACCCCCGGCTTCGAGGCGCTGATCAGGAAGCCCATCAAGGAGCTGATCGACGAGCTCGATCCGAAGGAATTCTGGCAGATCCACCGCGCCACCGTCGTTCGCGTCGACGCCATCGAGCAGGTGAGCCGCAACTTCCGCGGCCAGCAGACGGTGCACGTGAAGGGGCGGCCGGAGAAGCTCGAGGTGAGCCGCTCCTTCAACCACCTGTTCAAGCAGATGTAGCGGCGGGGCGGAGCAGGCACGGACACGGCCATCACGCCGCGCTATTGCGGCGTGAGATTGAGCGCCTTGGCCACCTTCGACATCGCGTCGTACTCGTTGTCGATGTAGGTCCGCAGCGCGGCGCCCTTGCGGATTTCGGTCTGCTCGCCCGCGTCCTCCAGGAACTTGCGCGCGGGCGCGGAGTTCGCGGCCTTCTCGAACGCCGACTCGAGCTCGGCGATGCGTGCCGGCGGCGTGCCCTTCGGCGCCAGCAGCGCGCGCCACAGGATCGTCTCCTCGCTGGGGATGCCGAGGTCGCGCAGACCTTGCACGCTGGGCAGCGCCGGCACGCGCTCGGCCGACGTGATCAGCAGGCACTTGGCGCTGCCCGCCTGCATATGCTGCAGGATCGGCGGGATCGAGCCGACGTAGATGTCGACGTGCCGGCCGAGGAACGACGTGAGCGTTTCGCCCGCGCCCTTGAACGGAATGTCGCGCGCGGACGCGCCGGTGGCGCGGAGGATCCGCGCGGTCGCGAGCTGCCCCGGGCCGCCGGCGCCGTCGTTGCCGTACGTGTACTTGTCCGGATTCTTCCTGAGCTCCGCGATCAGCCCTTTGCCGTCTGTCGCCGGAAAGTCCGGATGCACGCATATCACGTACGGCGCGCTCGACACCTGCACGACCGGGATGTAGTCCGCCGGCGTGTAGGGCACCTTCATCGTGTGCGGGCTGACCGTCACGGGACCGAGCCACACCGCGGCGACGGTCTGGCCGTCCGGCGTCGAGCGCACCACCTGCGCGACGCCGATCGTGCCGCCCGCCCCCGGCACGTTGACGACGATGACGGGCTCCTTCAGGAACGGCTCCGCTTCCTTGGCGAGCACGCGAAAGTAGCCGTCGGTGCCGCCGCCGGGCGCGGTGGGAATGATCAACTTGAGCGCGTCGGCCGCGAACGTCGCCGGCGAGGCCAGCGCGGCGGCGGCGCCTGCTACCAAGCACCACGTGTTGAGGCGGTTCATCCGTGCGTCCCTCCGTCGCTAACGTTGAAAGCCGAAGAGCGTCGCGGGCGTCGTGGCGACGATCATCGTGCGCGTGGCGGGGTCCGGGACCCACCCGTTCAGCCATTGCAGACACTGGCCGTACGCGATCGAGTCCTCGAAGCCCACGAACGGCCAGTCCGTCGCCCAGAGGAGCTGTGCGGGGCCTGCCGCGAGCAGCGCATCCACGTAACGCTGCGGATCGGCGCCGCCCAGGCGATACGGCGCCGACAGCTTCACCCACGTGTCGCCGGCCCGCACGCCGTCGAGCACGGCCTGAAATCCCGGGCAGCGCACCCCGCGGGCGGGATCGGGCGAACCGAAATGATCGACGACGACGCGCACGCCGGCCGCCCGCAGCGTGGGCAGCGCGGTGGCGAGCTTCGCGCCCTCGAGGTAGATCTCGACGTGCCAGCCAATCGCGCCGACGCGCGTGAGCAGCCGCCGGTAGTCGGCGCGCGCGAGATCGGGTAGCTGCTCGCGCCGCAGCCAGTTGAGGCGCATTCCCACCACGCCCGCGGCGGCGAGCGCCCCGAGCGCTTCATCGGTGATGTCCGGTTCGACGATGGCGGTACCGCGCAGGCGGTCCGGGTACGCGCGGAGCGACCGCGTGAGCAGGCTGTTGTCGGCGCCGTAGAAGCTCGGCGCCGTGAGAAGGCCGTGCGACACGCCGTTCGCGTCGAGGAGGGCGATGTAGTCGTCCACGCTCGCATCGCGCTTCGGCGCCGAATGCCGCTGCGCCACGAGCGGCAGGTCGCGCTTCAGCACGTGCGCGTGCGCATCGACGGCGGTGACCGGAATCATCGTTGCGTGGCGGCGGATGTGTCCGGCACGATGTGGCCCTGGCCGGAATCGCCATACTTGGCCTTGCGCTGGCTTTCGGTGAGGAAGCGCCGCTCCAGATCCTCGATGGCCGCCATCCCCATCGTCGCGTTCAGCGACTCGAACGACACGAGGGCGTCGGGACGATCCACCACCTGCCCGGTGTCGAGCGATTGCTTCAGCAGCGCGAGGCCGTTCTCCATGCCCTGCAGCGCGCATGCGGTCAGCATTCGCGGGTAGATGACCGCGGCGACCCCGAGGTCCTCCAGTTGCCGCGCCGACAGGAGCGGCGTCGTCGAGCGCTGCCGGATGCCGAAGCCCATGTTCACCGACAGTGGCTTCGTGACGTTGCGCGCGATCGTCCCGATGTCGTCGGTGGACATCGCGGCGTCGGCGAACAGCAGGTCGGCGCCGGCTTCCGCGTAGAGGTTGAGGCGCCGGATGGCCTCGGCGAGACCGTGCGTCGCCAGCACGTCGGTGCGCGACTTGATGACGAAATCGGGATCGTTGCGCGCGGCCGCCGCGGCGCGGACCTTCTCGACCATCTCGTCGGCGGCGATGACCTCCTTGCCTTTCATGTGGCCGCAGCGCTTGGGCCAGACCTGGTCCTCCAGCATCATGCCGGCGACGCCGGCGCGCTCGAACGCGCGAACGGTGTGATAGACGTTCACGGCGTTGCCATAGCCGGTGTCGCCATCGGCCAGCAGCAGCAGATTCGAGCACGCCGCCATCGCGCGCGCCGCCGCGACGTTCTCGTCCAGTCCCATCAACCCGACGTCGGGCTGCCCAAGGCGGGTCTCGCTGACGCCGCTGCCGGTGATGAACGCGGCCGGATACCCGGCGCGCTCGACGAGCCGCGTGCTGAAGCCGTCGAACACGCCCGGCATCACCAGAATCCCGGGCGCGTCGATCATTCGCCGCAGCCGCTTGCCGACACTCTCCTGCATGTTCGTCCTCCCGGGCTTCAGCGCCCCTGCCGGTGGGTGAGATCGACGACCACGTCGTGCAGCGCATGGGGCTCGACGCGCACGGCGCCGGCGAACGGGTGGTCGATCGAGACGATGACGAGCAGCGCGGAGAAGATCAGCAGGCCGAGCGCGCCGGTCATCATCGATTGCGCGCGCAGGTTCTCCGCGCCGAAGAAGAACGTGAAACCTACCGTGAGCATGGCGCCGCCATACAGCACGCACCAGATGACGTCGGGCACGATGCCGGCCGCCTTCACCAAACGACCCCGCCGTGCCTCGGTGATGACGCTCAACTGACGCAGGATCTCCGACAGGATCGCGGCGCCGCGCGAATCCGCGGGCTTGTAGGTGAGCACGATCTCATACATGCGGTCGAGCGCGTGCGTGGCCACCGGGCTCGCCTTGCCGACCCGCATGCTCGCCCAGTCGTCCTTGGCGGCGGCCTCGAGATAGCCCGTCATCGCCGTGCGCATGGACGGACCGGGATCGCCGTCGATTCCCTCGACCAGGCGATAGATCGTCGCCGCGGCCCCGGCCTCGCGCGAGACGTCGTCTTCCGCGTCGCTGAACTTCTCCCACACGACGATCACGACGAACGCCAGCAGCACGGCGTAGAGCACACCGACCGTGGCGAACTTGAAGCCGGCAACCTCGTTGTTGGTGGTGAGCCGCTTGAGCGGGACGAATCGTCGCACGATCAGCGGCCCGGCCATGGCAATGATCGTGGGCAGGACCACCAGCAGCCCGGCGGCGGCCCAGATCGGAATCATCTTGAGGAACATCGCGACGTCTCTCCCAGCGGCCTGGGTGTGCCGCGCGACCGGAATAGTAACGTCCCGGCGGCCTCACGCTAGAATCCCGTTCCCAACGGACCCGGCGATGTGCCCGCCATGACCACCCTTCGCCGCGTTCTGCTGTTGCTCGCCGGTTGACGGAGGCTCCATGTCCATTTCCACCCGCCGCGCGCGGCTCCGCGCGATCCTCGGCGGCGATAGCCTGGTGCCGATGGCGACGATCTTTGATCCCATCTCCGCGCGGTTCGCGGACGACATGGGATTCGCGGCCGGCCTCATGGGCGGCTCGCTGGCGTCGTACGCGGTGCTCGGGGCGCCCGACCTCATTCTTCTCACGCTGACAGAGCTCGCCGAGCAGGTGCACCGCTGCACGCGCGCCGGCGACGTGCCGCTCGTCGTCGACGCCGACCACGGCTACGGCAATGCGCTCAACGCGATGCGCGCGATCGAAGAGCTCGATCACGCCGGTGCCGCCGCCGTGATGATCGAGGACACGCTGCTGCCGCGCCCCTACGGCCTGTCGTCGACGGCGCAGCTCCTGCCGCTCGACGAGTCGGCCGGCAAGATCAAGGCGGCGGTGGCGGCGCGCGGCGATTCCGATCTGCTCGTCCTGGGTCGCACCAGCGCAGCGTCCATCACGAGCGTCGACGACGCGGTCGCGCGCCTTTGCGCGTACGCGGAGGCGGGGGTCGACGGCGTGTTCGTGCCGGGGCTGCGCACACGCGACGAGCTCGACCGCATCGCCGCCGCGGTGCGCGTGCCGATCGCCGCAGGGTCGCCGGCGGAGCCGCTGGCCGACGCGGCGTACCTTGCGAGCCGCCGCGTGCGGCTGTGGTCGACGGGCCACCAGACGTTCAGCGTGGCGGTCGAGGCGCTGCGCGCCGCGATGCAGGCGGTGCGCGACGGCACCGCCTCGTCGCGCCTTGCCGGCGCCGCGTCGAAGGATGTGCTCGATCGCGCGACGGCCGCCGGCGCGTACGAGCAGTCGATCAGACGCTTTTTGGGCGGCGCGTGACCGCCGCCGGCGACGCGTAGCGTCGCAGCGTGCTGCGCAACGCGGCGGCCATCGCCGCGCGGAGCAGGGCGGGCGCCAGCACCTCGACGTCGTCGCGCAGGCGAAGGAGCTCGCGCAGCCCGTCGTCGGTGGATTCGATCGGTATCGTGCAGCGAACCCAGCCCTGGCGGTCGGGCTTGCCGGCCGTCCTGGTCACGGCATCCCTGACGTAGGCGCCGAGCAGTTCGGAGAGCGCGACGCCGCGCGGCGACAGCCGGATCGTCGCGCGGTCCCGGTAGCTTCCGGCCTCGTAGTCGCGCGATGCGCGCGTCCACCACGCGGGCAGGTCGAACGTCCGCGGGCGGGAGTAGGGCTCCTCCTGCATTTCCGCTTCGGTCATCCGCGAGATGCGGTACGTGCGGAACGACGCGCCTTTCTGGCCGACGAGATACCAGATGCCGGCCTTGAGGACGAGCCCGGCCGGGCCGACCCTGCGCGCGGCCGCGCCGGCGGTGTCGCCATACCGGAACTGCACGTATCGCCCGTTCCATACCGCCCGCGCGATCGTCGGCAGCAGCGTGACCTGGTCCGCCGAGCGAAACCAGCCGGTGGCGTCGAGGTGGAAGCGCTCCGCGACGCGCTCCGCGCGCGCGCCGGCGGGCAGCGCCGCCATGACCTTGACGCGGGCGGTGCCCATCGCTTCCGCGAGGCCGAGCTCCGCCACGGGCCCCGGCAGGCCGGCGAGGAACAGCGTTTCGGCTTCCGCCTCGGTGAGGCCCGTGAGCTGCGTGCGAAAGCCGTGGGCGAGCCTGAAGCCGCCCGCACGGCCGCGGTCGGCGATCACCGGGATGCCGGCTGCGCTCAGATGATCCATGTCGCGATGGATCGTCCGCTCCGAGACCTCGAGCGCGCCGGCCAGCTCGCGCGCCGTCGCCCGGCCGTGCGCCTGCAGGCGCAGCAGGACGGACAGGAGGCGGCTTGCGCGCATTCCTGCACGCTAGCACGAAAACATGACACGCAATGGCAGGATAGGCCTGGTACAACGGGCGCGTCGATTCCACGACGCCCGAGGAGATGCCATGGATGCCCCCCGCGAAGCTGCCGGCCTGCACGACTTCGACTTCCTGATCGGCCACTGGCGGGTTCGCCATCGCCGCCTGAAGGCGCGCCTCGCCCGGAGCCGCGAATGGATCGAGTTCGACGGTACGGCCGTCGTGCAGAAGATACTTGGCGGCTACGGCACGTTCGACGACAACGTGATCGGCTTTCCGGACGGGCCGTGGCGCGGCGCCAGCCTGCGGTCGTTCGACCCTGCCACGGGTCAATGGTCGATCTGGTGGCTCGACCGCCGCATGCC
>Ga0207645_10003483_pt1 | contig 11922 bp, 10 predicted proteins | sample KBSM53metaG_FD_184331 | JGI IMG/M metagenome (GOLD analysis project Ga0207645, IMG submission 184331) | Miscanthus rhizosphere microbial communities from Kellogg Biological Station, Michigan, USA - KBS M5-3 metaG (SPAdes) (version 2) | ecosystem: Host-associated > Plants > Roots > Rhizosphere >...
CGAGTTCCGAGAGTTGGTTGACTCTTTCAGGCCCGGATACCGATTGGCAGCGCGTCTTCAGTCGTGGACCTCTTTCATGGATGGTACGAGCAGGATTTTGTTTGCTTCGCCTGACAGCAGTTCGATCGCTTCGTCTACCTGGCTTAGCGGCAGTCGATGGGTGATCAGCCAGCTCAAGTCCAGGCGACCGGATTCCACGAGGAGAGTCAACTGCTCCCAGGTGTCCCATAGGCGGCGACCGAAGATGCCGCGCAGCGTGATTCCGCGTTTGTTGATGTAGGCCGCGATGTCAATCTCTACCGGTGCGCCGGGGTGGCCGATGGTAACTAGAGTTGCTTCTCGGCGCAGGGACGTGAAGAGCGCAGGGAGGACTCCGCGCACACCGGAGACTTCGAACGCGACGTCGAAGCCGCCGCGGGCTCCGGCAAGGTCACGGCAGACGTCGGCCACCGGATCGCTGGGTTCCAGCACGCGGGCGCCGATGTTTTCGGCGTGTTTGCGGCGGAACGGGTTGGGTTCAACGGCAACAACATGTGCAGCGCCCATGGCCACCGCGATCTGGATCAGCGCTAGCCCCACCGGACCGCACCCGTTGACCAGAACGTTCTGGCCTGCGACGCCGGTGCCGGACCGTTGAATGGCATGCACTGCCACACCTGCTGATTCGAGCAGCGCGCCGACCTCGAGGGGTAGTGCGTCCGGTAGGGGCACGCAGATTGCCGCGGGGACGGCGACGCGTTCGGCGAACACACCGTCGATGTGCATTCCGATGATGCCGGTGCGCTCGCAGGTGTGGGCGCTGCCGGTGCGGCAGGCGTGGCACTGTCCACATACGAGGTGGCTTTCCAATGCGACCCGGTCACCGGGGCGCAGGCCGGTGACGCCCTGTCCGACCTCAAGGATGGTTCCCGCGCCCTCGTGTCCGGTCACGACCGGTAGGGACAGGCCGAAGGCCTGTGCTGACGGGGTCCATTCGTAGACTTCACGATCTGTTCCACACAATGAGGCCGCAGCCACATCGATCAAGACTTCGCCGGGGTTGACGGTGGGTTCGGGCCAGTCGTTGTGGACCTCGAATCCTTTGTCAGCAACAGCTTTGATGACACCGAGCATGATTTACCTTTCGTTGGATTGGCCGCTGAAGGACCGGAATAGGGACGGACCGCCGACCTGGCCGCCTTTGAGGAGTAGCCGGCAACCCGCAACATCGGAGTCGTCGTCGGCGCTACAGATGGGTCCTGCTGTCACGAACAGGTCGCTGATTCGCAGCTCACTGACACCCATCGCTGCCAGAGCATGGCTTGAGGTGTCTCCACCGCAGACCACGACGTCGCGGGTCAGTCCGGACCGCGCCATCTGCCCGGCGACGGCCCCGATCGCCCCACCCACTTCATCGGAGCCTGCGCCACTGGACAGCCGGAGATCCTTGGGGCCTCGGGCGGTGTGGGCGATGACGTCGCGACCGGCGGTGAGCGCGTCCTGAACGACCTGCACCCAGCTGGAGTCTGGCGCGGCGGCGAAAGCCTCTGCGGGAATGGGCACGTCGACCCACCCGTGGGCCACCGCGTCGTCGATCTGCGCGGCCGTGGTGGACGACGCCGACGCCGACACCACCAGGGTCGGTCCCGACGATGCCGTCGGCGGGGTTTGGATCGCATGGCGCTGGCCAGTCTGATTACGTGCCAGCGCCGCCATGATTCCGCCCGACCCCACGACGATCGCCGGACCGGCGGCCGGTCGGTGAGCCATCAGGGCGCGGGCAGCGGTGTCCATGTGCGCGGGGTCGACAGCATCCACGACGAAGGCGCACCCGGGGTGCTCCCGCAGCTGCCCCCACAGTTCGTCGAAGGTGCCGTCGCTGTAGGCGGTGAGGTGCAGCGCTTGCGGCAGCGAACCGTCGCGTAGTTGCGTGGACAGCACCCGTCGCAAATCGGACTCGGTCATCGGGGTGGACGGATGGTGGGCCATCACCGGATGGCGGTCCAATCGGTGGATCTGATGTTGGTAGACCCCGAAGTGTTGACTGAAAGCGGTGTACCGGCCGAACTCCGGCTGGGCGGGCAGTACCGGCACTGACCCGTGCCCGGGAAAGCGTTTTATCAGCAGTTCGATGGCGCGGCCGATATTGCCGACGGTCGGAGAGGAATCGAACGTCGAACACACCTTGTACAGAACAACATCGAGGTTCAGATGCGCCAACGCATCCAGCCCGGCGCGGATACCCGACTCCAGCGCCGTGCCGGACTGAGACCGCAGCGGGCCCGCGATCCCCACCACATCCGCGGAGCGGGTGATCTTGTGCGGATCGAGCACCAGCATCGCCGACATGCCGTGAGCATGTGCCTGCGCCAGCACGTCGGCGGCACCGGTGAGGTCGTCGGCCAGGAACCCGAACGTCGTCATGGGGTCGCCCCGAAGCACGACAGTGCGCGGAGCAGCGCAGAATCACCCTGCTGATCAAGGTCGTCGGCCGCCTCGGCCACTGGTCGTGACGCCGCGGCGGCCGCCCAGGCCTGCCGCAGGCTTCGTACCCCGGCGCCGGGGCCATCGGGGTGAGCCGCGATGCCGCCACCGGCGAGCATCATCACATCGGTGGTCCCCACCGCCTGGAAGGTCGGCTCCGGGGTATGCACGTTCTGCCCCGACGACAGGGCCGGAATCGGCAGGATGGTGTTGCCCAAAGGCTCCCGCAGCGCCGCAATGTTGGCCGCTACCTCATCATCGAGTTCGTAGAACTTACTGCGTAATCCGCTGACGTGAAGGTGGTCGGCGCCGGCCAGGCGAGCCAGCTTCTGCCAGGCCCGATACGACACGCCGAGACCGGGGTGGCGCATGGCTGCGGCCAGGCCGCCCCGGTGTCCGTGGATCGGCACCGCGCTAAACGACCTCAACCAGGCCAGGGCAGGCAAACCCATGACCGGCACCGTGAGCATGACGCAGGTGCCGCCGGCACCGACGACCAGATCGTGGCGTCGTCGCAATCCGGCGAGATCACCGGTGATGTTGAACGCGTACATCGTCTTGCGCCCGGTCACCTGCTCAGCGGCATGGATCTCTTCCATCGCCACCCGCACCCGGGTTTCCAGCGGCAAGTACCCAGGATCGGTCATCAGCTCGTCATCTTTGATGAGATCAATCGATGCCCGGGCCAATTCACGTACCACCGAACGGAATTCGGGTTCACTGAGACCGACGTTCGGCTTGACGATGGTTCCCACGAATGCGCCATCGCTACCCCCGATGAGTTTGCGCGTTCCTTCGACCCCGAAAGCGGGCCCCGGGTGGGCCTCAATGAATTCGTCGGGCAGAGTCAACTCCTGAAGCCGGCAGCCAAACAGGCCGACGAGTTCGAACAGGTTTCCCGCGACGGTGGTGTGCAGGGTTGCCAGGTCGGTGCCGATGTTCTCCATCGGGAACTGCACGACGACTTCGGCGGCCCGCACCCGGTCCGGGCGGGTCCGAGACGGCAGCGACGGCGTCACTTCTCCGAGTTCGCGCACGTCGGTCACTTCGGCAGCGTGGCGAACCCGAATCCGATCGGTCTCGCCGGGCACCGCGACGAAGGTGCCGCTGGACTGTTCGCCGGCCAGCATCTCCGCGCCACGGCGAGGGTCACCGTCGGTCTCGATGTAGTAGGTGCAGCGCACCACTCGCTGATCACGCATCTGCTTTTCCCTTCGAGACGTCGCTGCGGCCGGTGGGGTCCGGCCCTGGGCTCGTCGGGTCGCTGGTCGACTCGCTGCCACTGCTTCCGCTGCCGCCGCCTTTACCGCTGCCTGGGTCGGCGGTCCTGGTTCGGTCGCTGTCCTGCGATCGGTCCGCAGCGGTGTCGAGCACCGTGAGGTGCGCAGCCTCCAAAGCGGTCTCGCCGGTGTCGGCGGGCACGTGGTCCAGGTGCACGTGCAGGTCCGCCGCGAGGGCGGGCTCGACTTCCCGGCTACCACCGGCGGGCTGTTTGAGGACCACTCGGGCCCACAGCACGGTGATGATCGGGCACAGGATCGCGGTGACGACGACCGACGCGGCGACGAGCACGGTGGCGCTCTCCGCGGCCGGGGCGTAGACCGGGTTGGCCTGCGCGACGATACTCGGAACGACCGCGGCGTTGCCGGCCGTGGTGGCCGCGGCCAGCCCGGCGATGCCGTCACCGCCGGTGAGCTTGTCGGCCAGCAGCAACACGGCGCCACCGATGAGCACGACGAACAGCCCGAGCAGGATGCCGAGCAGCCCCGCCTGCCACACCGCCCTCAAATTGATGGTCAAGCCGAGGGTGAGCCCAAGGAACGGCACCAGCGCCGGGACCGCGGGCGCCAGGAACTTGCGCATCGCCGGGTCGAGGTTGCCCAGCAGCATCCCCAGCGCCAGGGGAAGGATCGCCCCGACCAGCGCCTGCCAGGGGAACGCGGCCAGCCCCGCGATGCCGAGGGTGACCATCGTCAGGAACGGGCCGGACTCCAGGCTCATCACGCTGTAGGCGCCGACGTCGCGGTTGCGCCCGAACTGCCCCATCAGCGACATGTACATCCCGCCATTGGTGTCGTTGAGCGCCGCCACCACGGCCAGCACCGACAGGCCGGCCAGCAGTCCACCGGCGATGGGTGCCTCACCCAGCAACCGACCCAGAACGACGCCCACGATCAGGGCGAACGCGATCTTGCTGCCGAGCAGCGCCCCGCCCTTCTTGGCGATGTACGGCGTGGCCTTCAGGTCCAGCGTGGCGCCCAGACACACGTAGAACACGCCGAGGATCGGCGGCAACCCGGTGAACAGCGCCCCGGTGAATGACCCGAAGAACTTCCCCGCGTCCGGTGCCGCCGTGTGGATCACCGCCCCGATGAGCAGCGGAACCAACATCATCCCGCCGGGCACCTTCTCGATGCCCGCCTTGATGGATACAGCCACCTCAACCTCCAACCGTTGTAATCATCTCCCAGTTGTACGTACGATTAGTACGTACGATTAGTACGTACATAAGATCATGATGTGGCTCACACGTCAAGTACGGATGTGACCTGAACTTGTCGGTACGCTGCTGACCAGGCGAGAAGGAGTGGCATGGGACTCGAACGCGGCGACGGCCCGCTCTATGTGCAGATCAGGGACGCGATCCGGCAACAAATCGACGGCCAATCGCTGCCCCCGGGCGCCCCACTGCCCACCGAAGACGAGTTGCAGGCCACCTACGGCGTGTCCCGCAGCGTGGTGCGGCAGGCTCTGGGCCAACTGGCGGATTGGGGTCTCATTGTCCGGCAGCGTGGCCGCGGCAGCGTTGTCGCTCCACAACGTGAGCACCACCGCCGGGCCAACCAGGCCGGCGGCCTACGCCAGCAGCTGGCCTCCGCCGGTCAAGAACTACGGACCGAGGTCATCAGCCTCGCCGTTGAGGAGCCGCCGCCCGATGCCGCCGCTGCGCTGCGCACCGCTCACACCTGGCGACTCGAGCGGGTCCGCAGCGTCGACGACCAACCGGTCGTGTACATGTCCACGTGGTTACCCGCTGACCTTTTCCCCACCCTGTCTGCCGAAGAACTCGACGGCGGCTCACTGCACGACTGGATGCGCAGTCTCGGACACCAACCCCACGGCGGCCCCCGCCGAGTTCAGGCAGTACCCGCCGACCCCGTGGTGACACAACATCTGGGATGCCAGCGCGGCGAACCCGTGCTGCTGATGCAAGGCGTGACCCAAGACACATACGGCCGCGGCCTGGAGTGGTTCTCGGCATGGCATCGACCGCACACCGTCTTCGACATCGACGCCTCAGTAAACCCAGCCCCACACACCGCCGATTCAGAGTCCACTGACCTCAACCGCGTCCGCGACCTCGTCACCGAACTCACATCGCTCATCGGCGTGGAGCCGAACACCTCCCATGCCGGCTGACGCCCGGCCACCGCGGGCACAGGGTCCGTAACCCCGGTCTCGTTCCCAGACATTCGAGAACTCACGTGTTGTGTGGGGAAGCTTGTGGTGTCTTTCCTGAGGGGTAGATCACCGGCCGATCATTTGTCATGTGACGCCGGATCTCACGGTCGAATCTCACCGCCATGTCATATATGACACGCACATGACATCGCGAATGAGAATATGACATCAGGAATGAGAATCTACAATGCTTGTACATTCTCAAACCCCGTGGCCAAAACAAGGCCACTGAGCTGGTCTTATCGTGAGATTCTCACGGAATGTCCACCGCTTTTTTCTCACTGTCGTGTCCAATTTCAGATCGCTACGCCTCACCATTTCTAGCCTTCACTCGGAGGCGGGTAGCCGCCCTGTCGTTGTGGTCGATCGGAGACCTGATTTGGTCACGCAATTGAGCGGTCCCCGACCAGACGGGCGCCGACATCACGACCGCAGCCGGCGTTCCGATCATGGGGGGCCAGGAGCCCGAAGGTGAGTCCGATCGCGCGGTAGGCAGAGCCAGGGGCAGTGAAGGGCGCAGCGAGTGCCGGGGCCGGCCGGCTGTCACAGGCCGGGTGTTCTGTTCTTAGACTGGTGGGGGCGTTTCAACAGCTGTGCCGATCCTTTGCTGAGTCCGAACTTCCTTGGACGAACATCATCTTGTCGAGGGTCAGGATTCGGAGCTGGGTCGGCCGGGAATGTGGCTGAGAATGGATTTGGAGAAGCCACCGTCGACACAGACGTCCTGCCCGGTGACGTAACCCGATAACGGGCTGACGAGAAATTCGATCACGTTCGCAATGTCCATGGGGTCTCCAATTCTCGACAGCGGAATGATGCCTTCCCGTGCTTTCCTGATGTGGGGGTCGGCGTACATTTTCTCGGTCATGGGTGTGTGCGTCATGCCAGGGGATACCACGTTTACCCGAATACCGTCAGGTGCCCATTCCAACGCGAGCGTCTGGGCCAGCATCGTCAGTGCAGCTTTGCTGGGACTATATGCACCTGATCCGGCGTGCGGTAGCTGGCCGGACATCGACGAGGTGAAGCACGCGGAACCGCGACTGAGCCTCAAATGGGTGTGGCTGGCTTTGGCGAGCAGCCATGCGCCGCGGAGGTTGACGGAGAACATGTCGTCCCAGTCCTCGATGGACAGGTCGCATATCGCACCGGGGTTGGCGATTCCAGCATTGGCTATCAACGCGTCCAGGCCACCGAATTCGGCTACCGCCGTTTCTACCAGTTGACTTGGCACGTCGGGATCGCCGAGGTCGCCCACCAACGCGATGGCAGTACCGCCCATTGACTGAATGGAACGAACGACTTGCTCTTGGCTGGTGTTCAATTTGTGTCCACACACCGCGATCATCGGCTGCGCGCCCCGAGCGAGAGCGGCCTCTGCGACCCTCAGGCAGGTGGATGCGCCGATGCCGCTACTTCCTCCACTGACCAGAGCCCTCATCGCACATACTCCTGCGATAGGGATTCACGAGGTGATTTCCCTAGTTTCCAGCCTCTGTCCGTGAGATCGAGCATCGCCTTATCGACTTCGTACAAGGGGTTCTGTTCGCGAATGACCTCGAGAACGACGTTGCTCACCCCGAATGTCGCCTCGACGGCATCACCTAGTGCTACGAAGTCGATGACTCCGGTGCCGATCGGATCGTGACCCCATGTCTCCAAACCCGTGTCGGAGATGTGCATCAGTGCAATGGACTCGTGATTCGCGAGCAAGCCGGTTACGGGATCCTCCCCTATGTACGCGGCATTGGCGACGTCGTACACGATCTTGAGGACATCGTCGTTGACCGTACTCACGATGCCCGAAAGGTCCTGGATGGTAGGAGTGAAGCAATAGGGAGTGTTCTCCACGAGTAGTCGAATGCCGGCCTGTTTGGCCAGTGGCAGCAAGGTGCCCAGACTCTCGTACATCCACCCGTAGGTTCGTTCGAGTGACGGTGAGATCATGGGCCGTCTGGTGCCGGGGGATATCACCACCTCCGGGACATCCCACGCTACGGCCAAGTCGATCACCGACTTGATGTGCTCGATGCTCTTGAGGCGCATGTTGGCGCCGGGGCTGGCCAGATTGATGTCGTAGCCACCGGCGTTCAGCGATCTGATTGTGGCGCCGTATTCACCGAGTCGTGCACCGATGGTCGAGCGCTCGGAGTCGGACATCTCATCCGGCCAACAATGCGGCGAGCTGATCGGAACTTCAAAGGTCTCGTACCCGCTGTCGATTAATTGCGCAATCGCATCGATCGCAGTGGACGACCACAGATAGGAGAAGGTGTTGATGATCATGTCAAGATCCTCTTCGAGTGATAGTCGCGGAGCGTGAGTCTGCGACAAGATGTGAAAGTCGGTCTCGGGTAACGGGATTGCACCCTCGGCGAGCCGGACGGCTCGAGGGACTCGGGGCAGTCACCCCCTCTTGTCCGGTCGAGCCGCCACGGCCTCCCATGGAGGGTGCCTACGGGGAACGCGTCGCCGCGCCGGTGGCCGACGGACTGCTCGACAGTAGGTGCTCGCCTTCGAGTACTTCGGTATCAGCAGGTGCCACGGTGGCACGGTCGCCGCGGTCGCCGGTCTCCGGGAGCGTGGTGTAGACGACGAGGCACAGGGCCACGATGACGGTCATGTAGATCGCGACGTACATGGGATGTCCGGCGCCGACGAATGCGGCGGCGATCAGCGGTGCGGTCCCACCGAAGACGGCAATCACGATTTGGTGTGCGAAGCCGATGCCCGATACCCGTACCGAGGCCGGGAACAGTTCGGCTTGGATGGTCGGATACACCGACTGCCAGATGCCGAGTACGACCCATCCGGATGCCGAAACCAGAACATACACACCGAATCCCGGCTGGTTCAGCAACAGGAGCAACGGGTAGAACAGCACGACCATGCCGATGGCACCGACTATCGGGAAGATCTTGCGGCGGCCGAGTCGATCCGAGAGCGCACCGCAGGTCGGCACGATGATGACCAGCAAGGCCAGCCCGATCACGCTTCCGGCCATGGTGGAGCCCAGGTCCCGACCCGTGGTCAGCTTCGCGTAAGTAGGCAGGAAGGTCGCCCAGGTGTAGTAGGCCACGGCCGGGGCCGAGAGCGCCGCGGTCTGCAGAATGGCCTTCGGGTGGTTGCGAAGCAGCTCCAGCAGACGTGCTGGCGCGGACTTTTGATCGACGGCGGTACTTGCTTCGAACTCGGGGGTTTCATCCGCACGTGAGCGCAGAATGAGGCCGACGATGCCGAGGATGCCACCCACCAGGAAGGGGATGCGCCAACCCCACGACGCAAGGTCCTCTTTAGACAGGGTTGCCGTCACGATTGCGGCGGCACCGGTCGCCGCGAGGGTCGCCAGACCGCTGGCCATGTTGGTGAACGAACCGTACAGCCCCCTTTTGTTCGGGGGGGCATGCTCGACCATGAACGCGATGGCGCTCTGTCCTTCACTGCCGGCCGAGATGCCCTGGATGATGCGTGCCACTACGAACAGGACCGGTGCGGCGTAGCCGATTGTCGCGAAGGACGGTGTGAGGGCGATGATCAGGGAGCCGAGCGCCATGCCGGAGACACTCAGCGTCAAGACGGTCCGTCGGCCGAAGCGGTCGGCGAGCGGGGAGATGATGATTCCGCTCAGTGGACGTACGACGAAACCGATCGCGTAGGTGAGAAGCGCTGCGATCAGGGATGCGAAGGCGGAATGGCTGGGGAAGATCTGAGACGAGAACACTGCTGCCAGAAGGCCGTAGATGTACCAGTCGTACCACTCCACGAAGTGGCCGATCGTGCCGGCAACCATGTTGATGGGGCGTCGTGCGTGGTTGAGCGGTTCGGGAGGACCCGAGGGGTTCGAGGTGCCGACGGCATCTCCAGGGCTGGTCATGAGCTATCCTTAGCGGCGGGTATTGGGCGGTGGGGGCACTGTTGGCGCGTAGCGGGTTGCGGGCACGCCAAAGCAAGCTTCGTTCAGGGTGTTTCATCAGATCTGACGTGACGTGTCAGACCGGGTGCCAATGACCTCCTTCTGGGTAGGTTTTGATGGGCCGATGACTATTGCGCGGGGCTGCGGTCGGCGCTCATCGTTGAACCGCATTCGTTGCGTGGCTCGCCCATTGGCGGCCTTCTTGTTCTCGGGTGGGTAGCCCGGCGGCCGTGAGAACTTGGTCGAGCAGCCGCTGCGTCGCAACGGCGTCGCGTCCGGAGGTCAACGGTGGCTGCCGATCGACGATGCGGTCGAGAAAGTGGTGCACGGCTGCGGCGAAGCCGAGGGTCTCGGTCGCAGTGGCCCAGCCGAACGCCTCCGCGCTGAGTTCGCGGCTGGTGGTCCTGCCGTCGACGGTGATCGAGACAGACTCTGGCGCACGCACTTCGGCGGAGCGTCCGAGGCCGTAGGCGTCGAGCTTCTCGCTCCACGCACCGGCGGTGCGCGCTGCCATCAGCACGCCGGTGGCGCCGGAGTCGAAGCGGATCATGGCTGCGGTGCCGTCTTCTTGCCATGGGTCGTCGCCCGCGGCGTGCGCGGTCACCTCGACGGCTTCGCCGCCGCAGTACCAGCGCAGCAGGTCGACCATGTGGATGGCGTTCTCGAATGTGGCCCGGTACTCCGATCCGGGCCGGTTCTTCTGGGCGACGCAGAACGTGGCTCCGGTCGCACCGAAAGTCTCGCGCCCGGTCACGTACACGGGGGCGTAGCGGCGGTTGAAGTCGACCATCAGGATGCGGCCTCGTTGGTCGGCGAGGTCGGCCAGGCGCTCCGCCTCGTCGATGGACGGCGCGAGCGGCTTTTCGCAGAAGACGTCGACATCGCGCCGTAGGCAGGCCTCGACGGCGTGTGCGTGCTCGGAGCGCGGGGTCAACACGAACACCGCATCGAGGTGCTCGGCGGCGAGCATCTGCTCGACCGTCGCATAGCCTGCGCCGAAACCCCAGCGTCGCATCAGCGGCGCGGGGTCCGGGCGGCGCGAGACAAGGGCTGCCAACTCGACGTCATCCCGTGTGACCAACGTCGGTAGCTGCGCGATGGTGGCGATGTTTCCTGCGCCGATGACTCCGATCCGCGTCTTGGCTGGCGCATTCATCGCGCACTCTCCGCGACGGCCGTATTGGAGAGAATGCCGCGGAGCACCTGCGCCGCCCGGGCGAAGCCAATCGTCGGATCGGGCAGATCAGCTGGGTGCCAGCGGTATTCGTATTCGAGGGAGAGGACGTCGTCGTAGCCGAGGGTAGCGAGAGCCGACAGGATGTCAGCCCAGGGCACGACGCCGTCACCGACGACGCGCGAGCGCACCGTGCGCTCGGCGGCCGAAACGCGGGCGGTCTCAGTTGCGCGGAATGGCGCATCCGGGTCGGTGAAGACGAGATCCTTGACGTGCACGTGGCCGACGAGGTCTCCCTGAAGGCGCAGCGCTTCGTCGTAGGGCTCGTCGTGGGCGAACGTCAGGTTGGCCTGGTCATAGAGGACACGCACCGCGTCGTGGGCCACCTCGCGCACCAGTCGCGCGGTCTCGGCGGCCGATTGGGTCATCGTCCCGAAGTGGTTTTCGACGCAGAGGCGCACCCCCGCGGCTGACGCCTCGGGCGCCAGCGTGCGAAGCGCTTCGACGAGCCGGTCCCAATGTGTCGCGTGGTCTTGGTCGCCCGGATGCCACGACCCTGCATACACCCGGAGTCGGTCGGCGCCCACGATCTGGGCAATCTCGATGGCACCGCGGAACTCGTCGACCGCCGTCCGCCACGGGCCGCGCGCCGCTCGCCATCGCCAGGGTCGTCACCCGCTCGACACCCTCGCGCCGCGCGCGATCGATCACGCGAGCTTCGGTTCCGGCGCGGCAGCCGAGGGTCACCACGTGGCCGCGCCGCGCGAGCTCTCGCGTCATCCGGGCCGCCCAGTAGGCATCGGACGACCACCCGCGACAGGACATCAGCTGGAGAATCTTCACCAGATGCTCTGATAGACGCGCTCGACCGTCTCGACCGAGCGCTCGGCGCTGAACCGCTCCTCGGCGC
>Ga0207645_10003496_pt1 | contig 11894 bp, 7 predicted proteins | sample KBSM53metaG_FD_184331 | JGI IMG/M metagenome (GOLD analysis project Ga0207645, IMG submission 184331) | Miscanthus rhizosphere microbial communities from Kellogg Biological Station, Michigan, USA - KBS M5-3 metaG (SPAdes) (version 2) | ecosystem: Host-associated > Plants > Roots > Rhizosphere >...
GGGGGCCGCGTACATCGTCTCGATCATGTCGTCGATGAGCCGCTGCAGGGTATCGTCGAAGGTGGTGACGTCGGCGGCCGTCTCGTGCAAGGGTCGCTCGCCGTACCTGAGTATCGGTCTAATCATTCTTGGCCGGGGGGCTCCGCCCCGCCGGACCCCCCGACATACTCGCTCGCGGGGGCCCCGCGCCCCGCTCCGCTCGTGTGACTCGCTCGCTTTCGCTCGCTCGTTCTCATCTCACCTGGGCTTCCGAAACCGCGCGCGGACGGTCTCGTCGGTCGAGGCCATCGCGCGGTCGAGCGCGGCGATCGAGTCGCCGCCGAACCGCTCGAGCAGGGCGTCGGCCAGCACCAGCGACACCATCGCTTCGCCGACGACGGCGGCGGCGGGCACGGCGCAGACGTCGCTGCGCTCGATCGCAGCCGGCGACTCGGCCATCGTCGACAAATCGACGGAGCGGAGCGGCTTCATCAGCGTCGAGATCGGCTTCATGTAGGCCGAGACGCGCAGGTCCTCCCCGTTGGTGACCCCTCCCTCGAGGCCGCCGGCGCGGTTGGTTGGGCGAGCCAGGCCGGTCGCGCGCGACTCGTCGCCGATCACGATCTCGTCGTGGACGCGCGAGCCGGGCAGCGAGGCGACGGCCGGCCCGATGCCGATCCCGACGGCCTTGATCGCCGGAATCGACATCAACGCCTGCGCGAGGCGGCCGTCGAGCTTCCGATCCCACTGGACGTAACTGCCGAGGCCCACCGGGACGCCGGTGGCGATGACCTCGAAGGCGCCGCCGAGCGTATCGCCGGCCTCGCGCGCGCGATCGATCTCCGCGATCATCTGGCGCTCGAGATCGGCGTCGACGCAGCGCAACGGGGCATCGTCAGGCAGACCGCTGGCGCGGGTGAAATCGACCGCGCCGGGATCGGGCAGCGAGACGCTGCCGAGCGTGAAGACGTGGCTGGTGATGCGGAGACCGGCGTGTGCGAGCAACTGTCGTGCGACGGCGCCCGCCGCGACGCGGGCCGCGGTCTCGCGCGCGCTGGCGCGCTCCAGGATGTCGCGCAGATCGTCGCGCTCGTACTTCGCGCCGCCGGCGAGATCGGCATGACCGGGGCGCGGCCGGGTCACCGGCGCGCGGCGCGCGCCGCCGGCGTCGGGCGGAGCTTCTTCCGTCGCGCGCATGGTGTATTGCCAGTTTGGCCAATCGCGGTTCTCGATCACCATCGCGAGCGGGCCGCCGAGCGTCTGGCCGGCGCGGACGCCCGACATGATCTCGGCGCGATCGGACTCGATGGCCATGCGGCGGCCGCGCCCGTACCCGCCCTGGCGGCGGCGGAGGTCGCGCGTGATGGCGTCGGCGTCGATCGGGAGTCCGGCGGGAAGGCCCTCGAGAATCACCACGAGCGCGCGCCCGTGTGATTCACCGGCGGTGAGAAACCGCAGCATTCGCCGGAAATTGTATACGAAGATTCTGCGACCTTTGGCGTGCGCGGATCCGGCGTGGCGCGGATCTGCACGGAAATCCTCCCGGTCGTCTTCTTGCAATTACGCGGCGGCACATGCCCATCGTCGCGGATCGCTTCCTCGTGGACGAGGAGCGGCGCGAGGTTGTCGATCTGGCAATCAACGCACCGGTCCGCCTGTTCGTCGAGCCCGCGCCGGCCGACGTGCGGGCGCGCGCGGCGCTGTGCGATCGGCTGGCGGTGCTGCGCCATCCGCTGCTGCTGCCGCTGGTCGACTATGGGATGTGCGGACAGCGCTGGTTCGAGGCGTACGCGCCGGCGCCGCCGCTGCACGCCCCCGCCTCGCTGGTGCGGCAGCACGCGCTGCACCTGGTGCGGTTCCTGCGCGCCGGCGGCGTCGAGCTGCAGGCGCGCAGCGTCAACCGCATCGTGCGGCAGGTCGTGAGCCACGGGTCGTTCGGCTGGCGGCCGGTCGGCGTGTTCCTGCAGCCGCGGTGGATCCTCGACGCGATGCGCACGATCGTGGAGGCGAACGGACCGCCCGGGGTGACGGCGATCGCCCTCCACGCGCCGCACGGCGCCGGCCTTCAGACCGCGCGGCTGCAGATCGCGCGCCTGGCGCGCCTGGCGGGTTACCACACGATCGACAGCGGGCTGGGATGGGTGGAGGAGATCGGCCGGCCGGCGCGGCACATCTGCGTGCTCGACTGGATGCCGCAGGCGGCGGCGCTGCCGCCGCTGCTGTCGGTGATCGCCGCCGCGGGAGCGCGGCGGCACGTGTGGATCCGATTCTGCCGCGAGCCGGCGCCGGGCCCCGGCTCGATCGGCCTGGAGCCGTTGATGACGCGAGAGCTGACCGCTGCAATCTACGTGGACTCGGAACTCGGTCCATCGGCGGCCGAGGTCAACCGCGCGCTGGCCGACGCGGGCGGTCTGCCCGGCGAGTTGATCGCCGCGCTGTCCCTGGCCGGGCGCCGCCGCAGCCCGCTGATGTGGGTGCACGAAACGGCCCCCGAGTACATCGTGCCTCGAGTGAGCGCCGCGGCCGCGGCGATCGCGCCGGCGGGCGTCGCACGTCTCGAACGCGCGGCGGAGGCGGCGCTGGCGCTCGGCGGCAGGGGACGCCACGGCCGGGCGATCCGCGTGCTGGCGCGGTGCGCGCGGGCGCTCGCGGCCCGCGCCGCCATGCAGGCGGCCGCGGGCACGGCGTGCGACCTCGGCGACCTTCTGCTGCAGCGGGCGCGGCCGGCGCGCGCGAGCCAGGCGTTCGAAGACGCGGCACGGTGGCATCCGCAGGGGGCGCTCGGCCTGCGCGCGCTCATCGGCCGCGGCCGCGCGCTCATGGATCAAGGACGGTTGCAGGATGCGGAGGCGGCGTTTCGCACGGCGGCGCTCGGCGAAGACGCCGCGGCCGCCAGCCGCGCGAGCGCGTGGCTTGCCGAGATCCTCTGCCTCCGCGGACGCGTCGACGCGGCGGAAGCGATCGCGTGCAACCACGCACCGGCGACGCTGTCGGAGATTCGTCGCCTTCGCGGAGATCTGAGGGGAGCTGCGCAGGCGGCAAGCCAGGCGTTGGCTGACGCGGCCAGCGCGGATCACCGCGCCCTCTGCGCGGCCCACCTGGCGGCCGCGCACGTGCACGCGGCGCTCGGTCAGCTCGAAGACGTGAAACGCCGCATCGCGCAGGCCCGGGCGGCGGCAAAGGGTGCAGGCGTCCCGGCGCTGCGGCTGCAGGCGGCCGCAGAGAGCCTGGCCTGCCTGCAGCAGTGCGGCGTGCCGATGCGTCCGTCGGCGCGCGAACGACTGCTGCGCGCCGCGCGCCGGCTGCCGCCGCTGCCAGGTGCGCGCGTGCGCATGCCGCTGGGCGCGGCGACCGAAGACGACACCGCGCTGATCGCGCCGCTCGGCGACAAGCTGGACTTGATCCACCGCTTCCAGGCGATCCTCGGGGCGGTTCACGAGGCGCCGGACGAGAGCGCCGCGCTCGAGACCATCGGCGCCGATCTCCTGGCCGCGCTCGACGCGTGCTCGCTGGTGATCAGATCGGCCGTGCTCCAGCGCATCGTCGCCATCACCGGCCGTCCCTGGCCCGGGGAAGAGGAGTTCGCGCAGTCGGTCCTCGACGGCGGCGGGCCGTTGCTGCGCCGCCCGCTCATGACCGAAGCCTGCGAGCCGATCCGCGCCGGCGGGGCGGTGCTGGGATCGATCGCGGCGCGCTGGGTGCCCGGTGCCGAGCCTTCGCCGGCTCGGGGGAGGGACGTGATGCGCGTCGCCGCAGCGGCGGCGGTGCCGTTCCTCAAGAGCCTCGCGGCGAGCGAGCGCACGGCGCGTAGCGCGGACGCGGTGCCGTACCCGGATGAACTCCTCGGCTGCGGCCCGTCCGCGGAGGAGGTGCGTGAGGCGATCTGCCGCGCGGCGATCGCGCCCTATCCGGTGCTGATCGAAGGGGAGAGCGGCAGCGGCAAGGAGCTCGTCGCGCGCGCGATTCACGCGCGCGGCCCGCGCCGGGTCCGCCGCTTCTGCGCGGTGAACTGCGCCGCGCTGGCCGACGACCTGCTCGAGGCCGAGCTCTTCGGGCACGCGCGCGGCGCCTTCACGGGGGCCGTCTCGGAGCGTCCCGGCCTTTTCGAGGAAGCCGACCAGGGGACGATCCTTCTCGACGAGGCAGGCGAGCTGACGGCGCGCGCGCAGGCCAAGCTGCTGCGCGTCCTGCAGGAAGGGGAAGTCAGGCGGATCGGCGAGAACGTGCCGCGCAAGGTCGACGCGAGGGTCGTCGCCGCCACCAACCGCTCGCTCGAAGAGGAGGTGCGCAGCGGCCGCTTCCGCGCCGATCTGCGCTTCCGGCTCGACGTGATCCGGATCCGCGTGCCGCCGCTGCGCGAGCGCGCCGACGAGATCCCGTGGCTGGCCGAGCGGATCTGGGTCGATGCGGCGGCGCGGGTCGGCACGCGCGCGCGGCTCGGGGAAGACCTGCTGGCTGCGCTCGCGCGCTACGACTGGCCCGGCAACGTGCGCGAGCTGCAGAACGTGATCGCGGCGCTCGCCGTGCACGGACCCCGGCGCGGACGGGTGCCCGCCTCGCAGTTGCCGGCGCACATCGGCGGCGCCGGCTTCGGCCGCATCATGGGGTTCTACGAAGCGCGCGTGGACTTCGATCGCCGCTACCTGCGGGCGACGCTGGCGCGCGCCGGCGGGTCGCGCAAGCTCGCCGCCGCGCAGCTCGGGCTCACCCGGCAGGGGTTCACGAAGATGCTCAAGCGGCTCGGCATCGACGACGGCGAGGTCGCGCCTCAGTGATCGTCGGTGGCCTTGCGCACGGACGCCGCGACGGCCTCGGCGATGAGCCGCTGACCCGACTGGCTCGGGTGCACGTCGCACGCGCCCGCAATCAACGGATTCGCCTTCAGCAGGCCGGCCAGGCACGGGCTGCCGTGGAGCGCCGGCGCCTGGACGACGGCGGCGAATGCCGTGAAGGTGTCGGCGACCACGGCACCGCCCCGACCGGCGGCGTCGGCGATCGCCGCGTTCAAGGCCTGGATCAGAGTGGTGGTCTGCGTGTCGCGCAGGTCGAGCGGAAAGTAATTGACGAGCACGATCGGCCGCCGATAGCCGGCCGCGCGCAGATCCGCGATCGTGGTCAGGATGTTCTGCTCGAGGATGGCGAGCGTGAAGGGCAGGATCGCGGCGATGCACGAGGGCACGCCGAAGCAGCGATCGCGCAGCTGGAACAGGTCGTTGGCGCCCAGTTGAATGGTCACCAGCCGGGTACTGCGGTTGGCCTTCACGAATTCGACGGCGAACGCCTCCTGGGTCCCCGCATACGCGGCGTGCAGCGGCGCCTGCGCGCGGTAGTCGCGGCAGCCACTGTCCTCCGCGAACGTGTCGAGGAAGCTGCCCGAGGCCTCGCCGGGGCAGGCGGCGTTGATCGGCGTCAGCCGCAGCGCACGCCCGACGAAGTCGGGGAAGCCGACGAAGTTCGACGCGTTCACCGCCTCGAAGCCGGGCATCGGCATGAAGCCGAAGGCGACGCTGTCGCCGAGCGCCAGATACGGTTTGTCGTTGTCTCGATCGTCTGTGGCACCGAGCGGCGCGGTTCCGAGCAGACTGAGGCCCAGGATGATGGCCAGGCGGAATCCCTTCATGACACTTCTCCTTCGTCGCTTCGCAGAGGCGCAGCAGCGCCTCATTATGAGGGGTCGTCAGGACCCGCCCGCATATAGAACTCGCGAAAAAATCCGGGATGGCGTGACGCGCTGTCAGGCGTCCGACCGCGGAGGCCGCTGCACGCGCGCCAGGATCAGGCACAGTACCAATGCCGGGATGCCGAGCAGTCCGGCGCCGATGAAGAACAGCGCGTAGCCGTCGAGCAGTGTGCGGCCCGAGGCAAGCGACTCCACCATCACCCCCGAGAAGCCCTTCGCGAATTTCCCGACGTAGGTATACGCGGAACTGAGCAGGGCGTACTGCGTCGCGGTGTACCCCAGTGTCGTCAGCGTGGACATGTAGGTGACGAGCGCGACGCCGGCGAAGGACGCACCGAAATTGTCGAACACCAGGATCGCGCCGAACGCGCGCACGTCGGGGCCGGTATAGGCCAGGATCGCGAACGATGCGATAGCCACACTCTGCAGGAAGAGTCCGACAATCAGCGATCGGAAATAGCCGAAGCGGACGGCGCTCAACCCGCCTGCGGTGATCCCGAGCAGCGATCCCACCAGGCCGATCGACGCCCGCATCGCGCCCACGACGTCTTTCGACAGCCCGAGGTCGTGGTAATACGGGTTCGCCATCGGGCCCATCAAGTATTCCGGCAGCCGGTAGAGACTGATCATCGCGAGCATCAGGAACGCGACAGGCCCATGCGCCTTGAAGAACTCGATGAACGGGCCGACGACCGCTTCGGTGAACCCGCGCAGGCTGGCGAGGCGCGCCGGCGCGCGGCCGCTGGGGGGCGCCTGCGAGCGCCGCGGCTCGATCGCCAGCAGGGTCGCCGTGATCCCGACTCCGACCAGGACCGCCATCGCGCCGTACGAGAACCGCCAGCCGAAGTGGCTCGCGGAAATGAGAATCAGCGCTTCGGTGACGATGATCGCGGCGCGGTAGCCGAGCTGATACGCCGCCGACAGCAGGCCGAGCTCGTCGGAGTCCTGCGCCGCCTCGATTCGCCAGGCGTCGACCACGATGTCCTGGGTGGCGGAAGCAAAGGCGACGAGGACGGCGAGCGCGCCGATCGCGGCGAGCCCGTGCGACGTGCCGGTCGAGGCCATCCCGAAGAGCCCGATCGCGATCACCGACTGCGTCAGCAGCATCCAGCTGCGGCGCCGCCCCAGGCGGTGGAAGATGGGGCCGTCGAGGCGATCGACGATCGGCGCCCACAGGAACTTCAGGGAATAGGCGAGCCCGACCCAGGAGAGAAAGCCGATCGCCTGCAGGGTCGTGCCCTGGTCCCGCAGCCAGTAGCCGAGCGTGTTGCCGGTGAGGAAGAAGGGAAGCCCGGAGGAAAACCCCAGCATCAGCATCACCGCGACCTTGGGCTGACCGAGCGAGGACAGCACGGTGCGCTTGGTCACCGGACGTGTGGCGGATGTCGGCATGGGGTCAGCTGCGGCCGCGCGCGATACGGCGTTGGACCGACAGGGCGAGCGCGTTCGCCGGATCCTTCTCCATCGCTTTCGACGCCGTGTCCCACGCCGCGTCGACGTTGCCGGCGCGGAGCTGCGCGTCGGCGGCGCGGGCGAGCAGCGCCGGATCCGATCCCTGCGCGGCGCGCAGGAAGTAGGCCGCGGCCGCCGGCATGTCCTGCATCCGGGACGAGAGATCGCCGAGCCGCGTCGCAAAGGCGATCGTGCGGCGGTCGTCCGGCTCGTCGCCGCGAAGCGCCTCGTAGTCGAGGAGCGCCTGGCGCGCCACCGCCGGATGGTCGAGACGCTCGGCGGCGTCGGCGAGATAGGAGAAGGCGAGGGGATCGACGGGCTTCTTCTCGGTTGCGTCCTGCAGCATCCGCTCGGCCGCGTCGGCGTCGTTGGTCAGCAGCAGCGCCCGGCCGAACAGCGTGAGCGCCTCGCTGCTGTCGTCGTTGCCGACCGCTTCCTGCAGCGCGGCGAGGGCCTTGGTCAGGGACACGCGATCGCCGCGGGCCTGCGCCGCCTCCAGCCAGACGCGCCCGAGCGCGACGTACGCGTAGGGATAGTCCGGGTAGCGCTCGACCGCGCGCGAGAGCGTGCTGACGGCGTTGTCGTGCTGCCCGACCCGGGCATACGCCAGGCCGAGCGTGACCTGGCGCGACGCTCCGGGATCGATCGCCGCCAGGTAGTCCAGCTGCCGCAGCCGCGACTCGGTCCGCCCGAGCGCGCCGTACAGATCGGCGAGCTCCTCACGCGCCTGCAGCATCGCCGGCTGCAGCCGGATGACTTTTTCGAGCGCATCGCGGGCCGCGTCGAGCTGCTGCGCATCGCGGCGGCAGAGCCCGAGCAGGTAGTAGGCTTCCGCGAAGTTGGCGTCGAGCCCGATCGCGCGTTGCAGCGCGTCGATCGCCTGGTCGAGGTGCCGTTCGTTGTAACGCGCGAAGGCCAGCTTGTAGAGGACGCGCGGCGCGCGGTTGTCGAGCCGCACGTATTCCTCGTAGCGCTCGGCCGCCGCCTGGTAGCGGTGCGGCGTGTCGGCCATGTAGGCGTCGCCGAGCTCCTCGAGCGCACGGGCGGCCCCGGGGTCGATCTCGGTGGCGCGCCGCAGGTCGCGGATGGCGGCGACGTACTCCCCCCGGCGCCGGTAGGTCTGGCCGCGCTTCAGGTATCCGACCATGGCCTCGTCCTTGAGGGTGATCGCGCCGCTGAAGGCCTCGATCGCGGCCGCCGTATTGTCGCGAGCCAGGGCCGCGTCGCCGTCGGCAAGATGTTGACGGTAGGCACGTTCCCGTTCGCTCAGGGTGTAGCCGTAGACCCCGGCGACGCTCAAGCCAATCAGGAACAGGCCGGCCAGGACCCGCTTCACGGCGTCCATCTTATCAGCCGGGAACATTCCGATTGGCGCGGTATCTAAGCATCCAGGGGGCAGTGCTACTATGGGCGGAGAGCTGTCCGTGAAACCCGTTCGCGCGATTACCTGGACCGACGTCGGCGGCCGGGAAGCCTCGTTGATCCAGCGGTGCGCCGTACGCGACGAGGACGCGTGCGCCGAGCTCGTGACCGAGCACCAGCGCATGGTCTACCAGCTCTCGCTGAACCTCCTCAACGACCACAACGAAGCGCTCGATCTCTCGCAGGAAGTCTTCCTGCGCGTCTTCCGCACCATCCACTCGTTCCGCGGTCAGTCCAGCCTCCGCACCTGGATCTACCGCATCGTCGTCAACCAGGCGCGCAACCGGCAGCGGTGGTGGCGGCGCCGCTACCGCTCGCAGCAGGTCTCGCTGGATCAGCACATCCAGGATCACGGCGACCTGCCCGAGATGGTGAGCAGCGGCCCCGACCGCCTGGTCGGCCAGAAGCAGCTCGCCGAGCGGATCCGCGTGGCGCTCGACAACCTGCCGTTCGATCAGAAGACAGCCATCGTGCTGCGGGAAATCGACGGACTGAGCTACGAAGAGATCGGGTTCTCGCTCGGCATCGCCGTCGGCACCGTGAAATCGCGCCTGGCGCGGGCTCGCGAAGGGCTTCGCGCGGAGTTGAGGGACGTATGACCGGACTGACCTGCGTGGCGGTGCGGCAGCGTCTCGCCGCTTTTCATGACGACGAGCTCCCGGTGCAGGAGCGGATTGCCGTTCAGGGGCACCTGAACGGCTGCGACAGGTGCGTCGAGGAGCTGGACGGCTACGGCGCGGTGACCGCCGCGCTGCGCCTCGCCGCGGCCCCGGGGCCGGCCGACGACTGGACGGGCGTCACGCCCGGGGTGATCGGCCGCATGCGCGCCGAGGCGAACGAAGCCTGGCTGGCGCGGATGGGACGGCTGTTCGACGACCTGCACCTGGTGTGGATCGGGCTGGCCGCCACCGCGGCGACGATCCTCTGCGGCGCGATCGTCCTCAGCATGCTGCGCTTCGCCTCTCCCGAGCGCGAAGACTCGCTGCGCGCGATGATCACGATCGTCTCGGCGCCATCGGGCTCGAACCTGAACCCGGCGAGCCTCGACGGACTGATGATCCAGGCCCCGTCGGTCCCCGAGGACGGCATCGTCCCCGCCTCGCTCGAGCGATCGGGCGCGGAAGGGGAGCTGGTGCTGGCCTTCTCGGCCGTGATCACGCGCGAGGGGGCGATTTCGGGGATGGAAGCGCTGGGTGAGGGACGCGGCCGCCGCCAGGTCACGCGCCTGATCAGCGAGATCTCGCGCGGGCGCCTGGAGCCGGCGCGCTACGGCACCGATCCGATTGCCGTCAACCTCGTGTGGCTCGTCGAGCACATGACGGTGACGGGCAAGTCGAAGCAGCGCGGCTAGCCCGCGCTGCGGTTTTCTTCCTCGCCTGTTTCCCCTGCGAGTCTTGCGCACAGCCAGCCCCTCCGTATAGGCTGACGGTCATTCACATGTAGTTTTGAATGCCCCTCACTCCCGGGACCCAGGTCGGCGCCTACACAATTCTCGTTAAACTCGGCCAAGGGGGCATGGGTGACGTCTACAAGGCCGAGGACACCCGGCTCGGCCGCCACGTCGCCCTCAAGTTTCTCTCGGCGCGGGTGGCCAGTCCGCAGCAGCTGAAGCGCTTTGCCGAAGAAGCGCGCGCCACCGCCGCGCTCAACCATCCAAACGTCGTCGGGATACACGACATCGGCGAGCACGACGGCACGCCGTTCATCGTCAGCGAATTCATCGAAGGGCAGACCCTGCGGTTGCGGATCGCGCGAGGTCCGCTGCCGCTGGCGGTGGTCCGGCAGTACGTGTCACAGATCGCGGACGGCTTGTCGGCGGCGCACGACGCCCGCATCGTGCATCGCGACTTGAAGCCCGAGAACGTGATCATCGGCGTCGACGGACGCGTGCGCATCATCGATTTCGGGATCGCCAAGTCGGCGCTGACCGACCCTGAAGATCTCGACACTGCCGGCATCGCGACCCCGGCCGGTGTGATCGTCGGCACGCCGGCCTACATGAGTCCCGACCAGGTCCGCGGGGCCCGCGTCGATCGGCTCACCGACATCTTCAGCTTCGGGATCATCATCCACGAGATGGTGTGCGGTGCGCCGCCGTTCGGGCGCGACGTCAGCGACGGCGTCCTGCACGCGATTCTCAGCGAGGACCCGCCACGCTGGCCGGCGAGTCTCGACGGGGCTACGAGGGCGCTCGAACCGGTCGTGCGGCGGTGCCTCGAGAAACAGCCGACCGATCGGTTTCAGTCGGCGAGGGACATCAAGTACGCGATCGAAGCGGTCTATGCCTCGGCCGCGGCGATCGGCCTGGTGGATCCCGTCGGCGCACCCGCCGACACGCCCGGAGCGAAGCGGACCACCCAGCCGCAGTTGCAGCGACTCACCTTTGGGCGGGGAACGATCTATTCCGCCCGCTTCGCCCCTGACGGACAAACCGTCGTCTATAGCGCGGCCTGGAACGGGGAAGCCATTCAGCTGTACGTGACGCGGCCCGAACATCCCGAGTCGAGGTCATTCGGTCCGCCGGACCTGCGCGACGCGGAACTCCTGGCGATCTCACCGCGGGGCGACGTGCTCGTTTCGCTGCAGCGAACGGTGATCTGGCTGCTTCGAAACGGTCTCCTCGCCCGGATGCCGTTTCTCGGTGACGCCCCCAGGCAGTTGATCGCTGGCGTGCAGGACGCGGATTGGATCGCGCCGTCCGACGGAATCGCGGTCGTTCGCCGGGAAACCGACGTCAGCGTGCTCGAGTTCCCGCTCGGCGTGTGCGCCGCGCGCGCGCCGCTGATCACCAGCCTGAGAGTGTCGAGGGACGGTTCCCGCGTCGCCTTCGTCCGTCATCAAAGCAAGCTGGACGATGCCGGTGACATCTGCGTCGTCGAGGGCGGCGAGGTCAGGACGCTTGCCGGCGACTGGAGTTCAGCGCTCGGACTTGCCTGGTCGCCCAGCGATACCGAAGTCTGGTTCACCGCCTCGTCGAGCAGGTCGGAGCGCGCACTGCACGCGGTGACGCTGAACGGATCGGTGCGGACGCTCGCCAGTTTTCCGGTGCAACTGACGCTGCTCGATGTCTGGCGCGACGGGCGCGTCCTGTTGTCGACGGAGCGACTCGCTCCGAGCATCGTAGCCGAGACGGCGCGCATGACGAAGCCAGTCAGCCTGTCGTACCTCGACTACTCGGTGCCGAGAAGTCTTTCCGCCGACGGCGCGACGCTGCTCTTCGACGAGAGCGGTGAAGGAGGCGGTGAACGCTACAGCGTCTACGTTCGGTCGCTGAAGGGGGGCGCACCGGTACGCCTCGGCGACGGGCTCGGCATCGCCCTGTCGGAGAATGGCCAGTGGGCGCTCATCGGCCCGCGATCCC
>Ga0207645_10003501_pt1 | contig 11888 bp, 9 predicted proteins | sample KBSM53metaG_FD_184331 | JGI IMG/M metagenome (GOLD analysis project Ga0207645, IMG submission 184331) | Miscanthus rhizosphere microbial communities from Kellogg Biological Station, Michigan, USA - KBS M5-3 metaG (SPAdes) (version 2) | ecosystem: Host-associated > Plants > Roots > Rhizosphere >...
GCGGCTGTGCAAGGCCGACAAGGGCATGGTCTACCTGCGTGACGGCGACACCTATGCGATGAAGGTCAGCTACCGCGTCGAGCCGGGCAGCATCGACACGCGGCCGCTCATCGCCGAGCCCGGCACATTGGTGGGGCGGGTGGCGCTGACGCGCGAGATCGTCCACATCGACGATGCGCTGACCGACCCCGCCTACACCTGGAAAGCCGCGCAGCAGCGGCTCGGCTACCGCACGATGCTGGGCGTGCCGATGCTGCGCGAGGGCGAACCGATCGGTGTGGTGGCGATGTGGCGCGAGGAGGTCCGGCCGTTCTCGGAGCGCGACATGCGCGTCGTCACGACCTTCGCCGACCAGGCCGTGATCGCGCTCGAGAACGTGCGCCTGGTCTCCGACATCCAGGCCAAGAGCCGCGAGCTCGAGGCCGCGAATCGCCACAAGAGCGAGTTCCTGGCCAACATGTCGCACGAGCTGCGCACGCCGCTGAACGCGATCATCGGCTTCAGCGAGGTGCTGAGCGAGCAGATGTTCGGCGAGCTCAACCCCAAGCAGCTCGAGTACCTGCAGGACATCCATTCCTCGGGCCACCACCTGCTGACATTGATCAACGACATCCTCGACCTGTCGAAGATCGAGGCCGGCCGCATGGAGCTCGACCTGTCGCGCTTCAATCTCGCGCTGCTGCTCGACAACACGACCACGCTGGTGCGCGAGCGCGCGCTGCGCCAGGGCCTGACCCTGGCGCTCGAGGTCGACGAGCGCCTGGGCGACTGGGTCGCCGACCAGCGCAAGCTCAAGCAGGTCGTGATCAACCTGCTGTCGAACGCGGTCAAGTTCACGCCGGCCGGCGGGCGCATCACCCTGCGCGCGCGGCCGCTCGATCACGCGGTCGAGATCGCGGTCGTCGACACCGGCGTGGGCATCGCGCCCGATCAGCAGGCGCTGGTCTTCGAGGAGTTCCGCCAGGCCGGCGGCGACTACCTGCGCAAGACCGAGGGCACCGGCCTCGGGTTGGCGCTGGCGAAACGCTTCGTCGAACTCCATGGCGGCACGATGCGGCTCGAGAGCGTGCCGGGCCGGGGTTCGATCTTCGCGTTTGTCCTGCCGCAGCGTGTTTTGGAGGTGGCATAAGCCCGAGCCGCGGCGTATTCTTTCTTCGACCGTGCGCGGGTCGCCAGCGTCGCGAAGCACACCTCCCGATTGCTGACTGATCGCGCCGCCGGAGCGACAGGAGGACAGCCATGAGGATCCTTGCGAGCCTTTGCGCGGCGTGGGCGGTCGCCTTGGCGCTCGCAGCGGCCGGCACCGCAGAAGCGCACTGGCCCGGCCAACCGGCGCATCAGTTCGCCGATCTCGGCGATCTGAGGCTCGAAAGCGGCGAAGTCATCAAGAACTTCAGGATGTCGTACGTCACGCACGGCAAGCTGAATGCCGCGAAGGACAACGCGGTCCTGTTCCACCACGGATTCGCCAACCACCATCATTCTTTCGACCACATGATCGGGCCCGGCCAGCCGCTCGACACCGACAAGTACTTCATCATCTGCCCGGATACGCTGGGCGCGACCCAGACCGGCCAGGAGCACACGACCAGCGCGACGAACAGCGGGCTGAAGATGAAGTTCCCGGTCTTCAGCGGGCGTGACATCAACACGGCCTCGTACCGGCTCGTCACTGAGACGCTCGGCATTCAGCGACTGCTGGCGATGACCGGCATTTCGTCCGGCGCGCAGGACAGTGTGCAGTTCGCGATCAGCTACCCACAGTTCATGGACGGCATCTTTCCGGTCGTCGGAGGCGCTCTTTGGAACGCCGACGGCAGCTTTCGCGGGCGGCTCGGGGTGTCGATCATCGAGTCATGCAAGGGATGGGACGGCGGCAACTACGACGAGAACCCGAAGCAGTGCGCGACCAACGCGCTCTCGCAGTGGATTCACTACTTCTTCACGCAGGAATGGTGGGAGAAGTACGTCGATACCCCGGAGGCCTATACGAACTGGCGCAACACGATAGGGCAGGATTACCTCGACGTCCAGGATGCACGCGACCTGTACTACCGGATCATTGCGTTCGGCCGCGGCTGGCCCGGCGACACCCCGGGGTTCGATGGTGAACTGACCAAAGCGCTCGGCTCGATCAAGGCAAAGACGCTGTTCCTCTACAGCCCGCAGGATCGCTTCTTTCAAACCCATCACATCGACGCCCAACTCAAGATGATCCCGGGTGCGCGCGCACTGGCGATCGACTCGAACGCCGGCCACATGGTCTGCTGCAACGCCGATCCGAACGCGACGCGGATCATGGGTGACGCGATCCGGGGCTTCCTCCAGGAGCTGGCCGCGCAACGGATGAGCGCGAAGTGATGGGTGTGCGAAGCCCCTGAACGGAAGCGAGGAGCACAGCGATGAGAAGAATGCCGTTCCCAAGTGCCATCCTTGCGCTGTTGCTCGCTGCATTGAGCTTCGCAGCGCACGCCCACTGGCCTGGCCAGCCGGAGCACCAGATGGCGCAGCTTGGCGATCTGAAGCTCGAAAGCGGCGAGGTCATCAAGAACTTCAGGATGTCGTACGTCACGCACGGCAAGCTGAATGCCGCGAGGGACAACGCGGTCCTGTTCATCACCGGCTTTGGGGCGACCCACCACCTGTTCGACCACATGATCGGGCCCGGCCGGCCGCTCGACACCGACAAGTACTTCGTCATCTGCCCCGACCCGTTGGGTGCCACGCAGACCGGCTACGAGCACACGACCAGCCCGACCAACAGCGGGCTGAAGATGAAGTTTCCCTTCTACAACAAGCGCGACATGGTCAACGCGCAGTACCGGCTGATCACAGAAACGCTCGGCATCGCGCATCTTCGGGCGATCACCGGAATCTCCTCCGGCGCTGACGACAGCGTCCAGTTCGCGGTGAGCTACCCCGGGTTCATGGACGGCATCTTCCCGGTGGTGGGTGGGGCTTTGTGGGGAACACAGGGCGACCATTTCGGGCCGCTGATGGTGTCGATCATCGAATCCTGCAAGGGGTGGGACGGTGGCAACTACGACGACAACCCGAAGCAATGCGCGACCAACGCGATCTCGGTCCTTGCCATGACCTTTTACACGAGGGAATGGTGGAACCAGTACCTCGACACGCCTGAGGCATTCGCGCAGTGGCGCAGCACGTTCGGCGACTACTACCTCGACGTGCAGGACGCGCGCGACCTCTACTACCGGATCGCGGCGTGGGGGCGCGGCTGGGTCGGTGACACCCCTGGGTTCAACGGTGATCTTCGGAAGATTCTGGGCTCGATCAAGGCGAAGACCCTGTTCCTGTACAGCCCGCTGGACGAGCAATATCTGCCGCGCCACATTGATGCCCAGGTCAAGATGATTGCGAATGCGCGCGGGCTGCCCATCGAGTCGGTCGCGGGGCACCTGCTCTGCTGCAATGCCGATCCGAACGCGACGCGTGTCATGGGCGAAGCGATCCGGGCGTTCCTTCAGGAACTGAGCGCACAACGCATGACCGCCAAATGATCGCGCGGGGATCCGTCGGGCAGGCATCAACCACGGGAGCAAGCACCATGGAAGCTTCGAATCTGCTGGAACATCAGCGCCGAGAGTTCCTCGCGCGCAGCGCGGCACTGGGTGCCGCCGGCTTGTTCGGCCTGGCGGGCCGTTCGCTGGCCGCCGATCCGCCGCCTGAGACGACGCGGGTGCGGCTCGTGCACGCGCCCTTCATCTGCCTCGCGCCGCAATACCTCGCCGCGGAGTTCTTCCGCATGGAGGGCTTCACCGATTGGGAGTACCTGCCGCTGGGCTCGCGGAGTGGCGGCATCGATGCGATCGTCGACGGTCGTGCCGACATCACGATGTGGGATGCACACAGCCCGCTGCCGATGATCGATGCGGGCAAGCCGATCGTCGTGCTGGCCGGCGTGCATGGCGGTTGCTATGAATTGTTCTGCAACGAAAGCGTGCGCGCGATCCGCGACCTGAAGGGCAGGACGCCCGCGGTCCACTACCTCGGTGGCGGGGACCATGTGCTGCTCTCGTCGATGCTGGCACAGGTCGGCATCAATCCCGCGAAGGACGTGAACTGGACCACCGGCCGCGGTGCCGATGCGAAGGAGGTGTTCGCCAGCGGCAAGGCCGATGCGTTCATGGGTTTCGCCCAGGAGCCGGCCGAGTTGCGCGCCCGAAAGGTGGGCCGCGTGATCCTGAACACGGCGCAGGACCGCCCGTGGTCGCAGTACTACTGCTGTGTCGTCATCGCGCACCGTGACTTCGTGGCCCGCAACCCGGTCGCGACCAAGCGCGTGCTGCGCTCGATCCTGAAGGCGGCCGACATCTGCGCCAGCGACCCCGAACGCGTGGCGCGCTTTCTTGTCGACATGCGCTACGAAACGCGCTATCCGATCGGGCTCGAGGTGATGAAGAGCACCTCGTACACACGCTGGCGCCACGACAACCCCGAAGACACGCTGCGCTTTCATGCACTGCGCCTGCACGAGGCGGGCATGCTGAAGTCGACGCCGCAGAAGCTCATCGCCCAGGGCACCGACTGGCGCTTCCTGAACGAGCTGAAGCAGGAGCTGAAGGCGTGACGCCCCAAACAGGCCGCAGGCGGCGCGATCCTGTGCCGGGCCTTCGTCGTGGCGTTGGCAGCGACGCGCGCCTGTGGGGCGACGCAACCGCCGAACATGGGAGCAAGAACATGGACGCTTCGAGACTGCTGGAAGTTCGGCGCCGAGATTTCCTCGTGCGCGGTGCGGCATTGGGTGCCGGCGGCCTGTTCGGCCCGGCGCGCAATTCGGTGGCCGCCGAGCCGCCGCCCGAGACGACGCGAATCCGCCTGAACAAGATTCGCAGCATCTGCATCGCGCCGGTGTACGTGGCCGACGAGTTGCTGCGCGCCGAAGGCTTCACCGATGTCCAGTACCTGGGCGATGGTCCGACCGGCATCGGCGGACTCCCGGCCGCCCAGGCGCTCGCAGCCGGAGCGGTCGATTTCAGCATGAACTTCGCCGCGCCATTGGCGGTGGCGATCGATGCGGGTGCACCGATCTCCATTCTTGCCGGCGTGCATCCCGGCTGCTTCGAGCTGTTCGGAAGCGAGCGCATCCGGACGATCGGCGACCTCAAGGGCAAGGCGATTGCATCGCCCGGCCTCAATTCGGCGCAGCATCTCTTCCTTGCCAGCATTGCAGCCTCGATCGGCCTGGACGCCGAACGCGACCTCGAATGGTCAACTCGCCCGCCCGAAGAAGCGATGCGCCTGTTCGCCGAAGGCCGGATCGACGGTCTGCTCGCCTTTCCGCCCGATGCGCAGGAGCTGCGCGCAAAGCACATTGGTCACGTCGTGCTCAACAGTGCCATCGACCGGCCCTGGTCTCAGTACTACTGCTGCATGGCGGTGGCCAACCGCGACTTTGCGCAGAAGAATCCGATCGCGACCAAGCGCGCGCTGCGCGCCATCATCAAGGCCGGCGACATCTGTGCCCGGGACCCCGACCGCGGCGCGCAGGCTTATCTCGACGTCGGCTTTCGAACCGCGCCTGAATACGCGCGGCAAGCGATGCGCGAGATTCCGTATGGCCGCTGGCGCGACTACAACCCCGAGGACACGCTGCGCTTCTACGCACTGCGCCTGCGCGAGGCCAGGCTGATCAAGAGCTCGCCGCAGCAGCTGATCGCACATGGCGCCGATTGGCGTTTCCTGGACGCGCTGAAGCGCGAACTGAAGGCGTAGACCCGCCTCGACAACGCGCTGGCGCAGGCCTACAGTGGGCGCGAACTGAAGGCATGACATGACCATGCGGGGCGCACGCTGGCCGATCCTCCTGATGGCGATGTTGCTGGCGCCCGCGTTCGCGCTGCCCGCCGTCGACACGCGTTACACCCGACTGCCGGTGATCGGCCCGGCGCCTGCCTTCGCGCTCGAGTCGGCACGCGGCCAGCGCATCGCGCTCGCCGACCTGCATGGCAAGGTTCTGGCGCTGACCTTCGTGTTCACGACCTGCAGCAGCAGCTGCCCGATCCTGACCGCGAAGCTGGTCGAGATCGGGCGTGCGCTCGGCAGCGATTTCGGCCCGCGCGTGGCCTTCGTGGCGATCAGCGTCGATCCGTTGAACGACACGCCCGCGCGCTTGCGCGACTATGCGGCGGCACACCGTGCCGACGCGCCCGGCTGGTTCTTCCTCACCGGCGCGCCGGCTGACATCGATCAGGTGGTGCGGCGCTACGGCGCCTATGCGAAGAAGACCGACGGCGGGTCGGTGGACCATTTGTTCCTGACCTCGCTGATCGACCGCGCCGGCATGTTGCGCGTGCAGTACCTTGGCACGCGCTTCGACCCGCGCGAAATGCAGCGCGACCTCCAGATGTTGCTGCGCGAGTGAACACCCCGCTGCTGCGCTGGCTGCCGGTGGCCGTGGCCCGGGCGCCGGCCTCGGTGTACACCAAGCTGCTGGTGGCGTTCCTCGCGATCGTCGGGCTGCTGATCGCGATGGGCGTCGTCAGCCTCGCCGAGCTGGGCCGGTTGAATCAGCGTGCCGAAGACTTCGTCAAGCTGCAGCGCAAGATCGCGGCCTACCGGCAGATCCAGCACAGCACGACGTCGCAGCTGTACAGCGTGGCCACCGCGATGCTCGCGCCCGACGCCGCCACGCTCGATGCGACGCTGCGCCAGCTCAACCAGTTCGGCTACGACCTCGACCGGCTGCAGTTCGTCGCGCAGGACGAGGTCGAGCTGTTGCAGCGGGTGCGTGTCGAGTACGACGGATTCACCGCGGCGGTCAACGAAGTGATCGAGCTGATTCGCGCCGGCCAGGGCACCGAGGGCCGCCGGGCGCAGATCGAGCGCGCCGGGCCGCCCGCCGAACGGCTCGAGCGCCTGACGAACGAACTCGTCAACAAGGCCGAGGCCGACATGCTGGCGCGCATCGACGACAGCCACGAAGGCTACCTCGACTCGCTGCGCTGGGTCGTGGTCTTTGCGCTGGGCAGCATCGTGCTCGCGCTGGGCCTGGGGTACTCGATCTCCTGGTCGCTGGTCGGCCCGCTGCGGCAGATGGGCGATCGGTTCGACCAGATCGCCGCCGGCGATTTCACCCAACAGGTGGCGGTGCCGAACCGCGACGAGCTCGGCGCGCTGGCCGGCCACCTGAACGCCATGAGCGACGAGCTCGGCCGCCTGTACCGGCAGGTCGAGATCGCGAACCGCAACAAGTCGGAGTTCCTCGCCAACATGTCGCATGAACTGAGGACGCCGCTGAACGCGATCATCGGCTTCTCCGAGGTGCTGACCGAAGAGATGTTCGGCGCGCTCAACACCAAGCAGATGGAGTACATGCGCGACATCCATTCATCGGGCCATCATCTGTTGTCGCTGATCAACGACATCCTCGACTTGTCCAAGATCGAGGCCGGGCGCATGGAGCTAGCCCTCGCCGGCTTCGACCTGCGCGAGCTGCTCGCCGGTGCGACGATGCTGGTGCGCGAGCGCGCGAGCAACCATGGCCTGGCGCTGCAGCTCGAGATCGACGACGACATCGCGCAGTGGGTCGGCGACGAGCGCAAGATCAAGCAGGTGGTGATCAACCTGCTGTCGAACGCGGTGAAGTTCACGCCGGCCGGTGGCCGGGTCACGTTGCGGGCGCGTCGCGTCGGGGGCGAGTCGGGCGCGGTCGAGATCGCGGTGATCGACACCGGCGTCGGGATCGCGCCCGAAGACCAGGCGCTGGTGTTCGAGGAGTTTCGCCAGGCCAGCGGCGATCACCTGGGCAAGGCCGAAGGCACTGGCCTGGGGCTGGCGCTGGCCAAGCGCTTCGTCGAGCTCCATGGCGGCACGATGCGGCTCGAGAGCGCGCCGGGCCGGGGTTCGACCTTTGCCTTCGTGCTGCCCGAGCTTATGCTTCCCGAACGGGTCTCGGAGGGCGCACCATGAGCCGCCGGGCCGGTCCCAAGGCGAATTCCGGAGGCCGACAGGCCGGAGGTTGCCCGATGAGTCGCCGGGCGCGCAGCATGGAGCTTGCCTGATGAGCACGATCCTGATCGTCGAGGACAACGAGAAGAACATGAAGCTGGTGCGCGACATCCTGCAGCACCAGGGCCACACGACGCTCGAGGCCGTGACCGGCGCCGACGGCGTGCGGCTCGCGCTCGAGCGGCGGCCCGACATGGTGCTGCTCGACATCCAGCTGCCCGACATCGACGGCATCGCGGTCCTGCGCCAGATCCGAGCCGAGCCTGCGCTCGACGCGATGCCGGTGCTCGCGGTTTCGGCCTCGGTGATGCCCGACGAGCAGCAGAAGATCATCGCGTCGGGCTTCGATGCGTTCATCACCAAGCCGATCGAGCTGAAGCGCTTTCGCGAGACCGTGCTGCGCTTCCTGACGCAAGGGCGGGTGCGCCCATGAAACCGCGGGTGTCGACCGATGTGCGCGGCACGGGGGACGGCCTGTGAGCCGCCGGGCCGCCGAGGGCCACGAAGGGGCCCACTTCGTGGACCCCAAGGCGAATCCCGGAGTGCACAGCACGGAGGTTGCCTTATGACCGCGAAGATCCTGGTCGTCGACGACACGCCGATGAACGTCAAGCTGCTGGCCGACCTGCTGGCGGTCAAGGGCTACACGGTCGTTACCGCGACCTCGGGTGCGCAGGCACTGACGGTGCTCGAGGCCGAGCACCCCGATCTCGTGCTGCTCGACGTGATGATGCCGGGCATGAGCGGCTACGAGGTCTGTACCGCGATCCGCGCGAACCCGGCGCATGCGATGCTGCCGGTCGTGCTGGTCACCGCGCTCGACCCCGACAAGGAGCGCGTCAAGGGTCTCGATGCCGGCGCCGACGACTTCCTCAGCAAGCCGGTGAGCCAGGCCGAGCTGCTCGCGCGGGTGCGCTCGCTGCTGCGCATCAAGGCGCTGTACGACGAGGTGCATCGCCACAAGCTCGAGCTGACAGAATGGAACCGCACCCTGGAGCAGCGCGTCGCCGACGGCGTGCGCGAGCTCGAGAAGGTCGGCCGGCTGAAGCGCTTCTTCTCGCCGCAGCTGGCCGAGCTGATCGTCGCCGGCGGCGCCGACGACCCGTTGCGCAGCCACAGGCGCGAGATCACCGTCGTGTTCCTCGACCTGCGCGGCTTCACCGCGTTCACCGAGACCGCCGAGCCCGAAGAGGTGATGGGCGTGCTCGCCGACTACCACGCCGCGATGGGCCGGCTGATCCTCGAGCATGAGGGCACGCTCGAGCGCTTCTCGGGCGACGGCATGATGGTGTTCTTCAACGACCCGTTGCCGGTCAAGGACCCGGCGCTGCGCGCGGTGCGCATGGCGCAGGCGATGCAGCGCGAGGTGGGCGCGCTCAGCGTCGCGTGGCAGCAGCGCGGCTATGCGCTGGCGATGGGCGTGGGCATCGCGCAGGGCTTCGCGACGATCGGCAGCATCGGTTTTCCCGGGCGCATCGACTACGGCGCGATCGGCACCGTGACCAACCTCGCCGCGCGCCTGTGCAGCGAGGCCGCCGGCGGCGAGATCCTGCTGTCGCAGCGCGTGCTCGGCGCGCTCGACGGCAGCGTCGCGACCGAGCCGGTCGGCGAGCTCAGCCTGAAGGGCTTTCAGCGGCCGGTGCCGGCGTTTCGCGTCGCGCTGGCGAACCGCCGCTGACGCGGCACCGCGAAGTCACTACCATCGGCGCTGACGGCCGGCCCGCAGCGCTTCGGGACGGCGGCCGCCGAAGGAGGCGCCCGTGCATCGACGTTCGATCCTGGCCTGCGCACTGGCCGGCACCGCGCTGCCGTGGCGCGCTTCGGCTCAGGGCGACGCCCGTGTCACGCGCATCGGCTGGCTCACCGCGCAGCGCGCGCCCAGCCTGACGCCGTATGTCGGCGCGTTTCGCAGCGCGCTGGCCGGCTTCGGCCATGTCGAGGGCCGCAACCTCGCGATCGAATTCCGCTACGGCGACGACGAGATCGAGCGCGTCGTGCCGCTCGCCGAGGAACTGGTGCGCCTGCCGGTCGACCTGATCGTCGCGCAGGGCGCCGCCGCGTTCGAGATCGCGAAGCTGAACCTGAAGCTGCCGGTCGTCTACGCCTACAGCGGCGATCCGGTCGAGGCCGGGCTGGCGCGCAGCCTGGCACAGCCGATCGGCAACATGACCGGGCTCACCTTCATGGCGGCCGAGTTCCAGGGCAAGCGGCTCGAGCTGCTGCGCGAGATCGTGCCGCGGCTGCGCCGGGTCGCGCTGGTCGCCAACCCGGAGCATCCGGGCGAATCGAACGAGCGCGCGCTTGCGCTCGATGCCGGGCGCCGGCTCGGCCTGGCGCTGCAGTACTTCGCGACCTCGACCCGCAACGAGCTCGACGCGGCCCTCGCGACCTTGGCCGCCGATCCGCCGCAGGCGGTGTCGATCTTCTGCGACGGCTTCGCGGTGCAGAACCGCCAGCGCATCATCGATTTCGCGACCGCGCACCGCGCCCCGGTGATCTCGGGCTGGCCGGTGTTCGCCGACAGCGGCGCGCTGTGCACCTACGGGCCGCAGCTGAGCGACTCGTACCGGCGGCTCGCGTACTACGTCGACCGCGTCATCAAGGGCGCGCGGCCGGCCGATCTGCCGATCGAGCAGCCGGCGATCTTCGAAATGGTGGTCAATATGAAGGCTGCCGAGGCGCTCGGCGTCACCGTCCCGCCGACGGTGCTCCTGCGCGCGGACCGGGTGATCCGGTAGGCCGCCGGTAGTCCGATTCACCGAGACGACGGCGTCGCACGACGACCGGATGCGCCGCTTGCGCCGTGCGCGCCGGCCACATCACTGCGCCGCCTCGAGATCGCGCAACGCGGCCACCAGGAAGCGCGCCGCTTCGCCGCCGGTCACGCAGCGGTGGTCGAAGGTCAGCGACAGCGGCAGCACGCGGTGCACGACGGCGCGGCCGTCGAGCGCGACGACCTGGTCGCGCACCCGCCCGGCGCCGAGGATCGCGACCGTCGGCGGCATGACGATCGGCGCCGCATAGCGCGCGCCGATCATGCCGAAGTTCGACAAGGTGATGGTGCAGCCGCGCATCTCTTCGGGCGGGATGCGGCGCGCCAGCACGTCGGCGCGCATCCGGTCGAGGCCGGCGCGCAGGTCGGCGGCGTCGCGGTTCGCGACATCGCGCAGCACCGGCACGAACAGGCCGTCGGCGGTGTCGACCGCGATCCCGACATCGATCTTCTGCAGCACCCGCCGCGCGACCGCGGCGCCGTCGTACAGCGCGTTCAGCGCCGGCGCGGCGCGGCAGCCGGCGACCAGGGCGCGCACCAGCCGGATCGTCGTGTCGGCGCCGGCGGGCCAGGCCGCGATGTCGGCATCGTCGACGATCGTCGCGGCGGCGACCTCGCGCTGCGCCAGCGCCATGTTCTGCGCCATCGCGCGGCGCACCCCGCGCAGCTCCTCGGCCGGGCCCCATTCGGCGAGCAGCTTGGCGACACGCTGCACGTCCTGCGACGTGACCAGCCCGCCTGCGCCCGACGGCGTGACCAGGGTCAGGTCGACGCCGAGCCGGTGCGCGAGCGCGCGGATCGCTGGCGTCGCCCTGATCGCCCCGACGTTGCCGCCCGCCGCGCCGACGAGCTCGCCCTCGGCGGCCGGCGCCTGCCCGACCGGCATGTGCCCGACCACGGTGCCGGCATCGGCCTCGTCGGGCGCGCCCTCGAAGCCGACCAGCGGCATGCCGACCTGGACCCGGTCGTGCGGCGCGCCGAACAGCTTCTCGATCACGCCGGCCTGGGGCGACGGCACGTCGACGATCGCCTTGTCGGTCTCGACCGAGACCAGGGTCTGGTCGGCCTTCACGGTGTCGCCGGCCTGCACATGCCATTCGACGATCTCGGCCTCCTGCAGGCCTTCGCCAAGGTCGGGCAGCTT
>Ga0207645_10003502_pt1 | contig 11885 bp, 6 predicted proteins | sample KBSM53metaG_FD_184331 | JGI IMG/M metagenome (GOLD analysis project Ga0207645, IMG submission 184331) | Miscanthus rhizosphere microbial communities from Kellogg Biological Station, Michigan, USA - KBS M5-3 metaG (SPAdes) (version 2) | ecosystem: Host-associated > Plants > Roots > Rhizosphere >...
CTCGGGGTCGAGCGTCAGGCAGCGCGCGATCGCGACGCGCTGGCGCTGGCCGCCCGAGAACTCGTGCGGGTACTTGTCCATCGCGCTGTCATCCAAGCCGACCTTGACGAGCAGCGCGCGGGCGCGCGCCTCGCGTTCGGCGTTGCCCTTGCCGACGCCGTGGATCGTCATCGGCTCGACCAGGGTCTGGCCGACCGTGAAGCGCGGGTTCAGCGAGGCATACGGGTTCTGGAACACGACCTGGATGCGCTTGCGCATCGGCAGCATCTCGCGTTTGCTCAGCGCCAGCAGGTCGATGCCGTCGAAGGTCACCTGGCCGGTCACCGGGCCGCCGCTGGGTTCGTGCAGGCGCAGCAGCGCCAGGCCCATCGTCGTCTTGCCCGAGCCCGACTCGCCGACCACGCCCAAGGTGTGGCCCTGGCGCAGCCGGAAGGTCGCGCCCTTGACGGCGCGGAACTCGGTGCGGCCGAACACGCCGGTGCGCAGCCAGAAGCTCTTCGTCAGCGCGCGCGCCTCGATGATCACGCGCGCATCCGGGTTCTTCGGCTTGAAGCGCGCCGCGACCGCGTGGGCCTCGGGCGCCTCGGCGCCGCGCCCCTGCGCCGCGATGTGGTCGTCGATCACCATCAGCCGCGCGGCGCGGTGCTCCAGCGTCGGGCGGCAGGCCAGCAGCGCCTTGGTGTAGGCGTCCTGCGGCGCGGCGAAGATGCGCGCGACCGCGCCCTGCTCGCGCACGGTGCCGTGGCGCATCACGACCACGTGGTCGGCGATCTCGCCGACCACGCCGAGGTCGTGGCTGATGAACAGCATGCTCATGCGGTAGCGCGCCTTCAGCCCGGCGAGCAGCTCCATGATCTGGCGCTGGATCGTCACGTCGAGCGCGGTGGTCGGCTCGTCGGCGATCAGCAGCTTCGGCTCGCAGGCCAGCGCCATCGCGATCATCACGCGCTGTTGCTGGCCACCCGACAGCTGGTGCGGGTAGGCCGACAGGCGCCGCTTCGGCTCGGGCATGCCGACCTCGGCGAGCAGCGCTTCGGCGCGCTTCATCGCGTCGCGCGCGTTCAGGCCGAGGTGCTTGACCAGCGGCTCGCAGATCTGCTGGCCGACCGTGAACACCGGGTTCAGTGAGGTCATCGGATCCTGGAACACGCAGGCGATCTCTCTGCCGCGCAGCTTCTGCAGCTCGCCCATCTTCGTTGCGAGCATGTCGCGGCCCTGGAACGTGATCGCGCCGCGGCGCTCGGCGTTGTCGGGCAGCAGGTTCAGGATCGACATCGCGGTCACGCTCTTGCCCGAACCCGACTCGCCGACGAGCGCGACGGTGGTGTTCTCGGGCACGTCGAAGCTGACGCCCTTGACGGCTTCGAACCGCTGCACGATGCCGTGCGCCTTGCCGAGGCGGAACGCGACGCGCAGGTCTTGGATGGACAACAGCATCGTCAGGACTCCCGCCGGGCCGCCATGGGCCACGAAGTGGTCACCCCGTTGCCCGCGCAGGCCTGCGCCCCCGCGGGGGGCAGTGAACGCAGTGAGCGTGGGGGCTTCATGTCACTCCAGCCCGCGCAGTTTCGGGTCGAGCGCATCGCGCAGCGCATCGGTCATCAGCGAGAACGCGGTCACGAACACCGCCATCAGGATCGTCGCCGCGGCGAGCTGCCACCAGTGGCCGAGGATCAGCTCGCTCTGCGCTTCCGACAGCATCGTGCCCCACGAGACCTGGTCGACGCCGACGCCCAGGCCCAGGTACGACAGGATCACCTCCGACTTGATGAAGCCGACGACGTGGATCGACAGCTGCACCAGCACGACATGGCTGACGTTGGGCAGGATGTGGCGGAACATGCGCGACGCGGTGCTGGCACCGATCGCCTCGGCCGAGCGCACGTAGTCGCGCACCGCGTGCTTGATGAACTCGGCGCGCACCAGGCGGTAGATGCCGGTCCAGCCGGCGAGGCCGAGGATCAGCACGACCGACCCGATGCCGCGGCCGAACACCGCGGCGAACGCGAAGATCAGCAGGATGCCCGGGATCGCGGTGAAGACGTTGTAGACCCACTCCAGAAAATCGCCGACCTTGCCGCCGAAGAAACCGGCGACGGCGCCCAGCAGCGTGCCGATCAGGGTCGCCAGCGCAGCCGCCGAGACGCCGACCAGGATCGACACCTGCGCGCCCTTGATCGCCTTCGCGAGCACGTCGCGGCCGAGCCGGTCGCCGCCGAACGGCAGCGTCTGCGCCTTCACGGCCTCGGTGGTCTGGTACTTCTTCGCGGCCTCGGCCCACTCGGCGTAGCGCGGCGCGAGCGGGTCGATCGCCGAGATGTCGACGTTCGGCCCGCTGGGCGGGCGGATCGCGGCGTCCTCGGTCGCCGCCGCCGGTCCGACGAAGGTCGGCGGCGCGTCGGGCACGCCGCGCTCGACCTGCCAGTCGCGCGCGACCAGGCCGAGACCGGCGGCCAGCACGACGAGCAGGAACGCGACGACGACCACGAGCGAGGTCATGCCGACGCGGTCGGTGCGGAAGCGCTGCACCATCGCCGACCACACGCCCACCGAGTGCTGCGGAGTGCCCGTGCCGGCGACCGGCGCATTCATGACCGCGCTCATTCAGAGGCTCCACTGCGCATTGCGCGTTCGGCTCCCGGCCCGACGCAGTGGATCGTTCATTGCTGCTATTGCGGTCCATGCGGAAGCCCGCGGGCCGGGCGCGACCGGCGGGTTGCCGCAGGTCAGTGCAAGAGCAGCAACAACGAGCGGTCCCAACGGGCCGACAGCATCAAACAACGCGGTAGGCCTCACTTCAGCACCACGCGCGGATCGACCAAGGTGTACAGCACGTCGGTGGCGAGGTTCACCACCATCGTGATCACCGCGATGTAGATCGCGAACGCCTGAATCACCGGATAGTCGCTGCGGTTCACCGCCAGCAGGATCTCGCGGCCCAGGCCCGGGATCGAGAAGAAGACCTCGATCAGGAACGCGCCGACGAAGATGCCCGGCAGGCTGACCGCGACATTCGTCAGGATCGGGATCAGTGCGTTGCGCAGCACGTGCTTGAGCAGCACGGTGCGCTCGGTCATGCCCTTGGCGCGCGCGGTGCGCACATAGTCGTGGCCGATCTCGTCGAGGAAGAAGGTGCGGTACAGGCGCGTCGTCGGCGCGAGCGATACCGCGACCGCGAGCAGCACCGGCAGCGGCGCATACACACGCAGGTTGGTCCAGACGCTGTCGCTCCAGCCCTGCACCGGGAACATCCCGAGCTGGAACGCAAACACATACTGGCCGACGATCACGTAGACGAGGAACGAGATCGACAGCGCGACCGTCGTCAGCACCATGATCGCGCGGTCGGTCAGCGAGCCGCGCACATAGGCCACGCCGATCGCGAACGGGATCGCCAGCACCGTCTCGAGGATCAGGATCGGCGTCATCACCGTCAGGGTCGCCGGCAACCGGGTTGCGAACAGGTGCGCGACCGCCTCGTTGGTGGCCCAGCTCTTGCCCCAGTCGAAGGTCGCGATCTGCTTCAGGAAGATGCCGAACTGTGTCCACAGCGGCTCGTTCAACCCGAGCTGCTGGCGGATCGCATCGACCTGCGCGGTGGTGGCATTCAACCCGCCGAGGATCTCGGCGGGATCGCCGCCGAAGAACTTGAACAACAGGAACACCAGCAGCACGACCCCGAACAGGGTCGGGACCATCTGCCACAGGCGTCGGATCAGGTAGGCCGCCATGGCGGGGCACACTCCTCATTCAATCGAATCGGGGCGCCACCGCTGCCGGCACGCTCGTGACGTGCTGCATCGCGTTGGCGCAAGCGGGGCGAGTCTAGGGCACCGGCGTGGCGCGCCTTCTCCGCATTTGCCCTCTACGCGAGCCAGGACGCAATTCGCATGCCTCGGGTCGCGCGAAGCGCGCGAACCATAGTGCTTGCACCGGGATCGAAGCGCGGTCGCTGCCCCTAGACTCACGCGCGTTTGCCTGATTCGGCGCATCGGTCGATTCAGGCGGTCGTGATCCCACAAGGAACGCCGCTCACCATGTTGTCTGTCCTGCGCGCGGCCTGCTGCTGTGCCGTGCTGACGATCGCCACGATCGCCCATGGCGCCGAGCCGGCCAAGGTGCTGCGCTATGCGATGCGCATCGCCGAGACCGGCTTCGATCCGGCCCAGATCTCCGACCTGTACTCGAGCACGCTGGCGGCGAACATGTTCGACGCGCTGTACGAATACGAGTTCCTGGCGCGCCCGGTGCGGCTGCGGCTGAACACCGCGGCGGCGATGCCCGAACGCTCGGCCGATTTCAAGACCTTCACGGTGCGCCTGCGGCCCGGCATCTATTTCAGCGACGACCCGGCGTTCGGCGGCAAGAAGCGCGAGCTGGTCGCGGCCGACTACGTCTACTCGATCAAGCGCCACTACGATCCGCGCTGGAAGAGCGCGCGGCTCAGCGGCCTCGAGAACAACCGCATCCTCGGCCTCGACGCGCTGCGCGCTGCGGCGGTCGAGGGCCACAAGGCCTTCGACTACGACACCCCCGTCGAAGGGCTGCGCGCGCTCGACCGCTACACGATCCAGTTCAAGCTGGCGCGCCCGAACCCGCGTTTCACCGAGGAGCTCAGCGACCCGGCCATCACCGGCGCGGTCGCGCGCGAGGTCGTCGAGGCCTACGGCGACCGCATCATGGAGCACCCGGTGGGCACCGGGCCGTACCGGCTCGCGCAGTGGCGGCGCAGCTCGCTGATCGCCTTCGAGAAGAACCCGAACTACCGCGCCGTGTTCTACGACGAGCACGCGCCGGCCGGCGATGCGCTCGCCCAGGCCGCGGTCGCGAAGCTGCAGGGGCGCCGGCTGCCGCTGGTCGATCGCGTCGAGGTCAGCGTGATCGAGGAGAACCAGCCGCGCTGGCTGTCGTTCGTGAACCGCGAGATGGACATCATCGAGCAGGTGCCCGAAGACTTCACGTTCACCGCGATCCCGAACAACAAGGTCGCGCCGAACCTCGCGAAGCAGGGCATCTACGAAGTGCGCTATCTGCGCAACGACGCCGCGATGTCGTACTTCGCGATGGAGAACCCGGTGGTCGGCGGCTACACGCCCGACAAGGTCGCGCTGCGCCGTGCGATCGCGCTGGCGGTCGATGTCGCGCAGGAGATCCGGGTCGTGCGGCGCGGCCAGGCGATCGTCGCGCAGTCGATCGTCGCGCCCGGCCTGTACGGCTACGACCCGGCGTTCAAGAGCGAGATGGGCGAGTTCGACCGCGCCCGTGCCATGGCGCTGCTCGACCTGTACGGCTATGTCGATCGCAACGGCGACGGCTGGCGCGACCAGCCCGACGGCTCGGCGCTTGTGATCGAGTACGCGACCCAGCCCGACGACCTGAGCCGCCAGCTGATCACGCAATGGCAGAAGAACATGGACGCGATCGGCATCCGCATCGTGTTCAAGACCGCGAAGTGGCCCGAGAACCTGAAGGCCTCGCGCGCCGGCAAGCTGATGATGTGGGGCGTGGCCTGGAGCGGCGGCCCCGACGGCGAGGAGTTTCTCGTGCTCGGCAACGGCCCCGAAAAGGGCCAGGCCAACCATGCCCGCTTCGACCTGCCCGAGTACAACCGGCTGTTCGAGCTGCAGCGCAGCCTGCCCGACGGCCCGCAGCGGCTGCAGGTGATGACGCAGATGAAGGAGATCATGGTGGCGTACATGCCGTACAAGGCGCATGTGCACCGCATCTGGACCGACCTCGCGCAGCCCTGGGTCGTCGGCTACCACCGCAACGTGTTCCTGCGCGAGTTCTGGCGCTACATCGACATCGACACCGCCGAGAAGGCGCGGCGCATGAAATGACCGCATTGAAGCGCAGGGCGTTCGTCGCGCTCGTGCCCGGCGCGCTGATGGCGCCACTCGATGTATCCGCCGCGCCGGCGCCGGCGCCGGCCGCGTCCCGCAAGAAGGTACTTCGCTATGCGTTCGAGGTCGCCGAGACCAGCCTCGACCCGGCCAGGGTGAACGACCTGTACTCGCGCACCTTGACGCCGCACATCTTCGAGGGCCTGTACCACTACGACCACCTGGCGCGACCAATCAAGATCAAGCCGTTGACGGCCGACGGCATGCCGCAGCCGTCGAGCGACTTCCGCGCCTGGACGATCAAGGTCCGGCCCGGCATCTACTTCGCCGATGACCCGGCGTTCAAGGGCCCCGATGGTCGCCCGGCCCGGCGCGAGCTCGTTGCGCAGGACTACGTCTACGCGTTCAAGCGCTTTGCCGACCCGGCCAACCGGAGCCCGGTGTGGTCGGCGGTCGAGGCCGACCGCCTGATCGGCCTGAGCGAGCTGCGCCAGGCCGCGCTCGATGCGAAGCGGCCGTTCGACTACGACCGCGAGATCGATGGCGTGCGCGCGCTCGACCGCTACACGATCCAGTTCCGCCTGCGCGACCCGCGGCCGCGCTTCTACGAGAGCCTCGCGTCGGGCGACCTGTTCGGCGCGGTCGCGCGCGAGGTGATCGAGTTCTACGGCGACGAAGCCGAGGCCCACCCGGTGGGCACCGGGCCGTTCAAGCTCGTGCAGTGGCGGCGCAGCTCGTTCATCGCGTTCGAGCGCAACCCCGACTTCCGCGAGATGATCTACGACGCCGAGCCCGCCGCCGACGATGCCGAAGGCCAGGCGCTGCTGGCGCGCTTCAGGGGCCGGCGCCTGCCGATGGTCGACCGGGTCGAGATCTCGATCATCGAGGAGGAGCAGCCGCGCTGGCTGTCGTTCATCAACGACGAGGCCGACCTCGAGTTCGAGATGGGCTTCCAGTTCGTGCCGCAGGCGATGCCCAACGGTCAGGTCGCGCCCAACCTGGCGCGGCGCGGCATCCGTGGGCACCGCAACCTCGAGCCGACGGTCTACTGCGTGCTGTTCAACATGGACGACCCGACGATCGGCGGCTACACCGCCGCGCAGGTCGCGCTGCGCCGCGCGATCGGCCTCGGGCTGAACACGCGCACCGAGATCGCCTATGCGTTCAACGGCCAGGGCATGGTCGCGCAGACGCCGCTGCTGCCGCACACCAGCGCCTTCGACCCGGCGTACAAGAGCGAGTTCGGCGACCACGACCCGGCGCGCGCGCTCGCGCTGCTCGACCTGTACGGCTATGTCGACCGCAGCGGCGACGGCTGGCGCGACAGGCCCGACGGCTCCCCGCTCGTGCTCAAGCTGTCGAGCCAGCCCGACCAGCGCTCGCGCAAGATCGTCGAGGTGATGAACCGCAACCTGACGGCGCTGCGCATCCGCAGCGAACTGCTGGTCGCGCAATGGCCCGAGAACCTGAAGGCCGCGCGCGCCGGGCGCTTCCAGGTCTGGACCGTCGGCTCGCAGGCCGACGCGCCCGATGCGATCGGCGCGCTCGCGCGCTACGACAGCCGCCAGATCGGCGGCCAGAACATGGCGCGCTTTCGCCTGCCCGAATTCGACGCCCTCTACGACCAGGCGCAGGCGCTCCCCGACGGCCCGCAGCGCGAGGCGCTGTTCGAGCGCGCGCAGGCGCTGGCGCTGGCCTACATGCCGTACAAGTACACCCTCAACCGCCTCTCGACCGACATGACGCAACCCTGGCTGATCGGCTATCGCCACCCGGTGTTCTGGACCGACTGGTGGCAGTACGTCGACATCGACGACACGCTCCGGCCGGCACGCTGACCGTCGCCCTTTCGACGCGCATCCCGATGAAGCTCATCACACGCCCCTTGCTTCTGATCGCGGCGCTGATCGCCTGCGTCCCGTTGCGCGCGCAGACGCCGCCCGCGCCCGCTGCATCATCCGCGTCCCCTGCGCCGCAGAAGGTGCTGCGCTATGCGTTCGAGGTCGCCGAGACCGGCCTGGACCCGGCCAAGATCAGCGACCTCTATTCGCGCACCCTGACGCCGCACATCTTCGAAGCGCCCTACACCTACGACCACCTGGCCCGGCCGGTGAAGATCAAGCCGCTGACCGCCGACGGCATGCCCGAGCATTCCGACGACTACCGCGTCTGGACGATCAAGATCAAGCCCGGCATCTATTTCGCCGCCGACCCGGCGTTCAAAGGCAAGAGGCGCGAGCTCGTCGCGCAGGACTACGTCTACTCGTTCAAGCGCTTCGCCGACCCGGCCAACAAGAGCCCGGTCTGGTCGGGCATGGAAACCGACGGCATCCTCGGCCTGGCCGAACTGCGCAACGCCGCGCTCGAGCGCAAGCAGCCGTTCGACTACGACCGCGAGATCGAAGGCATGCGCGCGATCGACCGCTACACCTTGCGCTTCGTGCTGAAGGAACCGCGGCCGCGCTTCTTTCTCGGGCTCGCCGCCAGCGACCTCTATGGCGCGGTCGCGCGCGAGGTGATCGAGTTCTACGGCGAACAGGCCGAGGCGCACCCGGTGGGCACCGGGCCGTTCAGGCTCGCGCAGTGGCGGCGCAGCTCGTTCATCGCGTTCGAGCGCAACCCCGACTTCCGCGAGATGCTCTACGACGCCGAGCCCGCCGCCGACGATGCCGAAGGCCAGGCTCTGCTGGCGCGCTTCAGGGGCCGGCGCCTGCCGATGGTCGACCGGGTCGAGATCTCGATCATCGAGGAGGAGCAGCCGCGCTGGCTCTCGTTCGTCAACGGCGAGGCCGATCTCGCATACCGCGTTGGGTACCAGTTCGCACCGCAGGCGATGCCGGGCGGCAAGGTCGCGCCGAATCTCGCGAAGCGCGGCATCCGCGGCTATCCGATCATCGAGCCGGCCGGCAACTTCTTCTTCTTCAACATGGAGGATGCGACCGTGGGCGGCTACACGCCCGAGAAGGTCGCGTTGCGGCGCGCGATCGCGCTGGGCATCGACGTGCAGCGCATCATCGACTACGCCTTCAGCGGCCTGGGCACGCCGGCGCAGGGGCCGACCCTGCCGAACACCAGCGCCTACGATCCCGCGTTCAAGAGCGAGTTCAGTGACCACGACCCGGCGCGCGCGAAGGCGCTGCTCGACCTGTACGGCTACACCGACCGCGACGGCGACGGCTGGCGCGACCTGCCCGACGGCGCGCCGCTGGTGCTGAAGATCTCGAGCACGGCGGTCGCGCGCGACCGCAAGATCTCCGAGGTGCTGTCGAAGAACATGAAGGCCATCGGCATCCGGATGCAGTTGCTGATTGCGCAATGGCCGGAGAACCTGAAGGCGGCGCGCGCCGGCAAGCTGCAGATGTGGTTCCTCGGCCTGTCCGCCGCGGCGCCCGATGCAGGCGGCGGGTACGCGCGCTTCGACAGCCGCCAGATCGGCGGCCAGAACCTGGCGCGGGTGCGCCTGCCGGCCCTCGATGCCGCCTACGACCGCCTGCAGACCTTGCCCGACGGGCCGCAGCGGATGGCCGCGTTCCACGAGGCCGAGCGGCTCGCGATCGCGTACATGCCATACAAGTTCACACTGAACCGGGTGTCGCTCGACATGGCGCAGGCGCAGCTCGTCGGCTACCGGCGCAGCCTGTTCTGGCAGGACTGGTGGCAGTACGTCGACATCGACGAATCGCTGCGGCGCGAGCGCTGAAGTGATCGACCGCCGCGCCTGGACGACTGCCGCGCTCGGCGCGCTCGCGCTGCCGCGCCTGGCCGGCAACGCGCGCGCGGCGGCCGATGCGCCCGCGCACGTAGGCGGCAACATCCTGCGGGTGCCGTTCCTGATTGCCGAGACGGGCTTCGATGCAGTGCAGATCAGCGATCTGTATTCGGCCACCGTGATCGCGCACATCTTCGAGGCGCTCTATTGCTACGACCATCTGGCCATGCCGGTGAAGGTGCGGCCGCTGACCGCCGCGGCATTGCCGGAAATCTCAAGCGACTTTCGCGTCTGGACGGTACACCTGAAGCGAGGCATCTTCTTCGCCGACGACCCGGCGTTCAAGGGCGAGCGCCGCGAACTGGTCGCCCAGGACTACGTCTACGCATTCAAGCGCTTCTTCGACCCGGCGAACCGAAGCCCGGGCTATTCGTCCATCGCCGAGGAGGGGCTGATCGGGCTGGACGAGTTGCGCACGGCGGCCTTGAAGCACAAGACACGTTTCGACTACGACACGCCGACCGAGGGCCTGCGCGCACTCGATCGATACACGCTGCAGTTCAAGCTGCGCGCGCCGCGCCCGCGCTTCCTGGAGACCAACCTGTGCAGCTCGGGCAGCTACGGCGCCGTGGCGCGCGAAGTCGTCGAGTTCTACGGCGACAGCATCATGGCGCACCCGGTGGGCACCGGGCCGTACCGGCTGAAGAGTTGGCGGCGAAGCTCGCGCATCGTGCTCGAGCGCAACCCGGGTTTTCGCGATCTGCGCTACGACGCCGAGCCTGCCGCCGACGATGCTCAGGGGCGCGCCTGGGTCACGCGCTTCAGGGGCCGACGCCTGCCGTTCAATGACGGCGTCGAGATCTCGGTGCTCGAGGAAGAGCAGGCCCGGTGGCTGTCGTTCCTGAACGGGCAGATCGATTTCGTGCGCGTGCCGGGCTCGTTCGCCAATCACGCGGCGCCCAACGGCGCGCTCGCGCCCAACCTGGCCAAGCGTGGCATCTTCATGCATCGCTTCGTGAATGCCGACGTCGCCATCTCGTTCTTCAACATGCAGGACCCGATCGTCGGCGGCTATACCGCCGAGAAGGTCGCGCTGCGTCGTGCCGTCGCGCTGGCCTACAACGTCGATCGCGAGGTCCGCATCGTGCGCCGCGGGCAGGCGGTGCGTGCGCAGGCCGTGATGCAGCCCGGCACGTTCGGCTACGACCCGGCCTACCGCAGCGACAACAGTGCGTATGACCCGGCGCGCGCGAAGGCCCTGCTCGATGTCTACGGTTATGTCGACCGCGATGGCGACGGCTGGCGCGAATTGCCCGATGGGCGCCCGCTGGTCCTGCACATGGCAACCGAGTCGTCGCAGATCGATCGGCAGTACAACGAGACCTGGCAGAAGAGCCTCGCGGCCGTGGGCTTGCGCATCCGCTTCGACACGGCGCAATGGCCCGAGAACCTGAAGGCGGCGAGAGCGGGCAAGCTCGCAATGTGGTTCCTGGGCGCTACGGCGACGAACCCGGATGCGCAGCAGGCGCTGCAGTACATGTATGGGCCAGGTGCCGGCAGCAGCAACCTCGCGCGCTTCGAGCTGCCGGCGTTCGACGCGATCTACGACCGCCTGTCGACACTGCCAGACGGCCCCGAACGTCGCACCTTGTTTGTCGAAGCCAGCAAGCTTCTTGTCGCCTACATGCCTTACCGGGCGCACGTGCATCGCATCTATACGCATCTGAATCACCCATGGCTCGCGGGCTATCGGGAAGGCCTGTTCCGCAACGAATGCTGGCAGTTCGTCGAGGTCGACGCGGCGATGCGCGACCGCATGGCTGGGTAGTCCCTGCGTTGACGCCGCGGGGGTGCGCAGCACAATCGGAGCATGCCTGCACGCGAGCGCCTCATCACCCGCTACACCCGCTGGCTCGCCGAGACGCGCGGCCTGCATTTCGACCCCAGCACGACCGCCGGCTACGACGCGCTGTGGCGCTGGTCGGTGGCCGACCTGCCGGCGTTCTGGGGCTCGATCTGGGCCTACTTCGGCCTGCGCTCGCCGACGCCGTTCGAATCGGTGCTCGAGGCCGAGGTGATGCCCGGCGCGCGCTGGTTCGGCGGCGCGCAGGTCAACTATGCGCAGCACCTGTTCACGCATGCCGATGCTGCGCACGCGGCCGGCCACCCGGCGATCGTGTTCCAGAACGAGGCGATGCAGGCGCGCGGCGAGCTGCAGCAGATCGCGTGGCCCGAGCTGCGCCGCCAGGTCGCGTCGCTCGCGGCCGAGCTTCCGCGCCTGGGCGTGCAGCGCGGCGACCGCGTCGGCGCGATCCTGCCGAACATTCCGCAGG
>Ga0207645_10003503_pt1 | contig 11878 bp, 10 predicted proteins | sample KBSM53metaG_FD_184331 | JGI IMG/M metagenome (GOLD analysis project Ga0207645, IMG submission 184331) | Miscanthus rhizosphere microbial communities from Kellogg Biological Station, Michigan, USA - KBS M5-3 metaG (SPAdes) (version 2) | ecosystem: Host-associated > Plants > Roots > Rhizosphere >...
GTGCGACGTGGGCCGCGTGTACAGCGCCATCTCGTCGCGCGACAGCGGCTGCAGGGTGCCGGGCCGCGTGAAGTCGACGTTGCGGTTGCGCGTCGCCACGCGATTGACGACCTGCAGCCTCGGCGCGGCCGCGCGATCGTCCCACTGCGCGTAAAAGGCCGGCGCGCCGTAGCGCGGGTCGCGGTAGATGCCGGTGGTGGCGGGATTGCCGCTCCAGCGCACGTCGAGCGCGCGCTGCCACTCGGTGTCGCCGTAGAGCGGAAAGGGCAGCCAGACCCGGGCCGGGACGTCCTGCGGCCAGATCTCCACGTCCGTCACCACCTCGAAGGTTCGCCATGCTCCGTCGACCGGCGGCGCCACCGGCGCGGCGATCGGGTCGGCAGCGGCGGCAGCGGGCAGCGCCGCCGTCAGCGCAGCGGTGGCGGAGCGTTGCAAAAAGTCACGTCGGTCCAAATCGTTTCCTCGTCCTGCCAGTTGCAGCCTGGCCGGCATTGTAGCGTCCGGGGCGCCGCCGTCCTTGCCGCTAGGCGTACCCCACGCTGCGCCGGTCGAACGACACCGCCTTGATGAGCGCGTACATCGGCTGGCCGACGCGCAGTTCTAGTCCCTCGACCGAACGCCGTGTGATGCGCGCGGTGAGCGCGGCGCGGCCGATGGCGATGGAGACGTCGACGATCGGGCCGGTCTCGGCCTCGATCGCCGTCACCGTGCCCGGCAGGATGTTGAGGATGCTGATGCCGGCGGGTCGCTCGAGCGCGATCGAAATGTCGCGCGCGCGGATCCGCGCGCGCACGCGGTCGCCCGGGCGGGCGTCGAGCGCCGGCACCACCAGCACGCCGCCGTCGAATTCCAGCGTGGTCAGGTCGTGCACGGCATCGTGGCTCGCGACGCGCGTGTCGATCAGCGCGCCGGCCTCGTAGCGGCCGGTGGCGGGCTTCAGGTCGAGGCGCCCCATCACGATGTCGATCTCGCCCGCGGCGAGGCACTTGCCCTCCGACATCACGACCACGGTGTCGGCGAGGCGCGTGATCTCGGGCACCGAATGGCTGACGTAGAGGATCGGAATGCCGAGATCGTCGCGAAGACGCAGCACGTAGTCGAGCACCTCGCTCTTGCGCGGCACGTCGAGCGCGGCGAGCGGCTCGTCCATCAGCAGGATCCGCGGCTGCGCGAGCAGCGCGCGGCCGATCGCGACGCGCTGCTTCTCGCCGCCGGACAGATGGCGGACGCCGCGCCGCAGCAGCGGTTCCAGTCCCAGCAGGTCGACGACGCGCGCGGGCTCGATGACGCGCTCGGGGGCGGGCCGGCGTCGCAGCCCATAGAGCAGATTGCCTTCGACGTCGAGATGCGGGAACAGCAGCGGGTCCTGGAACACGCAGCCCACCCGCCGCGCCTCGGGCGGCACGTCGATCCCGGCCGCCGAGTCGAAGAGGACCGTGCCGTTGATCACGATCCGCCCGTGCGCGGGCCGCGAGATGCCGGCGATCGCGTTGATGACGCTGCTCTTGCCGGCGCCGGAGCGGCCGAAGAGACCCACGATCGGCGCGTCCGCGGAGAACTTCGCCGCGAGGTCGAACGTGCCGAGGCGCTGCGCGACGTCGACGTCGATCATGGTCCGCTCGCGCGCGTGGCCCTGCGCGTCAGCCACTCGGACACCGCGAGCGCCGCGATCGACAGCGCGACGGCGATGAGGCTCATCCCGAGCGCGGCCGCGTCGCCGCCAGGCGTCTGCGTATATGTGTAGATCGCGAGCGGCAGCGTCTGCGTCTCGCCCGGAATGTTGGATACGAACGTGATGGTCGCGCCGAACTCGCCCAGGCCGCGCGCGAACGAGAGCAGCGCGCCGGTGATGATGCCCGGGAGCGCCAGCGGCAGCGTGATCGACGCGAACACGAAGCCCCGCGAGCCGCCGAGCGTGCGCGCGGCCGTTTCCAGCCGGCGGTCGATCGCCTCGATCGACAGCCGGATCGCCCGCACCATCAGCGGAAAGCCCATGATCGCGGAGGCGAGCGCCGCGCCGGTCCAGCGAAACGCCACGACGATCCCGAACCACGACTCGAGGACGCTGCCGAGCGGACCGCGCCGGCCGAGCAGCAACAGCAGCGCGAAGCCTACGACCACCGGCGGCAGCACCAGCGGCAGATGGACGATCGCGTCGAGGAGCGTCTTGCCGGGAAACGACGCGCGCGCGAGCACGTAAGCGACGCCGACCGCCAGCGGCAGGCTGACCAGCACGCTGACGAGCGCGACCTTGAGGCTGAGCGCGAGTATTCCCGGGATCTCGGGCCCGAAATACGCCATCGGATCACTCGCCCGCGGGAGCGAAGCCGAATTGCGTCCACGTGCTCCGCGCGGCGGCGGAGCGGAGGTAGGCGAGCAGCGGCCGCGCGGCCGGCGACTTGCTGTCGGCGACCACGGCCGCCGGGTAGACGATCGGCGCGTAGCTCTCCGGCGGAAACGCGCCGACGACCTTCACGCCCTTCTCGGCGAGCGCGTCCGTCCGGTAGACGATTCCGAGCGGCGCTTCGCCGCGCGCCACCAGCGCGAGCGCCGCGCGCACGTTCTCCGACCGCGCGACGCGGGCCTCGACGCTGGCCCAGACGCCGAGCTTCTCGAGCGCGCCCTTCGCGTACTTGCCGGCCGGCACGCTCGCGGGATTGGCCATCACGAGCTTGCCGCCGCCGAGCGCGGCGGCGAGCGCCATGCCCGGCTCGATCCTGAGCGTCACAGCGCTGGCGGCGGGCGCGACGAGCACCAGCGTGTTGCGCAGGAGCTCGACGCGGGTGCCGGGCGCGACCAGCCGGCGCGTGTGGAGGTAATCCATCCAGTCGAGATCGGCCGAGACGAAGACGTCCGCCGGCGCGGCGGCCTCGATCTGCCGGGCGAGCGTATTGCTGCCGCCGTAAACGACGATCACCTTGTTCCCGGTGGCGGCCTCGAACGCGCGGGCCTGCGCATCCATCGATTCTTTGAGACTGGCCGCTGCGAAGACCGTGACGTCGGCCGCCGCGGCGGCAAGCGCGAAGAGCATGGCCAGCAGCCCGCCCAAGGCAGTCGCGAAAGCGCGCACCGATTTCCTCCGACCCGGATCGAGACCGATCGGTAATATACGGCAAAATATAACGGGGAGGGTCGACCCCACCCTCGGGGGGGCGTCAGCCGGGGGCGGGCCAAGGGCGGGATGGCGTGAATCTTGCAGCGGAAGGGCTGGGGCACGTTGCCGACCCGGTCGGCCGGCGCCCCGCTAGGCGTACGAACGCGATGTCCCCGATTGCGAGCACGGTTACCCCGACGCCGCCGGCCCCCGGGCCGGCCGGCGGAGGCGTGGCCGCGGCCGCCGCCGCGTCCAGGATCGAGACCACGGCAGCGCACGCGCTGCTTCGCGACTGCTTCGCGGCATTCCACGCCGACGCCTGCGGTCTCGCCAAGCTGTCGATCGAGACCAGCAACGACCTCTTCGAGATGGACTCGCTCGTCACGATGGAGCAGACGTTCGCGTTCAAGTCGCGTCGCCGCGACTGGCTCGCGCGGTTCGACGCGACGCTGCGCGAGCGCTTCGAGGCGCGGATCGCGGGCCAGCGCCGCAAGGGCCGCCGTCCCGACGCCGAGCAGTCGCTCGGCACGCTGCGGGTCCTGAGCGACACGGACGCGCGCAAGCAGAGCGCGCTCGGCGACGTCACGCGGCGACTGCTCGACGCCGCGCGGCCGGAGCAGGAGGCCCTCGATCACCGCGTCGCGTTCCTCCTCGACGATCCGCCGAGCCTCGAGGCGGACAACCCGTTCTCGCCGGCGTACCTGCTCGACGCGATCGGCATGACGTCCCGCGCGCTCTACGAGGATCCGCGCATCTGGCGGACGGTGATGGAGCGCGTCGTCAGCGATTTCGTCATCGCGATCGCGAAGACGTACGTCAAGCTGAACCGGATGCTCGCGGAGCGCGGGATCCTGCCGGAGATCGGCGCGGTGCTGCGGGCGCGAAGCGAGCTGCGGCCGGCGGACGATGGCCAGCTCCTTCCGCTCTTCAACCGGCTGCTGAACGAGGTCCATCCGTCGCTGCAGGCGTGGCGCTCGCTCGACCGCAGCGCGGCGACGGCGGCGTCCTACCATCTCGCGCCGTTCGCCTCCAATCCCTATGCCGCGGCCGCGGCGGCCACGCCCGCCGCGGGCGCCGACACGCCGCAGAAGCCGGGCGAGTTTCCGCGTGTGGACGCGATGATGGCGTGCGGCGCGCTCGCCGGCGTGCTGCACACGCTCGACGGGTGGCAGCGCGCCGATCCGCTCGCCGACCACGGCCCGACGGGCATCGACGCCAGCGTGACGCCCGTGAACCGCATTCCGTGGATCCACGCCGCGCTCGCCGGCCGCATCCCCGACGCCACGGGTCGCAGCAGCGTCGACGTCGTGGGCTTCCTGTTCGACTACATCATCCGCGACGTCGCGATTCCGCCGCGCCTGCGGCTCGCGTTCGACGGCCTCCAGGTGCCGATACTGAAAGTGGCGCTGTCGGACCCGGGTTTCTTCGCCGCCAAGCGGCACCCGGCGCGGCGGCTCGTCAACGAGCTCGCCGAGGCCGCGATCGGCGCGGCCGACGACGCGGCCTACGACAGGGCGTTCCACAAGACGGCGACGGCGATCATCGCTTCGATCCGCGCCGAATTCGTGCTGGACACTCGCGTGTTCGACCGCGCGTGCCGGACGCTGAAGGAATTCACCGACGAGCGCCTGGCGGAAGTGGCGGCCCGCGCGGCGCCGCACGTCGAGCGCGCGACCGCGCAGGAATCGCGCGACACCGACCGTTCGCAGGTGCGCGCGCTGATCCGGGACAAGGTCGCAGCGGCCGAGATTCCGCCCGACGTGCGGGCCTTCGTCGACACGGTCTGGGCGGACTACCTGACGCAGCTCCGGCAGACCGAAGGACCCGCCGGCCACGGCTTCGTCGCGGCGGTCGCGACGCTGGACGACATGCTGTGGTCGATCACGCTGAAGGCGCGCAGCGGCCAGAAGGCCAAGCTGTCGCGGATGATCCCTGGGCTCGTGCGCGCGCTGCGCGCCGGCGGCGCGGCCGTGCAGGTCACCGGCGAGCCGATCAAGCGCTTCCTCGACGTGCTCTACGAGCTCCACATCGCGGCGATCCGGCCCTACGACGGCAACCGTCCCGAGCCCGGCGCGAAGGCAGCGGCAGCGCTCGGCAACGGCGCCAAGGGCAACGTCCACGATCTCATCGCCGATCTCGTGCTCGGCACGTGGTTCGCCTTCGATCGCGGCGGCACCTGGATCCACGCCCGGCTGCACTGGGTGAGCCCGCTGCGTGCCGCGTACGTGTTCTGCGGCCGCGGCTCCGCCGACGTGCTCACCTTCACACCCGAGGTGCTGGCCGCGGAGACGCGCGCCGGCCGCGCCGCGCTCGTCACGGAGCCCGTGCCGCTGTTCGAGCGGGCGGTGAGCGTGACGCTCGAATTCCTCGCAAGCCAGAGAGCGCGCGGCGCCCCCGAGGCGAGCCGCGACGGCGATGCCGGAGCGTCGCCCGCCAGGGAGAGTTCGTCGGCGCATTCTGATCCGGCACAGAGCGGAAATAGCGCGGCCCCGCCCGCGCAACCCCGGCCCGCAATCCCAGCCTGAACGCGCAGGTTGTGCCTGCGGCGTTCATCGTCCCAGGCTGTGGAAGGTCCCCCGCCTGACGTGAATGATCTGCGTTTGGACGCGCGTGCTCGACCTCTCGCTCACGTCGTGATCGTGACGGGAACCTTCGGTCACCGTGACCGGTCGGAATCGCTTAGCCACGTCGGCGGTACATCGGATCCGGACGGAGGAACAGGACGATGAATGCGCGCGGCATGCTGCAGGGAAGCGTCGGCATGGTCGTCGTCGCGCTCGCGCTTGGCTTCTGCGCGAACGGCGCGCAGGCCGGCGAGGTGGAGACGTTTCGCTACCGCGGCATGGACTACATGTCGACGGGCAGCCACGTCGAGCGGCACCTGACCTGGTCGGCCACGCTGCCGTTCGACAGGACGTACGCCGAGCTCACCGCGGCGCAGCAGGCCCACGTGCGGGAACAATATTCCGAACTCGCGCCGGGCGAGGAGCCGCCGTATCCGCTCGGCGGCATGCGCGCCATCTTCCGCCTCGTCGACCGCAACGTCGACCAGCTCGCCGGACGCCAGGAGAAGGGGCCGCTCGTGGCGGTCGCCAAGGTCGATGACCAGGGCGTCGTCACGCAGGTGTCGGTGTTCAGGACGCCGAGCCCGCTGGTGACCGCCGCCATCACGTCCGCGCTCGTCAATACGCCCTTCCAGCCGGCACGCCGCAATGGCGCGCCGGTGGCGATGGACTACCTCGTCAGCGTCGAGCTGCTCTGACGCGCCGGGCGCCGGTGCTTATCCGCCGGCCCGCGGCGCCACGACGGCGCCTTCGATGCCGTGGCGCTGCAGCGCGGCCGCGACGAAGCCCGTCGCCTTCATCCGTTCGATGAACGCGCTGAGCCACGCTTGCGCCGCCGCGCGTCCCTTGGGCACGCCCATCGCCTGCTCGATCACCATGAAGCGCCCCGGGAGCAGCCGCACGCCGCCGACGCGCTTCGCGTCCGCTTCGAGCTGCTGCTTCACCCCGGCGGCGACATCGAGGTTCTGCGCGAGGAACACGTCGGTGACTTCCGGCGAGGTGGGCGCACGCACGAGCGTGGCCGACTTGAGCTCGCGCGCGAGGAACAGGTCGTACGCGCTGCCGCGGCCGACGACGACGCGCGTCCCGGAACGGTCCACCTCGTCGTTGCGTTGCAGCGGCGACGCGTTGCGCACGATGTACGCGCCCTCGATGATGACGTACGGCGCCGTGTAGTCCATGTCCGCAGCGCGCACGGGGTCGATGGCGACGAATGCGAGATCGACCTGCCGCGCCCTGACCGCGTCCACGACGTTGCCCGCCGATTCGAACAGGACGAGGTCGACGGGCACGCCGAGCGCGCGCGCGGCCTCGCGCGCGAGGTCCACCGACACACCCTCCGGCGCGCCACCAGCGCCGCGCCGCGCGAGGATGGGATTGCCGAAATTGATCGCGGCGCGCAGCGTGCCCGTGGCCGCGAGCTCCGTTACGGCATCCGCCGGCGGCTGGCGTGGTCCCGGCGGCGCTTGCGCGCAGCCGGCGAGCAGTGGCAGCGCGGCCGCGAAGAAGAGAAAAACGCGTCGCTCCAACGTCGTCCCCTCGAGTCGAGTTGCAGGGCACGATCGTAAACGCTTTGGCCGTCGGGTGGTCGGTCCCCATGTCGTCGTCCCTTCGTGCGGGACGAAGCAAGTTTGAAACCCTTGTTCAGTACATCCCTTCGCTGTAGGCACGACGCCGACATCCGGAATCCAGCGGCGCCGATTGTCGCGTTCGCGGGTTGCATCGACGATGGCGTCACCTCTCCGACACGATGACGACCAATCATGCCGCACGAACAAGGTATTGCCGCAAACGCGCCGCGCCACGGCGTGCTCACCGGGCCGGCACGCCGAGCCGGCAGCGCCGCGGGATGGGGTCTCGCCTGCGGCATCGCCGCATTCCTCTGCGGATGTGCGACACCCCCTGCGGGGATCGGGGAGAACGTCGCGACGTTGCGCGCGGAGTTCGACGCCAGCAGGCCGGTCTCGGCAGCGGCGCCACAGCAAGTGTACGACTCGGCGTTCGAGGATCGTATCCTGGCCCTCGACCCCCAGCACATCACCGAACAGGACCTGGCGCTGCTGGCCCTCGGGCCCACGCCGCAGATCATCCTGCTTCACGGGGGCGTGTACGGAACGCAGTTCCTGATGCGCTCGTTTGCCGAGTTCCTGATCCAGATGGGCTATCCGGAATGGAAGATCCGCGATCCTTCGGATGGCGCCTATTCGCAGAATCCGCTGGGTAGCAGCGAGCGGCTGGCGGGCGAGATCGCGTGGTATTACGAGCGCGACGGCGTGCGCCCGATGATGGTCGGGCACAGCCAGGGTGGGATCCAGGCGGTCAAGGTGCTCTATGAGCTGAACGGCGCCTTTGCCGACAAGCTCAAGGTCTGGAACGCCACGACCGACACGCCGGAAGAGCGCGACGCGATCGTCGATCCGCTGACACATGCGCGACGTCCCGTCGTCGGCGTGTCGCTGGCGTACGTGTCGGTCGTCGGCGCCGGCGGTGTGGCGCTGGCCTCGCCGCGGCACTGGAGCATGGCGCAGCGCCTGCACAGCATCCCGGACGAGGTGGAGGAGTTCACGGGCTATTCCATCGCGTACGATCCGATCGCATGGACGGGCGGCGACAACGACAGCCTGTACCGTCGTGAGGGCACCGCGACGGTGCGCAATGTCGCGCTGCCCGCAACCTACAGTCACGTGTTCGTGCCCGACACGAAGGCGCTGGCGGAGGATCCGAAGGTGAGGGCGTGGCTCAACGGCTTCGTGCCGGGCGCGGCGAACGGCCTGCCGCCGGGAAGCGACCGCGCCAACAACGCGCTATGGGCGGCGGACGTCTGGTTCAGCATCAAGGCGCGGTGGTGCACGGAGGCCCAGCGCCTGATCCGCGCCAAGCGCGCGTCGGTCGCCGCGCGCTAGCCCTGACCGTGGCTTTTGCTCGCCGCGGCGCGCTATTTCGCCGCGGCGAGCTCCTTCAGGGTGAACGTGTAGCTCACCTTGTCGAGCGGCTTGTGGCAGGCCAGGCATTCCGCCTGGTTCACGCCGGCACGATGCTGCTTGTCGGTGGTGAAGACCGCGTAGTTCCAGTCATCGTTGCGCAGCATGTCCGGAAAGTCCCTGCCCCAGCCAGCGTCCCGCGCCATCGCGGTGTAGGCCACGAGCTTGTCGGGCACGAAGAAGCCGTCACTGCCCATCAGGGGCTTCTTGTCGGCGTCGAGCTTGGCCGAGTACACCTTCGCGAACAGCACCGATCCGTCGGGTAGCGTCCTGCCGGCCTTCGCCGCCTGCACCGCGGCCTTGTTGGCGAAGTAATGGCGCACCTCGCTCGTCGCCGGGAAATTGATCGTGTGGTACTTCACGAACGATTCCTTGTAGCCCTCCGGAAAGGTGACGCGCGTCGCCGCGACGTTGGGGAGGAAGAGCGATTTCGCACCGGTGTCGGGACCGGCCTGGGCGGAGAAATAGGCCGCGACGTTGACGATCTCGTCGGCGGTAAGCTGCGAGGCGATCGCGTTCATGATGGGATTTTTCCGGCTGCCGTCCTTCAGCGCCTTGAGCTGCGACTCCAGATAGCCCGTCCGCTGCGCCGCGAGATTGGGGATCGAATCGCTGACGCTCACGCCGGTCGGACCGTGGCAGGCGGCGCACACCGAGGCGACCTTCGCCTTGCCGGCGTCGATATCGGCGCCTTGTGCGGCCGGCGCGAGCAGCAGCAGCAGCGACATTCCGAGCGCTCTTTTCATGGACTCCTCCCTGTGCGTGGGGTCAGGCGGCACTGTAACGCCTCCGTCGGACGGGTGAACATCCTGCGCGGCGGATCCTTCCGCGGCGTCAGTCCTGGCGGCCGCCGCCGGCACTGAGCTCCGCCCAGTCGAGCTCCTGGACGAGCACGCGGTAGGCGTCGTCGCCGATGACGTCGTCGCGCCGCAGCTCGAAGGCGCGCTGGCGCGCGACCGCGAGCGCACGGCGCCGCACCGGGCCCCCGGGCACTTCGCCCACCGGCACGTCCTGCGGCTGGCTCGCGTTCAGGTCGACGACCGCGCTGTACTCCCTGCGCAGGAGCTTCGCCGCCGGCGTGTCGTCGTCCTCGATCGCGTCGAGCAGCGCCTGGTACGCATGCGTGCGCCCCAGCCGGATCTCGCGACCGACCGGATCGTCGTCCCGAAGGCCGAGACGGCGGATCAGCGGCTTCATCGTGAGCCCCTGCAGCACCAGCGTGCCGAGCACGACGGAAAAGGCGCAGAGCAGTATCAGGTCGCGATGCGGAAACGGCTGCCCGTTCGACAGCGTCTCGGGAATGGCGAACGCCGCGGCGAGCGTGACGATGCCGCGCATGCCGGCCCACGAGACCAGGATGCCGCTGCCCACCGTGGGGCGCAGCCGCGCCGGCTGACCTGCGCGATCCTTGCGCCGGCGCATCAGCACGTTGTAGGCCATCACCCACAGGAAGCGCGCCGCGATCGTGACGAGGAGCACGACGGCCGCCGTGATCACCGCGTCGGCGCGCGCGTTGCCCGCCTCCAGCCGTCCCCAGATCGGGCGCAGCTGCATGCCGATCAGCACGAACGCGAACGCGTTCAGGACGAACACCACCGTCTCCCACACTGCGAAGATCGGGATGCGCATGCGCGCGGGCATCTGCTGGCCACCGCGGCGCGACATCGTCATCGCGAACGCGACCAGCGTCAGGATGCCGGACAAGCCGATCGCCTCCGCCGCGATCCAGACACCAAAGGTGGACGTGAACTGGACGATGAGCGAAATGGAGACGTCGCGAAGCCGTGTCGTCAGCGGTCCGATCGCGTACGCGCAGGCCACGCCCGCGACCAGGCTGCCGAACACGGTGAGCAGGAACACCGGCGCGAACGTGTCGAAGCCGAGCGGGCCCAGCATCATCGTCATGATGGCGAGCCGGTAGACGATCAGCGCGCTCGCGTCGTTCAGCAGGCTCTCGCCTTCGAGGATCTTCAGCAGCTTGTGCGGCAGTTTCACTTGCCGCATCACTGCCGTGGCCGCGGCGGCGTCGGGCGGCGCGACGATCGCCCCGAGCGCGATCGCGACCGGCCAGGGCATCGCCGGCACCAGCCATCTCGCCGTGAGCGCGACCGCGAGCACCGTCGTGCCGACCGCGGCAATGGCGAGGCCGGCGACCGGCCGCCAGTTCCGCCGAAGGTCGCGCAGCGACGTGTCGTAGGCGGCATCCACGAGCACCGGCGCCACGAAGAGCGTCAGCGCGAGTTGAGGATCGAGCGTCCAGTTGGGGCTCGTGGGCACGAACGCGAGAAGCGTGCCGCCGAGCGCCAGGAACGTCGGATACGGCGCGCCCACCCTGCGCGCCAGCGCCGCGAGCAGCGCCGCGCCGAGCAGCAGGACCATGATCCATTCGAACGTGGCCATGGCCCGCTATGTCCGCGCGAGCACGGCAAAGGGCGGCAGCAAAGCGACACGCTTCGCGGGAGGACGGGTATCGGTCATCGGCAGGGTAGGGGGTGTAGCAGCCACACGGGGTCGATCACTCTGGATCGTGGGACCTCCGGCGAAGCCTGGACGTTCATCGCGCCGACCGTGCCCGGCAGAAATGCCCCCAGCTGCAAATGCTACCGTGAGATTCTGCGGCACGGCGCCGCGGCTCCAGGCGTAACGTGGCGGCCCCAGCCGTTTGACGGTCCGAAACGCTTGAGCGCACACTATTTCGCAGCAGCGCCGGACGCGCCGTTCTCGGGAGCTGAATTGGAAAAGAAGAACAGCAAATCGGAGCAATCGTTCATCGACGCCCAGCGCAAGCGGCTGGAGGTGTTGCGGGCGGAGCTCATCGCTGCCGCCGCCGGAAAGGCGGGCGAAGAGACGACGCTCGGCGCAGCGTCGGCGGCGGAAGCGCGCGAGTACGAGGACGATGCGCAAAAGCTGACGATCCTCGAGCTCGACAGCAACCTCGTGGCGCACGGCCAGCAGCGCCTCGCGTTGGTGGAGCGCGCGCTGCGAAAAATCGAAGACGGCACCTACGGGCAGTCCGACCTGAGCGGGGACGCGATCCCGCGCGAGCGGCTCGAAGCCATCCCCGAGGCCATCTACACGGTCTCGGAACAGGCGTCGCACGAGCGCTGAGCGGCAGAGGGCGGCGCCGCGGCGCCTCCGCGCTTCGCAAAAGCAAAAGGCCTTGGTTTGCCCAAGGCCTTTTCATGTCGTGGTGGAGACGGTGAGGATCGAACTCACGACCTCCGCATTGCGAACGCGGA
>Ga0207645_10003504_pt1 | contig 11876 bp, 7 predicted proteins | sample KBSM53metaG_FD_184331 | JGI IMG/M metagenome (GOLD analysis project Ga0207645, IMG submission 184331) | Miscanthus rhizosphere microbial communities from Kellogg Biological Station, Michigan, USA - KBS M5-3 metaG (SPAdes) (version 2) | ecosystem: Host-associated > Plants > Roots > Rhizosphere >...
CCTCGAACATCACCTCGGCCGAATCCGGGGCCATGGCGAGTGCCCGGTTGATCGCGACCTTGGCGGTGGGAATATCTTCTTCGCGCACGGCCAGGGCCGCGGAGAAGAACCACAGGTAAGGGTCTTCACTGATCGTCTTTGTGGCCTCGGTAATCTTGGCGCGGGCGGTCTTGAGATCGTCCTGAGCCTCGGCTGCGCGAGCACGATCGAGCAAGGCTAGTCCGTGCTGGTCGGCCTGCAGCCCCGTTCCGGCCAGCGCTTTGTCGAGCGCCAGCGCCGCCTTGCCCGGCTGCCCGGCGGCTATCCACATATTGCCGGCTGCAGCCAGCGAGCGGTCCTTGGCGGGGTCGCCCGCGGGTGTCAGGTCCGCCGCGCTCTCGAATGCGGTTGCTGCCTCGGCAAAACGTCCCGCCTTGCTTGCTTCGACCGCGCGGCAGGATTGCGCAGCCTGGGTCAGGACCGTTGGGCAAGGGGCCGCGGATGGCGCGGCTTGGGCGGCGGCGTTTGGCGCTGCTTGGGCGGCAAGGGCGGCGGCAAAAAGAAGAATCATGCAATGCGCTCCAGGAGCCCGAGCAGTTCGACCAGGATCGCGTGGATCTCATGCGGTTCGCTCAGGCGATGCCCGGCCCCTTTGATCAACCGAAGCTGGACATCGGCTGAACGCAGGTCCGCCATCAGCTTGAGAGGCACGCCGCCGTGGACCTCTTGATCCTGCTCGCCATGCACCAGCCGGATCGGGATGACCAGGTCGATCACATTGTTGAGGAGCCGGTGCTGGGCGCCCGATTCCCAGAAGGCGCGCCACGTTACGGAGGGCTCCGGGCCGTAGGGATTGGGCCGCTCAAGCTTGCCGTCGCGGCGCATCGCTTCCTTTTCGTCCGGGGTGTAGCCCCAGTCGGTGAAGTCGGGTGCGGCAGCGATGCCGAGCAGCGCCTTAACCCGGTCCGGACGGCGCAGCGCCGCATGAAGCGCCAGCCAGCCACCCATCGAAGAGCCGGCGAGGACCAGGTCCCCTTCGGTCAACAGATCGATGGCCGACAACACTTCCTCGAGCCAGCGGGTCAGCGTGCCATCGGCGAAATCGCCTCCGGACGAGCCCGTGCCCGAATAGTCGAGACGGAGGCAGCCGAGTCCGCGAGCGGCGCAGAAGCCATCCAACGCCAGAGCCTTGGCGCCTTCCATGTCGGAGGCATAGCCGGGGAGGAACAGGACCGTCGGAGCGCCGCCTTTGGGCGCATGCTGACGATAGGCGATGCGGCGGCCGTCGCCGGGATCGAAATAGGCGAGCGCCGCTGGCGCGATGTCGGGAATTGGCATGGGCGCGTCCTTGGTCAAAAAGACCGGCGGCGACAAGCCTCAGCTATTTTCCCTTCCCTGCCTCTTCCTTTTCATGTTCGGCATCATGCTTGAGCGGGCATGCGTCGCGCATCGCCTTGTAATCGCCGGCGGAAATGACCGGAGTATAGGTTACGCCTGGCCGATAGGCGGCTGCGAAGCGCTTGGCCCGGTCGCCACTGGCCGGATGGCTGTTGAGGAACTCGGCCGCGGCGAAGTCAGGGCCATCGTCCTTGTCGAGCTCGCGGAACAACTCGGCAGTCGGTCGCGGATCAATCTTGGCGCGGGCCAGCGCGCCAATGGCGTCGCCGTCCGCCTCATATTCATTGGCCCTAGTGTAACTTAGTGAGACCAATTGCTGGGCATTGGCGCCGACGTCGCCGGCAAACAGCCGGATCAGCGCGCCGATGCCGAGCTCCCGGATCAGCGCCTGGGTGACATGGCGCCGGCGGACGTGAGCCATTTCATGCGCCAGGATGCCGGCCATTGCGTCAGGATTTTTGGTATCGCGCAGCGCTCCGTCGAAAATGACAATCTGTCCGCCCGGCAACGCTGCCGCGTTGAAGATGCCCACGTCGATCAGGGTCAGGGTGATCGGCGCCCGGCCGCTTGCGGCGGGATCGATCCGCCTGGACATTGCCGCCAGTGCCCGGCTTGCCGCCGAGTTTCGGCAGGCGTTGTCGCCGAAATCGCCGACCATCGCCGTGCCGAGGTTGCGCTCCCAGCTTTCCGGCACCAGCGGAGCAATGAAGGCCGGTGCCGTATAGCCGATGACGAGCACGCCCGCTGCCACCCCGGCGAGGACGAGGCTCGCCTTGGCGAGGCCGATGCGATCGATCCAGCTGCCATAGCGCGTCGGGTGAGGGAGCCTGGCGCGAAACCCGGGTTCGATCGGTTGCTCGAGAATCAGCCGCCAACCCGCGGACCCCGGGCGCGACAGAAGCAGGCGGCTCTTGTCCTCGTCGGCGACGGCCAATTCGGAAAGCGGGACGCGATCCGGCCCGACAATCAGCCAGTCTCCGTCGAGCTCGACGTCGATGTCGTGACGATCGGCCGTAACGCCGTCATAATAGACCGCCCGCATGTCCGCCTTGCCCTAGAGGGCGCCGATGTCGAAGGCGTCGGCAAAACCTTCTGCCTCGCCTGGCGCATGGGTCGTCGACTGGGTCAGCCGGCTGGCATCGACCTCGCCGTAAAGGTGGAAATGGCGGATCATGAACGCCCAGTTGCGATAGCCCCAGAAGGAAATCCCGAAGCCCAGCGTGATAATCGCCAGCCCGATGTTGCCGAGGAACAGCTTGAGCCAGTCCCACGTGCCCGCGTCGAACCCGAACTCGAGATCGCCCAGCGACAGCGCGTCCGCCGCCTTGCGGTAGAATGCGGCGTACCAGTTGAGGGTCATCAAGGGGATGATCAGGTAGACCCCCAGGAACAGCCCGAGGATGATCGCGAAAAAGGTCGGGTTGGGCTCGGAGCCGCTCATTGCGGATCCCAGGCCGATCAGCGCTGCAATGACGCCGGCCACCGCGAAGGCGGCCATCGGCACCAGGTAGACGGCTGCCCAGCGCCCTTTGAGTCCCTCCGCGTCAAGCTCCGTACGGAATTTGAGCGGGCCGAAGCTCATGTGGCTCCAGCGGCCGTTCCACAGGCGCGTCGCGGCCCACGGCCAGACGATCCAGAACGTCATCAACGAAAGTGCGACGCGGCCAAGATATTCGCCGCCGTAATTCCAGCCGGGCTCGTCGCTACCGCCGCGAATGCCGCGCCAATAGGTGCGCGACAACCGATAACGAAGCGCCCGGAAACGGGCGAAGCCGCCAAGGTAGATCAGGCCGATGTAGAACAGCATCATGATGCCGCTTGCAGCCGCCATCTTGCCTCGAGCGACCAGCGCCGGGAACAGGAACTGGATGAACAGGAAAAAGGGAATCAGCACGGCCATGACCATCAGGAAGCCGATGAACATTTCCTTGCCGGTGCCGCTCCATTCCAACCGGTCGCCGATGACCTCGGTCCGGCTCCACAGATAGCGGCGCTGGCGAGCAGTAGCCCAAAACCGATAGACGCCAAGGGTGACGATGGTCAGCAGCACGTTGGTAGCCGCAATCGGCAGATATTCGCGCCAGCTTCCGGTAAACCGCACGGCCCGGTCCGCACCGGCCGCGGCGCTCGTCATCGCATCCATCAATATTACGCCCTTGAAACTTTCCCCGAAGCCCAAGACTATCAACGGATCGGCATTAAGGAAGAGTCATTATTGGTTAGCGGCCGGTTCGGATCAAATTCCCTAAGGCGACCCGAAGGCCTGGCTCCTCGGCTTGAAGCTCATGCTGCGCTGCACTAGGGCAATCCCATGTCCGAGATGTTCAAGATCAAGCTTCCCGACGGATCCGTGCGCGAAATGCCCGAGGGGTCGACCCCGGCGGATGTTGCTGCGGCGATCGGTCCCGGCCTTGCCAAGGCAGCGCTCGCGGCGCGCATCGACGGCGAAGTGCGCGACCTCAACCGCCCGTTCGAGGGCGATGCCAACCTAGCGCTGATTACGTCGAGGGATGAGAAGGACGCGCTCGAGCTGGTGCGGCACGATTTCGCCCATGTCCTCGCCGAGGCAGTACAGAAACTCTATCCCGGCACGCAGATCACCTTCGGTCCGGCGACCGACGACGGCTTCTATTACGACTTCGCGCCGGCCCCCGACCGCGGCCCATTCACCGATGAAGACCTGCCGGCGATCGAGGAAGAAATGCGCCGGATCATTGCCGCCGACGAGCCGCTGGTGCGTGAAGTATGGAGCCGCGGCCAGGTGCGCGACTTTTTCCAGCAGAGCGGGGAAGCGTTCAAGGCCGAATGGGTGATGGAACTGCCCGAAGGCGAGCCGATTACCATGTATCGTTCGGGTAGCGGTGAAAGCGCCTGGATCGACCTATGCCGCGGGCCTCACCTCGCTTCGACCGGCAAGCTGGACCCGCAGGCGTTCAAGTTGACCCATGTTTCGGGCGCATACTGGCGCGGCGACCAGAACAACCCGATGCTGTCGAGAATCTACGGCACCGCCTGGCTTAACAAGAAGCAGCTCGCCGAGCACCTCGTCCGGTTGGAGGAAGCCGCCAAGCGCGACCATCGCAAGATTGGCCGCGAGATGGACCTGTTCCACCTCCAGGCCGAAGCCCATGGCAGCGTCTTCTGGCACCCAAACGGCTATATCATCTGGCGCCAGCTGGAAGCCTATATCCGCCGCCGGCTCGACGCCACGGGCAATGTCGAGGTCAAGACGCCACAGCTGATGGATGCACGCCAGTGGGAGAAGAGCGGCCACTGGGGCAAATATCGGGAGAATATGTTCATCGTCCCGGACGAGATTCCGTCAACCGACGATGACGCCCCCGTGCTGTCGGGCAGTGCCGATTTGATGGCGCTGAAGCCAATGAATTGTCCTGCGCACATCCTGATCTTCAAGCAGGGCATCACCAGCTACAAGGAGCTGCCGATTCGGCTGGTCGAAGCTGGCTGCTGCCATCGCAACGAGCCGCATGGCGCGCTTCACGGCCTGATGCGGGTTCGCCAGTTCACCCAGGATGACGGACACATCTTCTGCCGCGAAGATCAGATCATCGATGAGGTGCGGGCTTTCTGCGAACTCGCCGACCGCGTTTACAAGGACCTTGGTTTTGCCGGCTATGCGGTCAAGCTCGCCCTGCGGCCGGACAAGAGGTTCGGCAGCGACGAGGATTGGGACAAGGCCGAAAATGAGCTCCGCAACGCCGTCGTTGAGGCCGGGATGGCCAATGACAATTTCGGCTGGGAAGAATTGCCCGGCGAAGGGGCGTTCTACGCGCCCAAGCTCGAATGGCACCTCAAGGATGCGATTGGCCGCACCTGGCAGGTCGGCACCATCCAGTCGGACCGCGTGCTGCCCGAGAGGCTCGATGCGACCTACATCGGCGAGGACGGCGAAAAGCACCGGCCGATCATGCTCCATCGCGCGATCTTCGGATCCTACGAGCGCTTCATCGGTATTTTGATCGAGCATTATGCCGGGAAATTCCCGCTGTGGCTGGCGCCGGTTCAGGCCGTCGTCGCGACGATCGTGTCCGACGCGGATGAATATGCGAAGGACGTCGTCTCCAAGCTGCAGGCCGCGGGCCTTCGCGCCGAGGCCGACCTTCGCAACGAGAAGATCAACTACAAGGTGCGTGAGCACAGCCTGGCCAAGGTCCCGCTGCTCCTCGTGGTCGGCAAGCGGGAGGCGGAAGAGGGGACGGTCGCCGTGCGCCGGCTCGGATCCGACGAGCATCAGAAAGTGATCGGTCTCGCTGAAGCGGTCACTCTGTTCGCGGCGGAGGCAACAGCGCCGGATATGCGTCTGAGCCCTTAACCGCCGACTGCTAACTATCGGTTTCGCTGGAACAATCCGCCGTCCAGACGCCACACCGCGAGGCAAAAATTCAACTGATCCGGCGCCCGCCCTTTTCATTGCCGGACTAAACCCCTAATTCGCGCCCTTGAACAAACGACTCTAGGAGATTGCGCTATACCCCCGCCCACCCCGCGCCGCCCGCTGGCGCCGCCGCAGATTAGCGGTCCTCGCTACAATCAGTTCATCCAGGCGCCCAAGGTGCGTGTGATCGATGAAAATGGCGAAAATCTGGGCGTAATGTATACGCGAGAGGCCTTTGAGCAGGCCCAGGAAGTCGGCCTCGACCTGGTCGAGATTAGCCCTGGCGCGGATCCGCCCGTCGCAAAGTTTCTCGACATTGGCCGCTACAAATATGAAGCCCAAAAGAAGGCCAACGAGCAACGCAAGCGGCAAAAGACGCAGGAGATCAAAGAGATCAAGATGCGTCCGAACATCGACGATCATGATTATCAGACCAAGATGAAAAAGGTCTTCGAGTTTCTCGAGGAAGGCGACAAGGTGAAGCTCACCTTGCGATTCCGCGGCCGCGAAATGGCTCACAACCAGCTCGGCATGGCGGTGCTGCAGCGCGTCGCCGAAGACACGTCAAAAATTGCCAAGATTGAGCAACATCCGCGCCTTGAGGGCCGCCAGATGCTCATGGTGATTTCGCCCAAGTAACAGCCGAACCAACTAGGTTCAAAAAGGCGCGACCTGCCGCTACGGCAGGCGCGCCTTTTTCATGCTGCGCCGCATCATGTGACATTTCTGTCGCAAAGCCTTGCTTTCTGCCCTGTCAGTAAGCCCTTCGCTTTGCACTCGCTGCCTTTGCGCATAATCCTGACGGCAAAATAACAAGATTCAAAAACGGGGAGGATTTGAAGATGCGCAAGTCGATGTGGCTGCTCTCGGCTGGCCTGGTCGCGCTCTCAATGCCGGCTTATGCCCAGACCGATACCGATCAGAACGCGGCCCAGCCGACCGAAGGGGCAACCGCGGAAGCGGCGTCGGTCGACCAGGCATCCGGCCAGGACGAAAGTGAAATCGTCGTCACGGCGACCCGGCGTAATGAAGCGCTGTCGGATGTTCCGCTGGCGGTGTCGGCGGTTACCGCCGAGACGCTTCAGAACAGCGGCGCCAGCGACATTCGCCAGCTGACGCAGGTCAGCCCGTCTTTGCTGGTATCATCGACCTCGTCCGAAGCCGGTGCGGGCGTTGCCCGTATCCGCGGCGTCGGCACGGTCGGTGACAACCCCGGCCTGGAAAGCTCCGTCGCCGTATTTATCGACGGCGTCTATCGCTCGCGCACCGGCGTTGGCCTGACTGAGCTCGGCGCGGTCGATCGCATCGAAGTGCTGCGCGGACCGCAGGGCACGCTGTTCGGACGCAACGCGTCGGCTGGTCTCATCTCGATCATCACCGCCAAGCCGCGGTTCAAGACCGAGATCGGCGGAGAGCTGAGCTTCGGCAATTATGATTTCCGCCGCGCCGAAGCCTACGCCACCGGCGGTGTCAGCGACACGGTGGCGCTGCGCCTCGACGGCGTGTGGATGAAGCGCGACGGCTTTCTGGAGGACACCATCTCGGGCCGCGACGTCAACGATCGCGACCGCTGGATGCTGCGCGGGCAGGTCTTGTTCGAACCGTCGAGCGACCTGTCGATCCGGATCGTCGGCGACTATGCCAAGCGCAACGAGGAATGTTGCGCTGCCCCCTATCTGCCGGCCCGTGACTTCGTCGCCAGTCGCGATGAACCGTCGACCATCAAGTTCATCGAAGAGGGACTCGGCGGCGTCATCCATGACGACCCGTTCAAGCGTAACGTTTCGATCACGGATGGGCGCAGCTATCGTTCGGACGTCAAGGATTACGGCCTGTCGGGCGAAGTCGTTTACGACATGGGATGGGGCGAGCTGACCTCGATCACCGCCTATCGCTACAATAAATATATCCGCGGCCAGGACGCCGATTTCAACAATCTCGACATCCTCTATCGCGACGATGACGGCAGCGCGTTCAACCGTTTCAAGACCTTCACCCAGGAACTTCGCCTGCAGGGCGAGGCCTTTGGCGGCAAGCTCGACTGGCTGGTCGGCGGCTACTACGCCAAGGAGAAACTCGCGCTCGAAGACAATCTCAAATATGGCAACGATTACGAGCGCTATGCCAACTGCCTGGTAGCAAACAGCTTCGCGGCGTCGGCGCCGACTATCCTTCAGCCGACCGTTGCTCCCGGCACATGTTTCAGCACGCCGGTGGCACTTGGGGTCCGGGGCGCGCTGACCACTGCCTTCAACAATGCCGTAGCACTTGGTCCGCCAGGATTTACGGCCGCAGCCAACTTTGCGTCGCAGATCACGGCACTGGGTGCGTTTGCGGGGCTCAACAACCCGGCGCTGCCTGGATTTGTCCCGGCATTCAACTTCAGCGCCCAGCCGCCTTTCAATCTTAGCGGGTTCCACAACCTTGCTTTCGCCACCAGTGGCGGCCTCATCAATGGCACACTCAACGGCGTGGGCTTGGAGGACAGCTATCGCCAGAGCAGCAGCAACTGGGCTCTATTCACGCACAACATCTTCGACATTACCGACACGCTCAGCCTGACGGTCGGCGCGCGCTACACGCATGAGAAGAAAAATCTTGATGCCGAGCTGACCGACAACAACATCCTCTGCTCCGCTCTTTCGGGCGGCGGACTGCAGCAGCTGCCTTGCGTAATTCCCGCCGTCTTTAGTCTTACCGGGCCAGGATCCTTGAACATCGACGACAGCCGGACCGAAGGAAAGCTGTCGGGCACGGTCGTGTTGGCCTGGAAACCGGTCGACAATATCCTTACCTATATCAGCTATTCCCGCGGCTATAAGGCAGGCGGCTTCAACCTTGACCGTTCGGCCTTGTGGCGGGCGGTGGCCGTACCGACCACCGTGCCGGCCACTCCTGGCAACACCGTCTTTAGCGACCCGGCCCTCTCGGGCAGCGGCGCGATTTGCGTCAACGTAGGCCAGGCTGGCTGCCAGCAGCGCATCGCTTCCGGCGACGATCTTCAGTTCAAGCCGGAGATTAACGACGCATTCGAGCTCGGCCTCAAATATAACGGCCGCGGCATCGACATAAATATTGCTGCGTTCAGGCAGCTGTTCCGCGATTTCCAGCTGAACACTTTCAACGGCCTCAACTTCATCGTTGAAAACGTCAACGGCTGCGATGGCGACCTGGTCGGTGGCAACGGCGCGGATGAGGACAATGATTCGCTGACCGGCCGTTGCGACGGTGACACCAAGGCCGGCGTCGTCAGCAAGGGTGTCGAGATCGAAGCCTTCACCCGGCTGCTGCCAAACCTCAGCTGGAATGCCGGCCTCGTCTGGGCCAATACCAAATATCGCAGCAATTTGGTCGGCGCGGACGGCCGCGCTCTGACCAATGCGCTGTTCCAGCTGCCCGGCCGGCGCATTTCCAACTCCAATGCCTGGACAATGACCAGCTCGGTGGCATGGACCCCGCCAATCGGCGGATCGGGCATGCACGCCCTGGTTTATGCCGATGTGCGCCACATGAGCCAGTACAACACCGGTTCGGACCTGGATCTCGAAAAGCTCCAGGATGGCTACACGGTATTCAACGCCCGGCTCGGCCTGCGTGGACCCGACGATATGTGGGCGGTGGAAATCTGGGCGCAGAACCTGTTCGACAAGAACTACATGCAGGTGGCGTTCGACGCGCCTGTCCAGGGCTCGGGAACGGAGCGGGCCGTCAACCAGTTCGGCGGCACGACCCGCGCTACCCAATTGTTCGGTGCATTCCTCGCCGAGCCGCGGACCTGGGGCCTGACGCTGCGCGGCAAATGGGGACCGTCGGAGCGGGCTGCTCCACCGCCGCCGCCGCCGCCTCCGCCGCCCCCGCCGCCGCCTCCGGCAACTCAGACATGCACGGACGGATCGGTGATCCTGGCGACGGACACTTGTCCGCCTCCACCGCCGCCGCCGCCGCCTCCGCCGGAGCCGGAACGGGGCTAAGAATAGAGATAAAAAGGGGGAAGGGCCTCGCCATCGGCGGGGCCCTTTTCGTTGGCGTCAGGCGTGAGAGCGGGCGACAGCCAGCAGCGCTTCGCGCAACTCCGATTCCTCGGCGGGGTTAAGCTTCTGCCCGGTAGCCGAAGTCAGGTAAAAGACGTCGACCGCCCGTTCTCCATAGGTTGCGATGTGCGCCGAATGGAGCTGGTGCCCGGCGGCATGGATGGCGTGTGCCAGGCGCGCGAGCAACCCTTGGCGGTCGCGGGCATTGACTTCCAATACCGTGGTTCGAGACGAAGCCTTATCCGACACAAGGACGCGGGGCGCGACCGCGAACGCCCGCTCCCGCACTGAAATATCGCCGGCGGCAGGAAGCGGCGGCTCGGCGTCGGCTCGGAGTGCCTTGTCCACCGCATTCGCCAACCGCTTGCGGAGCCGCGCATCGTCATAGGCTTTGCCGCGGCCATCGGTGACCAACAGATTGTCGAGTGCCATATGATCGCGAGTCGTGTGAATTCGCGCGTCGATGATCGATGCCCCCGCTTGGCTGAGAGCAGCGGAGATGCGGTAAAAAAGGCCTGCCCGGTCGGGGGCGAAGACAGTGATTCGGGTCATGCCCGACAAAGCATCGGGCTGGGCAGTCACCGAGGGTTCGGGATCTCCGAAATGGGCCTCCGCCGAAGCGACCTGGAGGGCATTGGCTAGCTGCCATTCCGGGGGTTCTGCCAGCCAGTAGCTGTCCGGGAGCCGGCGAGCATGCGCTCTCACGGCCGACCGCTTCCATGGTAAACCTTCCAACAATGACTGTTGTCGGGCCGCTACCTGCTCCTGCCGGCCGCGCTGTTTGTGACCCAGCCGCAACCGCTCCTCTGCGGTGTCGAACAATGTCCGGAGCAACTGCCGCTTCCAGTCGTTCCAGGTGGTTGGACCGACGGCGCGGATATCCACGACGGTCAGTATCAGAAGCAGCCTGAGCCTTTCCGGGCTCTGGACGATGCGTACGAAATCCTCGACCGTCTTGGGATCGGTGATGTCCCGGCGGAACGCAGTATTGCTGAGCAGCAAATGATGGCGGACCAGCCAGGCAACGGTCTCGGTCTCAGCCTCGTCCAGCCCGAAACGAGGGCAAAGCTCCAGGGCTACTTCTGCGCCAAGTTCGCTATGATCGCCGCCCCTGCCCTTGGCGATGTCGTGCAGCAGCACGGCAACATACAGTAGGCGGCGCGAAGCGATTTGTTTGAACAAGGCGGTCGACAAAGGGTGGTCGTCGGCCAACTCACCACCGATGAAACCGGCGCTGGCTCGCTCGTGCTTTCCAGCAATCCGACTGGTACGCAGCAAGCGCTGCCGCTCGATTTTCCGAGCGTCACCATGAACCATCTCAGCGCGCGCGCCTTCAACGAACGGACAGCGGGCATCGGCGGCGCGCGAGCCAGTCGCGGATCAGTCCTTGTTGACGACCTTCAGCTTGCCGGGTGCCGCCGCATCGATTCCGGGCAGCAGCCGGATGCCGAGCGCTTCGCGGACCTTGTTTTCGATCTCGAACGCGAGTTCGGGGTTCTCTTTCAGGAACTCGCGCGAGTTGTCCTTGCCCTGGCCGATCTTCTCGCCGTTGTAGGCATACCAGGCCCCGCTCTTTTCGAGCACCTTCGCCTCGACGCCCATGTCGATGATCTCGCCCTCGCGACTGATGCCTTGGCCGTAAAGGATGTCGAACTCGGCGGTCTTGAACGGCGGAGAGACCTTGTTCTTGACGACCTTGACCTTGGTTTCGTTTCCGATGACTTCGTCGCCCTTCTTGATGCTGCCGATGCGGCGGATGTCGAGCCGCACCGAGGCGTAGAACTTCAAGGCATTGCCGCCGGTCGTGGTTTCGGGCGAACCGAACATCACGCCGATCTTCATGCGGATCTGGTTGATGAAGATGACCATCGTGTTGGTCTTCTTGATCGTGCTGGTCAGCTTGCGCAGCGCCTGGCTCATCAGACGAGCCTGCAGACCGGGCAGCGAGTCGCCCATTTCGCCTTCGATCTCGGCCTTCGGTGTCAGCGCGGCGACCGAGTCGATCACGACCAGGTCGACCGAGGCCGAGCGCACCAGCGCGTCGACGATCTCGAGCGCCTGCTCGCCGGTGT
>Ga0207645_10003508_pt1 | contig 11867 bp, 8 predicted proteins | sample KBSM53metaG_FD_184331 | JGI IMG/M metagenome (GOLD analysis project Ga0207645, IMG submission 184331) | Miscanthus rhizosphere microbial communities from Kellogg Biological Station, Michigan, USA - KBS M5-3 metaG (SPAdes) (version 2) | ecosystem: Host-associated > Plants > Roots > Rhizosphere >...
CTGGTTTTTCACTTCAGTTAACGCCGCCATCTTTTGTGCGTTGATAGCAGCCTGTGCTTCAGTTATGATTTTATTCGCTTCAGTCTTGGCCTGCTCTTTGGCTTCGTTAATGATTTTATCTTTTGTTTCTCTCGCTTCTTTTAATAATTGCGCTCTTTCTTCGCGGGCTTTTGCCAGCAAGGCTTCATTCTCACTTTTCAATTGCGCCATTTCCGCTCTTACTTTTTCAGCCGTTGCGAGTGAATCGCTTATACTGTTTTCCCTGTCGCGCAGCCCCTTGGTAATCGCGGGCCACGCAAATTTTCCGAGTATAAAAAATACAACCAGGAACGCCACCAGCGTCCATATCAATAAACCGAATTCAGGAGTGAGTAATTGCATATAACTTTTTTTAAGAACCTCTGTACTTCGTCGAGTTCAATACTAAATTAACTGCATCCTCCGCCCTGTGCATTGGATGCAGTAAAATTTTTTCCTGCAGGATTATAATACCATTGCAAGGAAACCAACGATGATCGCAAACAGTGCGGCACCTTCTACAAGAGCCGCCGTAAGAATCATGTTGGCACGAATGTCGTTAGATGCTTCCGGCTGACGGGCAATAGCCTCTACAGCGCCCTTTCCAATCTGGCCGATACCGATACCGGCACCGATTGCAGCAAGGCCGGCACCTATGGCACCACCGCCATTTGCCCAGGGAACAGCACTTAACAAGGTGTTCATTAAATCCATAATTGTTCTTTTATATTGGTTGTTTAAAAACTAATTATACCATCACAGCGTCATCATGTGCATGTTCATCGTGATGTTCACCTTCAAAAGCCTGCCCGACAAAAACTGCCGTGAGCATGGTAAAAATGAAAGCCTGCAGAAACGCTACCAGTACTTCGATAAAATAAATAAATATTGTAAACCCGATCGCCAACGGCGAAGCGCCCCAGCCGGCATATGTATTCAATTGTCCAAAAATAAAAATCAACGAAATAAGACAGATGATGATAATATGCCCCGCCACCATATTTGCAAAAAGACGAATGATCAATGCAAAGGGCTTGATAAAAACGCTGAGAAATTCTACCGGCACCAGGATAAACTTTACGCCCAGCGGCACGCCCGGCGGATTAAAAATATGCCCCCAGTAATGTTTATTAGAGCTGAAAAGAATAACAACAAATGAAATAATTCCCAATACGGCAGTAAAAGCGATATTACCTGAAACATTTGCTGTTCCCGGTATCAATCCAACAATGTTATTGATAAGAATAAAAAAGAAAACAGTCAGCAGGTAAGGTAAATATTTATCGGCTTTGTGACCAAGATTTGGTTTCGCAACCTCATCACGAACAAACGTGATTACCGGTTCAAGCAAACTTTGAGAACCTTTTGGAGAAGATGTAACACCAACACCGCTTTTATATCTTTTGGCAATGCGCAGCATGATCCATGTAAACAGAATTAATGCAAGCAGCATTTGCACTACGTTGCGGGTGAGGGACAAGTCATACACTTTAACGGAAAGGTCCGGCTCACCGGCTTCATTCACGGCAATAATGTTGTCTACGTAAAATTTTGCGGGGTCTAACTTCCATTCTTCAATTCTGTGCTTGGTCAGAATGGCATAACCCTTATAGGTTGTATGCCCATGTTCAAAACGGGACGACATAAAAGAAGTAAGGCCTCTTTGCGGAGAATACAAAATCACCGGCAGCGGAATAGTGACAGGGTGACCGCTGATCTCCAAAAAATGAAATTCGTGACCATTTAACACGTGCCCAAATATGACTTCCGCGGCATTAAATTCCTTTTTCTTTTCACCATGTTCCTCCGTTTGCTCCTTCTTACCGGAACCATGTTCTTCACCGTGATCCTGGGCAAAAACAGAAGCAGAAAAAAACAGTAAAAAAACGCTGAAAACCGCAACCACCAAGCATTTGAAACGATTAAAGGTCATACTGTCCCGAAATTTGCCGCAAAGATAAGGGGCGAAAAATCAAAACAATGAAATGGAGAATGGAATTTGGGAAAAATCACGGAGCAGGAGGAGCCTGTTTTTCCTCAAGATATTTTTTCATTTTCTCAAGCTCTATGAGATCCTGCTGATCTCCCGGCCTGCCAACGGCTTTTTTATTTGCCAGCAAGTCATTGATGTGTAGAAATGGGGCGCTAATTCCTTCAAGATCAGCAATTCGGCACAGATAGGCTTTCGGCTAAAATGATTGAATTTCTCCAAATCGCTAAGCTCAATAGTATGAATAATGTTGTAGCATTCGGCCGGTTACTCAGAGGTAATGGCTCTAACATACGGAGAACTGTCTTGCTTTACAACTGAAGTTTGGGGATTTTTTTCATACTTTTTCACGAATGAATTTCCAAATAATCATCGTCAGTATCAAGCCTTGACAACCTGTTTTGCAAACTGCATCTCATGCAGTTTCGCATAAAAACCACCTTTTTCCAGCAACTCATCATGGGTCCCCATCTCCTTTATTTCCCCTTTATCCAGCACAATGATTTTATCGGCTTTACGGATAGTAGAAAGTCGATGCGCAATAACGATTGACGTTCTTCCCTTAATCAATGTATCGATCGCATGCTGTATCAGCATCTCACTTTCTGTGTCAACAGAAGACGTTGCTTCGTCCAGGATCAGAATTGAAGGATCGTATAACAAGGCGCGGATAAAGGAAAGCAACTGCCGCTGACCCAACGAAAGCGTAGCACCACGTTCCATCACATTATAATCATAACCGCCCGGCAGTTCCATAATAAAATCATGCATATCGATCAGCTTTGCCGCTTCCACCACTTTTTCCCTTGTAATATTGGCATTCCGTAACGTGATATTTTCCATTACTGTTCCGGAAAAAAGAAATACATCCTGCAACACAACCCCGACATTTTTGCGCAACACGTCAAGCTCGTATTCGTTGATATTGACGCCATCAATTTTTATAGCACCTTTCTGTATATGATAAAGTCGGTTGAGTAAACTGATAATCGTCGTTTTTCCGCTGCCGGTATGACCAACCAACGCAACCGTCTGCCCGGCCTTTACATGAAACGAGATATTTTTCAACACATAGTTTTCATCCGTATAGGCAAACGAAACTTTGTCGAATTCGATACTGCCATTTACTTTTTCAGAGCTTTTAATCAGTTCGGAATTTGTGGTAACCGGCATCGTGTCGTTATTATCAAGCACCTTGAATACACGTTCACTCGCAATCATACCCATTTGCAATACGTTGAACTTGTCGGCAATCACCCGGAGAGGTCTGAACAGTAAATTGAGGTACAAATAAAATGAAGTGATCTTTCCCGTAAGATCTCTTGATTCATTTGGCGAAAGATGAAGCGTTTCATTCGCTACCCACCATACCAACAATGCTGTGGAAAATGCCAACACGATTTCTACCAATGGAAAAAAAACAGAGTAAGCAAAGATGGCATTGATATTCGCATTGCGGTGTTCCTTGTTTATCTTTTTAAATTTTTCAAATTCCCGGTCTTCCGCCGCAAATGTCTGCACAATCTGCATACCGGTAATATGTTCCTGCACGAATGCATTTAAGCTGGCCACAGCATTACGTACACGGATAAACGATTTGTTTACAGTTTCCTTAAAATAATAGGTAGCAACAATCAATATAGGAAATGGTGCAAGGCAAATCAATGTCAGTTTCCAATCTACGAAAAGCATTACACATACAACCGAAACGATAGAGAGCAGGTCGGCAATAATCGGTATCAGGCCATCGGAAAAAATATCATTGATTGCTTCGATATCATTAATCGTTCTCGTTGTTAATGTACCGATCGGCGTTTTATCAAACTGCCGGAGATTAAGGCCGAGTATTTTTTTATACACTCTCACCCGTAAGTCCCGCACAACGGTCTGCCCCAGCCAGGCTGTTACATAAGAAAAATAAAATCGTATGGCGGTTTCTACCAGTAAAAGTCCAATCTGGATAACCGTCATCCAGATAATCATTTCAACTGCTCTATTGGCTATATAGTCTTTAACCGTGACCTGGATAAGCCATGGCCGGACTGGTGTGATCAACGCCAGCGCTATAGCCGAAACCAGCGACCAGTAGAATTTGCTTTTGTAGGGAGAAACATAGCCAAATACCCTGCGCAAAAGACTGAAATCAAATATTTTCTTTTTTACGTCTGCGGCCAAGCGAAAAATTAATTCAGGAATGAACAGCAAATTTAAAAAGAAGCAGCGGGAACGTTTTACCTTTTATAAAATCATTAATTATCGTCGCCCATCGCTATCCGGTAGGCCTTGATGAAAATGGCGCCGAGATTTTTGTACGGAGGAATGTAATCATCAAATTTCTCCTTTGAAGCACCCGTAAATTGTTTGCCCAGGTCTTTCCACATCGGCAGCCAGTCCACATCCTTTCCGGCTCTGACGGTGTTATTTATAGCCTGCAGAATCGGCTCATTTACGGTTTTTGTACCCACCTGTTTTGAAGAAATAATGTGCGCATCGGGGCTGATCGTCAACACATCATTCAGGTTATTATATCCGCCGCACGAGCCCAAAATTACGATACGTGCGGAGGCCTGTATTTGCGACAATGAATATTTAACATGGAAACTATGCCCGCGATGTATAAATATTGTCGGTTTGAGGTTTCTTGCTGCAAGATACTGCCCCAGTTTTTCCTGCGCTCTTGCATCCGGATCATCTTCACCATACAACGGTTTATTGGCAAATATCCATACCGGTTTGCCTGCATTCGATTTTATCCATATCCAATCCGGATTGGTGTCGGTGATAGTCCATTCGTTTTTATTGCGGAAAAGACTTAGAAAGTTCACATAAGAGTTCTGTCCATCTTTGTCTTCATCACCGTAAAAAAATACCTGCTGCACCACGCGGCCGCTATCGTCTGCAAGCGAACTATAATTCACGTTATAAATCGGGGGAATACCCAATTCTTTTGAAAGATCTATGTTATTGACCGAATCTGCCGATAAAAACAATTTATGCAGCAAATTGTAAATTACCATTCCCCGTTTATTATTCTGTAGCAGGTTGCGTTGAAAATTATAACGAACATTTACCAGCATTTCATCCGCTACATTTTTATTCGTCTCCGCCACGCTGGCATACGAATCTGCTACATCCACACCATCTTCAAGGCCCTTGGACTTTTCAAGATTAGATACAAATGCCTGCATTAGTTTTTTTGCGTCATCCGCATTGGGAAACGAAGAAAGGAAATTGCTCAATGTGTTATAAGCCGCGCACATTTTGATAAACTTCCTGTATTTATCAAAATTCAGCCGCATTAATAAAGAGTCGCCCCGCTGATTAATGCGGCTCATCATAAGCGGGTACACACCGGCTACAAAACTTGATGTATATATAATACCATCTGTATACACGGCGAGATAATATAATTCTTCTGCGCTAAGCGACTGCAATATTCTGAAACGTATTGCCGGGTTCGGCACCTCATGCAAACCATTTATCGTGTTTACAAATACTTCTTCCGCCTTTCGCTGCAGCATGTCATTCAAATCAATATACCCGTTTGCCGTGTCTTTATTCAACGTCCGTTTTACATAATCCAGGTGTGTTTTTACAAGCAGTTTATAATAACGGATAGAATCATTCTTCACAGCATCAACATCTGCAAATGACATCTGCCCTTTTACAATGTTATCGAGGAAGGGAAAGTATAAACGCCCACTCGTATGGGTTGCCATGCGGGAAACTGCATTAACCAACGGATCATTTACTTTCCTGATGACATTGCCCAGCCTGTTGCCTGCTGCCGCATAATCGTATAACTGGCCCGGACTTCTGTAAGCTGCCACTTTAATTAAGCTATCGGTAAACGGATAGTTTGCATCCTCCACCAATCTAGGAAGGATTTTATCGGGATGCAATGCACAATATTTTCTGAACACACTGTATTTGCAGGATTGATACCCCGGATTCTTATCAAAAATATCAGCACGTAAAACGGTAAGGCCCGCATCGTAGGGAATAGATTCAATGATTTCTGCAATACTTCCACCGCCAATGTCCTTCTGCATACATTTTTCATAACTGCTGATGATGACAGGCAGTGAAGACGCATTTACATTTTTATTTTTCCAGTTATAACTGAAAAACCGAAGCATATTTTCCAGGCCTTTCAGGTATTGCACTTTGCGCCGGTGATCAAGCACGGTATCTTTTTCAATTTTATATTGAACCCAATCGACTTTGTTAATAAGTGAGGAGGTGACAAAAAAATTAATCTCATCATTGGCAGAAACAGTGAAAAGATTGTCTGCCTTGCCGTCTGAGTTCATAATGTTTTTCTGCTCTTTATCAATCGCTTCGTGATTGATAAGCCGGCGGAATTCAGGTTTCAATTCTTTTACAGAATCGGAAACAGCTAAAGTCTGTGAAAATGAGACAGCAGCAACGTTTAAAAGCAATAGCAGGAGAAAATATCTGGTCGTTGAAATCATAAGGATTGTGCAAAGTTAACAAGAGGGTACGGAATAACCCTTTCCGGGCAAAAATTCACTTTATAATTGACTTGATTGGCATTCTGTACGTTGCAAATCGCTGAAATCTTTCAAAAATCTTTCCAAAACGTAATTGTATTAATTTTTCATTAACTCTCTGTTATGAACTCCGGCTTTTGCGTATGCAAAACAATTTCCTGTAGGTTTGCGCAAAGATTCAGACATGGATGCAAGAACCAGAAAAGTGCTGATTGCCGATGACGAACCCGATATACTTGAAATACTGAAGTACAATCTTTCCAAGGAAGGCTACCAGGTGGTTACTGCCAAAGACGGTGACGAGGCTCTCGATAAGGCCAAAATCACTCATCCTGATCTTGTTGTGCTCGATATCATGATGCCAAAGAAGACCGGGGTGGAAGTCTGCGAGATCATGCGGGCGCAACCGGCTTTTAAGGATACACTGATACTTTTCCTCACTGCATTAAATGATGAAGGCACACAGATCAAAGGTCTCGAAACGGGCGCCGACGATTATGTGAGCAAACCCGTAAGCCCCAAAGTTTTTCTTAGTCGTGTAAATGCATTGCTGCGCCGGGCCAACAAAACCGAAGCCAAGTCCATCCAGATCGGTAATCTCACTATAGATCCGGAGCGTTTTGTTGTGCTTGCAGATGGAAAAGATGTTACACTGGCGAAAAAAGAATTCGAATTACTATACCTGCTTGCGGCGAAGCCCGGACGTGTTTTTCTGCGCAATGAAATCATGAGCCAGGTATGGGGAAATGATGTGATCGTTGGAGACAGAACGATTGATGTGCATATCCGGAAGATCCGGCAAAAACTTGGAATAGACTGCATTACCACCGTAAAAGGTGTTGGATATAAGTTTGAATTATAAATCTCCCTTCGTCTGCCTTAGCCTCCTGCAATTATATTCGTCAAGTTTGCAGTTAGTTCCGTCCCTGAACGACGTTGAACTGCTGACTGAAAACTTCTGATTGCCAACTCTGCACAGTAAATTCGTCAAATAATTTTCCGCGATAAGCAATGTTCAAAACAAAAAATCTTTCTCCCAATCAACTCTCTGTTTTTACATCACTTGTGTTGTCTGTTCCCATCACCTTATTATTATGGTATGTGGAGAAAAGCTGGGTAATAGCGTTAATCTGTTTCGCGGTTATATTTATTGGTAGCTATTTGCTGATACTGGTCGTGCTGGAAAAATTCATTTACCGCAAAATCAAACTCATTTATAAATTCATTTACCAGACCAAGGCCAGCAAAAAAGAAGAGGTGTACTATAAATACATACTTCCCAAAAAAAGTATTGACGAAGTACGCGAAGATGTTGAGGCATGGGCCGAAGAAAACAAACAGGAAATAGAAGTGCTGCGTCAGAATGAACAGTTCCGCAAAGAGTTTTTGCAAAACCTTTCTCATGAATTTAAAACTCCGGTGTTTGCAATACAAGGTTATGTGGAAACCTTGCTTCATGGCGCCCTGGAAAACCCGGAAATCAACAAACGCTTTTTGGAAAAAACATCGAAGAACGTGGAGCGATTGGTGAATCTTATCAATGACCTCGATGAAATTTCAAAACTGGAAAGAGGGGAGTTGGTTATTTACAAACAGAATTTTATTATCCAGGAATTGATACGCGAAACATTCGAATCACTATCCTTAAAAGCAGAACATCGCAAAATAAAATTCAGCATTAAAAAAGGATGTGAAGCGCCGCTGACTGTATTTGCAGACAAAGAAAAAATAAGACAGGTAATTGCAAACCTTATTGAAAACTCTATTAAATATGGCAAGGACAATGGAAATATAACCGCCAGCATGTACAAAACAGACGGCAAACATATTCTTGTCGAGATCAGCGATGATGGTATTGGTATTTCTGAGAAACATATCTCCCGCATATTCGAACGTTTTTACAGGACCGAAGAAGGACGCAGTCGCGATGTTACCGGCAGCGGTCTCGGTCTTGCTATCTGCAAACATATCATTGAGGCACATGGGCAAACCATTCATGTCCGTAGCAGCGAAAATATCGGCACAACGATAGGATTTACATTGGATGCAAGAAGGGATTGATTGGCGTGTTCTGATGCCGGTAAAAGGCATGCTGCCTGGTCGGGGGTTACTGTTTGTCATACAGTACATCAGGTTGACAAAAGATGCACTCCGAAAGCTCAGGAAAGTTTCAGCTATGAAGTTGCTGCCGAAGAATGTAACTCCCGGTATTGCCCCACAACATATTCCAACACAAAAAAGATAGTATAACTTCATCATCGTTGTCTCTTTACCTGTTTACGATGAAACATCTACCGTTTATTGATCTGCTTGTCATTGCCCTGTACCTGCTTGGGATGGTACTGACAGGATTGTGGTTTGCCAGGAAAGGGAAAGATGCCAATCAATTCACCAAAGCATCCGGTAATATACCAGCCTGGGCAATCGGGTTATCTATTTATGCTACGTTTTTAAGCAGCAATACGTTTTTAGGTGTACCGGGAAAAGCTTTTGGCAGCAACTGGAATGCTTTTGTCTTTAGTTTGTCTATGCCACTGGCAGCATGGATATCTGCAAAATATTTTATTCCCTTTTACAGGCAAAGCGGAGAAATATCGGCCTATACTCACCTTGAACATCGTTTTGGCGCATGGGCACGTACGTATGCTGTTGTATGTTTTATTCTAACTCAGCTGGCGAGGATTGGTTCCGTATTTTTTGGTATTGCTCTCAGCTTACAGGCGTTAACAGGTTTTTCCATGTCTACGATAATGATCGTTGTCGGCATCATTATTATTATATACACGGTAATGGGCGGTATCGAAGCGGTCATCTGGACGGAGGTTGTACAGGCCATCATTAAAACACTTGGTGCCGTGCTGATACTGTATCTCGTTATTTCCAAAATGCCCGGCGGTGTTCAACAAATTATTGAAATAGGTCAGCGGGATGATAAATTCAGCCTGGGAAGTTTCAATCCTGATTTTACAACATCCACCTTCTGGGTCATTTTATTATATGGCTTCTTTATCAATCTTACCAATTTTGGAATAGATCAAACTTATGTTCAGCGTTATCATGCCACTACATCTCAAAAGTCAGCAGCGCAATCTTTATGGCTTTGCGTGAAGCTTTATATTCCCGCATCATTTTTATTTTTTATTATCGGCAGCTGTCTCTACGGTTATTATAGTGTACATCCTGAATTGTCGGATGGAATTAAATTGCAGGCTGCTGCAGAACGTTTATCACCGGGTGCCACCACACAACAAATTGCTGCTCTTGCGGCTACCTTAAAACCATCCGACTACGGCGATAAAGTAATGCCTCATTTCATGGTAACGAGCATTCCAACCGGTTTGGTAGGATTGATCGTATCTGCGATCTTATCTGCAGCCATGAGTACCATCAGCTCCGGCATGAACGCAAGTGCTACCGTTTTCACCGAAGACATTTACAAGCGATACATCAATAAAAACATTACCGATAAACAAACGTTGCGTCTCTTGTATGTCAGCACATTTATTTTTGGTGTGCTCGGTATCGTCACCGGCATTGCTATGATCGGGGTAAAAAGCATACTCGATATATGGTGGCAACTTTCAGGCATTCTTGCTACCGGCATGCTCGGTCTTTTTTTATTGGGCATTATCAGTAAGCGAACAAAAAATGTGGAAGCTTTTATTGCCACGATTATCGGCATTCTTGTCATTTTGTGGATGAGTTTTCCTGCAATTATACCGGAGCGTTATGCTTCTTTAAGAAATCCGCTCAATACAAATATGATTATCGTGATTGGCACATTGGCTATCTTTTTTGCCGGCGTGCTGCTCAGCAGGCTAAGAAAGAAACAAGATACAGTGCCCGCATAATCTTCTTGCAACAGGAATATGAGACTAAAGCACAATCACCAGCATCATGTCATTTTAAATAAAAGAAAAACTATTTTATTTCTTTTCGTTTACTGCGGTTCATTGCAATTACTTTGTGCGCAAAATCAAACAGGTATTAAAAAACCAATGGAAATACAGCTTACGTCAGACAATCACGGGCATTTATTAAACACATCACAATGTTTTTCAAAAGATGATCAATGGATCGTATACGATGGCCGGAACGTTGACGATGGCATACAGCAAAACGGAACGATTGCCATGGTGCATGTGAAAACAAAAGAGATCAGAACGTTGTATACAACATCACATCAAACTGAATATGGCCCGGGCGTTGGTGCCGTTACCTTCAGTCCTGTTGAAGACAGGGTTTTATTTATTCATGGTATAAGAAATGCGGATAAAGAAAATCCATATGGTTATTCCAGGCGAACAGGCGTATCGGTATTGATTAGCAAACCGGGCGTCGGCGAATTTCTGGATGCAAGAAACATCGCTCCGCCGTTTACACCGGGCGCCTTACGTGGAGGCACACATGCTCACTCCTGGAGTGCCGATGGTAAATGGATCAGCTTTACTTATAACGATTACATCATTGAACAATTGTCAAAAAAAGATAGCAGCATAAAAGATCTGCGGGTTGTGGCGGTAATGAATGACAGCAGGTCTGTACAAGTTCCTGACACGTCCGGCGTAGAAAACAATAACGGTAAGATGTTTTCTGCTGTCGTAACTCTTGTTACCGAACATCCCGTTCCCGGCAGCGATGAAATTGATAAAGCATTTGATGAAGGATGGATCGGCATCGATGGATACATCAAAAAGGATGGCACAAGACAAAAAAGAGCTATTGCCTTCCAGGGTAACGTGCGGGATCAAAATGATAAAACAAAAACAGAAGTGTTTGTTGCAGATATACCGGATGATATTACCAAAGCAAAAACAGGTTGCCCATTGGAAGGTACAGCAACAACAAGGCCATGCGTTCCTTACGGCGTTACACAGCGCAGAATAACGTTTACTGAAAAAGGAATTCAGGGTCCCCGGTTCTGGCTCCGGTCAACACCGGATGGAAAATGGATCGGGTTTTTAACAACCGATGAAAAAGGCATTGTGCAGATCTATGCAGTTTCCCCAAATGGCGGAGCTATTCGCCAGTTGACTTTCAACGATCATTCAATTGACGGCCCGTTTAATTTTAGCCCTGATGGTAAACAGGTAGCCTATATAGCAGACAATAGCGTATTCATAACAGAACTGAACAATAATGTTTCAAAACGGCTTACACAGAGATCGCCGGATGCCGAAAAACCCGAAGGACCTGTTGTGTGGAGCAATAATGGCAAAATGCTTACTTATAACCGGTATTTGAAAGGAAATAACGGTAAAAATTATCTCCAGGTTTTCTTGTTATCACTGTAATAGAAAAGGATGTTTATAATAGTAAATTAGCAGAAGAGAGTTTGAGTATTT
>Ga0207645_10003510_pt1 | contig 11864 bp, 12 predicted proteins | sample KBSM53metaG_FD_184331 | JGI IMG/M metagenome (GOLD analysis project Ga0207645, IMG submission 184331) | Miscanthus rhizosphere microbial communities from Kellogg Biological Station, Michigan, USA - KBS M5-3 metaG (SPAdes) (version 2) | ecosystem: Host-associated > Plants > Roots > Rhizosphere >...
TCAAAGCGGCAAGCCCGTAGCGGATGCCAAGGTAACCGCCGAAATCAAGGGACGTGGAGCGGTGATCACGCGCACCAATGGCGCGGGAATTTACAAATTACCCGGCTTCGGTAAAGAAATTACAGCGAACAATGTTGCCATATCGTGCAGTAAGGAAGGCTACAAACACACCCGCAGCATTACCCGGAGCGCGCCCAGCAAAACGCCTTTATCGGCCATTGAAGTCCTTTGCACAATGCAGCGGATTACCAAGTGAACGCCGCTCTACGTGGCCGTTGGAAGTGGCGCGGATGCGGCCCTTGGATATTTCTAGCGCAATTTTTTCTAGCAGCGGTTTGGCTCAACGGAGATCCTGATGTTGCGGCGCAAGCTATCCCCTTACGGTATGCGCAGGCCTATTCAGCGATGCGCAGCATTTTCTCCCTGCCCGTCTCGGTTGCCGATCGCCAGGGTTTTTTCACCGCGAAGGACTGAATTTTCATGTGGTCGTGCCGCTTCCCGGGGGCGCGGACCGGATGCTCGACTCGCTGCACGACGACACGGCCGACGTCACGCATATTGCGACGGCTTTTCTGATTCGCGCGGTGCTCAACGGTTCGGATGCCGTAGCGATCGCCGGAGAATTCAATAATCCGATTTACAGTCTGATCGCCAGACCGCAAGTTAAAAACATCACCGATCTCAAAGGCAAATTGATCGGTCTCGCCGACGAGGCCGGCACGATCACGATATCGACGCGCAAGCTGCTGCAGAAACATGGCGTGAGCAACGGTGATTTTCGCGTCAAAACTATCGAAGGTACGCCGGCGCGTTTTACCTGTTTGAGACGCGGCGACTGTGAGGCCGTCCCGCTCGGCCAACCGCAAGATTTGCTGGCCTTGAACGACGGCTATCAATTGCTCGGGCTTTCAACTGAAGTCGTGCCGGATTTTCTCTACACGGTCACGGCCGTGCGCCGCCGTTGGGCCGAAACCCATAAGACGGCGTTGGTTCGTTATGTGCGCGCACTGGCCGCGGCGTTCACTTTCATCCGAGATCCCGCGAAGCGCAACTCGGTCATAAAAACCATTGTAGAAACTACCGGCGCCACCGAAGCGATCGCTAAACAAACTCTTGGATTGTACTTCGAGCCCGAACGCGGCGTGTTGCCGAAAAAAGCGGAGATCAATCTCAAAGGACTGGAGCAGGTCATCGCATTTATGGGCGAAGCGGGAAACCTAACGCCGCCGCTCCCCGCGGCTGAGCGATTTGTCGATCTCCAATACCTTCACGCGGCAGGGATCAAATAGCCATCACTCCGCCACTCCAAATCCCGAAGACCCCTTCACTGCTTGTAAATTTTGTCGATAAAACCGCTCTTCTCCAGCTCGCGCACAATGCTTTCATCGACCAGATCTTCGAACCGAAGCTGCGCCCCGGGTTTTCGGCTCGTCGCTTCCTTGATTTGAACCTCCGTTCCTTGCCGCGTCACCAGCGGTACGACGTCATACAGTTTTGCGCTCGCCGTATAAGCCGCCTCTAAATACCTTTCTTCAGAGATTCGACTGTATTTGGCAATAATTCTCTTGCTCTCGTCCTTGTGTGTTTTGAAATATTGAACCGCTTCGATGTGCGCCATCAGGACTTTTTTTACAATATCCCGTTGTCGCGCCAGATAACTTCGGGTCGTGGTTGCGCAGATGTACGGGAACTCGAATCGTTTCTGAAAATCCGCAGTGCTGATCAGAATCCGAAACGGCATGCCCTTGGTCAGATAAATAATTCCGGGGGGCGACGGAAATCCGGCGATCCGTCCGGTCCGAAACGACGCCGCCCGCTCGGCCGGCCCGCCAACTTGCATAATCGGCACCTGCTTGTCGGGCTCTAATCCAAGGCCGCGAATAAGCGCGCGCGCAGCGACATCGGATGCGCTTCCAACGCGGCTGATGCCGATGCTTTTCCCTTTGAGATCCTCGGCCGATTTAATATTTTCATTGACCACCAACTCGTACGGCAATGAATTCAGATAGCAGGAAACTAATACGAGATCGGCTCCGGCGACCACCGCGCTCGCCACGCCGCCGCCGGAAGCGTTACCGACCTGCACATCACCGGCGACCAAACTGGAAACGCTCGTCGTCGTGCTCGGGATAAAGAGCAGATCGGCGTCGAGGCCGTATTTCTTGTAGAGCCCGCGTTCTTTGGCCAAATACCAGACCGAATTGCTGCTCTCCAAAGCGCTGTGAGCCAGACGAATTTTTTCTTGCGCGCGAGCGATGTGGGAATCAAAGCCGACGGAGAACAAGATCACAACGACCGGGAACCAACTGCGCCAGAACAATCGCATAGGGCCTCCGAAAGGAGAATCGAGTCTTCCTTTGCGCGAGATCATCCGAAGGGCTTGCTCTATCGCCAGGCATCGTCGGACGGAATCAAATTTCTTCCCAAGCGGCGCTCTGGCGGCGCGGCCAACCATCCCTGCACTTTTTCCGCATAGAGCTTGAAATGCGGCGTCTGACGGTGCGCTTCCAGTGCAGCCTGGTCCTTATACACCTCGTAGTAGTAAAACCGGTGTGGATCGTCTTTGTCTTGCAGCACGTCAAAACGCAGGCAGCCGGGTTCATCCTTTTCCGAATGCTCAGCGTCGTGACGTATAGCCTCCAAGTACTCCGACAGATTTTCGGGCTTGATCTGAACCATCACCTGCAGAGCGATCATGCTGCACCTCCACGGTCGAAGTCATCGTCAAGGGAGCGGCGGCCGAAATACCGCAAATACTTTGTCGGAATTTGTGATCCAGGACTCGAGAAACACCGCCTCGTCAGGCTTTCGCTTGAGCTCTGCCATCGCGCCCGCGAGGCAAAACCAATTGAGCAATTCGTGATGGCCGCGATCTTCGGCCTGAGCGAGATTGGTATCACGCCAGGTGTCCCATTCCCCGGTGCGGAGGGCTTCGAAGTAACGCTTGTCGGACTCGACATCGGGGTACATCCGGCCGTGTTTTTCGGTTAGAAACGAATGCGACCAGCTCGACGACGCGATCAATGCGACTTTCCAAGGAGTGTCGGCGAATGCGCGGGCCGTCGCGGCACCGATCTGAAAGCAGCGCCAGGGCTGCGGTCCTGGCGGATCTTCTTCGACCTGGGTCAGCTTTTGGCCCATGGAGGGTGTCGGCGGCACGCCCTGGCTGCCGGTAAGATGCCGGCCATAGGCGTTCACGGTGAACGGCACCAGCGGATAAGAAAAACCTGCGCGATCCCAATCCAGGTAAAGAACGGAATTGGCAAACGCGTGTCCCAAACCGATGTGCAACGGCTTGTAGCTATAAGCAATATCGAATCCTTGATTGAGAAGAAATGACGCGAGGTGTTTTGCGCCGCTGCGGTGGCCGCGGACGGTATAGATCTTTTCTCTCGCTTCGTTCCACGAATTGATGCCACGCTGATTGTGCAGCCAGGGTTGGAAGTCGGCCGAGTCATACGCGAGCACGGAAAATGCGGGCACGCAATCTTCACGATAGTTCTCGAATTGATCATCTCCCCACACGACGCAAATATCCGGTTGAAATTCATCGAGAGCGCGCCGCGCCATCCGAAAACCCTCGATCATTTCCGCTCGATGCGCAGTGGAATGAGTCATTCCGTCGTCCATACCCCATTGATCGCGCATCGGCCGGGGCCAGTTCTCCATCGAGCGCAAATGCTCCGGCAGCGCAGCATCGGCCAGGCAGATCTTGATGCGACGACTCAAATTTCCTTGAGTGCCCAAACCGGGATAATGAGTAATACCAAGCCCCAGGATTTGACCCATTGGCTCTCCTTCTGTGAGCGTGCAGCCGCGCAACCAACCTAGAATGGCTTCTTAAACGAGCGGAGGCCTTGACGCAAGAGCGAATCTCAAGACGTGCAGATCGGAAAATCTGAGAAATATCGAGTCAACTGTTGCGTTGTCGTGTTCTGAAAAACTCATCAGGGATGCAAAAACAAAATTCGCAAAAGAATTTTGCAAAGTTTTCGAAAACTCTTGCTTCGTTAAAATAAATCGTCTAAAAACGACCAACCAATACTGATTCGTTCGATTAGCAACTCGGTTAATACAGCTTTGAAAACTCCAGCCGATAATTCCAATATTCACGAAAGGCGCAGTCCAATTTCGATGCGAACAGTATCATTTTCGCCTTTGCCTGAAGCTCCATGTCCGTTTTGCATGCATCGCAAATGCGCAAACTGTCGTGAAGTGTCATTCTCCGTCGCTGCATGCTGCCAATGCCGCAAACGAGCTCTCGCGCGGCTTGATTGTCTGCAAAAACGCTTTTCAGAGAGAAAGCGAGACGAGTAGGAACAAAGTCATAGGAGTTTCTGTTAATGCGCATTTCGCTTATGAAAGCGCTTACGCGCAATCGGACCTGAGCTTATGAGGATGAACAAAAGCACTGAGCTAACCTCCGTCCTGCAGGCTTGAAGTCTCGCTCACCCGTATTACACTTACTGTGTAATAATTGTTCAACCGGATGATGTGATCTGCAGTTGAGATCTCAGCCGGTGATCATCATCCGCCGCGCGGAATTTCCATTGGCCGCTTTTGAGAGGCAGGAGATGACGATGATCGATACCAGTCGGAAGGGGCGGCGCTGTCGAGCCAAAAAAATGGTTCGTACTCACGAAGCGAAGATCGAGCCTGAACGCCGGGGCACGATCGTACATGAGACCGAAAACCTCGGCCGGCGCATGGTGCTTGTCAAGTGGGACGACAACTCATCGCTTTACGTGTTTCCAGACGAGATTGAAATCGAGGAAAGTTAAAGAGCATATCTCCTCCGCCCTCATCATGACATCTTGGGTAAGTCAATTATTGAAACTTCGTTCTCTATTCCTCTCGTTGTTCGAATCTACTCTCCTCTCGCACTCACCTCGCCTCCGATTCAATGCACAAATTGACACCTCCTTCTGACTCCAATAATCTAGCGCAAACACGTACCGGACGGAGGAAGCCATGGAGTTCACCAACCTCAATCAAAAGATCGAAGAAGCGGGAAAGGAAAGTCTCAGAAATGTCCAGCTCTTCGGCACCGACAATTTTCGCTCGTGGATGCTGCACTTTCCGCCGGGCGACAGCACGCCGATGCATTACCACCAATCGCCGGAGACTTTCCTCGTAATTGCCGGGAAATGCTCCGTCAAGGATATCAAGGGCAACGAACGGATACTGGAAAAAAACGATATCGTTTTTTTTCCTGCCAAAGAATATTACCAGCTGACAAGCGTCGGATCCGACACTCTGGTTCTGTTCGGCAATCGCTCGGAACCATTCGGCGTCCGACCGGTAAGAGCAGAAACAAAACAGTAAGCGGTCGCAATCACTGCTGAAAGGATTGAAAGAGGCTCCCTGCGCGGTAGCATCTGCTAGATGATCTGCCGGGCATTCTCGACATTAAAGCGCCGAATCTTCAGGCGTTTTGACTTCTCCAATGAAGCCCCATCATGAGAGATTCTCGACGGTGACGATCTTTTGATTTCCGCGAATTAGTTTCGACTGCGAACGGAGCACCGACGCAACCTCCACATAGTTCAGCTGGCGATTTTCCCGCACGCAGCGCAGCAGCAATCCGCCGCGCGCCATATCGCCTAGCCCGACAAACTCAGCCGGGACTCGAAGCCGCGTGCCGAAGATCGGAGCGAGAATATCCAAGTATTTCCCCGTCGCAACGCTTCCCAAAAGCACGATCTCACAGTCCGTCCCGATCTGAGTTAGTAATTCTTTCGCACTACGCCGGAGCGCGGCGCGGTAGGTTTGATTTTTCACATGGATCGGGACGCGGCCGAAGCCCCTGAGCCTCGCCAAGCGGATCAACGCATCGTGCGCTAACAAACCGGCGGTCGGCGTGATAATCAGAATTCCCGGACAGCTGGAAGGTGGCTCGGCAAAATTTCGCGCATAGGCAAGCTTACCGCGGAAATAGAGCGCGCTTAAATACGTAAAGACCTCGCCCAAGGACACGCCGGCGCTGCGCAGTCGCATCGCCAGCTCTGAGCGGCTGCTCTTTTTCAGCACCCACCGAGCCCGCAGACCGTTGCAATTCGCCGGCGACAGAATAAAAACTCGGCTCATGGGCGGACCTCCTTCATGAAAGATTCAGTATCCAGAGTATTCAATACTTCCTCCCGCGTAAGCCAGCCGCGGCGCGCAGTGGAAACTCCGTACGTCAAGTAGTTCAACGCGCCCGTAGAATGCGCATCCGTTGAAACGATGAACTTGATGCCGCGCTCGCGCGCGGCGCGAATCCATTCCGGCGCCAGATCGAGACGGCGCGGATCGCCGTTCACCTCGATGGCGCAACGCGAGACCGCCACCGCGTCCAACACTTCTTCCATCCGGCAGGCAAACGGCGGCCGCGATTGAATCAATCGGCCGAGCGGATGCCCCCAGATTTTGAAGACCGGCAGCTTGAGCGCGCACAATAGCCGATATGTCATCTGATCGGCATCCATCTTATGGCGTGAATGGATGCTCGCGATCACTATATCGAATTGCGCCAGATAATGGTCGGGATAATCGAGCGAGCCGTCCTCGAGAATGTCGGACTCGGTTCCCCTCAGCAGCTTTATTTTTACGCGCTCCTGCACTCGCGCGATCTCGTCCCACTGGGCGCGCAAGCGGTCGATCGAAACACCGCGGGCATAGTAGGCGCTCGGCGAGTGATCGGTGATCGTGAGATATCGCATCCCGATCGCTTCTGCCGCCAAGGCCATTTCCTCGATGGTGTTCCGGCCATCTGAATAGATCGTGTGACAATGCGTCATGCCGCGGATATCTTCGAGCGCTAAGGGCTGCGGCAACTTCCCGGACATCGCCGCCTCGACCTCGCCCTGGTCTTCGCGAAGTTCCGGCGCAATGTACTGAAGCCCGAGCCGGTGATAGATCTCGTTTTCATTTTTGAACCGCGCTCCGCCCTTTGATCGTGTTTTGGTGGATGTAAGATCGATTCCTTTCGCGCGCGCGATTTTCTCCAGCTTCGCGATGTGATTCGGCGCTCCGGTCCGCGCATGAAGTGCCGCAATGAACTCATCGGGCGGCACGGCGTCGAGTTCCATTTTGATACCCGCCGCAAGGGACGCGACACAGCGATCGTCGGTCAGTTCGATGGTCCGGGCGAGCGTTGGCAAGCGCAAAACGTGATCGATGACGAGCTTCGGCTGATCGGTGGCGGCGACAATAACAATTTCGTCCACGGTTTCGTTCTGGCGTCTGAGGGCTCCCGCCGGAGCGGCTTCGATCAGCGCCGGACAAAGCCGCAGATAGCCAAGAATAGCTTCGGATTGCTCACGAGCATGGCTAAGCAACAGAGAACGGTCTTGTTTGTAAGCTTCGAGCTTCTCGATGTCCGCGAGCAGCTTCTGCTCGGATTTGAGCCCAAACCCTTTGACTTTGCTGACCAGTCCCTGTTCGCATGCCGATTTCAAATCGGCTACCGTTTCGATGCGCAATGCCTCGTTAAGCGCAATGATTTTCTTTAGGCTCAGACCGGGAACCTCACTGAGCTCCAAAGCGCCGGCCGGCAGTTCTTGACGGAGTTGGTCGAGCAGCCAGCACTCGCCGGTGCGGTAGATCTCTTCGATAATCGCCGAGAGCGCATTACCCACGCCGGCGATCTCCTTCAGGCGTCCAGCTTTGACGAGCTTATCGAAATCGCCGTGGAAAGTTTCCAGAGCGCGCGCTCCTCGTTCATAGGCCTGCACCTTAAACGGATTTTCGCCTTTGACCGTAAGCAGGCGGGCAATCACGCGTAACTCGGCTGCGATCTCAAAGCGATCTTTCACCGGCTGTCTCCGAACGTATAGAGGCTCAGTCTATAAACGCTCAATCACCATCTCAAGTGCGCGCCTTTCAACGCCGGTTTGCAAAGCGCCAACCAGCTGATCTAGATAGCTCGTTGGCAGTGATCGAGCCGGTTCGAAACCGATTCAAAGACCCGAGGACCACATGCAACTTCCTCTTTTTCGGCTAAGCTTTCTCATGTTGACGTGCGTTTTTGGGATCAATCTTGCTACGGCACAGGACAGAATGCGCGTTGCGATCCCGTTGTTCCCGACCGCGGCGTTTCCGTTGCTCGTGGCGAGCGATCGCGGATTTTTTCAGAGAGAGGGCTTGATTGTCGAACCGATCAGGATCAACAGTGCCCCGACGACCTACCAGGCATTGATTTCAGGAGACGTTCACGGTGCGGTGGGCGCGCCCACGGGCTTGTTGCCCAGCTACGCTCAAGGCGCAGACATTATCACGGTCGGCAGCTGGGATAACCTTGTGCCGTACGTCTGGCTCACCAAAGAAAAGATCAACGATGTTCGCGAGCTCCGCGGCAAGCGGATCGGCGTCAATCGCGCCGGCAGTAAACCCTGGCTCATTATCCAGGTGCTGCTGCAAAACGCAGGGCTCGACCCCGTCAAAGATTTGTCTTTGTTGCAAATGGGCGGTGGTTCTCAGGAAAGGGTCGCAGCTTTGATGCGCGGCGGAATCGACGCGACGCTTGCGGACGTGCTACTCGAGCCGATCATGAAGAAGCGCGGGTTTTTTGTGTTGCGCGGCAGGCCGACTCCATTCATGAACGCGCCGATCGCCTTCAAGCGCTCTTATCTTGCAAGCCAACGCTCGACGGCGAAAAAGTTTGTCAAAGCTTTCGCTGACGCCACGCTCTTCATCGTCGATAACAAGCCGGGAACGCTGCGCCCTCTGACTAAGCTTTTAAATACCAATGACGCCGAGGTGATCGACTTTGCCTACGCTTACCTGCACGCCAATTCAGAGACAACGCTCTATCCGCCCGCCGAGGCGGTAGAGAATTTAATCAAAATGTCCGGCTATATGGACAAGAAGCTGCAATTGATCAGCGCCAAGCAAGTGGTCGATCTCTCGGTTTTAGATGAGCTCGGCACAAAGCAAAACGAGCGTGCGCATCGATAAATCCACACCGTGCGCCGATTTGCCTTATGACGGACCGGTTTCTGCTAATCGTCCAGCCTGAAACCGAGCTTGATCGTCACCTGCCAGTAATCGATCGCGTTATTTTCGATATAGCCGCGGGTTTCCACGACTTGGAACCAGTGAACATTGTGGAGTGTCTTGCCGGCCTTCTTAATGGCATTTTGCACCGCGTCTTCAACGCTCGTCTTGGACGTCCCAGTCAATTCAACCTGTTTGTAGACATGCTCGCTCATACCGCCCTCCGTTCGCGCCAATTTGCTAGGGCCGTGTGCAAGAACGATACCCTCCGTCTCGCTCGGATTTAACCGGCTAAAATCAAATAGGGAGCGATCGGCGATTACTCGCCGGAGAGCTCAGCGTCGCTCTTCGTTTGTCGTCTTTCTGGGACAATTGGCTCCGCATCATCGGATAGTTCCTCCGCATTAATGACGTCGATCATCTGGCGCAAGCGCGCATAATCTTCACGATTGAACCGCATGCGCAGACGATGCAAATGAAGCTTGCCGGGATCATCTGCTTCGGCGGGCAGAGGCTCGGTTTGCTGCACCTTGCCGTCCTTCAGAATATCGGCAAAGTCGCGGTTGAGGCGCTCGATCAATTCGGGCGACGGCGGATAGTTCAGGCGAATCACCAGATCATGTTTTACAAATCGGTACGAATGGAAGTTACGATAAAACTTCTGGATCTCTTGCACCGCTGCATCGGCGCTCGTGGCGATGCGGAAAAAAGACATTTCTTTTTCGGTAATGTAACCCCGGCTCACGACATCCTCCCGCAGAAACTCTTGCCACCGGCTCCAGTAAGTACCCCCGGGAATATCCATCAGAATGATCGGCACCAGATGGGTTTTGCCGGTCTGTGCCAGGGTAATCGATTCCAGAAGCTCGTCGTGAGTGCCGAAGCCGCCGGGAAAAATAGCCACTGCGTCGGCTTCTTTGACGAACATGAGCTTGCGGGTAAAGAAAAAATGAAAGTTCATGAGCTTCGGATCGTTGCGAATGAACGGATTGGCGTCCTGCACCGAGGGCAGACGGATATTGACGCCGAAGCTCTTCTCCCGGCCCGCACCTTCGTGCCCAGCTTGCATAATGCCCGGTCCAGCGCCCGTAATCACCATCAACCCTGCTCGAGCAAGCTCCTCGGCGAAGCTCCGCGCCAGATGATAATATGGGTCGCTTTCTTTCACGCGCGTCGAACCGAAGATGCTGACCTTGCGCACATGCCGATAGGGCGCAAAGATGCTGAAGGCGCGGCGCAGTTCCTGCAATGCGCGGTTAAGGATTTTGAGGTCGCCCCGTTCCGCGTTATCTTTCGCGAGCCTGAGCAAAGTCCTGAGAATCCCGGCAAATTGATCGGCATTGACGAAATCTTTCTGCGCGGCCAGCCAGTCGTCGATTTCCGCCGCCAGATCCGCCAAGCTTCTGTTTTCCTGTTCCACTTGCGCCACCTTCTCTCGGAGAGCAATTCCCCGTCTACGACAGTATAGACGATGGAGCCGCCCCTCGGTAGTGAACCGTTGCGGCAACCGGTGAAGCTCGCACCCTTCAGCCGATACTTCTGAGCGGAACCGGTATGTGTCATTCCGAGCGAGGAATCTTTCCGAGTCAGCCCCGTTTGACACGTTTCAGATTTACTTGTTACGGTCGCGCTGATCCCGAAAAATATCATCTCAAGGACTTTCATGAACTTATCCCGTTATCACTTGCTCGCATGCTCTTTTCTAATTGCCGTTCTTCTACCAAATTCGCGAACAGCAGAGGCGCAATCGTTAAAAATTCCATACGTGTCCCTCTCTCCTACCGCGGGGCCTCTTTGGATTGCCTACGAGACGGGATCGTTCAAGCGCAACAATATCAATGCTGAATTGCTTTACATACCGGGCGGATCGACGATCATCCAGGCGATCATTTCAGGCGATGTGAAAATCGCCAACATGGCTCCTCCGTCGGCGATCGGAGCTTGGGCAAAGGGTTTTGATCTGACTTTGGTCGCAAGTGGCGTCGATCAACTCTTGGAAACCGTGGTGACCGAAGCTGCAATCAAAACCGCTGCCGATCTCAAAAACAAAAAAATCGGTGTCAGCCGCTTTGGCTCGCTGACGGATATGGCGTTGCGTGAAGCGTTGCGCCATTACAAGCTCATTCCTGATAAAGACGTGACGATTCTGCAGACCGGCGGTGAAGCGACGCGATTCGCCGCTTTGACTTCCGGCGCCATCGACGGCGCGATGCTTTCCGGTGACAAATTGGTGCAGGCGGAAAAAATGGGCTATCACGTGACCATCGATCTGAGCCAACTGCCGATCTATTACCCGGTCAACGGCGTAATCACGTCGAGGAAGTTTCTTGCCAGCAATCGCGATATGGTGAGAGGCTTTTTAAGAGCGTGGGTGGAAGGAATCAAAATTTTCAAAACCGATAAGGATCAATCCTTAAAAGTCCTGGCCAAGTACCTCAAGATTCAGGACCGCGAGGTCCTGGAGAAAAGCCACGAGATTTACCGTCCGGTTTACAAAAAAATCCCCTACGGTGATCGGCGCGCGGTCAAGTTTGCACTGGAACAGATGACCAAAGAAATCCCCGAGGCGGCCAAGCTCAACGCCGACGATTTCATCGACAATAGTATTCTATCAGAGCTGGAAAAAACCGGCTTCATCGATCAGCTTTACGAGCCAAGTGCGAAGCGTCAATAGGGAGATGCCATGTTCGCGAAACTAAAACACCTTGCCATTATCAGCGACAATTATGTTTTGTTGAGCCGGTTCTACGAAGCTCTCTTCGGCATGCGAACGTCGAAATCACCTCGGCCGGAGAGCGCCGTGGCCATTGGCGACGGCTATGTCGGCATGAACATCATTCCGCAAAAATTGGGAAGACAAGCCGGCCTGGAACACTTCGGCCTGGAAG
>Ga0207645_10003518_pt1 | contig 11850 bp, 7 predicted proteins | sample KBSM53metaG_FD_184331 | JGI IMG/M metagenome (GOLD analysis project Ga0207645, IMG submission 184331) | Miscanthus rhizosphere microbial communities from Kellogg Biological Station, Michigan, USA - KBS M5-3 metaG (SPAdes) (version 2) | ecosystem: Host-associated > Plants > Roots > Rhizosphere >...
GTCCTGCAGCACCTGCAGCAGCTTCGACTGCAGCGGCGCGCTCATCTCGCTGATCTCGTCGAGGAACATCGTGCCGTGGTTGGCGAACTCGAACTTGCCGGGCTTGTGCTGGATCGCCCCGGTGAAGGCGCCGCGCTCGAATCCGAACAGCTCCGATTCGAGCAGTTCCGCCGGCAGGGCGGCGCAGTTGACCTTGACGAACGTCTTGTCGCGGCGGGGGGAGGCGTCGTGCACCGCGCGCGCGACCAGTTCCTTCCCGGTGCCGCTCTCGCCGCGGATGAGCACGGTGACGTCGGTGTCGGCCACGCGATCGATCAACTCGCGCACTTCGCGCATCTGATCGCTCCCGCCGAGCAACTCACCGTAGCAGTGCCGCGGCGTCGACGACACCGGCTCCGGCACGTACGGCGTTTCCGGTTCGCGCGTCTCGCTCAGGCGCGGCTGAGTAGGCCACTGCACGTGCGGTAGTTCAGCAAGTGAGGTGCCACAGCAGTAATTGTTTGGGAATGTTGGGGAAAACGGGGAGAGCCGTGGGGAGTAACGACGAGGTGGGAACGCCGCTACCGTCCCCGAGGCGGTAGCGACGTTCACATAGTGAGAAGACCAGGGGTCCGGGCCCCGGTCAGGCGCTCGCCGTCATTTAATCGTCGCCGTCACCGAAACCCCCAGGTTGAGGATCGTTGCCGCCAGAGAGTATGAACCGCTCGGCGGCGCGAGGCTGGTATAGACCAGGGTCGAGTTCACGTAGTACTTGACGACCGGTCCGGCCTCGATGGCGATCTTGAAGGTCGAGCCGGGAGACCAGGCGCCCTCGGTTTTGTAGGTCCCGTGTTCGTAGATCAACCAGCTGCTCGTTGGCCAGATGCTGAACTGATAGTCGTATTGGGTGCTCGGCGTGGGCGCGCCCGGCGTCGTGGTCAGCCCGACCCCGGCCGACGGCCCCGCGGTCGCGTTCACCACCGGCGCGAACTGTACGAACGACCCTGGCGCCGAGACCTGCTGTGCGCTGACCCCGCCGGCGTCAGGACAGTTGTCGCAGCCGCCGTCCTTGGTGATGGTGTTGGCGGGTGCCGACGCATGAATGACGCTGACCCAGGACACGGGCTGCTCCTGTCCACTCTGGCCCCCGCTGACAACGGCGTTCATCACCTTGGCCCCGATGTCGAAGAGCGTCGCGTCGAGCCCCATCGCGCTGGCCGGTGGCGTGGCGCCGCTGACGTGGACGAGACCGCCGTTCTTGTAGTACTTCACCACGCCCGACTCGAGGGCCACCCTGAACACGTCGCCCGCGACGAATGTGCCTTCGGTCTGGTAGTTCCCGCTTTCGCGCACGTCCCACGCGCCGTTCGGCCAGAAGCTGAAGGCGAAGTTGATCAGCGCCGGATCGGTACTGGTGCTGGTGTCCGTCCCGAGGCCTCCGTAGAGACGCACGCCGGTACTCGGGGTGAACTCGACGTACCCGCCGGAGGTCGGCACGGTGGCCGTGGTGTGACCGCCGGCATCGCTGCATCCATTACAGCCGCTGGTCTTCTCGAGCGTGCTGCCGGTGGCGGTGGCGTTGACGGCGCCGGTCCATGTGGTCGGAGGCGCCGTGTTGCTCACCGTGACGTTGATTGACGGCGAGTTCCCGATGTTCGAAGAGGTGTCGACCGCGCGCGCCTTGAGGCTGTGGCTGCCGTTGCCCGCCGTCGTGGTGTCCCAGGAGATCGTGTACGGCGCATCCGCGTCGGTGCCGAGCAGCGTCGTCGAGTCGAGCCAGAATTCGACGTGATCGACCGCGACGTTGTCGCTGGCGCTCGCGGAGAGCTGCACCATATTTGACACCGTCGCGCCGTTGGCCGGTGCCGTCATTGCCGCGGTTGGCGCGGTCGTATCCGGAGGAGGGGGACTGGTTCCAATAGTCAGCTGCGTCTTCAGGCCGAGGTGGTCGGAAATCGCGGTCTCGCCGATGACCGACGGCAGACCGAACTGCTCGATGGAATTGGCAGTCATGCCCGACGACCATGCGTAGTCGATTCGTTTGAACGCCCAGCCATTGGGAATGCCGCAGCCGTTCCGATTCAAAGTGGCGGAGAAGCCGTCCTCGGTCGGTCGCAATTCGTGCCACGCGTCCTTGTAGCCGGCGTCGCGCAGCGTCTGGAGACCCCACGGATGCGCGGTCTTGCTCGGGCACATTCCAGTCGTGTCGCCGCCAATCTGATCGTAGACGTTGAGGTCGCCGATGAGGACGTGAGGCCTGCCGGCCGCTCTGGCCGCCATGAAATCGCGCGTGTCGGTCGCGTCGAGCTGGGCGTTGGTCTGATCGCCGTTCCAATGCGCCAGGAATACATCGACGGTGGCGCTGCACGCCGAGTTCAGGCAGACCGGCGCGTAGAGGACGTACATCTTGTCGGCCGCGTCAGTCGGCGGCAGGACGTGAAATTCGGGAGTCACGCCGGACGGGAACCCGTATTTTGCGATCATGGCGTTGCCGTTCAGCTCGCCGGAGCGTCCGGCCCACCCGAGGAGCGACTGAATCAACGACGGCCTGGCGCACTTCAGCGGACTATCGTACGCCTCATTGAGCCCGAGCACGATGACCGCAGGATCGTTCTTGATCTTGTCGATCATGACGTTCTGCATGTAGCCCGATCCCCACGAGTTGATCGAGCAGTCGTCCCCCGCGGTGAACAGATGCGGTTTGCCGGCCAGTTCCGCTACGCCTTGACCCCCTCTGAGATTCCAGTTCGCAACTTTGAAAGTGGTCTGCGCGGTCGCGCGCGTCGCCCACTGCGGCGCCAGCGCGATCGACAACGCGAACGCGCACACGGGTATCCATTTCGCTGTCATTGTTGCCTCCGTGACTGTGCCTCGTCGAGGCCGGCGGGAAGGGGCGAGGCGGTTGCTCCGAGATCCGGCGTCCTGCCTCGAGCAACCAAAATGCCACGGCACGATGCGCGCGCCATAAAGAGTTACGCGCACGATCGCGCGGACGAGTTGTCGTCGCGGCGTACGCCCGCGATCGCCGCGTGTTCGACGCGGCAACTTGGCTGTTACGGCGGCATGTGCGTGGCACATGTGCCACGCACGCTGAAGATGTAGGACGAAGTCTGTAGGACGATTGACGCTACGTGCGTCCGGCGATGCGGCGCGCCAGCCCGCGAATCGCCGCCGCCGCCGCGCGCTTCAGCGACGGACGATTGAGGATGTCGACGTGCACGAGATCGATGTCGTTGGTCCGTCCGGCGCTGGCGCGCAGCGGCGACTGCTGAAGCGCCTCCGCGCTGAAGAACATGAACAGGTTCTGGCGGTACCACCACGCCACCTCGGCGTTCTGCCAGATGCGCGGCCGCAGGCAGTCGACCGCCGTGTAGCCGTCGCCGCGGAACAGATCGTCCCAGTAGCCGCGCGGCTGTTCGTTGAGATGGCCGTGTCCCCCCTGTCCCGGCAGGGCCGCCGAGAAGAGGACGATCGGGGCCACCCGCGTCAGCGTCTTCACCAGGCCGGCCGCGGCGGATTCGGGCAGGTGCTCGGCGACTTCGATACAAACCGCCAGATCGAACCGCTGCTGCAGCAACAGCGGCTGCCGCAGGTCGGCGACCGTGAACTCGCGTTCGTCGATCAGCAGGCCCTGCGTAATCCGCTTGGCCTGATCGAAGCCGAGCAGACGATCGCAGCCATGCTCGCGAAAGACGCTGAGCCACTCGCCGTGCTTGCAGCCGAAATCGACGACGCTGCGCGCCGGCGCGTATTCGAGCACGATCGGCACCACGATGCGCGCGGCCCCGAGGCTGTTCAGCGAGGTGGCCGGGGGCAGCGGCCGTGACGCGAGGGTCTCCGTAGCCGATTCCATCGTCGCCTCCGCTAGACCCGCGAGATCCCGCACTCCTTGATCTTGTTGAGCAGGGTCTTGTAGCTCACCCCGAGAATCTGCGCCGCCTTGCGGCGGTTCCAGTGCACCTGCCGCAGCGTCTGCTCGATCGCCGCGCGCTCCGCCTTCATCGCCGCGGCCTTCGCCACGGTGGCGAGTGAGCCGCCGCCCGCCTCCGCCGGCTCGTCTCCCGCGACGGCGTCGTCGTCGGCCCCGTCGGCATCCGCCGGCACGGCTTGCGGCGGCGGCATCGACGGCGGATACGGGATCGACGGCATCGACGGATAGCCGCCAGGCCCGGCGACACCGGCCGTCGCGACCGCGCCCGCGACCGCCGCGACCGGCACCGCGGCCGCCAGGGCGCGCTGCATGTTGCGCTCGATCTCGCGCACGACCAGTTGCTCGTCCTGGAGGATCACGACGCGCTTGATCATGTTCTCGAGCTCGCGGATGTTGCCCGGCCAGTCGTAGGTCATGAACAGCTGGCGCAGGTGCTCGGAGAGCGGCCGCGCCTGCCGGTTGTACTTGCGGGCGTAGCGCGCGATGAAGAAGTCGATCAGCGTCGGGATCTCGTCGCGCCGCTCGCGCAGCGGCGGCACGGTGAGCTCGATGACCTTGAGGCGGTAATAGAGGTCCTCGCGGAACTCGCCGCTCAGCATCATCTTCTCGAGATCGCGGTTGGTCGCCGCGACCACGCGCACGTCCACCTGCACGCGCTTGTTGCTTCCCAGCTTGGTGAACTCGCCGTCCTGCAGCACGTGCAGCAGCTTGGCCTGGAGCGCCGGCTTCATCTCGCCGATCTCGTCCAGCATGAGCGTGCCGGTGTCGGCCTGCTCGAACTTGCCGATGCGGGTGTTGGCCGCGCCGGTGAAGGCGCCGCGCTCGTGGCCGAACAGCTCGCTCTCGAGCAGCTCCGCCGGCAGCGCCGCGCAGTTGACCTTGACGAACGGGCGGTTGCGGCGCGTCGAGCGCTGATGAATCGCGCGCGAGACCAGCTCCTTGCCGACGCCGCTTTCCCCTCTGATCAGGACGCCGACGTCGCTGTCGGCGACCTGCTCGATGACGGTGGCGATCGCGCGCATCTTCTCGCTGTTGCCCCACACCGCGCGATCCTCGTCGTCGGAGAGCTGCTGGCGCAGCTCGCTCAGCTCCGACACGAGACGGTTCTTCTCGATGGCGTTCTTGATCGCGACGTCGAGCGCGATCTCGCCGAGACCCTCAGGGTCGTCGGGTTTGACGACGTAATCCGCTGCGCCGAGGCGGACCGCCTCGACGATCGTCGAGGCCTGGTTGCGCCCGGAGAGCATGATCACCTGCGCCTCCGGCCGCGACGCTTTCAAGGCCCGCAGCGTCGCCATGCCGTCCAGCCCCGGCATCATCACGTCGAGCAGCACCACGTCCGGCGCTTCGGCCTGCTTCATCGATGCGAGCAGCTCGTCGCCGCGCGTATAGCACCGCGCCTCGTAGCCGCGCAGCGACAGGAACGTCCTGAGGTACTGCGCAAAGCCCGCATCATCATCGACGATTGCTACGTAAGGTTTCTTCATTTCGTATTGATTCACTGCAACGAAGGCCGAATGTCCATTCCGTTTCCCACTTTATTCAAGACTTGTACCTCAACAGAACGTCGGGTTGGCTCGTACAGAGAAAATGTGGGTAGCAGCCTGCCATTTTCGCCGAGTTTTTCGTGGCATCGCGCTTGATATAGCGGCATACCGAGGAGCTGAGCGACATGGGTAAGTATCTGGCTTCCATTCTGTTCGCGGGATGCGCGCTGGCGGCGACGCCGCTGCTGGCCACGCCCGCAACAGGTGAAGCTCTCGAGACGGCGCCAACCGTGGCCGTGCAGCAGGTGCGGGTGGTACCCGGCCTGCGCGACGAGGCCGCGATGGTGCTCGTCGGTACCGCGCTGATCGGACTGGCCGCGGCCGTCCGGCGCGCGGCCTGAAGGGTTTCGAGGAGATCCCCGGCCCGCCTGCGGCGTATTGTCCGCAACCGCGGCCGGGGCCTCGAAGTGCTGAAACCTGTCGGGCAGAGGAGAGAGGGCCTTGGATAGGGCGGGGAAGGGCAGAGGGCCTTTCCACTCCTACCTCCCAGGCCCTTTTCCTTTCTCCAGGTCCTTTTTCCTTGCCCTTCCCTCTGCCCAATCCCCAGGCCCTTTTTCCTTAGCCCGACGGCGCAGCCTCCCTTCCGGCATCACCCTTGCCTCTGCAGCGCCCATGCTCCGCATTTTGCTCGTGGGAACGGCGCTTCTTGTCATCGCCTCGCCATCTTCCGCCGAAACCCGGTTCGTGCGCTCGGGTGACAGTCTGCAGGCGGCGCTCAACGCCGCGCGGGCGGGCGATGAGATCCGCCTCGAACCGGGCGCCACCTTCACCGGCAACTTCGTGCTGCCCGTCGTCGACGGCGACCGCGTCATCACGCTCCGCACCGACCTTCCCGACTCGACGCTGCCAGTCTCGAACCAGCGCGTCATGCCGGCGACGGCGGCGCGATTCGCGAAGATCGTCTCGCCCAACACCTCGGCCTCCCTGCGCACTGCGCCGGGCGCGCACCACTGGCGCGTCATGTTCGTCGAGTTTCCGTCGACGAAGGAAGGCTACGGCGACATCATCCAGATTGGCGACGGCTCCAATGCGCAGTCGGACCTGTCGCGGGTGCCGTACGAGATCACGTTCGATCGCGTCTACGTCCACGGGGATCGGATCTACGGACAGAAACGGGGCATCGCGCTCAACGCCCGCTCGGTGGCCATTCGCAACTGCTACATCAGCGAGATCAAGGCGGTCGGGATAGATTCGCAGGCGATTGGCGGCTGGAACGGGCCGGGTCCGTTCTCGATTGAGAACAACCATCTCGAGGCGTCGACCGAGGCCTTCATGCTGGGCGGTGCCGATCCGGCCATTCCCAACCTGGTCAGCGAAGACGTGCTGGTGCGCTTCAATTACATGACGCGGCCGATGGCGTGGCGGGATGCGATCGTCGCCACACCGGGGAACGTGACCGCGTCCGGCAGCGACGGCGGCACGCTGACGGCCGGCGTCTACACCTATCGCGTCGTCGCACGGCGCCCCGCGGGATCAGGGACGACTGCGACGTCGCTGCCTTCGGAGGAAGTCACGGCGGTGCCGACGAGCGGTGCCGTGACGGTGGCGTGGGCGCCGGTCGCGGACGCCACTGAATACCAGGTCTACGTGCGGACGCCGGGCGGCGTTTCGCAGTTCTGGACCGTCAGCGGCACCAGCTTCACCGACAACGGTACGCCGGGCAAGACCGGCACGCCGCCGACGACGGCGACGCGGTGGTCGGTCAAGAACATCTTCGAGCTGAAGAACGCGCGGCGCGTGCGCGTCGAATACAACCTCTTCGAGAACAACTGGATGCACGCGCAGACGGGCTACTCGATCCTCTTCTCGCCGCGCAACCAGGACGGCCATTGCCCGTGGTGCGTGGTCGAGCAGGTCGAGTTCACTCACAACATCGTCCGCAACGTCGCCGGCGGGATCAGCATCGCCGGCTACGACAGCAATGGCCCGAGCGGGCAGACCTCGGGCATCCGGATCCTGGACAACCTGCTCTACGGCGTCACCACCAAGCTCGGAGGGCCCGCCTGGGCGGTGCTCATCGGCGACGCGCCGAAGGACATCGTCATCGATCACAACACGTTCGACTTCGACGGCACGACGGTGGTCTTCGCCTACGTCAGCTCGGCATCCAGACCGAAAGCCATCGCCGGCTTCCAGTACACGAACAACGCCTCGCAGCACGGCACCTATGGCGTGAACGGCGATAACGCGTCCACCGGCATGCTGACGCTGCAGACGTATTTTCCCGATGCGGTCTTTACGGGTAACTGGTTGAGTGGGGGACCCGCGTCACGCTACCCGCCGGGCAACCGGTTCGACGACGGGTTCTCGCTGAATCTGACCAGTCCCGCGACGACGCTCGTCCAGGGGCCCGGCGCGAATCTCGCGCGGCTGCTCCCGCTGCTGCAGTCGGTGCCCAACGGGCTGATGATCGGCATTCCGCAGGCGCCGCGGAACCTGCGCATCATTTCGTCAGGGAAATGACGCGGATCGCCGCGTCGCGCGCCAGCAGGCACCGCGAAGCAGCCGCCGATCGTTTTCAGATGCGGCGATCGACGTATCTTCGACGGACAAGGCCGGGCGGCCTTGTCCGTGCGCCTGCAGGGTGCTACCGAACCACGAACGTCGTCAGGAGCGGGCGATGATCCGAGGGCATGTAGCCGTTGGCGTCGCGCGTGTCGAACACCTGTGACGAGACGACGGCGAGGCTCGTCGAGCCCTTGGCGTAGTAGATGTAGTCGATGCGGCCCTTCTTGGTCTGCCCGTCGTTGCCCGCGAACGCGATGGCCGTGCCGGCGGCGAGCGCGACCGACCACGAATCGTCGTAGAGCGAGTTGAAGTGCGCGATCGACGTCTGATCGGGCCAGGCGTTCATGTCGCCGGTCAGGATCCGCGCATCGGAAGAAGCCGCCGCCCACGTCGTCACTTCCTGCGCCTGCGTCAGGCGGAGGGTCGCCGAGTCGGGATCGAGATGCGTCAGGACGAAGGTGACGCGCCTGCCGTTCCAGCTGATCGAGGCCTCGGCAATGCTGCGATCGTAGTTGTTCACGAGCTCGTAGTGATCGACGCTGTCGAAGGGGGCGGTCGACAGGATCAGGTTGCCCTTGCCGTTCGCCGTCCAATTTCCCCACTCCTGCGCGAAGGTGTAGAACCACGTCTTGCCGGTCTTCGCCTCCAGCAGGTTCTTGTAGACCTCCGGCTGATTCTCGTTCCCCCAGCCGGTGAAGCGCTCGATCTCGTTGAGCATCACGACGTCGGGACTCATCTTGACGATCCAGCTGGCCAACCGGTCGGTGTTGTAGACACCGTCGGTGCCGTAGCCGCCGTGATGCGTATTCCACTGGAGCACGCGCAGCGGCGCCGGTGACGCCGACGTCGTGGGCGGCGGCGTGGTCGTGGGCGGCGGCGTTACCGTGGGCGGCGTCGACGGAGTCGTGGTCGAGCTCGTGGCGGTCGCGGTCAGGATCGTCGCGTCGTACTTCGGCGAGCCTGGTGCCGCGTTCAGGTAGCGCTCCGACGAAAGCACGATCTGATCGATCGAGAGGCCGTCCTCGCGAACCTGGACGCGGATGGTCTGCGACGGACCGTCGAAGTAGATCGCCGGACCCAGCACGTTGACGCCGTATCCGTTGTCCTGCCAGCCCCACCCGGCAACGCCGGCTCCCGAGCTCTCTTCGATGCTGACGACGGTGGCCGAGGTGGTGCCGATGCGGAATGCGGGTGTACCGTCGGCGGCCAGGCTGCCGCTGAACTGCACGAACGCCGAGTCGTTCTGCCACGAGTCGTTCTGCGCCTTGCCACGGATCCACAGGCGATACGCGCGGCCCGGTTCGACGTTGAAGGGCAGCTCGAAATAGCTGGCGGGTGCGGCCGCGGCCGTCGCCAGCTTCGCCGCGCCGGCGTCGGGATTGGCGATGCGCCCGCCGCCCGCCGCCGTGGCGTCGTCGACGAGCGACCAGGCGCCGTTGATGGTCGTGGCGTTCTTCGCGTAGAGCACGACTTCACGGTTCCAGACGGTGGCCGGAAGAATGGTGGTGTCGTTCTTGGCCGCGCCGGGCGCGGCGGTGGTGTAGGTCACCGGCGACAGGACGATCTGATCGATCGACAGGCCGTCCTCACGCACCTGCACGCGCAGCGTCTGCTGGGTGCTGTCGAATGCGATCGTCGGTCCGAAGACGCCGGCGCCGTAGCCGTTGTCCTGCCAGCCCCAGCCGGCAACGCCGGCCCCCGAGCTCTCTTCGATGCTGACGACGGCAGCCGACGTTGTACCAATGCGGAACGCCGCCGTGCCATCGGCGGCGACGCTGCCGCTGAACTGCACGAACGTCGAGTCGTTCTGCCACGAGTCGTTCTGCGCCTTGCCGCGGATCCACAGGCGATATTGCCGTCCCGTCTCGGCGATGAACGGGAGCTCGAAATAGCTTGCCGGTGCGGCGGCCGCCGTCGCGAGCTTCGAGGCGCCGGCGTCGGGATTCGCGATGCGCGCGCCGCCGGCCGCCGTCGCGTCCTCGACGAGCGACCAGGCGCCGTTGATGTTCGTGGCCTTTTTCGCCCACAGCACGATGTCGCCGTTACTGGTGGCCGGGGTCGATTCAGCGGCGCAGATCGAAACGGCCGAGCTCAGCGCGATCAGCAGCGCGAGGACACACGTAGAGACACGTCGGGCGAAACGACTCAGCATTGGAAGTCCTGAGGAAGTAAGGGTTAAGTGTGATGAAACGCGCGAATGATCGCGCGCCGCCCGTTAGCGCAAGGCAGGTGCCGCACACGCGTGTGCGGCCAGCGCGAAAATGCTGGAATGTTTTGCTGTAGAGGTCGGCTGCTGAGCTCGCCGGAACTGTGTTACGACGGAACGCGCGTCTTACGAATTCGAAACCGGCGCGGAGTCCTGCGGCGTTTCGCCGAAGACGATGCGCGCGCCGGTCTTGCGTGCCTCGGGCGGCGCGAACAGCCGTCCGCCGTGACGGTTGATGACGCGCCGCGCGATCAGCACGCTCATACCCACGCCGTGCCGCCACTCGTCGAAGACGGCGCGCTCGCCGTCCTGCTCCGCCTCGAGCGCGGCGAGCGTCTCGCCGTCTCCGATCCGGACCTCGTAGCCGTTGCCATCGCGCCGTCCGCGTACCGTGAGGGGCCCGTCGCTGGTCATCTCGCGGCGCAGCGCGAAGAGGATGGATGCGACGGCCTTCGACAGCCGCGAGGGATCGCCCCGGAACGCGGGCAGCGGCTCGAGATCGTGCGCCACCGCCACGCTGCGTCCGTCAATCATCGGCGGCAGGCTTTCGATCGCCTGCCGCACGAGTGCCGGCAGATCGATGTTCCGCATCTCGAACGCGGCGGTGCCCTCTTCGAGCATGGACAGCTCGCTGGTCTCGGCCACGAGCGCCGACAGGCGGGCGGAGGACTTCTCGATTTCCTGCAGCATGTGCCGCTGCTTGTCGGTCAGCTCGCCGGTCCGCGCCGAGAGCAGTATCCGGATATAGCCGGAGACCACCGACAGGGGGGTGCGGAACTCGTGAACCGACACGGCCAGGACCTTGAACCAGCGGGGGTCAATCGACGCCTGCGACATCCGGCTATTATGCCGCCTGTCGCCCATGGCGCCCGGCGGCCGGCTCGGCCATGGAATACCGTGATTGGGCAGGGTGTTTCATAATGTAGCCACTGGAGTTCTATGCTCATCAGGAACCGGCCCGACCTTCCCTCCTCCGACATTACCGACGAACGCCTGTATCTGCGCCGCCGCGAGTTCATGCAGCTGGGCGCCGGCCTGATGGGGGCCGCGGCCGGCGGCGTCCTGGCGGCCTGCGGCAACGGCGCGCTCGACGCCGCGTCGGTCTCCGCGGCGCCGGACAACCTTTCGCCGGCGCCGCCGCAGACGCCGATCGCCGACGTCAAGAAGAAGATGGTGACGGTCGACGAACCGGTCAACAAGTTCGAGGAGATCACCGGCTACAACAACTACTACGAGTTCGGCACGCGCAAGACCGATCCCGCGAAATACGCGGGGCAGTTGAAGACGTCACCCTGGACCGTGAAGATCGACGGTCTCTGCAACAAGCCCGGCGACTACCATCTCGACGATCTGATCAAGACCGCTGATCTCGAGGAACGCGTCTACCGCTTCCGATGCGTCGAGGCGTGGTCGATGGTGATCCCGTGGATCGGCATCCCGCTCGCCTCGGTGATCAAGCGGGCGGATCCGCAGCCGAAGGCGACCTTCGTCGAGATGCAGACGGTCCTGCGCCCGGCGGAAATGCCCGGTCTTTCCGACGGCGGGCTGAACTGGCCGTACACGGAGGGGCTTCGGATGGACGAAGCCATGAACCCGCTGTCGCTGCTTGCGGTCGGGTTGTACGGCAAGACCCTGCTCAACCAGAACGGCGCCCCGATCCGCCTCGTCGTCCCCTGGAA
>Ga0207645_10003525_pt1 | contig 11843 bp, 9 predicted proteins | sample KBSM53metaG_FD_184331 | JGI IMG/M metagenome (GOLD analysis project Ga0207645, IMG submission 184331) | Miscanthus rhizosphere microbial communities from Kellogg Biological Station, Michigan, USA - KBS M5-3 metaG (SPAdes) (version 2) | ecosystem: Host-associated > Plants > Roots > Rhizosphere >...
TTGACTCGCGTCTCGGCGGCGATTTCCTCGAGTGAAATACGGTTGCGCTCACGGTGCCGGCGCAGACGAGTGACGAAGGTTTCCTGAGGAGTCATCGCGCGGTCTCCAGCGAAGCCGCACTTCGTGCGGGCGATTGGGTGTCCGGGAGCAATTCCCGGGCCCCGCGCCCGACGGAGCGAGAGACCGCAATTCACGCGTCATCGCGCGCGACGGCGAGCAGAATCGGTGAGCGGACGGCGCGTGCCGATTTCGAAAACGGCACTCGCGATCACGGTTTCGTACGCGGGGGCCGCCCGAGCCACGGCACGATTGCTCGGTTCCCTCCGCCTTCTCGTGCTCTCAAGTAGAGTCCCTCGGCACCGCTCGAACGCGGTCGCGGAGCACCTACATGCCTCTCATCACACCGTGGCTCAGAGGCGGACCTGAAGGTCGGCCCCCACGACGATCAGGGAAGGAGAGCGGGAACCTGGCCGGAGAGGAACGCGCCAAGCTGCGACGCCGAGAAGTGCACGCCGGTGTAGAACGGGCCGAACTCGGCGAACTTGGCGCTCGCCTCGTCGAACCGCATCTCGTAGATCAACTTCTTGAAGGTGACCGGATCCGGCGCGTAGAGGTCCACGCCCCACTCCCAGTCGTCGTAGCCGATCGAGCCCGAGATGATCTGTGTCACCTTGCCGGCATAGTGGCGGCCGATGTGACCGTGCTCGCGCATCATCAGCGCCCGCCGCTCGAACCCCTCGCTGTACCAGTTGAGGGTTTCGCCGCGGCGTTTGTTCATGGGATAGAAGCAGACGAAGCGGAACGGCGGCACCTCGCCCCACAGCCGGTTCTGCACGCGGCCGCGCTGCGTCTCCATCTCGGCGTCGAACGCCTTCTCGAACTCCTCGCTCCCGGGCTTGAACTTCGCCCCGAGCTGCTCGTGGATCTTGGCGGTCATCTCGTACATCCCGAGCTCGACGATCGACACGTACGACGTCGTCGGCTCGAGATACGCCGCCAGCCCGCTGCGCGACCACGCGAGCTGCGACGCGGCCAGCGAGTCGAAGCTGCGGCGGAAGCAGGTGACCATCAGATCCGCCTTGTGGCCGAGCACCTGCGCAAACGCGGTGGGGCCGTCGTTCGACGCCGACACCGCCGCCACGGCCTCCTCGGCCAGGCGCGCGCGGTCCGCGCCGGAGAGGGTGCGGACCGCGTCCCATTTCACGCGGTACATCAGGTGGAGGAGGCTCCACCCCTCGAGGGTCTCGGGAACAAAGGGGTTGTGCATCGGCTATGCGTCGGCCTGGCGGGCACGATCGGGCGCCACCAGCGGCGCGCCGGGCTCGTGAGCCTTCTTATGATGCCTCTTCTCGCCCCGGATGCGCGCGGTGATCCAATCCCGCGTGTCGGCCAGCGACTCGTAGACGGTCGGAATCACCAGCAGCGTGAGCAGCGTCGACGTGATCACGCCGCCAATCACCGAAATGCCGAGCGGGGCGCGGAAGTCGCCGCCCTCGCCGCTGCCCAGCGCCACCGGCACCATCCCGGCGACCAGCGCGAACGTGGTCATCAGAATCGGGCGCAGGCGCACACGGCCGGCCAGGATGAGCGCCTCGCGGCGCTCCATGCCGGCCTCCTCGGACCACTTCGCGAAGTCGATGAGCAGGATGGCGTTCTTGGCCACGATGCCGACGAGCAGCACCACGCCGATCATGCTCATGATCTCGAGCGGGAACTTGGTGAAATAGAGCGCCAGCATCACGCCGATGAGCGACAGCGGCAGCGACAGCAGGATGGAGAACGGTTCGAGGAACGACCCGAACTGCACCACCAGCACGAAGTACATCAGCATCACCGCGACGCCGATGGCGAGCAGCATCTGCGTGAAGATCTCCTGCTGGTCCTTGGTCTGGCCGCCCTGGCTCAGGCCGTAGCCGGCCGGGAACTTCACGTTCTGGTTGATGCGCGCCATGGCGCCGTTCACCACTTCCGACAGCGCCGCGCCTTCGGTGTTGGCCTCGACATTGATCACACGATCGCGGTCGAGGTGATCGATGCGCGCCGGCCCGAGGCCGGGGGTGACGTGCGCCACCTGGCCGAGCGGGATCGTCTTCGTCGTCCCGTCCGGCCCGGGCACCATGAGCGGCATCGATTCCAGATCGGCCACCACCGTGCGCGACGCCGGCGCGAGGCGGATCGTGACGTCGCGCGTCTCACCGGAGGGGTCGACCCAGTCGCCGACGTCGATGCCGGCAAAGGCGGGGCGCAGCGCCTGCGCCACCTGGCCCACGGTGATGCCGAGCGAGCCGGCCAGACCGCGATCGACCTGCACCTCCAGCTCCGGCTTCTGCCCCTTGGTGGACAAGTCCACGTCCACGGCGCCCGGCACCTGGCGCATCTCGTTGGCCACCTGCTGCGCCAGGCGCGTCAGCTCGCCGGCCTGCTGCCCCTTGATCTGGATCTGGATCGCCTTTTCGCCCGGGTTCCAGCCGCTGCTGATCGACGACATCAAACCGCTGATGTGCGCGATCTCCCCACGGATGTCGGCCTCGAGCACGGCCTGGCTGCGCTTGCGCTCCGCCTTTGGCAGCAGCTTCACGAACACCGAGCCCTCGTCCACGACGTCGCCGTCCCGCCCCATCGAGATGTAGGTGTAGGCCACCTCGGGACGCTTCCGCGCGATGCGGGCCACTTCCTGCGCCTTCGCCTTGGCGTAATCGAGATTGGAGCCCGGCGGCACGTCGAGGTCGATCGAGAACATCGAGTTGTCCTGGATCGGCACCAGCGCCGCGGGAATGACCCCCGTGGCGGGCAGCGCCAGGGCACCGATGAAGCTCGCCAGCGCGAGTCCGATCATCGAGTAGCGATGGTCGAGCGCCCAGGCGATCACGCTCTTGTAGCGTTCGGCCTGGCGATCGAACCACAGGTTGAAATATCCGAGCCAGCGGCTGACGAACCAGCGCGTGTGCAGCGGACCGTGCTGGTCGGGCCAGTAGGCCGAGAGCATCGGGTCGAGCGAGAACGACACGAAGAGCGAGACCAGCACCGAGCAGGCGATGGTGAGCCCGAACGGCTTGAACCACTGCCCCGCCATGCCGCCCAGGAACGCAATCGGAATGAAGACCACCACGATCGAGAGCGTGGTGGCGGTGACCGCCAGGCCGATCTCGTTGGTGCCCTCGTGAGCCGCCTTCAGGTGGTCCTTGCCCATCTCGACGTGGCGGACGATGTTCTCGCGCACGACGATGGCGTCGTCGATGAGGATGCCGATGGCGAGCGACAGGCCGAGCAGCGACATCGTGTTCAGGGTGAAGCCGAAGGCCCACACCGCGACGAACGACGCCAGCACCGACACCGGCAGCGCCAGGCCGGTGATGACCGTGGATCGCCACGAGTTGAGGAACAGGAACACGACGGCTACCGTGAGCGCCGCGCCTTCGATGAGCGCTTCCTCGACGCCCTTCACCGACGCGTCTACGCGCTCGCCGCCGTCCTGCGCCACCCGCAGCGTGACGCCGGCGGGGAGCGTGCCCTGGATTTCCTGCACCTTGAGGCGCACCTCGTTGGCCACCTTCGTCGTGCTGAATCCCGTGGATTTCAGGATGTCGAATCCCACCGCCTCTTCGTCGTTGTAGGCGGCGTACGAACGCGGCTCCTCGGTGGAGTCCTTCACGTCGGCCAGATCGCCCAGACGCACCACGCGGCCGCCGGACTGCGACACGACGAGCTGCTTGAAGTCCGTCGGCGAGTCGAGACGCCCCTTCAGGCGGATCGTCCGTTCCTCGAGCGAGCCCGCCAGGCGCCCCACCGGCACGGCGAGGTTCTGCGACTGGAGCGCCTGCACCACCTGCCCGACGCTGACGCTGGTGGCCTCGAGATCCCGCGGCCGGATTTCCACCACCAGCTCGCGCTCGATCTTGCCCACGAGGTTCACCGCCGCCACGCCCGAGATGCCCCGCAGCCGGCGGGTGATGTCGGGATCCGCCATGCGCGTCAGCTCGGCGCCGGTCAGCCCCGGCGACGACAGCGTGAGCGACACGATCGGCCGATCCGCCGGATCGAACTGCGTGAGGATCGGCTCCTCCATCTCGGTCGGCAGGTCGTTGCGGATCGCCGAGATCTTGTCGCGGATCTCCTGCGTGGCGACCTTCGGGTCCTTGGAGAAGTCGAACTCGACGACGATGCTCGCGTAGCTGTCGAGCGAACTCGACCGCAGGCGATCGATGCCGCTGATGCCGGAAATCGCCTCTTCGATCGGATCGACCACCTCGCGCTCGACGATGTCGGGCGACGCCCCCGGATAGGGCACGGCGACCACGACGACCGGAGCATCGATCTCCGGGTACTCGTCGGTGTCGAGCTGCGTGAGCGCAACGATGCCGAACACGACGAACATCAGCATCGCGACGACGGTCAGGACGGGTTTGGTGATGGCGGTATCGGAGATATACATGTCAGCGCCCACTCAACTGAACAGTGGTACCCGGCGTGATCCCTTGTGATGCGCCCCGCAGGAGCGTGTCGTCGGCGGCCAGACCCGACGCCACCAACACTCGCTCGGTGCGAGGATCGCGAAGGCCGAGCGTCACGTTCACGCGCTCGGTCTTCCCGTCGGCAACCCGCAGCACCCACGGGGTCTGCGTGGTGGTGTTCACGGCGTTCACCGGAACGACGAGCCCGTTGGCCGACTGCGCCACCACGCGCCCCTCGGCAAAGAGTCCTGCGACCAGCCGCCCGCCGACGTTCGGAATGGCCACGAAGATCGGCACCTGCCGCGTCGTGGAGTCGGCCTGCGGCGCAATGCGCTCGATGCGCCCCGCAAAGGTCTGATCGTAGCCCCGAACGGTGAATTCGACGGGCGCTCCGATACGGAGCTGTGACAGGTCTTCCGAGGGCACCGCCGCCTCGAGCCTCATCGACGACGGGTCGATCACCGTGAAGAGCTCGGTGCCGGGGCTGACCACGTCCCCCACGTTCACCGACTTCTTCGACAGGATGCCGCCGATCGGCGCGCGGATGACGGCGTCGCCGAGCTGGCGCTCGGCGCTGGCCAGCCGCGCCTTGGCGTCGGCCAGCTGCGCCTCGACCACGGTGACACTGCTCTTCACCTGATCGAGGTCCCGAGCCGCAATCGCGCCCGCGTTGACCAGCTTCTCCGTGCGTTCCACCTCGCGCCGGGCGAGGCCCAGCTGATTCTCGGCGTTGCGGACCGCCGAGGACGCCGACTGGCGGGCGTCGTCGAGCGTGCGCGTCTCGATGCGGCCGAGGAGCGCGCCGCGCATGACGGTCTGCCCTTCCTCGACGTGCACCTCGAGCATCGAGCCGCCCAGCTCGGCGCGGATCTTCGCTTCGCGCTGCGGCCGCAGTTCGCCCGAGAGGATCGGGCCGACGACGATCGTGCCCTTCTCCACCGACACGACGTTTTCCGGACCGATCTGCACCGCCACCGGCGCCGCCGCCGCGGGCGCCTTCTCGGCCTCCGTCGTGCCGCACGCCGCCGCCACCACCGCGGCGGCTATCACCGCGGCCATCGTGATTGTTCTCATGACTACCTACCTGGTCCCCGTCTGCGGCTGCCCCTGTTGCCCCGCCGCGTTCGCAAACTGACTCGTGCCCCGTTGCGGCTGTTGCTGCGGCGGCGCGGGCTGCGCACCCTGCGCCGCCGGCTGACGCGATCCGCCCGTCGCGGCGCCGCCGAGCGGCAGTTCGGGCAGCAGCGCCACGCGCGCGCGCGCCACCTGTAGATCCCGCGCGGCCAGCGCGCGGTTGGCCTCGGCCTGCTGCAGCAGCAGCCGCGAATCCGAGAGCTCGAGCTGCGTGGACACGCCGGCGCGATAGCGGACGTCCGCGATTTCGTAGGCGCGCGTGGCCTGCTGCACGGTGCCGGCGGTGGCTTCCCAGGCGGCGCGTGCCGCGATCAGCTCGGCCCATGCCGAGCGGGTGTCGAGCGCCGCCAGCTCCTGCACCTGCTTTTCCTGCAGCCGCGCGGTTTCGATGTCGGCGCGCGCCAGCATCTCGTCCCCCTTCTGGCGGCCGCCGGTGAGGATCGGCACGCTCATCGAGACGCCGAGCGACCAGTTGGCGCGGTCGAAGACCGGCGCCACGTTCGTCGGATAGGCGATGCGGCTGTAGTTCGACGTGAAGCTGACGGTCGGCATGCGCTCGGCCTGCACGGCCTTGAGCGCCGCCTCCCGCACGCTCACGCCCGTACCCGCTTCCGCCACGACGTTGCGCTCTGGAAGCGGAGCGGTGAGCAGCGCCGCCACGGCCGCCTGCGTCGGTCCCAGCGCCGCCTCCACTGGAGCGACCCGCGTCGCAAAGACGGCCGCCGGCGGCAGCTGCGCGCCGCCCAGATCGTCGGCGAGGCGGAGATCGTAGTCGGCGGGGAGCTCGAGCAGCTGCTTCAGGCGCAGCATGGCGACCTCCTGATTGCTGCGCTGGCGGATCAGCACCGGCGTCTGGCTGTCGCGCGACACGCGGGCGCGCAACACCTCGAACTCGGGCTGCGTGCCGGCGTCGAAACCTGCCTGCGTCTGTTGCAGGGTGGCGCCGGCCTGATCGAGCGTCGATCTGGCAATCGCCACCAGACGTTCGCTGAGCAGGACGTCGTAGTACGCCTGCGTGACGTCGTAGCGCAGCTGCGCGCGCGCGCCGACGAGCGACTGCTCCGCCGTCGTGCGCCCCAGGGTGGCCAGCTGTTTCTGGGCACCGATGCGGCCGCCGGAGTAGAGGTTCTGCGAGAACGACAGCGTGGCGCGCCAGGTGTTGGCGCGGCCGAACGGCAGGTCTTCGAACCCGTTGCTGGAGCCGTCGCTGGACCCGTTGCCGAAGTCGATGTTGTCGAACACCCCCTGGAACTCGTTGGCCAGCGAGCGGTCGTACGAGGCCGCGGCCGAGAGCTGCGGCCGCTCGGCGGCGCGGGCGCGCACGGCATCACCCTCGGTGCGAGTGACCCCGACCTGGGCGATGCCCACCGCCTCGCTGCGCGCTTCGGCGATGGCGAGCACCTGCTCGAGCGAGAGGGGACCTGACGGAACGGCAGGCGCCTGCGGCGATGGCGCCTGCGCACTGGCAGCCACGGTCACGGCAAGCGCAAAGAGGGTCAGCGCAGACACACGACGGGTATGGAGAACAGCGGTCGACATCACGATGTGCTTTCCTGCGGGGCTCGTTTTTTCCTACGCGCGGATCGGCGCTTGTGTTCCTGAGTCCCGCGCCCCGCGGGCTCGCCAAAGGATCCACGCGTCACGTGGGTTAGACGGACCGGGTGCTTCGAATGTGACGGCTGCGTCTGCAGCCACGCCACGAAACGGGCGCCCGCATCGAGCGCCTCGGTCAGATACCGGACGACGATGGCCAGTTCGCGGTTGCTGTAGCGGCCGTGAAGCTTCTCGAGCTCTTTCTGGATCGGCTGATACAGCGGAGCAATGTGCGATCCGCAATGCTCGAGCACCTCGACCACGACGACCCGGCGGTCGGCCGCGTCGCGCTGGCGCCGCACGTACCCGGCCCGCTCGAGGCGGTCGATCATCGCCGTGGTAGCGCCGGTCGTGAGCCCTGAGCGCGCGGCCATCTGGCCAGCCGTGGTCGGCCCGGCCAGTTGCAGCAAATCAAGACACTCGAGGTCGGTGGAGTTGATCCCGACCCGCGTCGCGACCAGATCGCTGATGAGCACGGCCTGCGCGCCCACCTTGCGAATCGCTTCGTCGAGCGCGGTCAGCAGGCGGTCACGTGGCGTTGCACGAGGTGCGGCTTTCGGCATTTCGTTGACTGCGCGGGAGCGCCTGGAGGGGGAGACGCGGACAGCGCGGAATTAGTTCAACCGCCAAGTATCTTGACGGTAAAGATATCTTGCCACGCCGCCGCGCCAGCGGTCAACCTCGCGTCTCGCCGGTGTTACGATGCCCACCGTTGCACCGCGGGTGCCAACGAAGGAGGCGGTCCGATGAGGCTTTCGCGCGCGGCAGAGGTCGTGGCGGTGGCGTTGCTGGCGCTCGGAGCGGGTGCCGTGGCGGCCCAGACGCAGGGCAGCGTCGACGATCACCTGACTCGGGCGCGCGCCGCCTCGGGCCAGGACTTCGACGCCCTCTACGGCGTCACCTGCGACCTGGTGAAGCCTCCGGCCGGCGCGGCGCCCGCCGCACCCGCGGCGGCGGCGTCCGGCCCTCCGGCCCGCGCCACCTGGCACGCCGAACCGGCGAAAGTGTTCGACAACGTGTACTTCGTCGGCCAGTCCGAATACTCGGCGTGGGCCGTCACCACTTCCGCCGGCATCATCCTCATGGATGCCATCTTCGACTACTCGGTCGAGGACGAAGTGGTGAACGGGTTGAAGGCGCTCGGACTCGACCCGGCGCAGATCAAGTACGTGGTCATCAGCCACGCGCATGGCGATCATGTCGGCGGCGCGGGGTTTCTGCAGAAGCGCGGCGCGCGCATCGTGATGTCGGCCGCGGACTGGGACCTGATGGAGCGCACCAAGGCGGATTACCTGAAGCCGACCCGCGACATCGTGGCCACCGACGGCCAGAAGCTCACGCTGGGCGACACCACGGTGACGCTCTACATCACACCCGGCCACACGCTCGGCACGATCTCGTCGCTCATCCCGGTGAAGGACGGCGGCCGCCCGCACGTGGCAGCCTACTGGGGAGGCACCGCGTTCAACTGGGTGCGCGGCCCCGCTCAATACATCACGCCCGATCGCCCGGCCAGCTTCTGGTTCACGCAGTACGCCGCGTCGGCGCGCCGCTTCCGCGACGTCGCCGCCCGCGCGAACGCCGACGTGCTGCTGTCGAACCACACGAACTTCGACGGCTCGAAGACGAAGATTCCCGCGCTGCGCGCGCGGGCGCCGGGTGCGCCGCACCCGTATGTCGTCGGCAAGGACGCCGTACGGCGCTATCTCACCGTGGCCGACGAGTGCGCGCGCGCCGGCCTGGCCACCACCGCCGCCACGCATTGAGCCGGTCGCCGCGGACGATTGCCGTCGTCGCGCTCGCGCTCGTCGCGGCGGTCGCCGCCATCGAGCTGTCGATGGGCCGCGTGGCGGTGTGCCGCTGCGGCGACATCAAGCTGTGGCACGGCGTCGTGCAGAGCGCCGAGAACTCCCAGCACATCACCGACTGGTACACGTTCTCGCACGTCATCCACGGCATCGGGTTCTACGCCCTGCTGTGGCTGGCGGCGCGGCGCACATCGATCGGCACGCGCTTCCTGATCGCGGTGATGCTCGAGGGTGCGTGGGAGGTGTTCGAGAACACGCCGTTCGTCATCGATCGCTATCGCACCGCCACCATCGCCCTCGACTACTACGGCGACAGCGTGGTGAACTCGGTGTCCGACATCGGCGCGATGATGGGCGGATTCTGGCTGGCGCGGCGCCTGCCGCCCTGGGCCAGCGTGTCGCTGGTCGTCGTCCTCGAAGTGTTCGTCGTGCTGATGATCCGGGACAACCTCACGCTCAACATCCTGATGCTGCTCTACCCGCTCGACGCGATCCGGCGCTGGCAGTCCGGTCTTTCGTAGAGGCGGACCTTCAGGTCCGCCTGATCACAACAGCCGATCGACTTCGGGAAGCACCACCTCCGCGGGCGCGTGAATCGCCAGGTCGACCACGGCGGTCGCGGGCGTGGCCTCGGCGTTGATCTCGACCGTGAAGGCCCCGTGGTGGCGTGCCTGCTCCACGAGGCCGGCGGCCGGGTACACCACCGACGAGGTGCCGACCGTCACGAAGACGTCGCAGAGGGTGGCCTGCACCGCAGCACGCAGATCCGCGTCGGCGAGCATCTCGCCGAACCAGACGACGGCGGGGCGGGCAAGCGCCTGGCAGTGCGGGCAGCGTGGCAGGCCAGGCAGCGGGACCCGTTCGTCGCGCCATGCCGTGCGGCCGGCCAGGCACCCGCGCGAGCACGACAGCTCCCAGATGGAGCCGTGCAGCCGCACGAGCCGCTCGGTGCCCGCCTTGAGGTGCAGGTCGTCGACGTTCTGCGTGACGACGGTCGCACGCTCGCCGCCCCGCGACCAGCGCGCCAGCACGTCGTGGGCGGCATTGGGTGCGCAGCCGGCAATCGTCTGGCGGCGCCAGCCGTACCACTCCCACAGCAGCTCCGGGTTGCGGGCGAACGCCGCCGCCGTGGCGAGCTCCTCGGGCCGGTGGTTCCGCCACAGACCGTCCTCGCCGCGGAACGTCGGCACACCGCTCGCCGCCGAGATGCCGGCGCCGGTGAGCAGCGAGATCCGCCGCGCAGTCCGCAGCCGCTCGGCCAGCCTCGCTAGACGACTTGAAGCTCCGGCATCCATCTCGCTCCCTCATTGTCGCGCCGGTGCTTCAAGGCGTCTCGCCCCGCCGAAGGCGGGGCAAGAACAAACACTGCATCTGGCGAGGCGAAGCCAGGAGAACCCAAGGCGCAGCCTCGCCAGATTTGACGGATCCATGAGCGCCGATCCTATGTGGTCCGAGTAGGATCTGCGAGGTCGGGTTTCCTTCGGAGGGTCCATGCGGGTACGAACCTACGTCCTGACGGCTGCCGGCGCGCTGGCGCTGAGCTTTTCGCTGCTCGCCCAGCAGCCGACCGCTGGACCGCCGCAGCAGGCACCGGCTCCTCCCCCGCTCGGTCCGCCCGCGCCGTTCTACCCGCACGTCGTGGCGACGGGTCTGCGCGGCGGCTACCAGGTGGTGGCCACCGACATGAACAAGGACGGCAAGGTCGATCTCATCGGCCTCGGGTCGCAGAACCCGGAGCTGATCTGGTACGAGAACCCATACTGGACGCCGCACGTGATCACCCGCGAAGCGGCCCGGATGGTGAACGTGACCGCCGACGATCTCGACGGCGACGGCATTCCGGAGCTGGCGCTCGCCTACGAATTCAGCCAGAACTCCACGCAGAACCCCGGCAAGATCGCCATCCTCACCGCGACCAACAAGGACCCGCGCGAGCTGTGGACGTTCAAGCAGATCGACGAGCTGAACATGACGTCGCACCGCGTCCGCTTCTTGACCATCAACGGCCAGAAGCTGCTCGCCAGCGCGCCGATCATCACCAACGAAACGACGGACGGGTTCGCGAACTCGAACCACACGGTGACGCCGCTGCACATCTATCGTCCACCGGCGTGGAAGCGCGAGACCGTCACCGAGGAGAGCCGCGGCGTGGTGCACGGGCTGGTGATCGACGACTGGAACGGCGACGGCCGCTCGGACATCCTGACCACGGGCTACATGGGGATGTTCTCGCACAGCCTCGATCGCAACGGGAGCTGGACGCGCACGGAGATCATCAAGGGCGACCCCGGCGAGTGGCCGCGCGGCGGCGTCAGCGACGTGGCGATCGGCCGGCTTGGCGGCAAGCGGTTCCTGGTCACCAACGAGCCGTTCCACGGCAACCAGGTGGTGGTCTACGTCCAGACGGCGGACGGCGGGTGGGGGCGCAACATCATCGAGACCACGATCAACAACTCGCACTCGCTGGTCCTGGTGGACAGCGACGGCGACGGCACCAGCGAGATCGTTTCGGGCGGCACCCGCGGCGCGCCGGGCACGCCACGCGGCACGAAGCCAGGGGTGTTCTTCTACAAAGCCGGCGACGCGGCGGGACAGAAGTGGGACCGCATGGTGCTCGACGAGGGCATCGCCGCCAACAGCTGCGTCGCGGCCGACTTCAACGGCGACCGCAAGATGGACCTCGCGTGCATCGACGCCGGTCAGCCAAATGCGCTGAAGTGGTACGAGAACACGCGGAAGTAGGGTCAGGTAGGCCGGGTGGGCCAGGTGGGTCGGGTGGGTAAGAGTGACCCTGGATCAGAGCTCTTGCGGCGAGTGCTTTTACCTACCTGACTCACCTGACCTACCCGACCACCTG
>Ga0207645_10003529_pt1 | contig 11833 bp, 3 predicted proteins | sample KBSM53metaG_FD_184331 | JGI IMG/M metagenome (GOLD analysis project Ga0207645, IMG submission 184331) | Miscanthus rhizosphere microbial communities from Kellogg Biological Station, Michigan, USA - KBS M5-3 metaG (SPAdes) (version 2) | ecosystem: Host-associated > Plants > Roots > Rhizosphere >...
AAGAATAAGCATGGGACCGCTGACGGCGCGCTGGCAGGAATCGAACCCACGACCCCTTGGTTCGTAGGCATCACGAACGGATTTCCCGGAGGCAGCGTGGAGTTGTTGATCCACACAGTCTTGTTCTGCATGTAGGCCTTGATCATCTCTTGACCGCTTTGGCGCGCATTTTTTGGTCGGGCCAGGTCTTGCGCTTCCACGGCCAGCACCACCGACTTGTTGCGCTCGACGGCACGGCGCTCGGCTTTTGCGCGTGCCGCCGCTCACCGCGTGCGGCCCAGCGCCGCTCTCACCTCGTCCATAAGCTGGTGCAAGGTCTCCGATTCGAACGGCTTGAGCAGCGCCCGAACGTTCGGGCCTAAATCGCGGGTCAGCCGATCGCCCATCGGGTAGCCGGTGGAAAAAATCACCCACGCGTGCGGCGCCTCGGCCAGCACGCGCTTCGCGAAATCGATGCCGCTCATCCGGGGCAGACTGACATCGGTCACCACCAGGTCGAATCCCCCTTGCGCGAATTCGACCGCGGCATCTTCGCCGTTGGCGCAGATGACCAGGTCCAGGCCTTCCTCCTCGAGCAGCCAGCCGATCTGCTCCTGCAGGTCGAGGTTGTCTTCGACGAACAGCGCGCGCAAGCGCGACCGCGCCGGTACATGCGCATCGGCCCCGCCATCGAGAAGCTCGTTCGCGGCTTCGGCGCGCCGGCCGCTGAGCAGCTCGACCACGGCGCGCGCCAGCGCCGACGGCGACACTGGTTTCTGGACCACTGCCTGGTAGCCCTCGTGGAGCGCCTGCTGTCGGTCCTCGGCGCGCACGAACGCCGTGACCGCGGCCGCCGGCAACCGCGCCGGATCGAGCCCGAGGACCGTGCGCACACCGCGGATCAGCGCAAAGCCGTCCATGCCCGGCATGCCGAGATCGCTCAGCAGCACGTCGAAATGCTCGCTGCGCAGGCTTCGCAATGCTTGCTCCGCGGATGTCGCCGTCGTGACCCGCGCGCCGCACTCGGCGAGCAACCGGCGCTCCACTTCGAGCACGTCGTCGTGATCGTCCACCAGCAGCACCGACACGCCGCGCAGATCGATGTCTGCGGCGGCGCCGTCGTCGAGCATCGCGACGCCGGTGTCGCCGCTTTCGGCGTGCGCCAGCGGCAGCAACGCCTGCAGTGCGGGGAACCCGTTCGCGCGCGGAAACCGGACCTTGAACGACGAGCCCTGGCCGACGCCGCCGCTGTGCGCCGTCACCGTGCCGCCGTGCAGCTCGAGCAGGTTTTTGACGATCGACAGGCCCAGCCCGAGGCCACCGTGAAGCCGTGCGGCCGACACGTCGGCCTGGCTGAAGCGTTCGAACAGGTGGGGCAGAAATTCGGCGGCGATGCCCGCGCCGGTGTCGACAACCTCGAGTTCAACATGGCTCTCGGTCACCGCGGTCGACAGCGTCACGACGCCGCCGACCGGCGTGAACTTCAACGCGTTGGCGACGAGGTTGGACGCGATCTGGTGCAGCCGATCGATGTCGCCGACGATCTCGGTCGCCGCGCCATGCGCCAGCCGCGTCTCGATCGTGATGCCCTTCGCGTGGGCCGCGGGGCGGCCGGTGTCAGCGGCCGTCGCGGCGATCAGGTTCAGGTCAACGCGTTCGACGTTCATCCGCAGCTTGCCCGAGACGATGCGGCTCACGTCGAGCAGATCGGCAACGAGCTGCGACTGCGCCTTCGCGTTGCGTGCGATCACCTCGATACCGCGCTGCACGGTCTGCGGGTCGCCTGGCGAGCGCTGCAGCACCGAGGTCCAACCAATGATCGCCGCCAGCGGCGTGCGCAGTTCGTGACTGAGCGATGCGAGGAACTCGTCCTTCGCGCGCGCGAGCCGTTCGCCCTCGGCGCGCGCCGCCTGTTCGGCGGCCAGCAGGCGCTCGCGCCGCACGTCGACCTCGCGTCGGTCGGTGATGTCGAGGAAGTACACCGACAGGCCGGCGTCGGACGGATAGCAGTGGCATTGGAACCACTTGTTGACCGGTTCCGGATAGAACTCCTCGAACGACAACGTCTGCCGGGTTGCGAGCGCACGGTGGTAGTTGTCGTAGGACAGCGTGTTCAGCGTGTGCGGAAACAGCTCCCAGAGGCGCGCGCCGCGCAACCGTTCGGCGGGCATGCCCAGCAGCCGCGCCGCCTCGTCGTTGGCGTAGGTGAAGCGCCAGTCGCGGTCGAGCATCAACAGCCCGTCCGTGATGCTGCCCATCATCTCGCGCAACTGGCGGTCGGTCTGGTGCAAGGCCTCGGTACGCTCGATCACACGCTGCTCGAGCGTGTGGTTCAGGTCGCGCAGCTGCTCTTCGGCGCGGCGCCGCTCGTCGACCTCGGCGCGCAGGGCGCAGTTGGCCACGGTCAGCGCGCGAGTCTTGCGGTGCAGGTCGGCGAACACCGACACCTTGGACCGCAGCACCGCCGGATTGACCGGCTTGCTGAGGAAGTCGACCGCGCCGGTGCCGTAGCCCTCGAGCGCCTGCTGATCGGTGTCGTAGTACGCGGTCAGGAAGATGATCGGCACGCCGGCGGTCTTCTTGCGCTCCTTCACCAGCGCGGCGAGCTCGAAGCCGGTCATGCCCGGCATGCGGATGTCCAGGATCAGCAGTGCGAACTCCTCGCGCACCAGCGCGAGCAGGGCCTGGTCGGCGGACTGCGCGCGGACCAGACGGTAGCTTGGGTCGTCGAGCACGGTCTCGAGCACCACGAGGTTGCTCGGCTCGTCGTCGACGATCAGGATGCTGATGGGTTCCTCGGCAGCGTCCGGCGACGCAGCGTCGATGCGGATCTGCTCGATTGCCGGCTCGACCATCGCCCAGTGCTCGCTGCCGGTCGGCCCGTGGGTGAATTCGGCGCTCATCGGAACAGCCACACCCGCATCAGCGACAGCAGCTGCGCGGTATTGACTGGCTTGGCGATGTAGTCGCTCGCGCCGGCGTCCAGGCATTTCTCGCGGTCGCCCTTCATCGCCTTCGCGGTCAGTGCCAGGATCGGCAGGTGGCGGAACTTCGGCGCCGAGCGGATCCTGCGCATCGTCTCGTAGCCGTCCATGTCGGGCATCATGATGTCCATCAATACCAGGCTCAGGTCGGGGGTCTGCTCGAGCAGCTCGATCGCATCGCGGCCATTGGTCGCGGCAACGACCTGCATTTCCTGGTTCTCGAGCAAGGTGGTCAACGCGAAGATGTTGCGGGCGTCGTCATCGACCAGCAGCACCTTGCGCCCGTGCAGCGACGCGTTCGAGCCGTGCAGCCGCTGCAGCGTGCGCCGCATGTCGGCGGGCAGCGTGGAGACGACACGGTGCAGGAACAGCGCGGTTTCGTCGAGCAGGCGTTCCGGCGACTGCACGTCCTTCAGGACAACGCTCTTCGCCAGCGTCTTCAGCTGCTCGCGGTCGTCGCCGCTGAGTTCCTTGCCGGTGAACACGACCACCGGGATCTGCGCGAGTTCGGGCTCGGCGCGCACGCGGTGCAGCACATCGAAGCCGGTCATGTCGGGCAGGCTCAGGTCGAGCACGATGCAATCGAAGGCCTGCTCGCGCAATGCCTGCAAGGCCTGCGCGCCGGTGGCGACGCCCACCACCTCGATGTCGTCGTGGCTGAGCAGCGCGATTGTGGCCTGAAGCTCGATCTCGTTGTCTTCGACGATCAGCAGCCGTCGGCGACCCGCCGTCGCGAACTCGGTGATGCGGTCGAGTGCCGCTTCCATGCCTTCGCTGGTGGGCGACTTCACGAGGTACGCGAAAGCGCCTTGCGCCAGGCCGTGATGGCGGTCGTCTTCGGCGGCGCTGAGCATCTGCACCGGGATGTGGCGCGTGCTCGGGTCCAGCTTGAGCTGGTTCAGCACCGTCCAGCCCAGCATGTCGGGCAGGAAGATGTCGAGCGAGATCGCCACCGGGTGGTACTGGCGGGCCAGCGCGAGGCCGTGCGCGCCGTTCATCGCGACCAGACCCTTGAGGCCGCGATCACGCGCCAGGCCGAGCACGATGCGCGCGTAATGCGGGTCGTCTTCGATGATCAGCAAGGCCGGTTCGCCTTCGGCGAGGTGGTCGCGATCATCGGCCACCTGGGTTTCGCGCGCCACCGGCAGCACGTTGAAGGCGCGCGGTCGGCACGTGTCCGCCGTGTCGCCGGTGGGTGCCTGCGGGCGCACGCTGTTCGCATCGGTGAAGCGCAGCGGCAGATACAGCGTGAACGTGCTGCCCTCGCCGTGCACGCTGGCGAGCCGGATCTCGCCGCCGAGCAATAGCGCGAGCTCTCGGCTGATCGCCAGCCCCAGCCCGGTGCCGCCGTACTTGCGCGAGGTGCCGGCATCGGCTTGCTGGAACGCCTCGAAGATCAGGCGCTGCTTGTCGGGCGCAACGCCGATGCCGGTGTCTTCGACCGCGAAGGCGATCACGTGGGCGGCGTTCTTGAGCACCGGGTGATCGGCGCTCCAGCCCTCAGTGGCCATGCCGACCCGCACCTCGACGTGGCCGTGCGCGGTGAACTTGACCGCGTTCGACAGCAGGTTCTTCAGGATCTGCTGCAGGCGCTTCGCGTCGCTTTCCATGCTGCGTGGCAGCGCGTCGGAGAACAGCACGCGCAGCGGCAGGTTCTTGGCCTCGGCGACGTGGCGGAAATTGCGTTCGATGGTTTCGCGCAGGCCACCGAACGGGATCTCCTCGACCTCGACCGTGACGGTACCGGATTCGATCTTCGACAGGTCGAGGATGTCGTTGATCAGGTGCAGCAGGTCCGAGCCCGACGAATTGATGTTGCGCGAGAACTCCACCTGCTTGTCGGTCAAGTTGCCCGCGCCGTTGCTCGCGAGCTGCTGGCTCAGGATCAGGATCGAGTTGAGCGGCGTGCGCAGCTCGTGCGACATGTTGGCCAGGAACTCGGACTTGTACTTCGAGGTCAGCGCCAGCTCCGCCGCCTGCTCCTCGAGCGCGTAGCGCGCCTGTTCGACCTCGGCGTTCTTGCGTTCGACCTCGGCGTTCTGTTCGGCCAACAGGCGCGCCTTGGTGCCGAGCTGCTCGTTGGTTTCCTGCAGTTCGCTCTGGCGCGACTGCAGCTCGACGGTGAGCTGCTGCGACTGCGACAACAGCCGCTCGGTGCGCATCGTCGCCTCGATCGTGTTGAAGACCGCGCCGATGCTCTGGGTCAGCAACTCGAGGAACGCGAGCGACCCGTCGCTGAACTGGCGCAGCGTCGCCAGCTCGATCACGGCCTTGGTCTGGCCTTCGAACAGCACCGGCAGCACGATGATGCTCAGCCGCTGGGCCCGGCCCAGGCTCGACGAGATCGAGACGAATTCCGGTGCCACGTCGGCGAGCAGGATGCGCCGCTTCTCGAGCGCGCATTGCCCGACCAGCCCTTCGCCCAGGCCGATGGTCGCGGCGGGCGCGATCGTGCCGGCCTGTGCGTAGCTCGACAGCAAATTCAGCCGCGCGTCGCCTTGGGCGCGGGTGTCGGTACCGCTGCCCGCCAGGTGGTAGATCGTGCCCTGTTGGGCGTGCACCAGCGGGGCGAGTTCGGTCAGCAGCAACTGGCTGACCGTGGCGAGCTCGCGCTGGCCCTGCAGCATGCCGGTGAACCTGGCGAGATTGGTCTTGAGCCAGTCCTGCTCGCGGTTGCGTTCAGTGGTCTCGCGCAGATTCGAGATCATCGTGTTGATGTTGTCCTTCAGCTCGGACACTTCGCCCTTGGCCTGCACCTGGATCGACCGCGTCAGGTCGCCCTTGGTGACGGCGGTCGCGACCTCGGCGATGGCGCGCACCTGCGTCGTCAGGTTCGCGGCGAGCAGGTTCACGTTGCCGGTCAGGTCCTTCCAGGTGCCGGCCGCGCCGGGCACGTTGGCCTGGCCGCCGAGCCGGCCGTCGACACCGACCTCGCGCGCCACGTTCGTCACCTGGTCGGCGAAAGTCGCCAGCGTGTCGGTCATGTTGTTGATCGTGTCGGCGAGCGCGGCGACCTCGCCCTTGGCCTGCACCGTCAGGCGCTGGCTCAGGTTGCCGTCGGCCACCGCGGTAACCACCTTGACGATGCCGCGCACCTGTTCGGTCAGGTTCGAGGCCATGAAGTTGACGTTGTCGGTCAGGTCCTTCCAGGTGCCGCCGACGCCCGAGACCTTGGCCTGGCCGCCCAGCTTGCCTTCGGTGCCGACCTCGCGCGCGACCCGCGTCACTTCGCCGGCGAACGAGTTCAGCTGGTCGACCATCGTGTTGATGGTGTCCTTCAGCTCCAGGATCTCGCCCTTCACGTCGACGGTGATCTTGCGGTTCAGGTCGCCGCGCGCGACGGCGGTGGTCACTTCGGCGATGTTGCGCACCTGGGCGGTCAGGTTCGACGCCATCGAGTTGACGTTGTCGGTCAGGTCCTTCCAGGTGCCGGCCACGCCTGGCACCTGGGCCTGGCCTCCGAGCTTGCCGTCGGAGCCGACCTCGCGTGCGACCCGCGTCACCTCGGACGCGAACGAGCGCAGCTGCTCGACCATCGTGTTGATCGTCTCCTTCAGTTGCAGGATCTCGCCGCGCACGTCGACCGTGATCTTCTTCGACAGGTCGCCGTTGGCCACCGCGATCGTGACCTCGGCGATGTTGCGCACCTGGCCGGTCAGGTTCGACGCCATCGAGTTGACGTTGTCGGTCAGGTCCTTCCAGGTGCCGGCCACGCCGGGGACCGCGGCCTGGCCGCCGAGTTTGCCCTCGGTGCCGACCTCGCGCGCGACCCGCGACACTTCCGAGGCGAAGGCGCCGAGCTGCTCGACCATCGTGTTCATGGTCTCCTTCAGCTGCAGGATCTCGCCCTTCACGTCGACCGTGATCTTGCGGCTGAGGTCGCCTCGCGCGATCGCGGTCGCGACGTCGGCGATGTTGCGCACCTGACCGGTCAGGTTCGACGCCATCGAGTTGACGTTGTCGGTCAGGTCCTTCCAGGTGCCGGCCACGCCGGGCACCTGGGCCTGGCCACCGAGCTTGCCGTCGGAGCCGACCTCGCGCGCGACCCGCGTGACCTCCGACGCGAAGCCGTTGAGCTGGTCGACCATCGTGTTGAGTGTGTTCTTCAACGCGAGGATCTCGCCCTTGACCTCGACGGTGATCTTCGATGACAGGTCGCCCTTCGCGATCGCGGTGGCAACGTCGGCGATGTTGCGCACCTGGTCGGTCAGGTTCGACGCCATGAAGTTGACGTTGTCGGTCAGATCCTTCCAGGTGCCGGCCACACCGGGCACCTGGGCCTGGCCGCCGAGCTTGCCGTCGGAGCCGACCTCGCGTGCGACCCGCGTCACTTCGGAGGCAAACCCGTTGAGCTGGTCGACCATCGTGTTGATCGTGTTCTTCAGCTCCAGAATCTCGCCGCGCACGTCGACCGTGATCTTCTTCGACAGGTCGCCGTTCGCGACCGCGGTCGTGACCTCGGCGATGTTGCGCACCTGGCCGGTCAGGTTCGACGCCATGAAGTTGACGTTGTCGGTCAGGTCCTTCCAGGTGCCGGCCACGCCGGGCACCTCGGCCTGGCCGCCGAGCTTGCCTTCGGTGCCGACCTCGCGCGCCACTCGGCTGACCTCGCCGGCGAAGCCGTTGAGCTGGTCGACCATCGTGTTCATCGTGTTCTTCAGCGCCAGGATCTCGCCCTTGACCTCGACGGTGATCTTCGACGACAGGTCGCCCTTCGCGATCGCCGTCGCGACGCCGGCGATGTTGCGCACCTGGCCAGTCAGGTTCGACGCCATCGAGTTGACCGAATCGGTCAGGTCCTTCCAGGTGCCCGCAATCCCCGGCACCACCGCCTGGCCGCCGAGCCGACCCTCGGTGCCGACCTCGCGCGCGACGCGCGTGACCTCGGACGAGAACCCGTTCAACTGGTCGACCATCGTGTTGATGGTTTCCTTCAGCTCGAGGATCTCGCCTTTCACATCGACCGTGATCTTGCGCGACAGGTCGCCCCGCGCGACGGCCGTCGTCACCGTCGCGATGTTGCGCACCTGGGCGGTCAGGTTGGTGGCCATCGCATTGACCGAATCGGTCAGGTCTTTCCAGGTGCCGGCCACACCCGGCACCACCGCCTGGCCGCCGAGCCGGCCGTCGGTGCCGACCTCGCGCGCGACACGCGTGACCTCGGAGGCGAACGACCGCAGCTGGTCCACCATCGTGTTGGTGGCTTCCTTCAGCTGCAGGATCTCGCCGCGCACGTCGACCGTGATCTTCTTCGACAGGTCGCCGTTGGCCACGCCGATCGTGACCTCGGCGATGTTGCGCACCTGCGCGGTCAGGTTGCCGGCCATCTGGTTGACCGAATCGGTGAGTTCCTTCCACACGCCCGAGACGCCCTTGACCTGCGCCTGGCCGCCCAGCTTGCCTTCGATGCCGACCTCGCGCGCCACTCGCGTGACCTCGGACGTGAAGACCGAGAGCTGCTCGATCATCGTGTTGACCAGCTTGGCGGATCGCAGGAACTCGCCCTTCAGCACGCGGCCATCCACCTCGAGCTCCATGGCCTGGCCGAGGTCGCCCTTCGCGACCGCGCCGATCGTGCGCGCGATTTCGGCGGTCGGGCGCACCAGATCGTCCATCAGCGCATTGATCGAGTCGACCTTGGTCGCCCAACCGCCCAGCGAGCCCGGCAGCGACATGCGGTGCTTCAGGCGGCCTTCCTTGCCGACGGTCTCGCTCAGCCGCGCGACCTCGGCCGCAATGCGCGCTTCATGGGCGATGGTCTGGTTGAAGGCCGCCGCGATCTCGCCGTCGACGTCGGGCCAGTCGGTCGGAAGCCGCTTCGAAAACTCGCCGTCGCGAAACGCGATGATGGCCAGCAGGATCTGGCGCGATCGGCCTTCGGCGGAATCCGATCCCGCCGGCCGTCTGCGACGTACGCTGGCTGGACGGCCAGCGCCGTTGCCGGTCGCCGGGCCCTTTTGGATCGGCTTCGCGAGAATCGTTGACTGGCTCATTGCGCACCCGAAAGTTGCTTGATCTTCTTTACCGGACGATCCGAGCACTCCCCCTTGCTCGAAGCAGGCCTGTCAATGTAGCGCAGCGCCGCCACTGTCGAGGGGCCGGACCATGCATGTCGGACGTCAAAGGTCACGAACTGGCCACGCGCGTCGCCGGTGCGATGCGCAGCGCAAACTGGGATTTCCTCGCTGGACGTCGCTAGGCCTTTGCGCTAAACGGGCCGTTCCAGGCGGCGCGCAGGCGCTGCCACGGTGGTCAGCAGCGACCTCTCACTGCACCGGGAGGCACAGCCGCATCACGCACGCGTTTCGCTCCACAGTCGCGCTCGGAAACGAACTCGCCCTTCTCGGGCGCTGCGACGTCAGACCCGCGTGGGCTCCCAACGCGCTCGCGCCTTGTCCGAATACATTGACTTGTCGCTTCTGTGCACGATGCTCTCAACGGTGTCGCCGGCAGCGGCCTGGCTGAGCCCGATGCTCAGCGACACGCGAAGACCCGACGCAATGGCGCCCCAGTTGAACGACGCAACCGCGTCCTGGATGCGCGTCACGATTTCTCCGGCCGTCGTCTCGTCGGCATCGTTGAACAACACGATGAATTCGTCGCCGGCTAGGCGCGCCGCCAAGTCATGCTCGCGCACACTGGACGCCAGCAAGGTCGCGACAGCCTTCAGCACACTGTCGCCGACCTGATGCGAATAGCCGTCGTTCACCGCCTTGAACTGGTCGATGTCGACCATGGCCACCGTTAGCGGCCGGAAGTCGGCCACAGCGCCAGGCAGCCTGTCGGCGAGCGCAATCTCGAAGGCGCGCCGGTTGGCGATGCCGGTGAGGGTGTCCTCGAGGGACCAGCGCTCGAACTGCTTCGATGCGACCAGGGCCCTCTCAAGGTGCCTCTCGCTTTGTCGGGCACCAAGCTGCCACTTGACGACCGCCTCGCGACTGCTGATGCTCTCCTTCGAGATTCGATGCTCGCGCGAGCGCAGAGCACGCGCTTCGCGCATCGCCAGGTCGGTCTTGCCCTGCAGCTCGTAGACCTGAACGAGGAGCAGGTGCGCCAGGCAGGCGAGCTTCTCGTGCTCGACGGCCGCTGCACATGCTCTCATCTCGTTGAGGGCGGCTTCGGTGTCAGCCCATTCGCCGCGCATCCAAGCGACTTCGGCGAGACCCCACCGGACCAGGGCGTCCAGCCAGGTCACTGCGCCGCCAAGCGACCCCACTGCGCGCTTTGCGTAAATCCGGGCGTTCTTGTGGTCCTTCTGCCAAGCGGCGCAGGTGAGCTTCATCGCCAGCGAAATCGTCTGCGCCATTGGCAACATGCCCGGCATGAACTTGTGTTCGTCGTTGGAGCGCTCGAGTTGTCGACACTCCAGAACCAGGGTGCTCAAACGGTCCGGGCTCGGCATCGCGTTGGTCTGGTAGCGCTCGTTCGCCAGGCGCATCGACTCCACGAACAGCTGGTTCAGCTTTGGCTGGTAAGCACTCATCGGCGGCTCGCACCGCCCGGCCAAAATGATGGCCGTCTCCAGGGACTCGAAGGCCTTGTCGAACATGCCGCTCCAGCAGTAGGCCTTACCAAGGCAGTTGAACGCGAGGACGGCCGAAGGCGTAGGCCCGTCGACGCCGCAGAGTTGCACCGACAGCAGTGCTGCCTCGAGGGCCTCGTCGGTCCGCCCCAGCAGCATCGTCGTGTGGGCCACCGTATTGAGCGCAGAACTCTCGCCGGCAGCGTCTCCGATGCGCTGAAATATCTGGGCTGCCTTGCGACTCGCCTCGCTGGCGCGCCGCAGGCGCTGCGCTACACGGTCGCAATGCGCCAGACATGCGAGTGCCAGCGCCTCGCCACGTTGGTCGGAACTTGCCCTCGCCGCAATGAGAACCGACTGAGCCAGGCCGCGTGCTGTCCGAGAGTCGCCTCGGTCGAGAGACCAGTAGGCACCGGCGAGCGATCGCTCGGTTGAGTCACCGTGAAAGTCGAGCTCTTCGTCGCCCGTCGGGTCGTGCAGGCCCGTGCCGACAAACGAGGTGATGCGCCCCGGCGCTCGGGGAATTGCGACCTCGACCACTTCCATCCCCAGCACTCCTTAGGTGCGCTTTCGTGAGGTCGCGAGTCATGCACACATAGTCGACAAGAGTCGACAGTTGACGCGCAACGTGATTGCAGCGCCTCGGCAGTTCCGCTGTCTTGCCGTGCTTGCCCGCACTCGAAGACCGGTGACTTTGCGACCCCGGCTTTCGCGCGGGTGAGCCCTTTTCGATGCGGGGAATGGTATCGAAATTCGGACGAGGCCGATGTCTCGGGCATGTCGGACAACATGCCGTCTGGCCGCCGGACTGGGTGCCATCTGCGCGAACGTAGCCGTCAGCCAACCGCCATCTCCGCCGCCGCTCGAGGTGCCGCTGGGGGTAACCGTACTTTTCCAGCAAAACGGTTGCCTCCGGCCAGACCCGACCGCCTGAGTTGGCGCCCAAGCAGATAGGGATTCGCGAGGCGACCAACCCAGGTAGATTGCGGTTTCGGCTCCCTGAAGGGTGTCACCGTGCGCCCCCGATTCTGATGACTGTCCACGAGTGGCGTCAGACTCAGTTGATCGCTCCAAGACCAGTCATTGATCACCGGCTGCAAATGGCCGGAAGCTCCAGATCGCGGTCGCGCTCCGAAGCAGCCGAACAGCACGAGGAACATTGCTTCAGTGGTGTGGACTGCGTGACAACGCCGACCTCGTCTCGACGGCCTGCCGTTCCTGCGCGCGGCAGTCACTGTTCCGTCTCCTCGAGTTTGCCAAGTGAGGTCAGCGTTCGCTGCCGGCAATGGCGAAGGCGCCTATCTTGCCGATGCGCCGCCGTCCGCCGGAATGACGGCGCCGGTGATGT
>Ga0207645_10003535_pt1 | contig 11823 bp, 9 predicted proteins | sample KBSM53metaG_FD_184331 | JGI IMG/M metagenome (GOLD analysis project Ga0207645, IMG submission 184331) | Miscanthus rhizosphere microbial communities from Kellogg Biological Station, Michigan, USA - KBS M5-3 metaG (SPAdes) (version 2) | ecosystem: Host-associated > Plants > Roots > Rhizosphere >...
CACGCCCCAATTCTCGAACAGCGCCCGAAAAGTCTCGCCGACCGTGGCGCCCGCTTCGACGGCGAACGCACCCATATCGGCGTCGAAATACACGCGCTTCATCGAACTGAGGTCGATGATCACACGCACATCAGGATCCGAGACGAAGCCTTCAAGGCAATGTCCGCCGCTGGTGGCAACAACGCGTCGATCTTCCTTCACCGCTTCCTGAACGGCCGCCACGATCTCATCGGTCGTTTGCGGGAGGCAGATGTAGTCTGGAGCAGGCGTGAAGCGTTTGTTGAAACGCTTCGCGATCAGCTCCTGATACTCCTGCCCCGGCTGTACTTTCACGACGCGGACAACGCGGCGGAAACGTCGGCAAGGATGTCTTCCGGAGCTTCGCAGCCGACGCTGAATCGTACGAACCCCTCGCTTATTGCGTCACCGCCCCACCGCGCTCTTCGCTCCGCCGTGGAGTGCACGCCGCCAAAGCTCGTCGCTTCGCGCACGAAACTCAGGCCGCCAAAAAACTTCTCTGCTCGCTCTCGCGTACCGAGGTCGAAGCTCAGGACGCTGCCAAAAGCGAGCATTTGACGTTTTGCGACTTCGTGCCCGGGGTGGTCCGCCAGCCCGGGATAATGAACGGCGCTCACTTTTTTCTCGCCTGCGAGCAGCTGCGCGAGCCGCAGCGCGGACTCGCACTGTCTCCTGATGCGCAGCGACAGCGTCGCCAGTGAGCGGTGCGCCAGCCAGACCTCCATTGGACCTGGAATGGCGCCGAACTGCGTCCGCCAGGTGTGAATGGCCTTCACCTGTTCCGGATCACTAGCCGCGACGTGGCCGAGCAGGAGATCGCTGTGTCCGCAAAGCCCTTTCGTATCGGAGGAAACGACGAAATCGGCGCCGAGTGCAAGCGGCTGCTGCAGATAAGCAGTCGCGGTGGTGTTGTCGACGGCGACCAGTGCCTTTTGTGCGTGCGCTTTACTCGCCAGGTCCCGAATGTCGACCACGTCGAGCAGCGGATTGCTCGGTGTCTCCAGCCAGAGCAGTCGTGCACCCTGGAGCGCCCGCGCGACATCGCCTTCTCGCATCGAGACGAGCCGAGTCTCGATGCCCATCTTCTTCAGCCAGCCCGACGCAACCGTTCGAATCGTATAGTACGAGTCAGCGGGAAGGACAACGACATCCCCGGGCTTGAGGCAGACGCCGAACACCGCCGCCACTGCCGCCATCCCTGACGCGAACGCGATCGACTGACCGCCCTCGAGCACGGCGAGCGCGTCTTCCCAGGCGCTCCACGTCGGATTGTGGAAACGGCCGTACGTCCACTGGTGCTGCCCGGGATCGCCGGGGGATGCAAAAGTCGACGAGAATTGCGGTCCGCCAAGGAAGGCACCGCTCTCTGTGCGATAACCGGCGTGCAGGATTGTCGTGTCGCGATGCATTTATTGTTTGCCTTCCTCTATTGAGCGGGCAGGCATAAATCGAGATCGAAACTCGATGCGCCTGCGACGCGATCTTTCACTTACCGAACCGAACGCTGCGCGTATCGCGCTCCATGCCCGTGCGCCGAGTCAAAGATTCATAGAGCTCCGGCCGCCTCGCGCGCAGCCAGCGCCGTCCCGAAGATGTCTCGAGCAGCGAAGCATCGAGATCGGCAACCACCATTGCGTCGCCGGCGGCTCGCGATTCCGCAATGATCTCGCCGTAGGGGTCGAGGATCATGGCGTTGCCGGTACGGATCTCGTCGTCGTCGGGACCAATGCCGTTACTGAATATCAGAAACATGCCGTTGTCGTGCGCACGGCTCGGCAACCACCGCATCAGCCAGCCACGCCCTTTTGGACCGCACAGCTCCGCTTCGCACGCGGCTGGATCCTGCTGGCGCCGCGCCCAGATCTGCGGATCGACCGGCTTCATCGCGTGAGGACTGACGGAATTGCAGCCACCGGTCTGATGCGGGGACAATAGAATCTCCGCACCGAGTAACGCTGTCGCGCGCGCGTTTTCGATGATGTTGTTGTCGTAGCAAATGAGTACACCAACTCGGCAACCATGGGGGGTGTCGAAGACCGTGAACTGGTCGCCGTTGGCGATGAACTCGCTGACGAACTCGTGCATCTTGCGATGCCTGGCCCAGCGTCCATCCGGCATCGCCACGACGTAAGCGTTGTAGAATCGCCCATCGTCACCGCGCTCGATCAATCCCGCGCCAATCGTAATCCGGTTTTCGCGGGAGAGGCGTAGCAATTGTTCGGTGCAGGCGCCGCCGGGCACTTGCTCGGCGAGCGCCTCGACCTCCGCTCGCGACAGCTTGCGGACGTGCCAGTAGCCGGTGAGACACATCTCGGGGAAGGCGATGATCTCGACTCCGGCCGCGGCCGCCTCAGTCGCGAACTGCTTGACTCGATTGAGGTTGTATGCTTTGTCGCCGGCTCGATGCTGGAACTGCACGGTCGCAACACGGATGTCGCGCATAGTCTACTTGAGGAGGTTCGCTCGAGGTCGATAGCACAACCCGACGTCTGGGATTCTACCGCTGATTCTTCGTTTGACCAGTCGTCCAAACGCCCTCAAAGAAAAATCATGGTTCACCGGTGCGGTTTGAACGCCTGAGGTGTATATACAGGCGACAGAACACCTGAAAAGCCTCCGAGTGACGCGCACGATGATGACAAGCGGTCCCATCGACACGAATCCCTTCGAGCTCGAAGATCGTTTCTTCGATCTTTCCATCGACATGCTCTGCATGCTCGACTACAACGGGCACTTCAGGCGCCTGAGCCCGTCCTGGGAGCGTACCCTGGGCTTCACTCGCGAAGAATTGATGGCCCGCCCGTTCATCGAGTTCGTCCACCCCGACGATCGCGAGCGAACGCTGAAGCAGAACGAGGCAGTCCGCGCGGGTGGGCAGGCGCTTGGGTTCGAGAATCGCTATCTGTGCAAGGACGGCTCTTTCCGCTGGTTGCGGTGGAATGCGGCACCGGATGGCCTGTGGAGCGTCATCTACTCGGTGGCCCGGGACGTCACCGCGAGCAAGCAGGCCGAGGAAGAGCGTGAGCGATTGGTCGGCGAGCTCAAGCGCGCGCTCTCAGAGGTAAAGGCGCTCCAGAAGATCCTGCCGATCTGCTCTTACTGCCGAAAGGTTCGCGACGACGAGAATTACTGGGATTCCGTCGAGAACTATCTGTCAGAGCATACTTCGACGCTGTTCAGCCACAGCATCTGCCCCGCCTGCCTGGAGACGCACTTCGATGAGGAACTGGCGGAGTCCGCAAAGGAATAGACTCAAACGCTGCCCGGGCCCAGCAGCGCCCTGATTACTGCGCGTCTGTAACGCCCGCTGCCTTCTGCGCCAAACGGTGGGCAACGTCGAGTGCCTCGTCGCCTGGAACTGCGACGTCAGGCTTCACCCCAACGCCTTCCCAGTTCGTCTTCGTGATCGGATTGATCTCGCGTCCGGTGGGGACGAACACAGTCAGGTCGCACGGTAGCAGAACTCCGCGACCGGGGTTCGCGCCACCGGCCGTCGTCTCGCCGACAATCGTCGCTCGCTTTCGCGTCTGGAGGTTGTACGCAAACTCCTCGGCGGCGGAGAATGTGCGCGCGCTGGTTAGAACGTAGACCGGTTTCTCGGGCCCGAACCTGGTTCCGGGAACAGTCGGGTCCGTATAGAGGTCATCGGTGCGATCCAGCTGCCGGAAGTACAGCGAGTTGAGATGCACCGGCTTCGGTCCAAACAGGTAGCTGCTGAGCAGCGCCACGGTGAATGGAGAACCTCCTTCATTCGCCCGCAGGTCGACAATCAGCGCCTTCGCATCGGCGAGCGAGCCCATGATCCGCGCTGCTTCTTCGCGCACGGTCTCAGGCGGAGCGCCGAAGCTGAGAATCTCGATGTAGCCGATATCGCCAGCCATCCGCTCGGCACGGCCAAAGATCTTGGAACGCTTGCCGGAACCGCCGGCGGGACCGCTCACGGGATCGGACGCGACAACCCGCACTCGTACGTGCTTGTCGTGGCTAATCGCCTGTAAGTCGCGGGTCAGCATCTCTGCGAATTCAGACGCGTCGCTAACCTTGTCGAATTCTCCGTTCTCGAGCCTGCTCTGAAGATCGGCGTCCATGCGCGCAGCGACGTCGGGGAAGACATACATGATCTTCATCGACTTGCCGATCGAGTCCACGACAGCCTGACGTCGCTCGGCCGTGAGCGCGCCTGTGTCCGGCGCCTGCGCGGCGGCCGGTGAGGTCGCGCCCAGGGTAAGGAATACTATGAGCTTCAGTGCCCGGGTAAACATCGGAATTTTTGAGTTGCGGATGGGTGGGTCGCACGAACAGGAAAAGCAAGGAGTGCGCCCCTACCTATAGACGCGTAAGGTCAACGGGGAGTTGCTGATAACTCTACCGGGGCCTTACCTCGCAGTTGATCATCCACGGGATCCCAAAGCGGTCTATTACCATCCCGAACCGCTCCGACCAAAATGTTTTCTCGATGGCGTAAACAACCCGGCCGCCATCGGAGAGTTGCTGGAACAGGCGTTCCGCTTCGGCGGCAGTTGGCACGTTGAGCGAGAGGGAAAAACCTTTCGCCGCCTCGTATCGGTCGGGGGGAACGTCCGCGCCCTCCAGCAATTGATGGCCAATGGTGATGCTGCCGTGCATGATTTTGTTTTCCCACCCGGCGGGCACGACATCGGCCATCGGCGAATCGGCGTAGCGGAAAAGGAGACCGAGCCTGCCGCCGAGCAGCTCCTCGTAACACTTGAACGCCGCTTCACAGTCGCCTTTGAAGCCGGCGTAAACGCTCAGTTCCATAGACGTTCTCGTTGGCTGCGCTGGACTAGAGTCGAAAGACTTTCGTCGCAGCGCGGTTAGGAACTTCTACGAACCGAGATATCGCAAGTGATGGTCCAGATGCCTGTGCGACACCACGGCACCTGGTGGTTGATACTCACTTCATCTTCGTCAACGGAGTGCCGGCTTTCAAATCAGTGTTGTGATATGCGACGATTTTCCACTCACCGCGCTCTTTGGCGATGATCTGAAGCAATCGGGTATGGAACGCTCCGTTGGCGTCTTTTGCAATACCAGGCGGAGTCTGTTTACTCGTGACGCTGGTCAGCGTCTCGACGACAGCGACATCGGGACGGATGAATTTGAGTGAGACGATGTCCTGTTCCACCGTGCTGTTCTTGAAAATGCCGTCGAAGATCAGTTGATGCTGTTTGAGAAAGGCATCATAGCCTTCGAAGTACTGCCCGCGGATGTTGGTGAAGGTTCCACCGCGCGCGAAGTCCCGGGAATAGCCGACCGCGTCGCCCTTATTCCAGGCGGCGGTTTCATTCTCCACGATAGTGCGTATCGCACTCTCGTCCCGGGCCTGTTGAGCGCCGAGTGGTGCGGCCAGACCAAAAAGCAACACGAATAACCGCGATTTCATGGCATCTCCGCTTCGTAGGGTGTCGCCAACATATGAAGGACATCGCGGCTCGACCAGCCACTAAAACCGGTAATCATCTCAGGTGAGCATGCCGATGACCGCAGCGATACCCAGCAGCAGCAGAAGGGTCGCCGTTATCAGGCTGAGTGATGTCGGAAAAACGCTTTCGCCGTGGATGAGACCCTCGGCTCTCATTTCTTCTCTCGTCTTGCGCAGGCCCGCCATGAACTGGATATGGTAGACAATGCCGAGGATCAGCATCCCGATCCCGATTATCACCAGGGCCAGCCCGAAGTTGCGCGGCGCGTTCACCCGCTGCAGTACGTCGGCATCGCGCATCTTCTGAAAGAACTGGAAAATCGTGAAGCCGAAACCGATGAGGGAAAGTGCCGTGCGCATCACCGACATGAGCGTCCTGTCGGCGCTCATACGGGTGCGCTGGAAAGACATCCCGGTGCGCCGTCGCGCCAGCTCAGTTCCCGGGTCGTTAATGGGCTTGATCGTAGTGGCTGTCATGACGGCGGGTGATAGGGGTCCGGTGTACCCGGCGCGATCGGCGGGTACTTCTTCATGCTCTTCTCGAAATCCACCACGATCTTCATGATCGGACCCGCGCTCCACGTCTCACGAAGTCCGGTCTGCGGATATTCCTCTTTGGGATCTGTTATCAGGTCGAATGCTTTCGGTTGGCCGAGCTTGGTCGGAGGCGTCCACCAGTCTCGCTGCTCGTCGTAGAAGACGGCTTTCCAGTGCCGCCACTTCACCGCCTCGAGACGGTCGGCGACGAATACGGGGAATCCTTCGCGGTTGGACTTCTCGGATTTGCCGAGGAAGAAGCTCGTCTGATCCACACCGTCGATTGGGCGATCGGTGGGTACCTTTCCGCCGGCCATGCTGGCGAACGTCGTGAAGGTGTCGACCTCGTGAACTATCTCGTCGCTGGTGCGGCCCGCCGGAATTCTGCCCGGCCAGCGGATGATGAACGGCGTCCTCAGCGAGCCTTCCATGTGGGTGAAGTAGTAGCCGCGCCACGGGCCCGACGATCCCTGCCACGGCCAGATCGCTTCCGGACCGTTGTCGCTGGTGAATACGACAATGGTGTTGTCTCGAATGCCGAGCGAGTCGACGGCATCGAGGATCTCTCCGACGTGCGCATCCATCTCCGCCAGCGCATCGGGGAAGTCTCCGTAGCCTGTCTTGCCCGCGAACTTCGGATTGGGCAGCGTCGGAAAATGTACCAGCGTGAACGGGATGTAGGCGTAGAACGGCTTACCCGATTTCACGCTCCTCTGCATGAAGTCGATCGTGCGACGCGTGATCTCGGCGTCGATCAACCGCCGCTGGTTCAGATCGTAGACCTCGAGCTCTCGACTCGGCTCGCCCTTTTTTCCTTCCATGATGTGCTCGAACTCGGCGTTGTTCGCCTTCGCTTCCGGCGACGACGGCCAGAATGCTTCGTCGGTCGTGCGCGGGATGCCGTACCACTCATCGAATCCCTGTGCGTTTGGCAGCCGTCCCTGCGAGCTGCCGAGGTGCCACTTCCCGAACGCGGCGGTCGCGTAGCCGGCGCCGGACAGCACCTTTGCCAGCGTCATCTCCCACTGCGTCAGTCCATCGAAGCCGCCGCCGATCGGCACCGAATGCGTGCCGGATCGAATCGAGAAGCGACCGGTCAGAATCGCCGAGCGACTTGGCGTGCACTGCGCCTCGACGTTGAAGTTGAGGAGACGGGTTCCTTCGGTTGCGAGTTTGTCGATGCGCGGGGTTGCAGCGCCGCGGGTGATGCCGCCGCCGTAACAACCGGGCTCGCCGTAGCCGAGGTTGTCCATCAGGATGAAAACGATGTTGGGCTTCGAAGCTTGCGCCGGTACGGTCTGCTCGAGGCGCTCGAGCGTTGGCGAAATATCGGCGCGGCCAAGCGCCGAGACGGCGGCCAGTGAGACGCCGTAGCGCAATACATCGCGCCGGCTCACTTGGTCTTGTCCCTTGCCTTTCATCGTCGTCTTATTGCGTTGCCATTGCCAGCCGGGCGCGCGCCTCGTGCTGCTCGGCGAGCTCTTCGAACGTCGCCTCGCTCACATCTACCATCACTTTGATGATCTCTCCCGTGAACGCGAACGGCGATTCGTATTGGTCCGAGACCGGTGAGACCGTGTCGCAACCGACGTCGAAGGTCTCGTTCACGGTGAAGTAGCCGTACACCTGGGTCTCGAAGCGCCCCTCGCCGATGTTCTTCTTGCCACGGCGAAGAGTCACGGTGCCGCCAGTGCCCGGCTTTCCCTCTTTGTCGACTTTTATCTCAGCGGAGAGCACGTGGCGTCCCGCCGGGATTTTCTCCGTCGACGTCACTCGATAGCGAGTCTCATTGTAGTAATTGTGCTCCCAGTGGAGCTTGCCGTCCTTCACGAAGAGCGTGTAGCCGCTCGAGATGCCTCCGCAACACACGAGCACGCCCTCGGCGCCATCGTCGGGTATCACTACCTCGGCCGCTATCGTGTGGTGGACGTCCTTCGTGTTCGGGGACGAGCGTTCGCCAATCCGGATTGTGCCCGGTGGATAGACGAACTTCGTCTTCCCTCGCAGGTGGCTTGGTTTCAGCGCGGGATCGGCGCGCTGCGCGAATCGATCGTCGAGCGGAAGAACATTGTACTTCGCCGCCTCCGCCATGAATCGGTCCTGCAGATCACGCAGCTTCTTCGGCTCCTTCGCTACCAGGTCGTTTGCCTGGGAGAAATCTTCGTCGATGTTGTAAAGCTCCCACTTGTCGTCGTCGAAGCTGGCGCCACCCGACGTAAGCCAGGGCAGTCTGCCATGCAGACATCCGGCGACCCACCCGTCGTGGTAGAGGGCGCGGTTGCCCAACATCTCGAAGTACTGCGTCACCCGTTGGCCCGGAGCGTCCTTGTCGGCGAACGTGTAAGCCATGCTGATGCCTTCGATCGGCTTCTGCGGAACTCCGTTCACCTCACGGGGCTCAGGGATCCCGGCCAGCTCGAGGATCGTGGGGGCGATGTCGATGACGTGGTGAAACTGCGAGCGCATCCCGCCGCGGTCAGTGATTCGTTTCGGCCACGACATGACGAGGCCGTTGCGGGTGCCGCCGAAGTGCGAGGCGACCTGCTTCATCCACTGGAACGGGGATGATCCCGCCCAGCACCAACCCACCGGATAGTGATTCTCGTGCAGCGGACCACCGAGCTCGTCGATGTGGTTCAGCATCGACTTCACGTCGTCGAGGAGTCCGAGCTGGGTCTTCATGTTGTTGAGCGTGCCGGTGAGCGAGCCTTCGCCGCTCGGGCCGTTGTCGCCAACGACGTAGATGATCAGCGTGTTGTCGCGCAGATCCATCCGTTCGAGCGCTTGAACGAGTTTCCCAACCTGGGCGTCCGCGTGCTCGAGGTAGCCGGCAAAGACTTCCTGCATCCGCGCATAGAGACGCTTCTCATCCGCCGAGCGCGAATCCCATGACGGGATGGAATCGGGTCGCGGCGTCAGCTTGGTGTTCGAGGGAACGATGCCGAGCTTCTTCTGATTCTTGAGAGTGATCTCGCGCTGGCGATCCCAGCCGTGATCGAACTTCCCCTTGTACTTGTCTGCCCATTCCTTGTGGATGTGGTGCGGGGAATGACAGGCACCCGGCGCGAAATAGATGAAGAAGGGCATGTCGGGGGCAACCGCCTTCTGCTGGCCGATCCACGAGATCGCGCGCTCGGCCATCGCTTCGGTGAAATGCCACTTCGGATTGTCATGAGGCGGCTCGATGGGCGCGGTGTTCTCGTAGAGCGGCGTGTTCCACTGGCTCGCCTCGCCGCCCTGAAACCCATACCAATAGCTGAAGCCTTTTCCAACTGGCCACCGATCGAATGGACCAGCGGCGCCGAGCTCGTGATCGGGAGTGTTGTGCCATTTTCCGAACGCGGCGGTGCTGTATTGATTTCCCTGCAGAATCTCAGCGATGCACGCCGCTTCCCTCGGCCACGATCCATCGTAGCCCGGGAATCCGGTGGCCATCTCAGTGATCACGCCGGTGTGAACTGAGTGGTGATTGCGTCCGGAGAGAATCGCCGCCCGCGTCGGTGAGCAGAGCGCCGTCGTATGAAAGCGATTGTACTTCAGTCCTTCATCGGCCAGTCGCTGCAACGTCGGAGTGTTCGCCGGTCCGCCGAATGTACTGGTCTGACCGAATCCCACATCGTCGAGCAATACCAATAGAATATTGGGCGCGCCGGCGGGCGGTGTCGGCAGCGAGATGATGTCGGCTTTGGAGTCGACATAAGTGCTCCCGATTCGCCCGCGAAACCGTGGATCTGGAAGCGGCAGGATGTCCGACACGAGCGCGGCGTCACTGTGGCCGTTGCCATTTCCAGCGTGGACTGGTTTGTCGTTGGTTCCCTTGTTCGTGGTCTTCTTGCGTGCTGTCATGCTGCCGCTCCTGCCAAAAGTTCGAATCCAGAAATGCAGCGATCTATTGCCTTGCCATCGCCAGCTGGAACCTCTCCTCCGCACCAATCAGGTGATCGATATCCGCTGCCGCGGCGTCGATATCGATCTGCACCCACTTCACCTCACCGTTGAACCCGTTGTCGCGCGGTCCGTAGTCGGTGGAAACCGGCTCTCCGTTGTCGCAACCGATCTCGGTTGTTTCGTCCATGGAGAACAGATATCCGTGGGAGCGCTCGACACGGCCTTTGCCGACCTCTTTGCCGTCGACGAAGAGAGTGATGTCGGCGCCTTTGCCGATGCCTCCGCCTGCGTAGGCGAATTCCATCCGTACCTGGTGCTTTCCGGCGGGGAGTGTCGAGGCAGCGGTTACTTCATAGTGCCGCATGCCGAGGAAGTTGTAGAAGTATTTGAGCTTCCCGTCCTTCGCATAAAGAGTCCAGCCACCCATGTTGCCGCCCTGCGCGACGATCACTCCGGTAGCGCCCTTGTCGGGCACAACAATCTCCGCGGTGACCGAGTGGGATTTGTTCTTGGTGTTGATGACGGAGTTCTCCTGCATCCGGCGCATGCCGGGGAAGAACAGCTGGGTGTTGCCGTGCACAACCGACGGACGGCCGGCGATGTCAGCGTTTGCGCGCTCGGCTTTGCGGTCGTCGAGCGGGAACACGTTGTACTTCGACGCCTCGAGGTCGAACATCCGCTTCAGCTCGGCGACCTTCTCGGGCATCTCCTTGGCGAGATCGCGCGCCTGGCTCCAATCCTTGGTCGTGTCGTAAAGCTCCCAGACGTCTTCACTCAACGGTGGCTGTGCCCCGATGACCACCCACGGCAGGTTTCCGTGCCGGGTGACCGCGGTCCATCCTTTATGGTAGATGCCGCGGTTACAGACCATCTCGAAGTACTGGGTCTCGTGCCGTTCGGGAGCCTTCGCTTCGTCGAAGGAGTAGAGCATGCTCACCCCGTGCAGCGGTTCCTGCATCACTCCGTTCACCATCGTCGGCTCCGGTAGTCCCGCTGCCTCGAGAACTGTCGGTGCAATATCGATCACGTGATGGAACTGGGAGCGGATCTCTCCCTTCGCCTTGATTCCCCGCGGCCAGCGCACGATTGTGCCGTTGCGGGTTCCGCCGAAATGCGACGCGACCTGCTTGGTCCACTGATACGGCGTGTCCATCGCGTGCGCCCAGCCCACTGCGTAGTGGTTGTTCGCGCGGGGCGAGCCGAGGTCTTCCATGTGCTCGACCATGAAATCGGTCGTGACGAGGTCGGGCGCTTCCGCACCCGCCTGCTCGTTGAAAGACCCGATCAGCGAGCCTTCGGCTGACGCGCCGTTATCGCCGATGATGTAATACACGAGCGTATCGTCGAGGACGCCGATGTCGCTCAGGGAATCGACGACGCGCCCGACGTGATGATCCGCGTAGGAGAGAAACGCTGCGTAGATCTCCATCTGTCGCGCCATCACCGGACGCAGTCGCTCGTCCGTTTTCGTCCAGGCCGGTATCTCGTCCGGTCGGGGAGTCAGCTCGCAATCCTGGGGAATGACGCCGAGTTTCTTCTGGCGGTCGAAAGTCTCCTCGCGGATGGCGTCCCAGCCTTTGTCGAAACGGCCTTTGTATTTCGCGATCCAATCCTTCGGGACGTGGTGTGGCGCGTGGGTCGCGCCCGGGGCGAAATAGACGAAGAAGGGTTTGTCCGGCGCGATCGCCTTCTGTTGCCGCATCCAGGCGATCGCCTTGTCGGCCAAATCCTCCATCAGGTGATAGCCTTCGTCTGGAGTTTTTTCGGGCTCGATCGGTGTCGTCCCCTCGTAGAGAGCGGGGAACCACTGATTGGTCTCTCCACCAATGAATCCGTAGAAGTGCTCGAAGCCCGACCCGGTAGGCCAGTGTTCGTATGGGCCGATCGGAGTCGACTCGAACACCGGCACCTCGTGGCACTTGCCGAACTGCGCCGTC
>Ga0207645_10003536_pt1 | contig 11822 bp, 11 predicted proteins | sample KBSM53metaG_FD_184331 | JGI IMG/M metagenome (GOLD analysis project Ga0207645, IMG submission 184331) | Miscanthus rhizosphere microbial communities from Kellogg Biological Station, Michigan, USA - KBS M5-3 metaG (SPAdes) (version 2) | ecosystem: Host-associated > Plants > Roots > Rhizosphere >...
TCGACGGTCTGGGTGAGGCGGCGCGTCGGTCCCGTGGTCAAATCGTTCAGGTACAAATCCCCGTTGAACGCGACCGCCGCATACCGTCCGTTGTGAGAGCGTTCACTGCGTGAGAATCGGGATCCGGTGGAATCGATTTGCTGGATCGTTACGCGTTCCGGTTTCGCGCCCGGCACAGCACGTACCCGAAACTGTTTGGGAGTCTCGCGCCAGTCGGTTCCGGCCTCCAGCCACGTGAAATAAATCCACCGGCTGTCCGCGCTCCAGCGCACGTCGGTAGGTTGACGCCCGTACAGCTCCGGCCCGCGCATGATGTTCTTGATGGAGAAGTCGAATGGCTTCGATTCCTGCGCGCTGAGAGGAATTGCGGCGGATGCAATGCAAAGCAGCCCGGTGGCAATGGGTCTTATCATCTGAAGTTTTGAGGTTGGCTGACGACTGGACGTCAGCTTAGCGTCACGGCGTTGCCGACGGAAGCCTCAGCGCGAAGGTTACGCCACCGCTCTCGCGCGGCTGGTAAGTCAGCGAGCCGTGTTGCGCGTCAGCCAGGCGTTGGGCGATCCAGAGTCCCAGTCCTGTCGACTGGCCATCTGCTTGCGCGGAACGGTAATAGGGCACGAACGATTGACCCGGCCTCGCCTCGGGCATTCCTGCGCCGCGATCGCTGACGCGAAAGACGACGTCGGTGCCTTCCACGCCGCCAGTCAGCTCGATTGGCGAGCCCGCGGGCGTGTGCTTGAATGCGTTATCGACGAGGTTGGTAAGAATCCGCAGCGAGTGGACGAAATCAAAACGTCCAAAGGAAATGGCCGCCGGATCATCGAGCGAAATATGCAATCGCTCACGATCGGGCCGTGCTGATACGTGTTGCTGGACGGCACCGAGCAGGTCATCGACCGCGTTGAGCTGGATGTCGAGAGGCAATGCGCCGCCATTCAACCGGCCGACGTCGAGCAGATCGGTCACCAGCCGATTGAGTCTATCTGCCTGCTCCTCGATGATGAGCGCGCGCTCATCGCCTAACGGCTGCATCTCGTGCGCGAGACCCTTGATGGCTGTCAGCGGAGTGCGCAGGTCGTGCGACAGGGAAGCCAGCAGAGCGTCCTTGAGTTTGTCCGCCTCTCGCAGCGCTTCGGCGCGCTCGACCGCCGCCCGCTCGGACCTCGCCCGATACAACAGCTGCGCGGCGACCATGCTGGTGATCAGAAACACGATCAGGACCAGCCAGTCCAGCGGATTGCGCACCAGCAGCGTGTTGTACGGTGGCAGGAATAGCCAGTCAAAAAGCAGAAATGCCGAGAGCGCGATCGTCATCCCCAGCGAGCGCCCGCCGGCGGCGCTGGCCCCGAGCACTACCAGCAAATACGCGAGCGCAACGTGCGCTTCGCCGAGCATCGGTCGCAGAGAGAACAGTCCAATCGTCGCCAGCGCGAGTGCGGCGAATGCAACGAGCCAGATTGCCAGCCGGTTCTGCAACATCACTCGTCGCGTGAAGACGCCGCTGGCGCGAAACGGTAGCCTACGCCGGGCTCGGTGATGATGTACCTGGGATCAATCGGATTAGACTCGATTTTGCGCCTGATGTTGGCAACGTGTACTCGCAGATACTGCTGTGCATCACCGAACGGGCGACCGGCCCAGACAGCAGAGAACAGCTGCCGGTGAGTGAGAGTCCTCCCGGCGTTGGACATCAGCACCCGCAGGAGATCCCACTCGGTGGGAGTGAGGTGCACAACTGCTCCGTTTCTGGAGAGCGTCCGCGACTCGAGATCCATCTTCAGCGAGCCGTTGAGAATCGTCTTCGCCGCTGGAGCTCGGGGAGCGCTGGTCCGCCGCTGGAGCGCGCGCACGCGCGCCGTGAACTCGATCGTGCTGAACGGCTTGGTGACGTAGTCGTCTGCGCCGGCGTCGAGGAGCATCGCCTTCTCGCGATCGGCGTGCCGTGCGGAAAGGACGAGAATCAGTGCGTCGGAGGTCTTACGAATCTCCTGGCAAACTGCGATGCCGTTCATGTCCGGGAGTCCGAGATCCAGAACGATCAGCGAAGGATGCTCGGCGGCGGCGAGCTTCAACCCGTCGCGCCCGGTCGATGCCTCGTGGACGCTGCTGAAATCGTCCGCAAGTGCGTTGGCGACAACGCCCCTGATGCGGGGCTCGTCGTCGATAATCAGGGCTGTATTGAGCGACACTCCTTTATGATCGCATACTCGACGGCATCGCACTACAGTACCGCGGCCCGCCAACCTTTGTGAAATCTTTGTACAGGCGTTCACGGGGCTTGACCAGCTTTAAACGCTATGGTGAATGCGTACAAACGGCTGAAGCACTTCCTTTTTGGAAGGCCGCTGCCGAGTGAGAGACTGGAGCACGAGCGGCTGAACAAGAAGACGGCGCTGGCGGTGCTGTCCTCGGATGCGATCTCGTCCGTTGCGTATGCGACCGACCAGATACTGATCGTTCTTGCGGTCCTCGGTACCGCGGCGGCGGTTCATTACTCGGTGCCGATCTCTGCGGTAATCGTTGGCCTCCTGGTCCTGGTCGGCCTCTCGTACCGGCAAACGATCTTCGCGTATCCCAATGGCGGCGGGTCCTACACCGTCGCCAAAGAGAATCTCGGCACCGGGCCCGGACTCGTTGCCGCCGCGGCGCTGCTCACCGATTAGATCATGACATTAGCGGTGTCGATCGCGGGTGGCATCGCCGCAATTACCTCAGCCTACCACTCGCTGATTCCGCATACCGTGCTCTTGTGCGTGTTGTCGATCGCCCTTCTAGCAATCGTCAACCTGCGCGGCGTCCGCGAATCCGGACTCGCGTTCAGCGTCCCGACCTACGTGTTCGTGCTGATGATGGTCGCACTCATCGTCTACGGCGGATATCGCGCGATGACCGGTGCCGGACCGGCGGGGCTCGACGGCGTGGTAAAGGTCGATGCGGTTTCCGCTCAGCAGCACGGCCTTCTCAGCGCTCCGACTGGATTCGCCTTGGCCTATCTGCTGATTCGCGGTTTCGCTGAAGGGTGCGCCGCCATGACGGGGACTGAAGCGATCTCCAATGGCGTGATGGCTTTCAGGCAGCCGGCGCAGAAGAACGCCGCGATCACGCTCGGCCTGATGGTGACGATCCTCGCCGCGTTCTTCCTGGGGACCAGCCTGCTCGCCAGACATTATGCAGTGATGCCAACGGTGACCGACACCGTGCTCTCCCAGCTTGCCGATCATGTCTTTGGACGAGGCGCGTTCTACTACGTCTTTCAGTACAGCACATTCGCGATACTGGTCCTTGCCGCCAACACCGCCTTCGCCGATTTCCCGCGACTCTCGGGGATTCTCGCCAACGACGGCTACATGCCCCGCCAGCTCGCGGCTCGCGGCGACAGACTTGCTTTCTCCAACGGTATCATCGCGCTAGGCGTCATCGCCGGAATCATCGTCGCGCTTTTTCTGGGTCAGACCAACGCGCTGATCCCCCTCTACGCGGTCGGCGTGTTCGTTTGCTTCACGCTGTCGCAGGCGGGGATGGTCATGCACTGGCTTCGCTCGCGGGCACCGGGGTGGCGCTGGAAGGCTGCCCTCAACGGAATTGGCGCAGCGGCAACCGGCATCGTATCGATCATCCAGGTGGTGACAAAGTTCGTCGAAGGCGCCTGGATCGTCGTTCTGATCATTCCTCTCATCATCCTGCTGTTGAGGAAGATTCACGGCCACTACGCGCAATTCGCAGCGGAGGTCGAGTTCAAAGGCCAGAGCCCGATTGCGCCAATGCACCACACCGTCGTCGTACCGGTGAATGGCATTACCAAAGCCGCCGCTGGAGCGCTTGTGTATGCGACCGCGATCTCGGACGAAGTCGTCGCGGTTTACATCGAAGTAGATCCACGCGCTACGCCAAAGATGAGCGCGGACTGGGAAGAATGGGACATCGGTGTACCCCTGGTGGTGATCCCCTCACCATACCGCTCGGTACTGCGTCCCCTCGTAGAGTACGTCGAGAGTCTGAGACTGGTGATGCCTGGTGAGCTCGTCACAGTCGTCGTGCCGCAGATTGTCCCGAAGCGATGGTGGGAGCACCTGCTGCACAACAAGACCGCCTTCTACATCCGAACCGCGTTCCTGTTCAAGCCAAACGTGGTGGTGACGACCGTGCCGTTCCTGCTCGGTCACGCTTACCGGTTGCGCGATCTGTTCGAGCACGATGATCGCCTTGATGATCTCCCCAGCGACGGCGTGCATCAGCCGGCCGGGCTCGCCGAGGTCGCTGACAGTGAAACTGGTCGCGACAAGGTCGAGGCAGCATGAAGCTGTATGCGGTGGCGGTGGCAGCAGCGTTCGCGTGCGCGGCGCAGCCCGTACCGACCAAACCCGGCGGTGACACGCCGCGAGAAAGCATGGCGGGCGCATGGGACGCTACTCTCTCGCTCGCCCAGCCGTACCAGATCAGTTTACAGTCCCCAGCCGCTCGTCAGATTTGTGGCAGTATCGGGTTCGTCGACGATTCTCATCCGACCGAGGTCGGCTTCGACTCCGCACCAAGCCTTGGCGTGTACGATCTGGACCTGAAGCAGTTCGGTCTCAGCTGGGTCGGCGATGCTTCGTTTCCGTCAGCAGCTGTGACGCGTATCGACCAGTCATCGGCGGATCGCCAATCGCCGGCTCGTGACTCGGTCCGGATCGTCCTCAATCCCGGGAGCCGCGAACGGATCGTGCTCAGTGGTCGGCGCGACGCTTCCGGCATCGACGGCGATTGGATTGCGCAGTCGGCTCGTGGAACGGCAAGCGGGTCTTTTTCACTGCGCCCGCACGAGGAAAGTCGCGCGAGTCCGTGCCACGCTCCAGCCTATTAGTAATCCTGTTGGCTCGCTTAGTCAGGTCAGGCGTGGCGATATGGGTCGATGACGAAACAGCGCAACGCCAAAAACAATCATCCACAGTGGAAGCAGGTAATTGTTGACCGCGGCGATTGGGCCGACCACGTCAGTCACGTTGCGAAACATTCCGATCAAACCAGCGGCAGCCGTAGTCAGGCCGAGGTAGGCCGCCCAGCGCGGGAAACGCGATCCCCTTGCCAGCATTGCGAAACCGGTTAGGAGAAAGAACAGGCTGAACGCCAACTCCCCGAGGAATTCTCCGACGTAGTTGCCGAGGAAGCTGTTCAACCCGGCGAAAGTGGATCCGATCGCCGCCCGCTCTGCTTCGCCTGCGGTTGCGTACGCCTCTGCCAGCGACCAGTGGATGCTCGGCCACCGCAACAGGCCGAGCATCATAGATACCGATGAGACGACGGCGAACAGCATGGCGATCCGCATGCTGCCTTCGCGCACGGGACGCAGCGCCTGAAATGCTCCGACGGCGGCTGGAATCCAGATCAGCGGCAGAAATCCATAAATCGCCCAGACAGCGCGACCCGTTGTCCCTGTCGCCAGCAGACTGGGCAGCACATGCTCGGCGGTCCCGTCGAGCACCTGAGGATAGTTGAACCGCGCGGCGAGGAATGCGAAGACTCCCATGAATGCGAGCGCGCCGGCAATCAGGAACGCGCCTCCCGCTCGAACCGTCGTCAGGCTGCGCATCCCATCTCTCCTGTATTGGGTTAACTCCCACCAGGATTGAATCTACGCTCTACGCGGCCCTGCTCGCCGACTCGAAGGGCACTTCGGTACTGCGCGCCACCTTCCTTCCGCTCAGCACCTTGAACCATTCGTAAGCGGACGCCACCAGAATTACGATCACAGAGACGAGGAAAAACGCTGCCACCAGTGCGTCGATGCGGTCGTTGAGTACCAGGCGGTGCGCATCAGCTATGGTCTTTGCACCGGCGGGCAGCGCGCCAGTCGCGAGCTGCCCGGTGACCATGCGGGCGTGCGACAGAAAACCAAGCCGCGGGTCGGCCGAAAACACCTTCTGCCAGCCCGCGGTGAGAGTGACGATTACGAGCCAGGCGAGCGGGAGAATCGTTACCCAGGCGTAGCGAGCCTTTCCCATCTTGATGATGATCGTGGTGCCCACGCACAGCGCGACCGCCGCCAGCAGCTGATTCGAAATGCCAAAGAGCGGCCACAGCGAATTGATACCGCCCAGCGGATCCATCACGCCCTGATAGAGAAACCATCCCCACATTGCCACCACGATCCCGCTTGCCATTACGACCGCTGGATACCACGACACCCTTCCTATCGGCGGCCAGACGTGCTTCAGCAGATCCTGCAGCATGAATCGGCCGACGCGCGTGCCGGCATCGACTGTCGTGAGAATGAAAAGCGCCTCGAACATGATGGCGAAGTGGTACCAGAGGGCCATCGCAGTGGAGCCGCCAAGCACGCGCGAAAAAAGGTGCGCCATGCCGACGGCAAGGCTGGGCGCGCCACCGGTGCGCGACAGCAGCGTGTTCTCGCCGACCTGTTGCGCCAGGATCTGCATCTGCGCTGGATCGAGCGCGAATCCCCAGCTCCGAACCGCTTCGGCGGCGCTTGCCGCGGTGGTCCCGATTGCGCTCGCCGGCGCGTTGATCGCGAAGTAGACGCCGGGCGTCAGGACGCAGGCTGCGATCAGTGCCATAACCGCTACCAGCGACTCGGTGAGCATGCCGCCGTAGCCGACGAGGCGTGCATCTGCTTCGTTGGAGATCAGCTTCGGAGTTGTTCCTGATGCGATCAACGCGTGGAATCCGCTTATCGCACCACAGGCGATCGTAATGAACGCGAACGGAAAGACTTTTCCCGCGAACACCGGTCCGCCACCGTTGGTGAATTGCGTCAGCGCCGGCATCTGGAGCGGCGGCAGGACGATCACAATGCCGAGTGCGAGCGCCAGCACCACACCGATCTTCACGAACGCCGACAGGTAATCGCGCGGGGCCAGCAACAGCCACACCGGAAGGACCGATGCGAAGAAGCTATAGGCCATGATCAGCAGCGCCAGCGTCCGACCCGTGAGCGTGAACATCGGAGCCAGTGTCGGGTTCTCCGCGACCCATCTGCCGGCGAAGAGCGACAACATCAGCAGGACGATGCCGATTGCGCTCGCCTCGAGCACCCGGTGGGGGCGAATCCAGCGCAGGTAAACGCCCATGATCAGCGCCGTTGGAATGGTGAGGCCGAGCGTCACCACGCCCCACGGGCTCGCCTTGAGCGCGTTCACCACTACGAGCGCCAGTACGGCGATCAGCACGATCATGATTCCCATTACCGCGATCAGCGCGGTGTAGCCCGCGACCGTGCCGATCTCTTCCTTCGCCATCTGCCCCAGGGATTTACCATCCCGCCGGATCGACGCGCACAGGATTACGAAGTCCTGGACGGCGCCGCCGAGCGCGACGCCGACGATTATCCAGATTGCTCCGGGCAGAAACCCGAATTGCGCCGCCAGAGTAGGACCAACCAGCGGGCCCGGGCCCGCAATCGCCGCGAAGTGGTGCCCGAAAACAATCCAGCGATTCGTCGGCGCGAAGTCGCGTCCATCGTTGAGCCGTACCGCCGGCGTTGGTCGTGCAACGTCGAGAGCGAAGACCCTACTTGCGATGAAGCGGCTATAGAAGCGGTAGGCGACCGCGTAGGTGCAGACCGCGGCGAGGAGCAGCCAGGCGGCGTTTACCTGCTCCCCCCGCGACAATGCCAGCCAGCCGAAGCTTGCCGCGCCGAGCAGGGAAACGAGAGTCCAGATGGCGATTGAGCGAAGTTTTCGCATCGGTGGTGTGAACGATGCGATGAAATTGAGATGCGTTAACTTTCCCCGCAACTTTGCCCCCACGTGAAGACTACTCTTTTTCTTTTCGTCGCCGCGCTTTCAGTCGCGTGTTCGCCTCCGCCGCCGCCAGAGACTGCTAACCAGCCTGTAATCCTGCGCCCGCTGGAGAAGCTGGCAGGTGAGGAAATCGTTGTTCTTCCCGTTCAATACCTCTCATCGACAGACTCACTAGGCTGGTACGCGCAGATCCGCGATCGCTCCGCCTTTCTCGCGCAACTCGACCAGCAGATCGAAGCCGCGCTAACCGCGCGTGGACTCGGTCAAACATGGACGTTCGGCCCCGAGATCGCCCGCGCGTCGAAGGTGAACAGCATCGTCATGAGAGATGCGCGCTCGCTGTCCGCCGAGTGGCTGCGAGGCAGGATAGAAGCGAGCGATGACCCGATGCGTGAGCCACTTGCGTCGCAGCTGCGCGGACTCGTCGGTCTCAAAGGCCAACGATACGCCATACTCCCGGTTGAGCTTCGCCTCGAGAACAACGCTGGTATGGGCGTTGCGAAATTGCGCGTGCTGATGATTGATGCGCGCATGACTCATATCAAGTGGGTTGGAGAGGTGCAGAGCGTTCCGATGAAGACACTTTCACCGGCGCTGATCGCGAGCGTTGCCACACATTTCGCGGATCTCGTCGTCGCTCCCTGACACCGCGGCGTGCCGACGAGGATCAACGGCATGACGACGATCTTTCACGTCTCCGATCTCCACTTCGGCTGGCCCGCTGTCCCGGAGCAAATCGACGCCATCGAACAGATCATCGCCGAGGGCAAATACGACGTCGTCGCCATCTCCGGTGATCTGTCACAACGCGCTCGCTCCGGAGAGTTCCAGCGCGCCGCCGCATTCATTCGCGATGCCAGAAAGGTGAGCCGCGTCATCACCATCCCCGGGAACCACGACGTGAAATGGTGGCGCGCGCCACTCGGTTTCGGCGAGAAATCGAAGGTCTACGAGAACTATCGCCGGTTCATTGACAGGAATCTCGAGCCGGTCCTCCACGTTCCGGGCGCGACCTTCGTTGGCATCAACACTGCGCACGGTGTCACTCGACGGACGCTGACATGGAACCTGCGTGACATCTCCATCATCGGGGATATCAAGAAGAAGCAGCTCGAGGTGGCGGCGGAAATCTTTGCCAAATCTCCAGCCGGTGACGCGCGCGTGATCGTGATGCACCACAACCCAGTTCGCGGTGAGCTCTCGCAGCGTCATGGACTCAAGAACACCCAGAAGATCCTCGGCGCTTTCGCCGAGATGGGGGTGGATCTGGTGTGCTGCGGACACGACCACCAGGAGTCCGTCCACTACATTGAGCACACCCGCAAGGGAACGGTGATCTCGACTGCCGGAACCATCTCAAACAGGTCGCGCGGTGGCCGCCCTTCTTCAGTGAACGGCATCAGCATCGGATCGGAGACGATCGAAGTCACGACCTACATGTGGTCTAAGGAAGCTCATACGTTCGCGAAAGGTCCCCACAAGTGCTTCAAGCGGTCGGAGTATGTGGCGGCTGAGTGATCGCGATCAGCTCGCGCTGGAGCTCGACGAGCCTCCGCCGACCAATGCGGAGGAGCTCCGTACACGCCTGCAGCGCCTCGGACTGGGCAGCCAGTACCGCGTGAGGCTGACCAGCAACCGAACGGTCGTCGTCAGCTACAGCGGTGGCGAGCTGCGGATTCACAACAGCTTCCTCGAGGCGAGCGAGGAGGTGTGGAAGGCGATCATTACCTTCGTGCACGGCCGCACGCGCGTGGTGCGGAATGAAGCGCGTCGCACCATCCTCGACTTTCCGATTCCGCGATCAGCGGGGGTTCCACGACGGAAGCGGGCGCCCGAGCATCCGCACCCGGCGGATATGCCGCTGATTCGCGAGCTCACCAGACTGCACAAGACTTACAACGAGGAGCGCTTCGACGGAACGCTGCGCGAGATTCCAATCCGCATCTCCCGGCGCATGAAGAGCCGCCTCGGCCATTACTCGCCAGCGGGTGAGGCATCCGAGCCGGAGATCGTCCTCAGCCGGCGCCACATTCGTCGCGATGGATGGGACGAAGCGCTCCACACGCTTCTGCACGAGATGGTGCACCAGTGGCAGGACGAGCAGGGACTCGCGGTGGACCATGGTGCGAGTTTCAGGGCAAAAGCGAGGGCAGTGGGGATAACGCCTCTGGCTTGTCGAGCGGTGGCTTAACCTGACTGCGTCGGCACTGGCTAACTGCAACTGAACGGTCGCAAGCGATAAACGACTAAAGTCGGAAGCGATAAGCTGCCTGCGTCGGGACGTTTCTCGTGGCGAGTGGCAACAGAAACGTCCCGGTGTCGTGAGCTTGCGACTTGAGACTTTTGTCACTTCAAGGTTCCAGCCGTTCGGTTGCCTTTGAGAAGTTTCGCGTTGCGATCCCGAGGTTCGCGGCGCAGCAGTAGGAGTTAATTTTCAAACATGACCGACTTCTATAACATCGACTCCGTCCTCTCCGAAGAGGAACGGGCCGTTCGCGATACCGTCCGCTCGTTCGTCGACGAGAAAGTCCTGCCCATCATCGGCGACTGCTATATACAGGGGAAGTTTCCGAAACATCTCGTGCCCGACATGGCGCACCTCGGCATGTTCGGCGCAAATCTGCCGGAGGAGTACGGCTGCGCCGGGCTGAATAACGTCGCGTACGGGCTCATCATGCAGGAGCTGGAGCGCGGAGATTCGGGCGTACGCTCCTTTGCATCCGTGCAGGGCGCCCTGGTCATGTATCCGATCTACGCGTTCGGCAGCGAGGAGCAGAAGCGCAACTGGCTCCCCAAGATGGCCCACGGCGAAGTGATTGGATGCTTCGGATTGACCGAGCCCGATTATGGGTCCAACCCTTCCGGCATGATCACTCGCGCCAGGGAGCAGAAGGATGGAAGCTGGGTGATCAACGGCGCCAAGATGTGGATCACCAACGGGTCCACCGCCCAGGTCGCGATCATCTGGGCCAAGACGGGGGACGACCAAAGCGACAAGTCCATTCGTGGATTCGTCGTCCCCACTGATTCGTCCGGTTTCACGGCGAAAGATCAGAAAGGGAAGCTCTCCCTCCGCGCATCCGATACGAGCGAGCTCGTTCTCCAGGATGTCAGAGTGCCCGCCGACGCGTTACTGCCCAAGAGTGGCGGCATCAAGAGTCCGCTCATGTGTCTCACCCAGGCGCGTTACGGCATCGCCTGGGGCGCGATGGGAGCCGCCCTCGCCTGCTACGAGGAAGCACTCGCATATGCCGGGAATCGAGTGATGTTCGGAAAACCGATCGCCGGATTCCAGTTGCAGCAGCAACGATTGGCTGAGATGTTGACCGAGATCGTCAAAGGCCAGCTTCTGACGCTCCACCTCGGCCGCCTCAAGGATCTGGGAACCTTCAGCCCCCAACAGGTTTCCCTCGCCAAGCGAAACAACGTCAGCGTTGCCACCGACATCGCCCGCGAAGCCCGTCGCCTCCTCGGCGCCAACGGAATTCTCGCCGAGTACTCCTCGATGCGGCACATGGCGAATCTGGAGAGCGTTTACACGTACGAGGGCACGCACGACATCCACACGCTGATTCTCGGCCAGGCGGTGACCGGGATCAACGCGTTTGAATGAAACCGAACAGGCGTACCGCCCTTCTCGCCTTCCGCCTTCCGCCTCCCGCCTCCCGCGTATCGAGCTAGACCAAAGCTCAATGACGTCCTTCTGACGCAGCGCCGGTATTCCTTGGGTAGCTGCGGCATACGCAGCTGTCCTCGCAGGTTGGCGAGGACGAGCGGAGACGCCACCGAGAACGCCATTGACAGCGAGGGCGAGGTGGCACGGGGTCCGGGCGAGTTAACCCGGGCCCCGTTTCGTCATTAGGTTTATGTGAAATCATTCACATGGAGATTCCCGCGGTGAAGATTGCCGTGTGCGTCAAGCGCGTACCCGACATGGATGTCCGTTTTCGAATCGCAGCCGACAGTACGTCGGTGGATGAAGCGGGCCTCAAGTTCGACATCAACGATTTCGATGCGTGGGCGGTGGAAGCCGCACTGCAGCTGCGTGATAAGAATGCCGGTAGCGAGGTTACCGCGATTTCG
>Ga0207645_10003539_pt1 | contig 11816 bp, 9 predicted proteins | sample KBSM53metaG_FD_184331 | JGI IMG/M metagenome (GOLD analysis project Ga0207645, IMG submission 184331) | Miscanthus rhizosphere microbial communities from Kellogg Biological Station, Michigan, USA - KBS M5-3 metaG (SPAdes) (version 2) | ecosystem: Host-associated > Plants > Roots > Rhizosphere >...
AATCTCAGGCTGGTCGTGAAGATCGCCCGCGAGCTCGGCGCGCATCGTTCAGACCTGATGGACCTCGTCCAGGAAGGGACGGCGGGTCTCGTGCACGCCGTCCACCTTTTCGATCCCGGCCGCGGCGTCAAGCTGACGTCCTACGCCGCCTGGTGGATCCGCGCCTGCATCACGCGTCACATCATGACGACCACGAGGATGGTCAGCACGGCGTCGACCCGCGAGGGGCGTCGCCGCTTCTTCGATCGCACCCTGCCCGGGCCGGACCGGTCGCTCGACGCGCCCGTGCGCCGCGAGGACGGAGACGATTCGATCCGGGCGCGCGTCGACTTGATCGCCGATGACGACGCCAGCCGTCCGGACGTCCGGTGCGAGGAGCACGAGTACCAGCAGCGCCTGCGCGACGTCGTCGCGGCGTTCCGTCCGACGCTCGACGCGCGCGAGCGCGGCATCTTCGAGATGCGCCTGCTGCGCGAGAAACCCGCCCGTCTCTCGGACGTGGGTAAACGCTTCGCGGTCAGCGGCGAGCGGATCCGTCAGCTCGAATCGCGTGTCCGGCGCGACCTCCGCACGTTCGTCGCGCGCTCGCTGCCGGAACGGGAGCCCGCTGCCGCCTGATTCGAAAGGGGAACGATCATGATGAAACGAACGGTCTTGACGACGGCATTGCTGGTGGGAATCGGAATCGGCGGCGGCGCATTGGTCGCCGCCGAGACCGCGCCCGCGCCGAAAGCGGCGGCGCCCGCGCCCGCGCACAATCACGGCGCCGGCAGCGCGCCGGGCGCCATGGGCACGGGCACGATGGGCGGCGGCATGGGCATGGGCAGCATGGGCACGACGGGCGGCGGCATGGGCATGGGCAGCATGGGGATGATGAGCGGCGGCTTCTGCCCGATGGGCTTGGGCGGCCCCGACACGAAGGTCGAGGTGAAGAACATCGACAAGGGCGTCACCATCACCGTCACCTCGACGGACAAGGCTCGCGTCGCGCGCTTGCAGAAGATGGCCGAGGCGATGCGCCTGATGCACGAGGCGACGGCGCCTTGATCGGGCGCGAACAGGACGAAAGAAATTAGAAGGGAGGTTCGCCATGGCGACAACGATGCGTGCGGCTGTGTTCGGGGGAAAAGGAACGATCGGTATCCGCGAGGTACCTCGTCCCGAGCCGGGCGTCGGCGAGGCGCTGGTCCGCATCACGCTGACGACGATCTGCGGGACCGACGTTCACATCCTCAAGGGCGAGTATCCCGTCAAGCAGGGCTTGATCGTCGGGCACGAACCGGTCGGCGTCGTCGAGGCGCTGGGGCCTGGCGTGACCGGCTACGCGCCCGGCGATCGGGTCATCGCCGGCGCGATCACGCCGTGCGGGCAATGCCGCGCCTGCCTGTCCGGCGATCAGTCTCAGTGCGGCCGTGAGAGCGGCTACCAGGCCATGGGCGGCTGGCGCTTCGGCAACACCATCAACGGCTGTCAGGCCGAGTACGTGTTGGTCCCGAACGCGCAGGCGAATCTCGCCAAGATCCCGGCCGGCCTCACCGACGAGGACGTGGTGCTGTGCCCCGACATCATGTCGACCGGGTTCTCGGCGGCCGAACGCGGCGGCGTCCGCGTCGGCGACACCGTCGCTGTCTTCGCCCAGGGACCGATCGGCCTGTGCGCGACCGCGGGCGCGCGCCTGTGTGGCGCCTCGCTGGTCATCGGCGTCGACAGCGTGCCGCAGCGGCTCGAGTTCGCGCGCCGCATGGGCGCTGACGTGGTGCTCGATTACAAGCAGCAGGACGTCCTGGCCGAGATCAAGAAGCTGACCGGCAGCGGCGTCGACGTCGCGATCGAGGCGCTGGGGACGCAGGCGACGTTCGAGAACGCGCTGCGCAGCGTGCGGCCGGGCGGGACGGTGTCCAGCCTGGGCGTCTACTCGGGCCACCTGACGGTACCGCTCGACGCGTTCGCGGCGGGGCTGGGTGACCACACCGTCGTGACGTCGCTGTGCCCGGGCGGCAAGGAACGGATGCGGCGGCTGATGAGCGTGGTCGCGGCGAAGCGCTTTCCGTTCCGCGATCTGGTCACGCACCCGTTCCGTCTGGCCGACATCGAAGCGGCGTACGATCTGTTCTCGAATCAGCGTGACGGGGTCATGAAGGTCGCGATCCGGCCATGACGGCGACCGCCTCGCCGGCGACCGGCATCGTCTGCGCCACCGACCTATCGCCCGAAGCGGACGCGGTGGTGAAGGTCGCCGCCGCGCTCGCGCGCCGGTTGCGCGTCGGGCTGGATCTATTTCACGTCGTGCACGTTCCCCCCGTGCTGCCGGCCGACATGTTCGACAAGACGCTGATCGGCGATCTGCGCGTCGTCGCCGAGAGCAAGATCGAGGCGCAGGCGGCGGAGCTGCGCGCCGGCGGGCTCGACGTCACGACCAGCGTCCGTCTCGGCTTCATCGACGACGCGATCGCGCATCACGCCGCGAAGGTACGCGCCGAGTTGCTGGTGATGGGCACGCACGGGCGCAGCGGCGCCGCGCGCACGTTCCTGGGCAGCGTCGCCGAGCGGACGATCCGCTCGGCCCCCTGCCCCACCCTGGTCGTCCCTCCTGATCCGCTCAGCCGCCTGGCGCGCGGCAAGCCGTTCTCCGGACCGCTGAAGGTGACGATGGGGATCGATCTGTCGCTGGCGAGCGACACCGCCCTCGCCTGGTTGCGCGCCTACAGCCAGCGTTTGCCCGGCGACCTGAAGCTGGTTCACCTCTACTGGCCGCCGCGCGAGCACGAGCTGCTGGGCTTCGGACCGGCCGTCGCCTTCGAGGACGAGCCCGAAGTCATCGAGGTCCTCTCGCGTGGACTGCGCGCCCATCTGCTGTCGGAGCTGGGACGCGACGACGTGCCGCTGCGCCTGCGCGCGCTGTGGGGGCGCGAGGAGAATCCGCTCGCCTGGGAGGCGGAGGCCGATGACGCCGACTTGCTGGTCGTCGGCACCAGCCGCGGGCGGTCGTCCACCGCCGTGGCGACGGTCCGGGGCTCGCGTGTTCCGGTGCTGTGCATTCCGGCGCGGCCCTCGCCCGCGCAGAAGCCGGCGCTGCCGCCCATCCGGACGGTGCTGGTGACGACGGACTTCTCGCCGCTGGCCAACGCCGCGATCCCGGAGGCCTATCGCCTGGTCGCGCGCGGTGGCGGCGAGGTGGTGCTGGCCAACGTCGCGGATGTGCCCGTCGTCGAGGCCGAGCGACAGAGCGCGATCGAGACCGCCTTGCGCGAGCTGGTCCCACCGCAGGTCGACAGCCAGGCGATCCGGACCCGCACCTTCGTGACCGGCGGACCGTCGCCGGGCGAGGCGATCGTCAAGGCGATTCGCCGCTTCAATCCCGACGTGGTCGTGATGGCGTCGCACGGGCGCTCGGGGGTGTCGCGCGGCATCCACGGCTCGGTCACCGAGCACGTGGCGCGCAACTCGCCCAAGCCGCTGCTGATCGTCCCCGCGCGCGCGACGTAAAAGGCAATCCGTTGATCAGATCGCGACTGCGGCGTTCGACAAGGTGATAAGGCACGAACCGTTGCGACCGTTCGCCCTCGCCCCGCGTTAGCGGGGAGAGGGAAGGGGTGAGGGGCCCGCCGGGCGTGGCGGTGCACGATGCGAAGCAACCGTCGCGTCACTGGACCGAACAACGGGGAATGGATCGCTTTCTGACGCTGCGGCGCGAGCTTCGACGAGAGGCGACCGACGCTGAGAGCGCACTGTGGGCGTTACTCCGAGGTCGGCAACTCGTCGGGTTCAAGTTCCGCCGCCAGTATTCCTAGAGATCGTCCGCGTTCTCATGCAACCGAAGCGCGGTCTGGGGACAAGACATCGGTTACGGGGAGGGGACAAGACATCGGTTACAAGTGGTCAGGGTGACAGTCCGGTTTTGAGTGTTGGTAGGTGATGCAGGGGGATCAAGCGAGGGCGGTGATGACGAGGTGCGGACGCTAGATCGAAGAGACCGATGTCCAGGTCGTAGAAGCGGGCTGAAAGACGGTCACTGCGTGTTCGACGAAGGGCCAGGTCATAACCCACCAGGCTTTCGCTGATGAAAACGACCCTACCGAAGTACCGTACGCAGCCGTTCCGGTCTACGCGGCGAACGGCGTAGTTGGCTGGGTAGCGCGGCGACTGGATTCCTCGATAGCGTCGGGGCGACCGGACATAAAGCTCAGCTGGCGTCTTCATCTCGAGTGCTTCGTGCGGACGTACCTCGTTGAACTCGGTCCGCCAGCGGTCTGCGGCGAGCTGCTGGACGCTCAGGCTGTCCTCGGGATGTGCCTCGAGCTCGCCAGCGACATCAGCGTGCATTCTCTCGTGGGCGGCGTTGTCTTGAGGATGCGCCGGTCGGCCGAACGAAACAGTGATACCCACCGACGTCCACCAGGCCGATAACTTGCTAAGCCCAGCGGGCGCTGATGTACACGCGAACGGCGCGCCGTTGTCGACGCGAATGGTCCGTGGCAGGCCGCAGTGCTCGAACAGCCGCTCAAATGCCGGCTTGACGAGGTCGGCGCGGATGGACCCGAGCATTTCAATGCAGAGCACGTAACGGCTAAAAGCGTCGCGGACCGTCAGGGGCTCGAATCGTCGCCGGTCTCGGGTACGCCACCAGCCTTTGAAATCCACGGTCCAGACATCGTTGGACGTCTTGGCCACCAGAGGCTGGTGCTCCCGGAGAATCACACGCAGCCGTGTCCTCTTCCTCCGTACCCTCGGCTCGCCGGCGCGATCGAGGATGCGAGCAATGGTTTTTACACTCGGCGTTTCGTCGACGCTGACCTTACGGAGCAGAAGCTGACGAATCTTCTTGGCTCCCCATTTTGGATACTGCCGGCGGAGCTCGATGATCTGCAGCACCACCTCGCCGTCCGTTCCAGCAATCCGCTTCGGACGACGGCTTTTCTCTTCCAGGCCGGGCTCGCCCTCTCGTTGGAAGCGACGAATCCACTTGTAGCCGTTCGTGCGGCTAATGCCGTACTCCCGGCACAGCTGCGAGACGTTCGCGCTGGGCGCTGTCGCAGCCAAAACAAATCGTCTTCTCAGGTCCATCGCGCGGTGTTCCTTCCAGGCCATCCCCTGGCGTTACCACCTGTCACCGATGTCCTGTCCCCTCGGTGTCACCTATGTCCTGTACCAGACCGCGGCGGGCCCTCACCCTAGCCCTCTCCCGCAAGGCGGGAGAGGGGATCGGATCCTGTTAGCTGACGTCCTGGAGGACGCGGGCGACGATGTCGCGGGCCTGGTCGACGTCGACGCCCAGGAAGAGCTCGACGCGCGCGAGCGCCTCGTCGGCGCGGCGGCGGGCCTCCTCGTCCGGCAGAGCCGGATCCAGCACGCGCTCGCCGGCGATCACCTTTGCCATCTGAACGACTAGACCGCCGCGATCGAGCATCATCGCCCCCGAGGGAAAAATATGTGTCGCAGCGAGGCGGCGGGGAAGCGCGCGCGCCGCGGTTCAGCTCGCGCCGACGCGCGCGCGCAGCCAGCTGTCGACCTCGACCACCTTCGCCTTCACGTCGCCCTTCGTGTACGCCTCCCTCGCCTGCTCCGCCAGCGCGCGCGCCCGCCCGCGGTCGCGGTTGGTCTCCCACAGCGAACGCGCCAGCGCGAACCGCGTCTCGGCGCGCCGCGACGGATCCACTTCGTGCGCCTCGCGGATCTTGTACGCTCGCTCCAGCGGCGCCAGCGCGCTCTGCGGGTCGTCCTCGGCGAGGTAGCTGAGGCCGATGCCCGTCAGCGCGTACGCGAGGCTGCGATCGTCGAGGCCCAGCTCGCGCTCCCAGATCACGCGCGCGCGCTCGAACGACTGCCGCGCCTCGCGCCGCCGCCCCAGCCGGTCCAGGATCTCGCCGCGGTTGTTCAGCTGCGTCGCCAGCTCGGGGTGACCGGACCCGAAACCGGTCTCGACCAGCGTGACGGCGCGATCGGCGTGCACCAGCGCTTCCTGGTTGCGCTCGAGGGCCTCCAGCTCGACGGCGATGTTGCCCTCGGTGATGCCGACGTCCGGGTGGTCGTGGCCCAGCGCCTTCTCCTTCAGCTTCAGTGCCTCCTGCAACGCCTGCAACGCCGCCTGGCGCTGTCCGTAGCGCCCGCGCACGACGCCGATGTTGTTCACCTGCCACGCACGCAGCAGGTCGCGGCCGCCCACCCGCTGCAGCACGGCGTCGGCGATCCCCGACCAGCGCTCCGCCTCGTCGTACTCGTTTTCCTGGTAGCCGAAGATGTACACCAGCTCGGTCGCGGCGGTGGCCCTCACCTCGTCGAGGCGGGACGCGTCCGCCGCCCAGTACGCCTGGACCAGCGTCTTCTCGGCCGCCTTCGATTCGTTCGCGTGCCCGTACACCACCCCTTCCAGCAGCAAGATCTCGGCGAGCAGCGGCTGATACCCGATCGCGCGCGCCTCCGCTTCCGCGGCCTGCGTCGGGCGCAGCACCTCCTTGAATCGGCCCGCGTCGGCGCGCGCCTTCAGATCCGCCAGCCGGCGCCGCAGGTCAGCCACGCGCGCGCGCGTCGCCGGATCTTCGGGCGGGCGCACGATCGCCCGCAGCAGCGGAACGTCGGCGCAGCGATCCAGCGGCCCCAGCGCGTTGACGGCGCTGACCGCGTTCTCGACGACCTCGCCGTTCGCCTCGCTGAACACGTCCGTGAGCGCGCGCAGCCCGCCCAGCCGTTCGGTCAGGCACGTCATGCGCAGGTCGAGCACCTCCGCCGACTGCTCGCCGCGCACCTGCGCCTCGCACGCTTCCTGGTACATGTTGGCCCAGCTCTGCGCGTATCCCGTCAGCACGCGCGCGACCGTCGCGTGCACCTCGGCGGCGTAGCTCTTGCCCGAACGCGCGAAGGCGTTCTTCACGCGCGCGTGGCGCGCCGGTTCAGGCTCGCCCGGCTTCCACAGGTCCCACGCGCCCGCGAGCCGCGCGGGCCCACCGCCGCACACGGCCTGGTGCTCGGCCCGGCTCTGCGCCAGGAACGAGAACAGCGCGCCCGACAGCAACGCGCCCGCGGCCGCGGCTCCGATCTTCCCCCACTTCGTCGCCGGGTTCTTCCCGAGCGCCTCCAGCAGGTCGTTCATCGATTGATAACGTTCACCGACGTTCGAACGCAGGCCGCGCAGCAGGATCTTGCGAATCCACGGCGGCACGTCGGCGTTCTCGGGAACGTCGCGGACCTTCCCCTGCACGACGTTGTTGGTCAGCGCGTACATCGTGTTGCCCGCGAACGGACGCTCGCCGTACAGCGCCTCGTAAAGCGCGACGCAGAAGCTGAACTGATCGGTGCGCGCGTCGGTCCCGGTGCCGAGGAACTGCTCCGGCGCCATGTACGCAGGCGTGCCCATCATCGCGCCCGTGCGCGTGAGCTGCACGTCGAACATCCCGGACGCGGCGGCGTGCGCCTGCGCCTCGGCGCCGCCGGGCGCCGCCGACAGGACGATGGTATCGGGCACGTCGACGTTCAGCTCCGGAACGCCGCCGCGATCGGCCAGCGCCGCCGCCGCCTGCTCCGCGGGCGTGGTCGCGCGGTCGCGCTCCGAGGTGGGGCCGGACTTGTCCGCCGCGGTCGGCCCCGACTTGTCGCCCGTGCTGATGCCGCCCGACCGATCGCCGCTGGCGGCCTTGTCGCCCGGCTTGTCCGTCACCTGACGGGCGAGGCCGAAGTCCATGACGCGCACCTGGTTGTCGCGCCCGACCATGACGTTGTCGGGCTTGAAGTCGCGGTGAACCAGGCCCTTCTCGTGCGCGGCCGCCAGCCCGCGCCCCGCCGCCATGAACACCTTCAGGATGTCCTGCCAGCTCCGGGACGCCGCCTGCAGCCAGTAGGTGACCGTGTTCCCCTCGACGAACTCCATCGCGATGAACACCTGCTCTTGAAACGTCCCGACGTCGAACACGACGACGACGTTCGAGTGCGAGAGGCGCGCGATCGCCTGCGCCTCTCGCAGCGTGCGCTGCCGGCCCTCGTGCCGTGAAACCCCGTTGCCGGGCTTCACCCGCAGCAGCTTGACCGCGACCTTTCGATCCAGCTCGGGATCGTACGCCGCGTAGACCTCGCCCATCCCGCCGCGGCCGACCAGGCCCAGCACGACGTAACGGCCAATGGTCGCGCCTCGGGGAAGCGTGGGCCCCTGGTCCTTCCCGTCCTTGCCATCCTTCCCGGCGCCGCCGGCGGCGCCGGCGCTCGGATGAGCGGCCCCCGACCCGGGGTTCTGGGGGCCCGAGGGGGGGGAACCCGATTGAGGGGGGCTAGCCATCTGGTTTTCCCGATACCCCGCGGTGCGCCCGCGGGCGCAAGGGGCAGTAGATCCCGGGGATCCCATCGGCCGATCGCGCACGATGTTTGAGCGCAACCTCTTCTGGTGCTACTCAGAACCGAGTACACTGTGCAACCGTTGGACCTGGATCTCCCGCTCACGGTCTCGCCCAGCATGGTCTCGCCGACGCGGCGGATCATCGAAGCCAAGCTCGGGCCGGTGCTTGAAGACGAGGACGCGATCTTCCGCGTCGCGATGACGGCCCACGAGCTGCTGGAGAACGCGGCGAAGTACGCCTCCGACGGAAAAGCGCGTCTGGAGCTATCCGTGACGCCCCGCGAGGAAGGCGCGATCGTGCGCGTCGTCGTCACGAACAATTCGACGCAGGAGCACATCGCCGAGCTGGGCGCCTGCTACGCCGAGATGAACGCCGCGAAGGACGCGATGGCGCATTACTTCTCGTTGATGCGGATGAACGCGAAGGCCGGGGCGCTGTCGCGCCTGGGGCTGGCGCGCGTCCGGGCCGAGGGGGAGATGGACATCGAGGTCGACGTGGAGGGCGAGCGAGTCAAAGTCGTGGCGTCGGGCATCGTCGCCCGCTAGCCGCGCGGCCCCCCGGGACACCCCGCAACCTGCCGCCGTGCGCGATCCGCCTGGCGAGCCCCGGGAATCGTGGGCGGACACTATCGAGGTCCGTGCAGCGCCAGCTCCGACGGTCCAATCGTACGTTGATGTATGACGCCGGTTGCCACTGTCGTGAAAAGGCGCTTGTCAAACTCAGACGGCACGCTGATAATTGGTACGTTCGTCGCCTCGTCCCCTCGTCCCCGCCTTGGAGGTCCCTCGATGCGGTTACGGTTGTTCGTAGTTTGCGCCGCGCTCGCTGGTTTCGCGCTCGCTAACACATTTTCTTCGACGGCAAACGCCGCCGATGCGAAAGCGAAGGCGAAGAAGAAAGACGACTCGTCTGAAGACAAGACGGGCATCGGCAAGACGCTGCAGTGGGAAGACAAGGTGATGGGGCCGGACGACAAGAAGTCCGAGCTCGACAAGATCCGCAAGGCGCAGGAGATCAACAAGGCGGCCGCCGAGAAGGCCGAGCGCGACAAGGCAGCGAACGCCGCGCGCGAAGCGAAAGAGAAGGAAGCCGCCGCGAAGGCCGGTCCGCAGACGACGAAGCGTGGCGGTGACGTCGCGCTGCCGACGCTGCCCGACGAGGGCGACAAGAACAAGGTCAAGCACACCGAGGTCTCGCCGAAGCTGGAGACCGAGGCGGCGAAGGCGCCGCCGCCGGCGCTGAAGCCGGCCGACGACAAGTTCATCGACAAGCTGCTGAAGGAAGAAGGCGGGACGAAGAAGAAGCGCGCGTCGTCTTCGGAGGACAAGGCGCTGGTCGACATGCTCGCGACCGAGAAGCCGAACCTCAAGACCGCCGCCAAGAAGGGCAAGAAGGACGGCGTCGACGACTTGCTGACCGACGCCGAGAAGGCCGCGCCGATGCCCGAGACGAAGGTCAAGCACGAGACGCCGGAGTGGGCGAAGCCGGAGATTCGTGAGTCGGCGCCCGTGCACACGCCGGTCGCGGCACCGAAGCCGGTCAAGCGCGACGACGGCGTCATTCGCGTCGTGCAGGGCGCGGCGGGATCGTCGTCGGGGACCCCGCAACCGGCCGTCGCCACCTCGACTTCAACGCGCGCCCCGGCCGGCGCGGGCGTGCGCAAGCAGACCGCGGCGGTGAATTCGCGGCCCGGCGAATGGGCGGATCCGTTCTCCGATCCGTCGCGCAAGCCGGCCAAGCAGGTCGCCTCCAAGCGCGTGGTCGAGGAGGACGAGTTCCGTCCGGCGTCGCGCAAGACGGCGGCGGAGCCTCCGCCGCCGCCGGCGAAGCGTACCGCCGGCAAGGGCGACTGGGATGACCCGTTCGCCGACACGAATCGCAAGTCGACCAGCACGCGCCGCGCGGCGCCCGTCGAGCCGGCCAAGCCCGCGAAGGCGCCCGCTCGTCGCGGTGGTGGCGGCGGCAAGTGGGACGATCCCTTCACGTCGAACGACGACGGGCCGGCTGCGAAGCCGGCCTCGAAACCGGCCGCGCGCCCCGTGGTGGCGACGCGCGAGCCGGCGCCCAAGCACGAAGCGAAGAAGCCGGCGGCGCGCAGTGAGGCGTCGGCGGCGGCCCCGGCCCAGGGCCGGTGGGGCGTCCTGAAGCGCCGCTAGATTCGAAAATTTTCTGCTTGTTGTTGCGGCCGCCGAGAGCGGCTTTTTTTGTGCCCGGCGCCCGGGATGACGCTCGAGGTCGTCGGCGCCCTGCCCGACCACGGCAGCGCTGGACAAGGGCGGCCGTGGTGCCCAGCTTCGGTTCGAGGGCTCACCCATGTCGGCGGAAGCGGTTCAATCGTACGGTGGTGGACGGGTGCTGATCGTCGCGCTGGCGGTCCTGATGGCGGTTTCCCTGGTGATGCTGTTCCGGCCGCGCCAGCCGAGCCCGTTCACCGCGCACGGCGGCTTCGGCGCCGGCCACGGCACCCAGAGCCTGATGTTCGGCGCGAACCCGCGCGCCGGCGCGCCGCGCCTTCACTGAGGCGGGCTAGTTGATCACAGCTAGTCGCGCGCCGCGACGAGCTGGTAGATCGCCGCCGTCCACGCCGGAATCAGCACCGTGCCGGCGGCGGCGGGATCCGCCGCGATCGCCCGATCGGTCGCCAGCACCAGCTTCCACGTCCCCGGCGGAAACCGGATCCGCCCCGGCGCGTCGCCCAGGCTGGCCACCGTGAACGTCGCGGCCCCCCACACGTCGCCGCGCATGATCGTCAGCCAGCGCTCCGCCTCGTCGAACTCGACGCGCGCGAGATCCTTGCGGCCGTTGCGCAACGGCGCCAGCGCACGGCGGGCGGCGATCAGCGCGCGATAGAACGCCAGCATGTCGGCGTGCGGCGCGTTGCCCAGCGACGCCCACCGCAGCTTGCAGTTGCGGAACGTCTGCTCGTCCTGCGGATCGGCCCAGGCGCCCATGTCGGCGCCCTCGTCCAGCAGGTGCAGGTACTCGGCGTGGCGCCCCTCGCGGACCGCCGTGGCCAGCGCGGCGTCGCCGTGGCTGGTGAAGTAATCGAAGGGTGCGTCCTCCGCGTATTCCTCGCCCTGGAACAGCAACGGCAGCGCCGGCGACGAGAACAGGACCATCGCCGCCACCTTCTGGCGCGCGTGGCTTGCGACCTGCGCGATGCGCTTGCCCTGGTACGCGTTCGCGACCTGGTCGTGATTCTGGATGAACGACACGAACCGATCGCCCGTGTCGGTGACCGCCGAGGCACCGTGCCGCCGGCGCCGGTGCGGCGCGTGCTGCCCGTCGTAGACGAAGCTGGCCGCGATCGCCTTACCCAGATCGGCGACGCGCCCGAAGTCGCCAAAGTAGCCGCGCCGGTTGCCGGTGACGACAGCGTGCAGCGCGTGATGGAAATCGTCGCTCCACTGCGCGTCCAGCCCCAGCCCGCCCACGTCCTTCGGCCGGATCACGCGCGGGTCGTTGAGATCGCTCTCGGCGATCAGCCAGGCGTCG
>Ga0207645_10003543_pt1 | contig 11813 bp, 10 predicted proteins | sample KBSM53metaG_FD_184331 | JGI IMG/M metagenome (GOLD analysis project Ga0207645, IMG submission 184331) | Miscanthus rhizosphere microbial communities from Kellogg Biological Station, Michigan, USA - KBS M5-3 metaG (SPAdes) (version 2) | ecosystem: Host-associated > Plants > Roots > Rhizosphere >...
ATGGCCTTTCCACAGCAGGACCTTCGCTTTGCGGATCTGCTCGGGCGTCAAGCCGCCGAGCGGCTCGTCGAAATCCCACACCATCATCTCGTCGGGCGGAATGCCGATCATGTAGCCGCTCCAGCGGCCGAGGTGCTGGTCGGGGAAGAACAGCACTTTTTGGCGGCGCGCGAACGACCATTCGAGCACCTGCTTGGCGTTGGTCGACGTGCACACGATGCCGCCGTGCTCGCCGCAGAACGCCTTCAGGTCGGCAGCGGAATTGATATACGTGACCGGCGTGATGTTCTCGTCCGGATCGAGCACTTCGGCGAGCTCGCGCCACGCGCGCTCTACTTTGGCCAGGTTCGCCATGTCGGCCATCGAGCAGCCGGCGTTCATGTCCGGCAGGATCGCCACCTGCGAAGGCTTGGAAAGAATATCGGCGACTTCCGCCATGAAATGCACGCCGCAGAACACGATGTAATCGGCATCGGTCTGGCTCGCGAGCCGCGACAGCTGCAGCGAATCGCCGGTGAGGTCGGCGTGCTTGTACACGTCGGCGCGCTGGTAGTGGTGGCCGAGTATTACCGCGCGCTTGCCGAGCGCCGCCTTGGCCGCGACGATGCGGCTGTCGCAGGCGTCGTCCTGCAAAGGCTTGAAACGGTCAAATGCAAGTGCCGCATTCGGCATGACTTTGTCCTCGGTAAAGCTAAAAGGGCTCAGAACATTACCATAGTATGACAAAAAATCCAGCGTTCAATTCAATCGCAATTTTTGTCCGTTACCGATGCAGGGTTATTGCGCGCCGGCAGCTCTCTGATGGCGGCGGCATTGCTCCATGAAAATACCTTGTCCGCCGCGTCTCGCCACGGCAGCCATGCATATTGCAAGTGCTCGCGCGCCGCCAGCGTCACCGGCAATATCCGCGGCAACCGCAGGCCGAAGACGTGCTCGGTGTTGTGCGTGATGCCCGGTGCGTAGCGGCCGCGCCAGCGCAGATAGATCTCGTAACGATTTTCCTTGCGCCAGTCGGTGAGCTCGAAACTGTCCGTGTCAAATCCCGTCTCCTCGAAAACCTCGCGCCGCGCGGTCTGCGCCAGCGTTTCACCCGCGTCCTGGCTGCCGGTCACCGACTGCCAGAAGCCCGGACGATCGGCCCGCTCGAGCAGCAGCACTTCAAGCTCCGCAGTGTGGATCACCACCAGCACCGACACCGGTGTCTTGTACGCCGCAGCCACTAGCGGGGCAGCGCTCTGAATTCGCGCGCGCCGCGCGTGTCGTCGTCGAGCAGCGCCAGAAAAACTTTACGCTTGCTGGCCCAGTAAGTGGCGGCGGCAGCGAGGATTTCAAGTGCCGTCGCGAAATCTTCCGGCGAGGTGCGCGCGAACGCGCCGCCGTGGCGCACCAGCACGACGTAGCCGGGCGCCGGCCGCCACGACAAATCTCCAAGGTTGTCGGCGAGCGCATCCCAGTTGTGGCCGAACATCGACGGCAAGTCGAATACTTTCTGGCAGAGCGCGAGCAGTTCCGGCTTGGTGCGCACCTCCTGCAGGTCAAGCTCGAACCAGGCGAAGCCGGCGGCGCGCGCGGCGGCGTGCAGGCTGGCGGTCGCGGCGGGCGCCGCGTAGACGCCTGACTGGGCCGGAGCAAACGGAAATGGGGCGGGAGCTTTCATTCGCGTATGCGCCGGAAGCTGCGATAGTGGTCGTCGCTGTAATAATACTCTGCGTTGGCGCCTGCCACGATGCGGCGCGCGCCGCGATTTCTGACGCCCGGGGTCGGCACGGTGTATTCGCGGTAGTAGCCGCGCTGGCGCGCCGGCAGCCGGCGCTCGTAGTTGCCGAACACGACGCCATCGCGCTCGAAACCAAACGGGCCGCCCCGCTTGATCGATTGCAGCGTTTGTTGCGCCTCGCGCGGCAATGCGGCGACCGCGATCTCATTGGCCGGCGCGTTTTCATTTCGCGCCGATGCCGGAGGCGGCGCGAGCAACGCCGCGAGCAACGCCAACGCTGCAATCCTGTTCAGCGAACGCATGCGCTTTCCCCTGGCATCCGTGCCACGAGACGTTAGGGTTTGGGCGCTTCCTGCCGCAAGCGTATGTGCAGCTCGCGCAGCTGCAGCTCGTCGACCGTATTCGGCGCCTGCGTAAGCAAACACTGCGCGCGCTGGGTTTTGGGGAATGCGATGACGTCGCGGATCGATTCGGCACCGCCCATCATCGTAACCAGGCGGTCGAGACCGAACGCGATCCCGCCGTGCGGCGGCGCGCCGAATTGCAGCGCCTGTAGCAGGAAGCCGAACTTCGCCTCCGCTTCCTCCGCGCTGATGTTGAGCGCGCGGAAAACTTTCGACTGCACGTCCTGGCGGTGGATACGCACCGAGCCGCCGCCGAGCTCCCAGCCGTTCAGCACCATGTCGTGCGCCTTGGCGCGCGCGCGGCCCGGGTCGCTGTCGAGGAAATCCTCGTGGCCGTCGGCCGGCGCGGTAAACGGATGGTGCATCGCGTTCCAGCGCTTGCCCTCCTCGTCCCGCTCGAACATCGGAAAGTCCACCACCCACAGCGGCTGCCATCCGGCCGTCGCAAAACCTTTCTCGTGACCGATCTTGACGCGCAGCGCGCCCAGCGCATCGGCGACAACTTTGGCCGTGCCCGCGCCGAAGAACACGAGATCGCCATCCTTGGCGCCCGTGCGCTCGACGATGGCCTTCAATGCAGCGTCGTCGAGGTTCTTGACGATCGGCGACTGCATGCCGTCGCGGCCTTTGGCGATCTCGTTGAATTTGATATAGGCGAGGCCTTTCGCGCCGTAAACGCCGACGAACTCCGTGTAGGCGTCGATTTCGCCGCGCGTGAGCTCGCCGCCTTTCGGAATCAGCAGGCCGGCGACGCGGCCGTCTTTCGAATTCGCGGGGCCCGAGAACACTTTGAACGCAACGGTCTTCATCGCGTCGGTGAGCTCGGTCAATTTGAGCGATACGCGCAAATCCGGTTTGTCCGAGCCGTACAGCAGGATCGCGTCGTCGTACGACATGCGCGGAAACGGCTTCGGCAGCTCGATGTCGAGCACGCCCTTGAACACGGTGCGGATCAGCTCTTCCATCAGCACCATGATCTCGTTCTGCGTCATGAACGAGGTTTCGACGTCGATCTGGGTGAATTCCGGCTGGCGGTCGGCGCGCAGGTCCTCGTCGCGGAAACACTTGACGATCTGGTAGTAGCGGTCGAAGCCGGAGATCATCAAGAGCTGCTTGAAGAGCTGCGGTGACTGCGGGAGCGCGAAGAATTTTCCGGCGTGCACGCGGCTCGGCACCAGGTAGTCACGCGCACCCTCGGGCGTCGAGCGCGTCAGCATCGGCGTCTCGATATCGATGAAGCCGTGCTGGTCGAGGAAAACGCGCACGGCCATCGCGGTCTTGTAGCGCAGCTTCAAATTCTTCTGCATTTGCAGCCGGCGCAGGTCGAGGAAGCGGTACTCGAGCCGCACGTTTTCCGACAGCGTATCGTCGTCCATCAGGAACGGCGGCGTCAGCGACGGATTGAGCACCTCGATTTCGGCGGCCAGCACTTCGACTTCGCCGCTGACGAGATTAGGGTTGACGGTGCCTGCCGGCCGCTCGCGCACACGGCCGGTCACGCGCACGACGAATTCGTTGCGCAGAGTCTCGGCGACTTTCAGCGTGTCCGGCGTGTCCGGATCGCACACGATCTGCAGCAGTCCCTCGCGGTCGCGCAGGTCGATGAAGATGACGCCGCCGTGGTCGCGCCGGCGGTGGACCCAGCCGTATACCGTGATGGTCTGGTTGAGGTGCTTGCGGTCGACGAGACCGCAGTATTCGCTGCGCATGATGGAAACCGGTGGAGGAAGAAAGGGTGGGACGGGCCGCGACGAAAACCGGCGACCGTTTATTGATTGACCGCCTGTTGCCGGGTGACCTCGGGACGCGCCGCCACCGGGCCCTTGGCGCGGCCATTCGCGCCGGGAGAAACGACGCCCATCGAGATGATGTACTTCAACGCCTCGTCGACGCTCATGTCGAGCACGATCACGTCGGATTTCGGCATCATCAGGAAAAATCCCGACGTCGGGTTCGGCGTGGTCGGCACGTACACGCTCCAGTATTCACCCTGCAGGTGATTGACGACGTCGCCGCCGGGCTGGCCGGTCAGGAACGCGATCGTCCACGAGCCGTCGCGCGGATATTGCACGAGCAGCGCTTTGCGGAACGCGTGTCCGGTCGACGAGAACAGCGTGTCGGACACCTGCTTCACGCTGTTGTAGATGGATTTGAATACCGGAATGCGGCCGAGGATATTTTCCCAGAAGCGCAGCAGGCGCTGGCCGAGCATGTTGGCCGCGATGAGCCCCGTGCCGAACACGACGACGAAAGTCAGCACGACGCCCATCCCGGGCACGTGCATGCCGAGCCAGTGCTCGGTCTGGAAGTTCTCGGGCAGCAGCAGCAGCGTCTGGTCCATCGCGCTGACGAGCAGATGCAGCACCCACAGCGTGATGCCGAGCGGAACCCAGATCAAGAGACCCGTGATGAAATACTTTTTCAACTGCACGCTCTCCACAACTGACTCTCTGCAGAAGTATCGCGCGGAATGCGCGCGATTTTGAAACGTGGGCTGACGCCCCTTGCGCCGCTCGCGCGGCGCGCTTAACTATTCGCGGCGGGTGTCGCCACCGGTTTGGCCTTTTCGGCCGGCGCCTCGGTCTTTTCGGTCTTGGCTGCCGCCGGCGCGGCCGCGGGTTTCGCTTCCTCTTTCACCGCCGGCTTGTCTTCGGCTTTCACTTCAGACTTGTCCTCGGGCTTGGCCTTCGCGGCCTGACCGTTTTTGAAATCGGTTGCATACCAGCCGCTGCCCTTCAGCTGAAAGCCAGCCGCCGTGACCATCTTGCTCAAAGTCGCCTTGCCGCACTCCGGGCAATCGGTCAGCGGGGCATCGCTCAATTTGCGCAGAAATTCCTTTTGGAATCCGCAAGCGCCGCAGCGATACTCATAGATGGGCATAATTTGTCCCAAATTCAAAAGGTTGGATTATAGCGGAAAGCGCTCCGCCCAGTGAGGGAAGATGGGTATCGAATGCCGAACATCAAGGTGCATGGTCACGGTTCCGTCAAGCCATGGGCACGAAACGGTGGGTCTGTTCCTCTAGCATGCTGCACGCCAAATCGGTTTGCTTGCCGCTGCATTCGCCGGACTGGCATTCACGGGCGGCGAGCACGCGGCCAGCGGTTAAAATAAACGCCTGACGGAGGAGCGCAACACCATGGAAGAAAGCACACCCAAAATCGAAATACACCGCGGGCTCAAAGGCCTTTACTTTGACCGCTCGCGCGTGTGTTACATCGACGGACGCAATGGGGAATTGAGGTATCGCGGTTACTCGATCCACGATCTGGCCACGCGTTCGACGATCGAGGAGACGTGCTACCTGCTGCTGAAGGGCGAACTGCCGTCGCGCGGCGAGCTCGAGGCATTCGCGGCGGAACTCAAAGCCGCGCGCGTGCTGCCCCTGCAGATTTACGAAGTGATCCGCACGATCAAGCACGCGCATCCGATGGACGTGCTGCGCACCGCGGTGTCGGCGCTCGCCGCGTTCGACCCGGAAACCGCCGACAAATCGGCCGCCGCCACGCTGCGCAAAGGCGTGCGCCTCACCGCGCAGGTGCCGATGATCGTCGCCGCCCACGAGCACATCCGCAACGGGCGCGAGCCGGTGGCGCCGAACCCGCGACTCGGCCACGCGGCGAATTTCCTCTACATGCTCAAAGGCAAGGAGCCGAGCGAAGACGCTGCGCGCCTGATGGACCTCGACATGGTGTTGCACGCGGAACACGGCTCGAACGCGTCGTCGTTCGCCGCGCGCGTGGTGGCCGGCACCGATGCCGACCTGCACGGCGCGATCACCGCCGCCGTCGCAGCACTCGCCGGTCCCGCGCACGGCGGCGCGGCGGAGAACGTGATGCGCATGGCGCAGGAGATCGGCGACGCCTCGAAAGCCGCCGATTACGTGAAGACCAAACGCGCGAACAAGGAACCCGTGATGGGCTTCGGCCACCGCGTCTACCGCGCCGAAGACCCGCGCGCGCGCCACATGCGCGCCGGCGTGGAAAAGCTGTCGCGCGAAATGGGCCAGCCGCAGTGGTACCGGATCCTCGAGGCGGTGGTCGACGCGATGAAGCCGTACGCGCGCCACGGCGTCAACGTGAACGTCGACTTCTACGCCGGCGTCGTTTATTTCCTCAACGGCATCGCCGAGGATTTATTCGTGCCGATCTTCGCGGTCGGGCGCGTGCCGGGCTGGACCGTGCAGGTGGTCGAGCAGATCGAAAACAACATCCTGCTGCGTCCGCTCACGCTCTACAACGGGCCGGAGCCTCGCGAGTACGTGCCGATCGAGAAACGTTAGCGACGCCGGCGTCTAGACGTTCGATCGCCCTGGATTCCGGCCTGCGCCGGAATGACGAACTGCAAATAACTTTCTCAAGCGCTCACCAGCACGATCGCCGCCGTCGCGACGATGTCGTCCACCGTCGCCCCGCGCGACAAATCGGACAGCGGCCGTGCGAATCCCTGCAATACCGGCCCCACCGCGCGGGCGCCCGCCATGTACTGCGTGAGCTTGTAGCCGATATTGCCCGCGTCGAGATCCGGGAACACGAGCACGTTGGCCCGGCCGGCGACGGAACCCGTCTCCTTCAGTTTTTTCGCCGCGGCCTGGGGTGACAGCGCGGTGTCGGCTTGCAATTCACCGTCGATCGCGAGCTCGGGGGCACGCGTCCGGGCGAGCGCCAATGCGCGCGTGACCTTGTCGATGCGAGGATGCTGCGCGCTGCCCTTGGTCGAAAATGACAGCAAGGCGACGCGCGGCTCTTCGTTCAGCAGCGCGCGGCAGGTAGCGGCGGATGCGAGCGCGATGTCGGCCAGCGTCTCCGCGTCAGGCTCGACATTCACCGCGCAGTCCGCGTAAATGAAGTTGCGTGCCGGCCCACCATCGAGGCCAGGCACGACCATCAGGAAAAAACTCGACGGCATGCGCATGCCCGGCGCGAGCCCTACGGTCATCAGCCCCGCCTCGATCACGCGTCCAGTGGCATTCGCGACGCCTGCGATCATTGCGTCCGCGTCCTGCGCCGTGACCATCATGCCGGCGTGAAACAGGGGTTTGCGCACCAGCCGCGCCGCAATCTTCGCGCTGGCGTCAGGCCGCCCTGCCGCATACAAACGGGCGTAAGCGTCCAGCCGTTCGCTGGTCTGCGGATCGACCGTAACTATGCCATCGAGGGAGACCCGGGCGCGGGCGGCGGCGGCTTCGATTTCAGCAGCTGCGCCAAGCAGAACCGGCAGCGCGATTTGTTCGTCTTTCAGCCTGCGGGCGGCGGCAACGATGCGCTCGTCGTGGCCCTCGGGGAATACTAGGCGTTTGCCCCGTGCGCGCGCCTGCGCTTTGCAGGCGTCAACGATGTCGCTCACGCGCTATGAGCTCTTAGAACGGTATATCGTCGTCCATATCGTCAAACGATGCGCCGCCGCCCTTTTTCGCCGCCGGCTTGCCGCCGCCGGCCGGCGCTGCCGCCGCGGCCCTGGGCTCGCCACGCGACATCGAGTCGGAGCCGCCGGCGCGCGAGCCGAGCATCTGCATGCGATCGGCGACGATCTCGGTCGTATAACGGTCGTGACCTTCCTTGTCCTGCCATTTGCGCGTCTGCAGGCGGCCCTCGATATAAACCTGGGAGCCCTTCTTCAGGTACTCGCCGCAGATTTCCGCCAGTTTGGCGAACGTGGAAATGCGGTGCCATTCCGTGCGTTCCTGCTGCTCGCCGCTTTTGTCTTTCCACTTGTCCGTGGTCGCGACGCTGAAATTGCACACTGCACCCCCGTCCGGCAGAAAGCGCGATTCGGGATCTTTGCCGAGATTGCCAACCAAGATTACTTTATTTACTGATGCCATTACGGCCTCCTAGGTCAGTTCTTGAATCAATCGTAACACGACGCGTTCGTCATATCCGGCCGCGTAAACTTTGAGGTAAGCAGTGCGCTCGCCGGGAGCAAGCTGCACGTCCTGTACGCCCGGCTGCGCGCGCAATTGCGCTTCCAGCGACCCCGCCTGCGCGTTGTCGAGCACCGGCAGTGGATAAACGCGGGTCAGCACCTGCACCGGCGCCTGCATGCCGGCGGCCAGCACCAGCCACGCGAGCAGCAGCGCGAAGTCGAACACGAAAACGCCGCGCGCGCCGAAATGCTGGTACAGAAAACCGCCGCACGCCGCGCCGATGAACGTGCCGAGGAACTGCACGCTGCTGTAGACGCCAATCGCGGTGCCCTTGGCGCCGGGCGGCGCGAGCTTCGAGGTCAGCGACGGCAGCATCGCTTCGAGCACGTTGAACGCGGTAAAGAAAATCAGCAGGAATACGCTGATCTCCGCCACGCGGCCGAGCAGCCACGGCATCGTCAACTGTCCGATCAGCAGCAGGGCCACGGCGCCGACGAATACGGCCTTGACGCGGCCGCGCCGCTCGGCGAGCAGGATCGCGGGCACCATCAGCACGAACGAGCCGAGCATTACCGGCAGATAAATGAGCCAGTGCTCGCCGAGCGGCAACCCCGCATCACGCAGCGACAGCGGCACGACGATGAACAGCGCCATTAACACCGCGTGCAATGCGAGGATGCCAAAATTGAGCCGCGCGAGCTGCGGATCGCACAAGACCTTGAAAAAACCCGGCGCCGAGTCTTTGTTGCGTGCCGCCGCGAGCACGACGGCTTCGTCCGGCACGTCCGGTATCACCGCATACACGACGACTATCGCGAGCATCGACAGCACGCCAGTCATCGCGAAGATGCCCGGCACGCCGATTATGTGGTTGAGCCACGGGCTCGCGACCAGCGAAATCGCGAACGTGAGACCGATCGTCGAGCCGATCATCGCCATCGCCTTGGTGCGTTGCTCTTCGCGCGTGAGATCGGCCACCATCGCGATCACCGCCGCGGAAATAGCGCCCGAACCCTGCAGCACGCGGCCCAGGATCACGATGTAGATGTCATCGGCGAATGCCGCGACAAAACTGCCCACCGCGAAAATCGCAAGGCCGATGTAAATGACCGGCTTGCGTCCGAAGCGGTCCGACATCCAGCCAAACGGGATTTGCAGGATTGCCTGGGTCAGACCGTAGGCGCCGAGCGCCACGCCGACGAGAGTCAGGTTGTTCCCGCCCTTCAAATGCTCGGCGTAGATCGCGAACACCGGCAGGATCACGAACATGCCCAGCATGCGCAGGCCAAAAATGCTGGCAAGGCTCAGGCTGGCCCGCAATTCCATGGGGCTCATGCGGTTACCTGGGGACATGATGAATTACGGCTTGGGAAGAGACGCGAAAGTCCGGTATATTAGCAGGTTTAGTTCAGCGGCCAGACCTTGCCTAATCACAATCCCAGCGTCGTCCGCCTGCAGCCCGCGGGCCCCGGCGCCTCCGCCAAAAACGCGGGACTGATCCGCATTCGCGGCGCGCGCACGCACAACCTGAAGAACATCAGTCTCGACCTGCCGCGCAACCGGCTGATCGTGATTACCGGCCTGTCCGGCTCCGGCAAGTCGTCGCTCGCGTTCGACACGCTGTACGCCGAAGGCCAGCGCCGTTACGTCGAGTCGCTGTCGACGTACGCGCGCCAGTTCCTGCAGATGATGGAGAAGCCGGACGTCGATCTCATCGAAGGACTGTCTCCCGCGATCTCGATCGAGCAGAAAGCGACCAGCCACAATCCGCGCTCGACCGTCGGCACCGTCACTGAAATCCACGACTACCTGCGCCTCTTGTTCGCGCGCGTCGGCGACCCGCACTGCCCCGACCACGGTATCGTGCTCGAAGCGCAAAGCGTCGCGCAAATGGTCGATCACGTGCTGCAGTTGCCCGCCGACACCCGTCTTATGATCCTGTCGCCGCTGATCGTCGGGCGCAAGGGCGAGCAGGTCGATCTGCTCGACGAGCTGCGCGCCCAGGGCTTCGTGCGCGTGCGCATCGACGGCAAAGTGCATGAGATCGACGAGCTGCCGAAACTCAAGAAGAATCTGAAGCACACGGTCGAGGTCGTCGTCGACCGCCTGAAAGTGCGTCCCGAGCTGAAGCAGCGGCTCGCCGAATCGTTCGAGACCGCGCTGCGCCATTCCGACGGCCGCGCGCTGGCGGTCGAAATGGATAGCGGCAAAGAGCATCTCTTTTCCGCGAAGTTCGCGTGCCCGGTCTGCACCTACTCGCTGCCGGAGCTCGAGCCGCGGCTTTTCTCCTTCAACAACCCGATGGGCGCGTGCCCGCGCTGCGACGGCTTGGGCCATATCAGCTTCTTCGATCCCAAGCGCGTGGTTGCTTACCCGCACCTGTCGCTTGGCGCCGGCGCGATCCGCGGCTGGGACAAGCGCAACCAGTTTTATTTCCAGATGCTGCAATGCCTGGCGACGCATTACGGCTTCGACCTGGAGACGCCGTTCGAGGAACTGCCCGCGGCTATCCAGCACGGGGTGCTGCAGGGCTCGGGCACCACCAAGATCAAGTTCATCTACGTCGGCGAGCGCGGCAACAAGACGCAGCGCGAGCATACGTTCGAAGGCATCATCCCCAATCTCGAGCGGCGCTACCGCGAAACGGATTCGCTGGTCGTGCGCGAAGAGCTCGCCAAATATCTGAACAGCCAGGTGTGCCCCGAATGCGATGGCACGCGCCTGCGCCGCGAAGCGCGCCACGTGCGCGTCGCGGGCCGCCCGATCTACGAAATCAGCGCGCTGCCGTTGAAGCAGGCCGCGGTGTTTTTCACCGAGGTCGAGCTGCCCGGCAACAAGCGCGCGATCGCCGACCGCATCATCAAAGAAATCATTAACCGCATTACGTTTTTGAACGACGTCGGCCTTGACTATCTGTCGCTCGACCGCTCGGCTGACACGCTGTCTGGCGGCGAATCGCAGCGCATCCGGCTCGCGAGCCAGATCGGCTCGGGTCTCACCGGCGTCATGTACGTGCTCGACGAGCCCTCGATCGGTCTGCACCAACGCGACAACGCGCGGCTGCTCGACACGTTGAAGCGGCTGCGCGACATCGGCAACACGGTGATCGTCGTCGAGCACGACCAGGACGCGATCGAGCATGCCGACCACGTCGTCGACATCGGGCTCGGCGCCGGCGAGCACGGCGGCCGCATCATCGCGCAGGGCACGCCGGAAGACATCCGCAACAACGCCGAATCGTTGACGGGTCAATACCTGACGGGGCGCCGCCGCATCGAAGTGCCGGGACTGCGGCACAAGCCCGATCCCAAGCGCCTGCTCGGCATCGAAGGCGCGCGCGGCAACAATTTGAAAGACGTCGCGGTCAATGTGCCGGTCGGCCTGCTCGTTTGCGTGACTGGCGTGTCGGGCTCGGGCAAGTCGACGCTGATCAACGACACGCTCTACAGCGCGGCCGCGCGCCACCTGTATGGCAGCACCGCGGAGCCCGCGCCGCATACGGCGATCAAGGGGCTCGAGCATTTCGACAAGGTCGTCAACGTCGACCAAAGCCCGATCGGGCGCACGCCACGCTCGAATCCGGCGACCTACACCGGGCTCTTCACGCCGATCCGCGAGCTCTTCGCCGGCGTGCCGACGGCGCGCGAACGCGGGTACGGGCCCGGGCGTTTTTCGTTCAACGTCAAAGGCGGGCGCTGCGAAGCGTGCCAGGGCGACGGCGTGATCAAGGTCGAGATGCACTTCCTGCCCGACGTCTACGTGCCGTGCGAGGTGTGTCACGGCCAGCGTTACAACCGCGAAACCCTCGAAGTGCAGTACAAAGGCA
>Ga0207645_10003545_pt1 | contig 11811 bp, 10 predicted proteins | sample KBSM53metaG_FD_184331 | JGI IMG/M metagenome (GOLD analysis project Ga0207645, IMG submission 184331) | Miscanthus rhizosphere microbial communities from Kellogg Biological Station, Michigan, USA - KBS M5-3 metaG (SPAdes) (version 2) | ecosystem: Host-associated > Plants > Roots > Rhizosphere >...
CAGGATGTCGCCCTTCCGGATCGTCTCGAAGACGTCCGCGGGCGGGTCGAAGATCGACCGCGACGCCGGCAGAAACGGCGCATCCTTCAGGTCCGGCCGATCGAGCTTCATGATGGAAATGAGATCCGCAGCGCCCAGAGGACCCTGGATCTCGTACACGTCGCCCGGATCCAGCTCGAGCTGGGTCCGGAGAAGCTCGCGGACGTGCTCCGAGCAGCGGCCCTCGACCTCGAGCCGGATCGCCGCGCCGAATCTCCGCCGCCGCAGGTTGTCCGTCATGCTGCGGAGAAGGTCGCCGGCCTCGTCCTCCCGGATCTCGATGTCGGCGTCGCGGGTGACCCGAAACGCCGAGGCGCCCTGGATGACCATCCCGGGGAACAGCCGGTCGAGATTCGCCTCGATCAGCTTCTCGAGCAGCACGAATTCCTGATCCTTTTCGCTTCCGCCCGGCACCGGCACGAACCGCGACAGGGACGGCGGCACCTTCACGCGCGCGAAGGCGGGCTTCTTTTCCTTCTTGTCGGCGAGCTCGACGGCCAGCGAGAGCGACAGATTCGAGACGAACGGGAACGGGTGCGCCGGATCGAAGGCCAGCGGCGTGAGCACCGGAAAGACGACGCTCTCGAAGTAGGCGCAGAGCTCCTTCTTGCGCTCCGCGTCGATCTGATCCCATTCCCGGATCCGCACGCCCGCCTCGGCGAGCTTCGGCTGCAGCTCGTCGCGGAGCAGGGTCATCGCGACGTCCACGTCGCGCTCGACGATCTCGCGGATGAGCCGGAGCTGCTCCTGGGCGGAGAGGCCGTCGGCGCTGCGCTCGGCCACCGACGCCTCGAGCTGCTCGTGCAGGCCCGAGACTCGGATCATGAAGAACTCGTCGAGGTTCGAGTGGAAGATCGCGAGGAACTTGACCCTTTCGAAGAGCGGCCAGGTCGGACTCAGCGCTTCTTCGAGAACCCGGCGATTGAACGCGAGCCAGGAGATCTCGCGATTGAAGTAGAGGGAACGGTCGTCGAGCCGGTCGTCCGGTGTCTGACCCCCACCGATGTAATGGACTTCGCTCATACCGTCGAAACGAGCAGGGAGGGTACCATCGGCCGGCCGTCCGAGTGTAAAGTTGGCCCGGCCCTCGTCGTAAGTCCTCTTGTCGGAGGGCCTTAGGGCGTCTTCGCCGGCACGACCGGCACGGCGTCCTCGAGCCGGAGCGCGACCCTCTGGGGCCCCACCGGGGCGTTTTCGAGCCGCAGCGTTCCTTCGACCGTCGGGCGGTGGGGGACGCGGGGAATCTCGAGGCCGCTCCGCCAGCGCACATCGCTCCTTGCAGAAACTTGACGTCGATTGCCGCGAGACTTCACGGCGGCCCGGGAAACTCCGCCGCACTGCGTCGCACGACCCTCCAATTGCCCCGATCCGTCGGGGCCCTTTTTTTGGAAAGAGGGGCAGGGGTTCACACCGATTTCACATCGGATGCCTCGGGCCTTTACGAATGGACGTCAGGCTGCGCGTCGACGTTCGAACGGTATGAAGGAGCTTCGAATGAAGAGGATCGCTTTCGGGTTGGCGCTGGCTCTGGGCGGATGCGTCTCCGTGACCGCGGACGGATCGAAGGTCAAGGTCTACCAGGCGGAGCTCGCGAGCAAGGACGCCGCGGTTCCTCCTCTTCCTACGGGTTGCAAGCTGCTCGGCCAGAGTGGCCCGATCGATCAGCAGCAGCAGGCCTTCGAGATCACCAATCCCTACCGGACGGAGCGCAACAACACGGCTGCGCTCGGCGGCAACGTTCTCTACGTGCCCTTCTATCGTTTCAAGAACCTCATGAAGACCGATTGCCCCATCGGCGACACGACGCCCGGCTGCATGGACAGCGACCAGAGCTGGTACAAGGTCACGTTCCGCTCGTACGCCTGCGACGCTCCCGCCTTGCAGGCGCTGGCGGAATCGCCTTTGCCGTCGGAGCCGGCGGTCTTCCGGGTCGAGTTCAAGAAGAAGCCGACGCCCGAGCCGACGGCCGCCGTGGCGTCGGCCGCGCCCGCGCCTCCTCCGTCCACGGCGTCCGCAGTTGCGGCGTCACCGAATCTCCCATCGCCCGGAGCGGACGCATTGAAGACGCAGATCCTCGATCTCATGCGCGAAGGCATCGGCAACGACGTCATCCGTTCCTTCGTGCGGGCGCATCCGCTCGCCGCTCCGCTGAGCGCCGCCGAGATCATCGACTGGAAGAAGTCCGGAATCCCCGACACGGTGATCGACGCGACCTTTCCGAAGTAAAACGCGTTCGCGCACGCCTTCAATTCGAATTTACGTCGACTTCCCCTCTCGTTGACGCCGCACGCCAAGACTCGCGGCTCAAACAGTGAGGAGGATCTCAGTCATGAAGCACAGGATTCGGATTTTCCCTGCGGCGTGCGCGGCGGCGGCGATGATCCTCGCCGGAAGCGCTTCGGCGCGGGGTCAGATCACGGTCGCCGAAGGGTACACACCACCGGATGACACGCCGGCGGTCAACGTCGGCGGCACGATCTTCGCGAACTACACGTATCAGCTCGAGCCCACGGTGACGAATTCCCAGGGAGATCGAGTCCACCCGAGTTCGTTCGACGTGACGCGCGCTTACATCAACGTGACGGGACAGATCAACCACCTCATCAATTTTCGGATCACGCCGGACGTCGTACGCGTCGGTCAGGTCGACGGAAAGGACGTGCCCGGCATCACGGGAACGCTGACGTATCGGCTCAAGTACGCGTACGGTCAGCTCAACTTCTCCGATTTCACGACGAAGGGATCGTGGCTTCGCCTGGGGCTTCAGCAGACGCCCTTCATCGACTTCGAAGAAGGGATCTACCGCTACCGCTTCCAGGGGACCGTCCAGGAGGATCGGGAAGGATTCCTGACCTCCTCGGACCTCGGCGCCTCCGTGCACTGGAACTTCCCCGGCAACTTCGGCGACGTCCACGGCGGTGTGTACAACGGCGACGGCTACACTCGGCCGAACGACGCCGACGGCCAGATGTCCTATCAGGTCCGCCTGACGTTCCGGCCGCTCCCCATGATTCCCGTCATCAAGGGCCTCCGGATCACCGGCTTCTACGACTCGGATCACTACCTGGAGGATCTGAAGAAGGAGCGGTACATCGGCTTCCTCAGCTTCGAGAACCCCTGGGTCAACTTCGGCGCCCAGTACGACCACAACAAGGACAAGCGCTCTGCTTCGGTCTCCCAGGTGGACTCCGAGGGCTGGTCGGTCTGGGTGACGCCCCGGATCCCCGACTGCGGTTTCGAAGCGCTCATCCGGTGGGACCGCATCACGCCCGATACGTCGTCCTCCGCGCGCAAGCAGCGCCTCATCGCGGGTCCGGCGTACTGGTTCCCGGTCACGAAGAGCGGCGTCGCGGCCGCGGTTCTCCTGAACTTCGAGCAGATCCGCTACATGGGCGCGCCGAACCAGCGGCCCACGGAAGAGCGCTACGCCGTCAGCACGCTCTTCAACTTCTAATTCATACCAACTTCACACGGATTTGACGTAGAGGCTTCACATAGGAAGCGAGGAGAGACGATGAAACCTAATCGATGGCTGACCGCCGCAGTCGGCGGCATCCTTCTGGCCGGGGCGGCCGCGACGGGCGCGACGGCCCAAGCCGAGCAGATCAACGGCGCCGGCGCGACGTTCCCGTATCCGATCTACTCGAAGTGGTTTTCGGACTACAACAAGCTCCACCCCGACGTCGAGATCAACTACCAGTCGATCGGCTCGGGCGGCGGTATCCGACAGCTCAGCAACCAGACGGTGTTCTTCGGGGCGACCGACGGTCCCATGACGCCGGACCAGATGCAGGGCGCCCCGGGCAGGATCCTGCATCTTCCGACGGTTCTCGGCGCGGTCGTGCCGATCTACAACATCCCGGGCGTCGACGCCCAGTTGAAGTTTTCGGGCACGCTTCTCGCCGACATCATTCTCGGCAAGGTCACGAAGTGGAACGATCCGGCGATTGCGGGCCCCAACCCCGGGGTCAAGCTGCCGTCGACCGACATCACGGTGGCCCATCGCTCCGACGGGTCGGGAACGACGTACATCTTCGTCGACTACCTCTCGAAGGTCTCGCCGGAGTTCAAGACCAAGGTCGGTGTGGCGACCTCGGTGAACTGGCCGGTCGGCGTCGGCGGCAAGGGCAACGAAGGTGTCGCCGGACTCGTCAAGCAGACACCGGGCTCGATCGGCTACGTCGAGTTGATCTACGCGAAGCAGAACAACATCGACTATGGCTCGGTCAAGAACATGGAAGGCGAGTACGTGGCGGCTTCGCTCGACTCGGTCACGGCCGCTGCGGCCGTGGCCGCCAGGCAGATGCCTCCCGACTTCCGGGTGTCCATCACGAACGCTCCGGGCAAGGGTGTCTACCCGATCTCTTCGTTCACCTGGCTGCTCTTCTACGAGAACCCCAAGGACAAGCCCAAGGCGCGCACCATGGTCGACTTCATGAAGTGGGCCCTGAGCGACGGACAGAAGTTCGCTTCGGACCTGGGCTATGCGCCCCTCCCGTCCGAGATCGTCGCCCTCGAGATGGAAGCCCTCAAGAAGATCAAGCTCTGAAGACCGTTTGCCGGAGCCGTCGATGAAGAAGACCCCGTCCTCGCGCCGGAGCGCCGATGATCGTGGTTTCCGGCTGGGGACGGGGTTTTTCGCCCTGCTCGTCGTCGTGCTCGTCGCCGGCATCTTCTGGGAGCTCTTCCGGACCTCGCAGCTCTCGATCGACAAGTTCGGCTTCCGATTCTGGACGGGCAGGACCTGGGACCCGGTCTCGGGCGAGTTCGGCGCCCTGCCGTTCATCTGGGGGACGCTCTACTCCGCGGTCCTGGCGATGCTGATCTCGACACCCATCGCGATCGGGATCGCCGTCTTCCTGTCGGAAGTCTCGCCGAGGGCCCTGCGCACGCCGCTCGCGTTTCTGACCGAGCTCCTCGCCGCGGTGCCCTCGATCGTCTACGGGCTCTGGGGCGTCTTCGTGCTCGTGCCCATCGTGCGTCACCTGCAGGTGGTGACGCCGCCCTGGCTCAAGAAAGTTCCGCTCTTTTCCGGTCCGCCCCTCGGCGTCGGGATGCTCTCGGCCGCTCTGATCCTCGCGGTCATGGTCATCCCGTTCACCTCCTCGGTCGCCCGCGAGGTTCTGAAGGCGGTGCCCTCCACGCAGCGGGAAGCCGCGTACGCGCTGGGCGCGACCCGCTGGGAGGCGATCCAGGCGGCGCTGCGGTTCGGGCGGACGGGAATCATCGGCGCCGTGATCCTCGGCTTCGGGCGGGCCATCGGCGAGACCATGGCCGTGACGATGGTCATCGGCAACAATCCCCAGATCTCGGCCTCGCTCTACGCCCCGCAGTACACGATGGCCGCGGTCATCGCGAACGAATTCACGGAGGCCGCCGACGACCTCTACCTGTCGGCCCTCATCGAGATCGGTCTCGTGCTCTTCGTGATCACACTGGTCATCAACGCGCTCTCACGGCTGCTCATCTGGAGCGTGACCCGCGAGGTCAAGGCGAAGGCTCCCAGGGCGGCGCCCACGGCGGTCGCGGCGAAGCCCCAGGCGGCGGCATGAACCGGACGGCGCGGCGGAAGTTCACCTCGGGCCTCGTCGTCGCATTGTGCGGCGCGGCGGTCGTCCTCGCCCTCGTGCCGCTCTTCTTCGTCTTCGCCTACGTCATCTCCAAAGGCTTCTCCTCGCTCAACTGGGATTTCTTCACCAAGGCCCCGAAGCCGGTGGGCGAGGCCGGCGGAGGAATGGCCAACGCGATGATCGGCACCCTGATTCTGATCGGCATCGCGTCGGCCGTGGCCGTGCCGGTCGGCGTGATCGCGGGCGTCTACCTCTCCGAGTACGGCAAGAAGAAGTTCGCCACCCTCGTCCGCTTCACGGCGGACGTGCTCAACGGCGTGCCGTCGATCGTGATCGGGATCTTCGCCTACGGACTGGCCGTGCTTCCCGTGAAGCACTTCTCCGCGCTCGCCGGCGGTCTCGCCCTGGGCTTCATGATGATCCCGATCATCACGCGGACGACCGAGGAGCTCCTCAACCTCGTGCCGGGGAGCCTGCGCGAAGGCGCGCTGGCGCTCGGCGCGACGCGGGCGCGGGCCGCGTTCTCGGTGATGGTTCCGGCGGCGCTGCCGGGCATCATGACCGGCATCCTCGTCGCGCTCGCGCGCATCGCGGGGGAGACGGCGCCTCTCCTCTTCACGGCTTTCAACAATCGGTTCTTCACCACGCGCCTCGATCAGCCGATCTCGTCGCTTCCGGTGCAGATCTACACTTACGCCGTTGCTCCCTACGAAGACTGGCACCGGCAGGCCTGGGCCGGCGCGCTCGTCCTGGTTGCGTTCGTTTTCACGTTCTCCGTCCTGGCGCGGGTCGTCACGCGGAGGCTCGAGAGGATGCATCGCACATGAGCGATACACTGGAGGTCAGCGTGGAAACTCCGGTCGAACCGCGCAGCCCGGCGATCGCGCCCGGCCGGGGAGAGCGATCCGAAGTATCGCCGGCGGCTGGCCGCACGCTTCGAATGGAATCGCGCCGCTTGAACTTCTCCTACGGACCGAAGCAGGCGCTGTGGGACATCTCGCTGCAGATCCCCGAAAAGACGGTGACCGCCTTCATCGGCCCGTCCGGCTGCGGAAAGTCGACCTACCTGCGCTGCCTGAACCGGATGAACGACATCATTCCCGATACGCGCGTCGAAGGCGAAGTGCTGCTCGACGGCCGCGACATCTATGCCACCGGGATGGACGTGGTGGACCTCCGGCGGCGGGTCGGCATGGTGTTCCAGAAGTCGAACCCGTTTCCGAAGTCGATCGCCGACAACGTCGCGTACGGCCTGAAGATCAACGGCCTGGGATCCCGCTCCGAGATTCCGGACCGCGTGGAGCAGGCGCTGCGCCGCTCGGCTCTCTGGGAAGAGGTCAAGGACCGGCTGGACACCTCCGCGATGGGTCTCTCGGGCGGGCAGCAGCAGCGGCTCTGCATCGCCCGCGCGCTGGCCGTGGAGCCGGAGGTCCTCCTGATGGACGAGCCGTGCTCCGCGCTCGATCCGATCGCGACGACGAAGGTCGAGGAGCTGATCTACGAGCTCAAGCGCGATTACACGATCGTCATCGTCACCCACAACATGCAGCAGGCCGCCCGTGTTTCGGAGTTGACCGCGTTCTTCATGCTCGGCCGTCTGGTCGAGCACGATCGCACCGAGAAGATCTTCACCAACCCGGGCCAGAAGATCACGGAGGACTACATCACCGGACGGTTCGGGTAGTTGTCAGACGCCCGCAGAATGGAAAAAAGGGAAGGGAAAACCGTGGCCACACGTACCAAAGAGGCCGCCGCCTCCACACGCGAAACGCACACCGGGACCATGAAGCGCATCGCGCTGATCGAGGACGACGCCGACATCGCCTATACGATCCGTCTCAATCTCCGGAAGGAGAAGAAGTACCAGGTCGAGCATTACATCTCGGGGATTGCCGCTCTGGCCGCCGTCCAGGAGAAGCCGTTCGACCTCGTGATCCTGGATCTGAACCTTCCCGACATCGACGGGCTGGCTCTCTGCCGCGAGCTTCGCCGGGCGGACGAGACGCGGAAGGTGCCCATCATCATGCTGACCGCGAGGGTCGAGGAACGGGACAAGCTGCTCGGGTTCGAGATCGGGGCCGACGACTACATCACGAAGCCGTTCTCGATGCGGGAGCTGCTGGCGCGCGTCCACGCCCACCTGCGTCGCGTCGCGGCTTTCGAGACGTCGGAGGAAGAGGTCTTCCGGGACGGGGATCTCGTCATCGATCGCGCCCGTTTCGAGGCGGCGCTCGGGACCAAGCGGGTCCACCTGACCAAGAAGGAATTCGACCTGCTCTGGCTCCTCATCCGCAACCGCAACCGCGTCGTCACCCGGGATGCCATTCTCGCGCGCCTGTGGGACTATGACGCGGAGGTCGAGACCCGCACCGTGGACGTGCACATCCGAGCCCTTCGCCGCAAGCTCGGCGATCAGCGCATCGAGACGGTGGTCGGCCTCGGCTACCGCTATCGCGAGGGGGCTGGTCTCCAGAGGGCATGAAGCTTCGGTCTCGATTCACCGCCCTCTTCGCCGTGCTCGCGACGGCGACGATCGTGGTCCTCGTGCTCGTGTCCGACGTGGTCGTCGGCCGCGCCGCCGCCGAGCGCGTGGCCGAGCGATTCGGGCGCGAGCTCGAGCACCTCGCGAACGACATGGAGCACGGCGCCGCGCCGTCGGAGTCCCGGGACGCGTTCCTGCGGGCCGCTGCGCAGCAGCTCGACTGCCGGGTCACCTACATCGATCCGAAGGGGAAGGTCCTCGACGATTCGGACCTGTTGCCGGCGGACGTCCCGGCGATGGAGAACCACTCCCACCGTCCCGAGGTCGCGCAGGCCGTGAAATCGGGAGTCGGCTCCGCACGGCGCCCCTCACCGACAGAGCGAAGGCCCATGCTCTACGTCGCGCGCCGCCTTTCCGACGGCAGCGTGCTCCGCCTCGCCGTCTCCGCGGCCCGGCTGCGCCAGGTGGAGCTCGGCTACCTCTGGACCATGCGTTTCGCGATCGCGGCGGCGTGCCTGCTCCTTTTCCTGATCGGCTCCGCGGCCTCCCGCCGCTTCTCTCAGCCGATCGCCGACCTCACCCGGAGCGCCTCGGCGATCGCGGCGGGAGACTTCGCCCGGGACCTGCCACGCACCGGAGGCGAAGAGGTCCAGATGCTGTCCTCGGCCGTCCAGCGCATGAAGGACTCCCTCAACACCGCCCTCGAGCGGGCGGAAGGCGAGCGCCGGCTCGCGGCGATGGTCTTCGAGACGCTGCCCGACGGCCTCGTCGTGGTCGATGCGAAGCTCCGCGTGCTCGAGTCGAACGGACGCTTCGCGGTCATGGCGGGCGTGCCGGCCCCCGCCGGCCGCGGGGTCTACGAGCTGCTGCGCGAGAAACCTCTCTACGAGTGCTTCGAAACGACGGTCCGCACCGGGGAGACCTCGGAGCGGACGGTGCGCCTGCCCGACGACCGCATCTGGCAGGTCGCGGTCGCCCCGCTGCCGGACGGGCACCGGGCCGCCGCCGTCGGCGTGCTGCGCGACGTCTCGCGGCTGGAGAAGACCGAGTCCATGCGCCGGACATTCGTGGGCGACGTCTCGCACGAGCTGCGGACGCCGATCGCGTCGATCGCGGCGGCGGCGGAGACCCTGGCCGAGGGCTCGCCCGACAAGACCGAGACGGCCGAGCTTCTGGGCCTCATCCGGCGCCAGTCCGACCGGATGCGCGAGCTGATCGACGATTTGATGGACCTGGCTCAGATCGAGAGCGGCGCGGTGCCGCTGGTTCGCGAGGAAATCCCGCTCCACGAGCTGCTCTCGGAGGTGGCGGAGGACCTCGGTTCCTCGGCGAGGGACCGTCGCGTCGACGTCCGTGTCGTCGGGGACGTGTCGGTGTCCGCCGTCGGAGACCGGCGGCGGGTCGGCCAGCTCGCCCGCAACCTCATCGACAACGCGATCAAGTTTTCGCCGGAGGGCGCCCCGGTCGTGGTCCGCGTCGGGCGCCAGGCCGGCCGCGCCTGCTTTTCGGTGGAAGACCTCGGGCCCGGGATTCCAAAAGCCGAGCGCGACAAGATCTTCCAGCGCTTCTACCAGGTCGACCGGTCGCGCTCCAAGCTGCGGCCCGGCTCGGGCCTGGGTCTGGCGATCGTCAAGCACATCGCCCAGCTCCACGGCGCCGCGGTCGACGTGGAGGGCGAGGTCGGCGAGGGCTCGACGTTCCACGTCCGGTTCCCGGCCGTGGCGTGAGGATCCCGGTCCTGAAGTTTCGGGGAAGCCGGCCGTAAGGACCGCCTGAAGTCCTGCGATAGGATGGCGCCGCTCCCCGGGGGGCGCGCATGCTCAACCTCCTGCCCAAAGACGAGAAATATTTCGAGCGCTTCACCGAGCTCGCGATCCGCATCGACGAGGCGGCCAAGATCCTGTCCCGTTTCTTCGAGGGCCAGGCCGCGGTCGGCGCCGTGGCCGACCAGGTCAAGCGGCTCGAGCACGAGTGCGACGAGATCTCCCACGAGATCCTGCGAGGCATCGATCGGACGTTCATCACCCCCATCGACCGCGAAGACATCCACCAGCTCGCCGTGCGGCTGGACGACGTCATCGACCTGATCGACGGCACGGTCCGCCGCCTCTCCCTCTTCAAGATCGCCGCCCCCACACCCCTGTCCCGCTCGCTTTCGAAGGTCGTCGTTCAGACGACCGGCGAGCTCGTCGAGGCGGTCTCGCGCCTGCGGACGCAGAAGGGCGTGATGGAGCGCTGCATCCGCATCAAGCAGCTCGAGAACGAGGCCGACGTCGTGTACCACGACGCGATCGCATCCCTCTTTGCCGAGGAGCTTCCGGCGATCGAGGTCATCAAGTGGAAGGACGTGTACGACACCATGGAGCGCACGGTGGACTCGTGCGTCGTCGTCGCCCACGTGCTCGAAAGCGTCGTCCTCAAGCATTCCTGAGACGCAGTCCGGCGTTCGCTTCGTCCCATGATCTACGTCCTCTTCATCATCGCGATCGCCCTGGTCTTCGACTTCATCAACGGGATGCACGACTCCGCGAACTCGATCGCGACGGTCGTGTCGACGCGCGTGCTCTCGCCCTTCACGGCCGTCTTCTGGGCGGCGTTCTTCAATTTCGTGGCCGCGTTCCTCTTCGGGACCGCCGTCGCAAAGACGATCGGGTCCGGCCTCATCGACATCACCATCGTCAATTCGGATGTCGTGCTGGGCGGGCTGCTCGGGGCGATCACCTGGAACCTCGTCACCTGGTACTTCGGCCTGCCGTCCTCGTCCTCCCACGCCCTGATCGGCGGCTACGCCGGGGCGGCGGTGGCGCGCGTCGGCATCGGCGCGATCGTTCCCGGCATGGCCTGGGTCAAGACGCTCGCCTTCATCGTTCTGTCGCCGCTGATCGGCATGGTCGTCGGGTGGTCGCTGATGATCGCCGTCTCGTGGATCTTCCACAAGACGCCGTATGGCACGGTGGACCGCTGGTTCCGGCGCGCCCAGCTCGGCTCCGCGGCCGCGTTCTCGCTGTCTCACGGAACCAACGACGCTCAAAAGACGATGGGCATCATCGGGGGGCTCCTGGTCGCGAACCAGCACCATTTCGCGGACCCGGCCTCGCGTTTCCACTGGATGCACCTGCCGGATCTGAAGGTCGTGCCGTGGTGGATCATCCTCTCGGCCCATGCGGCGATCGGCCTCGGCACGCTCACGGGCGGCTGGCGCATCGTGCGCACGATGGGAAGCCGCATCACGAAGCTGAAGCCGTTCTCGGGCTTCTGCGCCGAGACGGGCGCGGCGGCTACCGTCATCGCGGCGTCGGTGTGGGGCATCCCGGTTTCGACGACGCACACGATCACCGGTGCGATCATCGGCGTCGGCGCGACCCAGAGGTTCAGCGCCGTCCGCTGGGGCGTGGCCGGACGCATCGTCTACGCCTGGGTGCTGACCATCCCCATGGCCGCGGCGATCGGGGCCCTGAGCTATGGCATTCTCCACGCCATCAACCGGTGACCCGAAGACTCTTCGTGGCATCCTGAAAGGGATGAAGAAAAGCCGCTTCGCCCTGTGGGCAGTCGCCGTGCTGGCGCTCTTGCCGGCCGTCGCCTCCGCGAGGCCGGCGACCCAGCCCGACTCCGCCGCGTTCGACGCCGTCCTCGCGGAGCGGGCGCGGAACGGAGGCTTCGACTACCGGGGCGCGACGGGGCAGGACAAGAAGCGCCTCGGGGCCTATCTCTCGAACC
>Ga0207645_10003548_pt1 | contig 11809 bp, 12 predicted proteins | sample KBSM53metaG_FD_184331 | JGI IMG/M metagenome (GOLD analysis project Ga0207645, IMG submission 184331) | Miscanthus rhizosphere microbial communities from Kellogg Biological Station, Michigan, USA - KBS M5-3 metaG (SPAdes) (version 2) | ecosystem: Host-associated > Plants > Roots > Rhizosphere >...
CGTTCCGGCTCCTGATGCACGCGCCGCAGTGGCGCAAGTGCCTCTCCGAGATGTGCCGCGTGTCGGATCGGCTCGTGATCATCGATTACCCGTCGGCGACCAGTTTCGCCCTCTTCGAATCGTGGCTGCGCCGCCTCGCCAGCGCCCTCGGCGTGCGCACCGAGCCGTACCGCGTCTTCACCCGCGGCGCGATCGCCGCCGCGTTCGACGAGAACGGCTACCGCATTCGATCGATGCACCGCCAGTTCGTCCTGCCGATCGGGTTCCACAAGCTGATTGGCTCGCGCCGCTTCACGATGTGGATCGAAGGCATCCTCGACCGCATCGGCCTGCTCAAGCCGTTCGGCTCGCCGGTCACGCTCGTCGCCGAACGGTGCGCGCCTTAGTTACCGGCGCGACCGGGTTTACCGGCGGCCACCTGGCTCGGGCGCTGGCGGCGCGCGGCGAGGCGGTGTCGGCGCTGGTGCGCGACACCAGCGCGGCGGCGATGGCGCTCGAGCAGTCGGGCGTCGCCCTCGTGCACGGCGACCTGCGTGACAAAGCCTCGCTGGCCTCGGCGGCGCTCGGCGTCGACGTCATCTACAACATCGCCGCCATCTATCGCGAGGCGGGGCTGCCGGACGACGCCTATCGGGCCGTCAACGCCGTGGCCGTCGGCGACCTGGTCGAGGCCGCCGCGCGCGGCGGCGCGAAGCGCGTGGTGCACTGCAGCACCGTCGGCGTGCACGGCGACGTGAAGCATCCGCCGGCGAACGAAGACGCGCCGCTGAGGCCGGGCGACATCTATCAACAGACCAAGCTGGAAGGCGAAGAGCTGGCGCGCGAGGCTGGCAGCCGGTTCGGCATCGAAGTCACGATCGCGCGGCCGAGCGGCATCTATGGCCCGGGCGACCGGCGGTTGTTGAAGTTGTTTCGTCCGATCGCCAGGCGCCGCTGGGTCACGCTCGGCTCAGGGGAGATCTATTACCATCTCACCTTCATCGACGATCTGGTCGATGGGTTTCAGCTGTGCGGCACGCACCCGGCGGCGGCAAACCGCACCTACATCCTCGCCGGGGCGGAGGTGACGACGCTGAACGCGCTGGTCGGGTTGATTGCCGAGGGCGCCGGCGTTGCGCCGCCGCGAGGACATCTGCCGGTGTGGCCGGTGTGGACCGCCGGGGCTATCTGCGAGGCGATCTGCGCGCCGCTCGGCATCGAGCCGCCGCTCTATCGCCGCCGCGTCGACTTCTTCACCAAGAGCCGCGCCTTCGACATCGCGCGGGCGCGCGCCGAGCTCGGCTTTGCGCCGGCCGTCCCCCTGCGCGAAGGCATCCGCCGGACGCTGGACTGGTATGGTAGTCAGGGATGGTTGTGACCGACTCCTCGATCGGCCGCGCGCAGGAGCAGCTCTTCGCCCCCGGGACCTCGAGCCGCGCGAAGTATTCAGCGCTGGTGGTCGGACGCCCCGGCCTCGGCGCGCTGCTCAAGTACGAGCTGGTCATCATGATCGCGCAGGCGCGGCCGGGCGCCTTCGGGCTGTTCGCGCGCAAGCTGCTGTATCCGGCGCTGCTCGGCTCGTGCGGCCGCAACGTCGTCTTCGGTCAGAACGTGGTGCTGCGCCACCCGCACAAGATTCACATCGGCAGCAACGTGGTCATCGACGACAACTGCCTGCTCGACGCGAAAGGGGAGTCCAACCGCGGCATCCGGATCGGCGACGGCGTCTTCGTCGGCCGCAACACCATCCTGTCGTGTAAGAACGGCGACATCGAGCTGGGCGACGGCGCCAATCTCGGCTTCAACTGCGAGATCTTTTCCGCCAGCCGCGTCGCCCTCGGCAGGAACGTGCTCGTCGCCGCCTACAGCTACGTGATCGGCGGCGACCACGACTTCTCCGATCCCTCCAAGCCGGTGCTCGAGCAGCGGCGCACCTCGGCCGGGGTCACGATCGGCGACGGCGTGTGGATGGGCGCCGGCGCCAAGATCCTCGACGGCGTCACGCTCGGCGCCGGCGCGGTCATCGGCGCCGGCGCGGTCGTGCGCGACGACGTCCCGGCGGCGGCGATCGCCGTCGGCATCCCGGCTCGCGTGGTGTCATCGCGGTAGAATCCTGTCCATGGCCTACCGCAGCGACCTGGAGGCACGGCTCGCGAAGAAGACGACCAAGGCGATTGTCGACTTCGACATGCTCGAGGACGGCGATCGCATCATGGTCGGGCTGTCGGGCGGCAAGGACAGCTGGGCGCTGCTCCAGACACTCGACGTGCTGCGCGAGCGCGCGCCGATCCGGTTCTCGCTGGTCGCGGTCAACGTCGATTCGGGCTACAAGGAATACAAGCACGACCTGATTGCCTCCACCTGCAAGGCACGCGGCTGGGACTATCACATCGAGCACACCGGCATCGGCCAGACCATCGACGATCTGCTGGACGACGGCGCGACCCCTTGTTCGCTCTGCGCGCGGCTGCGCCGCGGCGTGCTCTACCGGATGGCCAGGGAGACCGGCGCGACCAAGATCGCGCTCGGCCATCACGCCGACGACTTCATCGAGACCCTGCTCTTGAACCTCTTCTTCGCCGGCTCGCTCAAAGCGATGCCGGCGAAGTTGGTGTCCGACGACGGTCAGCACGTTGTGATTCGGCCGCTGGTCTACGTCGGCGAGGACGAGGCGCGCGCGTACACCAAGGAGTGCGGCCTGCCGATCATCGGCTGCTGTTGTCCCGCCTGCGGCGATCTCGGGCTGCAGCGCCAGCGAACCAAACGGATGCTGATGGAGCTCGAGCGCGAGCATCCCGGCGTCAAGCAGTCGATGCTGAAGGCGCTCGGCAACGTCGCGCCCAGGCATTTGCTCGATACCCGCCTCAACCCGCCGCGCGAGCTGCGCGCCAGGGTTCCCGCGTAATTTTGAGGGCCGTCGTTCAGCGCGTGTCATCCGCAGCCGTTGCTGTCGATTCGCGCACCATCGGACAGATCGGCCACGGCCTCCTGGTCTTCGTCGGCGTCGAAAGGGAGGATGGGCCGCCCGACGTCGACTACATCGCCAGCAAGGTTCGCGATCTGCGGGTCTTCGAAGACGAGGCCCACCATATGAACCGGTCGGTTCAGGAGGTTGGCGGCGCCGTGCTCGTGGTGTCGCAGTTCACGCTGGCCGGCGACTGCCGCAAGGGGCGCCGCCCGTCGCTCGACGCCGCGGCGGCTCCCCAGGTTGCCAGGCCGCTGTACGAAGATGTGGTCCGCACGCTGCGCGACGGCGGGCTGACGGTCGCCACCGGTGAGTTCCAGGCGACGATGCAGGTGTCGCTGGTCAACGACGGTCCGGTCACGCTGCTGCTCGACAGCCGTAAGCGCTTTTAATCCCCGTAGTCTCCGCGTCAGCCGAACCGCTTCACGGTCCGGCTGACGCGGACACTACATTCGAGGTCCGATGACGCGACGATTCGCCACGCTCGTTCTGATCTGTCTCGCCGCCCTGCTCGCGCCGCAAGGCGCCGTCGCGCAGCAGCGGCCGCTGCTCACCGAAGATCCGGAGCCGATTGGCGCCGGCCGGCTGCTCATCGAAGGCGGGTTCGACATCACCCACGACGAGCAGTATCCGGTCTCGGGGCTGGAGGGCAATCTGCTGCGGCTGCCGACGGCCGGCGTCAGCGTCGGCCTGAGCTCGATTGCGGAGCTGCAGATCGACGGCGGCTTCTACGATCGCCTCAGCATCAAGAGGCGCGATCCGAACGCGCCGCTCGCCTCCGAACTCACCGCCACCGGCGGGCGCACCCACGACGTCTCCGACTTCGTCGTCGCCACCAAGATCCGGTTCATGGCGGAGGCGGCAGGGCGGCCGGCGCTCGGCATCCGCTTCGCGACCAGGCTGCCGAACGCGTCGAACGAGAGCGGCCTCGGCCTCGACACCACCGACTTTCACATCACCCTGCTCGGCGCGAAGACGGTGCAGTCGATCCGCGTCGTCGGCAACCTCGGCGTCGGCATCCTCTCCGATCCGACGGTCGGGCACCGGCAGAACGACGTGCTCGACTACGGCTTGTCGTTCGCGCGGGCGATGACGCAGGCGGCGGAACTGGTCGGCGAGCTCAATGGCCGCTTCTCGACGCGCGGCGGTGATGCGTTTCCGGGAACGGAAACGCGCGGGCTGCTGAAGTTCGGCGGGCGCTACACGCGCGGCCCGATCAGGTTCGACGGCGGCGTGTTCTTCGGCACGACGACGATCGATCCGACGATCGGCCTCACCGCGGGATTCACCTACGTCTTCAACGCGTTCATGGTGCCGTGAGAGGCACCCCTGAAGGGGTGCGCTACGTCGTCACGCGTGCGGTCGCGGGCGTGCTGTAGAACCCTTTCACCGCCGCCATTTCTTCGCGCCGCCGCTCCTCCGACCATCCCAGCTCGGCGCCGACGATGGCCGCCGCGCGCGCGAGCGGGCCGTCGCCCGGGTAGCCGAGCGCGCCGAGCGGCGTTCGCCGGATCACCGCATCGGCGAGCGTGACGGCCATTTCCTTGCGCGCGGCGAGCACCAGCTCCGCGCCGATGACCGGGGAGTCGGGCGCGATGCGCGTCCGCCACTCTGCACGCGGCGACGCGATGTCCATCACGTCGCGGAACCGCGACCCGTAGCCGGCGATGAGGTGCGGGATCGTGTCTGTCGGCAGCCCTTCGTCGAACTCGCGGCGCGCGTCGGCGATGGCCAGGCCGACGTCGCGGACGCTGCCGCCAGGCAGCGGCGTCGCTCCGGTCCGGCAGGGCACAGGCTCGTGCTGCAGCTTTTTCAGCAGCAGGTCGGTGACGCGCGCGGCGACGCCGCGCGCGGTCGTGAATTTGGCGCCGGCGACGCTGACGATTCCTTCGATCCCCTGCGCGGCGTGATCGCGCAGCTGATCTCGTCCGTCCGGCGTAACCCGGCTGCCGTGAACCGACGCCGGCACGACGCCGCGGTGCACGAGCGTGATGTCGGCCAGGCTCAGGTCGAGCGCCGGATAGGCCTGATTGAGCTCGGCGATGAATGCGAGCACGTCGCGCTCGTCGACCGAGGCGTCGTCCGGCTCGCAGACGCGATCGGCTTCCCAGGTGCCGAAGAGCGCGCGCTCGCGCCACGGCACGAGGAAGAGGTTGCGCCCGGTCGTCGACCGCCCGCCGAGCGCTTCGTCGCCGGCATCGCGGCGGGTGACGAGATTCATCACCTTCATCATCGGGATGCCGGTCGTCGCGCCGAGCGGCGCCAGCAGCCGATCGACCGCCGCGCCGGTCGCGTTGACCGTCACGCGCGCGGCAATCTCCAGCGTCCGCCCGCTGAGCAGATCGCGCGCCGTGACGCCGCTGACGCGCCGTCCGTCGGCCGCCCTGAGCGGGGCGATCGCCTCGACGTGGTTGGCGAGAACCGCTTCATGCTGCGCCGCGCCGAGCGCGTAGGCGAACGTCAACCGATCGGGCTCGGTCATCACGTAGTCGTGGAAGATCGCGGCACCGGTGAGGCCGCGCCGCCGCAGGCCGGGGAAGCGTTGAATCGCGCTGCCGCGTCCGACGACGCGGCCGCCGGGCAGGCGGTGCGACGGCGGCACGCCGCGGTTGCGGCCCGCGGAAACCAGCCGGTCGAGGAGGAAGCCGGCCCGCATCGCCACCTTGCCGCGTGCCAGCGATCGGTAGAGCGGAATCGCAAACGGCAGCGGCCGCACCGCCTGCGGCGCAATCCGCGCCACGGTGCGGCGCTCGCGCACCGATTCGCGCGCGCGCGCGATGTCCAGCGACTGGAGGTAGCGCAGGCCGCCGTGGATCGTCCGCAGGTGATTGAACGAGGCGCCGCTGCCGAAATCGTCGCGCTCGATGAGCGCGACCGACACGCCGCGCTGCGCCGCGTCGTAGGCGATCGTCAACCCGTAGATCCCGCCGCCGACGACGAGCACGTCGAAGGTCCGGCCGGTCAGCCGGTCGACGTCCCTAAACATGTCGGACGCCCACCCGACCCACGCGGCGCGCGCGACCCGCTATAGTTTCTGCGTGGCGACCATCGACGACGTGCGGACCTACTGGAACCAGCACATTCACGACCTGGAAATCACGCGGCATCCGGTTGGATCGCGCGGTTTTTTCGACGACCTCGACCAGTATCACTTCGAGAAGCTCCACCACCTGCTGCGGCTCGTGCCTTTTGACGGCTATCGCGGCCGATCGGTTCTGGAGGTCGGCTGCGGCGCCGGCGTCGATCTCGTGCGGTTCGCCCGCGGCGGCGCCAACGTCACCGGGGTCGATCTGGCGGCCTCGGCCATCGAGCTGGCGCGCGCCAACTTCGCCCAGCAGGGGCTGCAGGGGCGCTTCGAGGTCGCCAACGGCGAGCACCTGCCATTCCCCGACAATACCTTTGACATGGTTTTCGCCCACGGGGTTGTCCAGTACACCGCAAATCCGGGGCAGCTCGTCGCCGAATGCCATCGCGTCCTGGTCCCCGGCGGCCAGGCGATCTTCCAGGTCTACAACCGGATTTCCTGGCTGAACGCGCTGTCGAAGCTGATGAAGGTCGGCCTCGAGCACGACGATGCGCCGGTGCTGCTGAAGTTCAGCATCGGGGAGTTCCGCCGGCTGCTGTCGCCCTTCCGCGAGGTCCGGATTGTCGCCGAGCGCTTTCCGGTCAAGTCGCGGCTCCACGGCGGCTGGAAGGGCGCGATCTATAACGGCCTGTTCGTCGGCACGTTCAACGCGCTGCCCCGTGCCGTCGTCCGCCGGTTCGGCTGGCATCTGCTCGCGTTCTGCAGGAAATGATGCGACTGTCAAAGGCCCACGCCTACGGCAACGACTTCCTCTACGTCCACCGCGACGACCTGGCCGGCGCCGGGCCGCTCGACGCGCTCGCGCGGGAGCTCTGCGATCGCCACACCGGCGTCGGCGCAGACGGGCTGATGATCTACCACGGCACCGCCGAGCGCGCGGCGATGGAGTTGTTCAACGCCGACGGCAGCCGGTCGGAGGTGTCGGGCAACGGCGTGCGCGGCCTGGCGGCGCTGCTGCTGCGCGACGAGACGCGCGTCGAGGCGGCCGTTACCATCGATACGGCCGGCGGCGTCAAGCATCTGACGCGCACCGGACGCGACGGCTCGAAGCAGATGTTTCGTGCCGCGATGGGGCTGCCGGCGGATCTGCGCCAGGTCGAGCTGACCGCCGCGGGCGAGACGCTGCAGCTGGCGGTGATGACGTTCGGCAACCCGCAATGCGTCGCGCTCGGGCCGCTGCCCGACCAGGCGCGCTTCGAGCGGCTCGGGCCGGCGCTCGAACGGCACGCCTTTTTTCCCGCGCGAACCAACGTCGAGTTCGCCACGGTCGAACGGCCGGACGAGGTGCGCATCCTGATCTGGGAACGCGGCGTCGGACCGACGCTGTCGTCGGGCACCGGGTCGTGCGCGTCGCTGATTGCGGCCGCCGCCTTCGGAGGCGCAGCGCGCGACGCCGAGGTAGTCGCGCCCGGCGGCCGCCAGCGGGTCGAGTGGCGCGAAGACAGCGTGTATTTGACGGGATGGGCGGAGGTGGTGCTCGATGGCGTCTGGCTTCGCACCTGACATTGCGGAATGCGGATTGCGGATTGCGGATTAATTGTGGCAATCAATCCGCAATCCGCAATCCGCAATCCGCAATGTCACGCGGCGCCGGTGTGAGCAGTTTTTTACATATGGTCAGCGGCGCCGCTTGATGCCGCTGGTCGGGACGGCTTCGAGATCGCGCGATGCGCCGTGCAAACGCGCCGACACTTCACGCGAACGGTCGATCGCCTGCCGATAATCTCCCGCGTTCAACGCTGTGCGCGCTTCTTGCACGGCAGTCTCGCCATCAGCAATCGTCCGGCGCGCCGCGGTGAGCACCTTGGCGGCGGCGTGCGCGGCTTCGGCGGTCTTGAGCTTGGCGCGCGATTCGTGCAGTGCCGCGTCGGCCTCGGCGACCGCGCGCTCGGCGTCGGCGCGCGCCGTGGCCTTTTCGTCGGCGGCCTGCTTGGTGGCGTTCTGCGCGCGCTCGCGCGCGTCGAGCGCGGCGTTGAGCGCCAGCCGATAATCGCGCTGCGCGACGGCTTCGTGGGAGCGTTTGAGGGCGTCTTCGGCGGCGGCGAACTCTTCTCGCGCGAACTGGTCGGCGCCGGCGGCGCGCGCGGCCTCGATCGCCGCCTGCGCCTGTTGCATTTCCTTGTCGGGAGGATCGCCGCACGCCGCGCCCAGCATCGCCGCGACGACGGCGGAGGACAGCAGGCAGCGACGCCACGCGGGCATGAGCCAGTATAGCGCGCCGACGACGACCAGCCGCTGCTGCCGCGGACGAAGAGTGTAAGATGAAGGACTTGTTGCCGGGCGACCGGCCGAGAGAGAAGCTGCGGCATCGCGGGGCGGCGGCGCTCGGCGACAACGAACTGCTCGCGGTGGTCATCGGCAGCGGATCGCGGCGCGGCAGCGCGCTCAGCGTCGGCAACGCCGTGCTGGCCGCGTTCGGCGGCCTCGGCGGGCTGCGCGGGTGCACGGTCGACGAGCTGGTGCGCGTGGCCGGCATCGGCCAGGCGCGGGCGGCGCAGATTCTGGCCGCGCTCGAGTTGGGTCGCCGCAGCCTCGGCGGTCCGGCGGGCGAGCGGCTGCAGTTTCGCAAGCCGAGCGAGGCGGCCGAGTATCTGCTGCCGCGGTTCGGCTCGCGTCGGCTCGAACAGTTCGGCATCGTCCTGCTCGATTCGAAGCATCGCGTGATGCGGACCGCGGTGCTGGCGCTCGGCACGCAGAACAGCGTCGCCGTCGAGCCGCGCGACGTCTTCCGGGAGGCGGCCATCGGCGGCGCGGCAGCGATCGTGGTTTTTCATACGCACCCTTCAGGCGATCCCTCCCCCAGCCCCGACGACATCGACTTGACGCGGCGGCTCGTCGCCGCCGGGGTGCTGATGGGAATCGACGTCGTGGATCACCTGATTCTGGGCGACGCGCGTTACTGGAGCCTGAAGGAGACGAGGCAGTTGTGAGCCGGGTGCTGTACTTCGATTGCTTCTCGGGAATTTCGGGCGACATGGCGCTCGGCGCGATGCTCGATGCCGGCCTGCCGCTCGAGGAGCTGAAGCGGGCGCTGGGCACGCTGTCGCTCGGCAATGCGCACGTGCACGCCGAGCGCGTGCTGCGGGCCGGCGTCTCGGCGACCAGGTTCACGGTCCACGAGCATCCCCACGGGCACGAGCAGCATTCGCACGGCGCGGCAGTCGGCAGTGGCCCGTCGCAAGGTCACGGTCATGCTCACGATCATGCGCACGACCATCACCCGCACCGCAGCCTGCCGGAAATCTTCTCGCTGATCGATCGGTCGGGGCTGACGCCGGACGGCCGGGCGCGCGCGAAGGCGATGTTCGAGCGGCTGGCCGAGGCGGAAGCGGCGATTCACCAGATGCCGGTCGACCGCGTGCACCTGCACGAGGTCGGCGCCCTCGACTCGATCATCGACATCGTCGGCATCGTCTTCGCGATGGAATGGGCCGGCGCCGACACGATTGTCTGTTCGCCGCTCAACGTCGGCGGCGGCATGGTCTCGTCGGCGCATGGCCTGTTTCCCGTGCCGGCGCCGGCAACCGTGCGGCTGCTCGGCGAGGCGCCGGTGTACAGCGGCGCGGTGCAGAAGGAGCTCACGACGCCGACCGGAGCGCTGATCGCCACCACCTTTGCCGGCTCGTTCGGCCCGCTGCCGGCGATGGCGGTGGAGCGGGTCGGCTACGGCGCCGGCGCGCGCGACGAGCCGTCGACGCCGAACGTGCTGCGGATCCTGATCGGTCGCGCGGCGGAGAACACGCGCGAGGCCGAACGCGTCACAGTGATCGAGTGCGAGATCGACGACATGAACCCGCAGATCTTCGGCGTGGTGATGGACCAGCTGAATGCCGCGGGCGCGCTCGACGTGTTCTACACGCCGGTGCAGATGAAGAAGAACCGGCCGGGCACCCTGCTGACGGTGGTGGCGCGGCCTGATCGCCGAGGTGCAATCGCCGATATCATCTTCCGCGAGACGACGACGATCGGGCTGCGCCACTACGAGGTCGACCGCGAGTGCCTGCCGCGCGAGCTGGTCACCGTCGAGACGCCGCTGGGCGCGGTGCGCTTCAAGGTGGCGCGCCGCGACGGCCGCGTGGTGAACGCGGTGCCCGAGTTCGAGGACTGTTCGAGGCTGGCCGCCGCGCACCACCTTCCGGTGAAGGAAGTGCAGGCGATTGCCGTCAGGGCCTACCAGCGATGAGCCGCTACTTTCTCACCACCGCGATCGATTACGTCAACAGCAGGCCGCACCTCGGCACGGCCTACGAGAAGGTGTGCGCCGACGTGATTGCCCGCTACAAGCGGCTGTGCGGCTACGACACCCGCTTCCTGATGGGGAACGACGAGCATTCGCAGAACGTTTACAAGAAGGCGATCGAGCTCGGCCTCGAGCCGCTCGCCTACTGCGATCGGATGGAGGAGGAGTTCAAGGCCGCGTGGCGGCACCTCGACGTGTCGTTCGACGACTTCATCCGCACCACCGAGCCGCGGCACAAGGCCGGCGTCACCGAGCTGGCGCAGCGGCTGTGGGAGGCGGGCGACATCTACGAGGGCGTCTACGAAGGGTGGTACTGCGTCAGCTGCGAGGAGTTCAAGCAGGAAAAGGATCTCGTCGACGGCAACTGCCCGCTGCACCCGACGCTGAAGCCGGAGTGGATTCGCGAGAAGAACTTCTTCTTCCGGCTGTCGAAGTACCAGACGCCGCTGCTCGACCACTTCGCGGCGCACCCGTCGTTTCTCGAGCCGGAGATGCGGCGCAACGAGATCCTGCGCCTGGTCGAGGGCGGGCTGCAGGACATCTCGGTCAGCCGCGCCGGGCAGTCGTGGGGCGTTCCGGTGCCGTGGGATCCGTCGAGCGTCGTCTACGTCTGGTTCGACGCGCTGATCAATTACGCGTCGGCGGTCGGCCTCGGGCAGCACGCCGACATGATGGAGAAGTGGTGGCCGGCCGATCTGCACATCGTCGGCAAGGACATCACCCGCTTCCACGCGGTCTTCTGGCCGGCGATGCTGATGGGCGCCGGGCTGCCGCTGCCGCGCCACGTCTTCGGTCATGGCTTCATGACCATCGACGGCCAGCGGATGAGCAAGACGCTCGGCACGATCATCGACCCGGTGGAAGCGGCCAACCGCCACGGCGCCGATCCGCTGCGGCTCTATCTGGTGAAAGAGATCGCGTTCGGTGGCGACGGCGACTTCTCGTGGAGGCGGTACGACGAGCGCTACAACGTCGATCTCGCGAACAACCTCGGCAACCTGGTGAGCCGCGTGTCGGCGATGGCGCACCGCTACCGGCAGGGCAGGCTGCGCCCGATCGGCGCGCCGTCCGATACGCTCGCACGCCTGGGCGAGCAGGTGGCGGCCGACTACCGGGAGGCGATGGAACGGTTCGCGCTGCACGAAGGGGCAGCGGCGGCGTTCCGTCTGATCGACGGGACCAACGAGTTCATCGCGGCGACGGCGCCGTGGACGCTGGCCAAGGATCCGGCCGCCGCGGACAGGTTGTCGCAGGTGCTGTACGACGCCGCCGAGGCGATCCGCCTCGCGGCGGTGCTGCTGCATCCGATCATGCCGGCATCGTCGCGCGAGATCCTGCGACGGGTCGGCGCGGCGAGCGAGCATCTCGAGCTCGACTGGGACGGGCAGTGGCGCAACGAGGGCGACCGGATCCTGACGCAGGACGGCCCGCTGTGGCCGCGCAAGGAGCAGACGATAGTGAGTGATAACGAGACGAAGACGCAGCCGGCACCGGCCAGTACGTCGGGCGTGGCAGCAGGCGCCGGAGCAACCCCGACCCC
>Ga0207645_10003550_pt1 | contig 11807 bp, 13 predicted proteins | sample KBSM53metaG_FD_184331 | JGI IMG/M metagenome (GOLD analysis project Ga0207645, IMG submission 184331) | Miscanthus rhizosphere microbial communities from Kellogg Biological Station, Michigan, USA - KBS M5-3 metaG (SPAdes) (version 2) | ecosystem: Host-associated > Plants > Roots > Rhizosphere >...
TCGAAGGGCTTGTCGCCGAAGAGGACTGCGAACACACCGATCTTCATGTCGTTTCCAATCCGCGCCCTACACTGATATCCAGCGTCGAGTCGCCGCTGCCTTTTCAATCGCCCCCAGGACCCGTTGGTTGCGCACGCCGTCGGCGAAGTTCGGCTGCGGCACCCTGTCGCGCGCCATCGCCTCGAGCAGGTCGTAGACCGTGTGCGTGAACGTGTGCTCGTAGCCGATGATATGCCCCGGCGGCCACCACGCCTTGACGTAGGGATGCGTGCTTTCGGTGACGAGGATGCGCCGGAAGCCGCGGACGCGCTGCTGGTCGGCCTCGAGATAGAGCTCCAGCTCGTTCATCCGCTCGAGGTCGAAGGCCAGGCTGCCGCGGCTGCCGTTGATCTCGAACCGGTTGTAGTTCTTCCGCCCCGGCGCCATCCGCGTCGCCTCGATCGTGCCGATCGCGCCGTTGGCGAACCGCACCAGCGACACGGAGGCGTCGTCCACGGTCACGCGCCCCCGCTTCTTCGGGTTGTCGGGCAGCGGGCGCATCTTGACGAAGGTCGCGAGATCGGCGGCGACCTCCGAAATCTCGCCGACGAGGAAGCGCGCCAGATCGATCGAGTGGGCGGCGATGTCTCCCAGCGCACCCGAGCCCGCCTTCTTCTTGTCGAGGCGCCAGACCAGCGGGAAGTTCGGATCGGTGATCCAGTCCTGCAGGTAGGTGCCGCGGTAGTGGCGGATCGTGCCGAGCTGTCCCTCGGCAATGAGCTGCCTGGCCAGCATCACCGCCGGCGCGCGGCGGTAGTTGTGGCAGATCATGTGGACGACGCCGGCCTTTTCCACCGCGGCGAGCATGCGCTCCGCGTCGCGCACGGTGTTGGCCAGCGGCTTTTCGCAGAGGACCGCCTTGCCGGCGCGGGCGGCGGCGATCGCGATCTCCATGTGCGAGTCGCCCGGCGTGCTGACGTCGACGATGTCGATGTCCTTGCGGGCGACGACTTCCTGCCAGTCGGTGGCGGCCTCGTCCCAGCCGTACTCGCGCGCGGCGGCGCGCACCGCGGACGGCGTCCGTCCGCAGATGACTTTCATGCGCGGCCTGAGCGTGGGAGCAAAGAACGGGTTGACCTGGCGGTAGGCGTTGCTGTGCGCCTTGCCCATGAAGGCGTAGCCGATCAGCGCGACGTTGGCTTCCCCCCCGCCCCGGCGAGGGACGCGCCGACTCACTTCTTGACTCCCGCACCGGCGGGCTTCAGCGTCTTGTCGTAGGAGCGGACCAGCGCCGCGAGCGCGGTGATCTCTTCCGGCTTCAGCTTTTCCTTGAACGGCAGCATCAGCGTCGCCGGCACGCCGTTGGTGATCGTGGTCACGATCTCCTTGGGCGTCGTGCCGTGCTTCCAGGCTCGGCCGACGAACGCCGATCCCTGGACGACCTGCGTCCCCTTGCCGTCAGGGCCGTGGCACACCGCGCAGTTGGCGTTGTAGAGCTCGACCGCCTTCGCGCGCGGCACCGCCGCCGCTTTCGATTGCGCCGCCACGGTGGATCCCGCGACGCCACAGAAAAACAGACCACAGAAAAACAGGCCACGGATAAACACGGATAAACACGGAGAGGGATGGTGTTTCAGCATGCGATTCATACGCGTCACAGCCCCAGTTTCTTCAGTGCGTCAGGAGGGCAGCCCTTCCACTCCGCCACCATGACGTTGCCTATGTACTGCAGATCCTCCACGCCCATCTTGCTGGACCAGAACCCCGAGGCGGTGAGATCGCGGAAGCTGTTGAAGAAGGCCACGCCGTGCGCGAACTCCGGCTTCGCCTTCTGCGGCCAGGCGATGTCGTCGAGCACGGCGGTGCGTTCGTCCGCCGTGCACTCGAGGAACCGCTTGTCGTAGCGATCCTGGCACTCGAGATCGATCCACGCCAGGCCGCCGCGCATCGCCGTCTGGCGGTTCGGCTGGTCGTCCAGCAGGAAATCCATGAACACCGGGACGCCCGCCTCGGTGGCGCTGCCCGAGCGCTCGTCCTTCGGGATGATGATGTCGACCAGCACGTTGATCGTCGCCCACTCGTGCGCGTTGAAGAACTTCGGCTTGTAGGCGGTGCCCGCGCGCCTGGCGGCCTGCGTGCTCTTTGCCGCCTGGGCCGCCTGCGCCGCTTCCGCGTCGGTCCACGTCAGGCCGGCGACGACCGGCGCCGATCCGAGCAACTGCAGCATCGCGCGACGGTTGATCTCGGTCATGGCTAAATGGTCCCTTTCTTCCGCTCGTCGGCGATGAACTGGCTCGTGCGCATCGCCAGCGCCAGGATGGTCCACGTGCAGTTCTTGTCGGCCTGCGACACGAACGGACCGCCGTCGGCGACGAACACGTTCTTCACGTCGTGCGCCTGGCAGTTCTTGTTGAGCACCGACGTCGACGGATCGTTGCCCATGCGCGTCACCCCGAGCTCGTGGATGATGCGCCCGCCCGGCTCGAGCCCGTAATTGCTCGCTTCGCCCGGCATCGCGGAGAGCGGCGTGCCGCCCATCTCCTGGATGATGGCGCGGAAGGTCTCCTGCATGTGCTTGGCCTGCTTGATCTCGTAGTCGCCCCACTTGAAGTGGAAGCGCAGCACCGGGATGCCCCACTTGTCCACCGTCCGCGGATCGATCTCGAGGTAGCAGTCCTTGTTCGGCACCTGCTCGCCGCGGCCGGAGAAGCCGACCGTCGAGCCGTAGACGCGGCGGTAATCGCGCTTCAGGTTCTTGCCGTAGCCGCCGAACGAGATCGGCGTGCCGGAGGCCTCGACGCCGGTGAAGCTGTGGATGTTGCCGAGGAAGCCCGCGCCCGGCATGCGCCGCCCGCCGCCGATCTCGATGTGATACCCGCGCGGGAAATCGAGCTTCTTGTTGTCGAGCCACCACGGCATGTAGAGGTGCATGCCGCCGACGCCGTCCTCGTTGTGCGGCACGCCGTCCATCAGCTTCGGAATGAACCCGCTCACGCCGGTGCCCGTCGAGTCGGTGAGGTACTTGCCGACGACCCCGCTGGAGTTGGCGAGCCCCTGCGGGAACTTGCCGGACTTCGAGTTCAGCAGGATCCGCGCCGACTCGCACGCGCTCGCCGCCAGCACGACGATGCGCGCGCGCACGTGGTTCTCGCGGACGGTGTTCTTGTCGATGTACGACACGCCGCTGGCCAGCCCGGCGTCGTCCACCGTCACCTCACGCGCCATCGCGTTGGCGACGATCGTCAGCTTGCCGGTGGCCATCGCCGGCGGCAGCAGCACCGACGGCGACGAGAAGTTCGAATGCGTCGCGCAGCCGCGATTGCACTGCCCGCAGTAGTGGCAGGGCAGGCGGCCGTTGAGCGGCTTGGTGAGAATCGACAGCCGCGACGGCACCACCGGGACGTCGAGCTTCTCGGCGGCCTGCTTGATCAGCAGCTCGTAGCAGCGCGGCTGCGGCGGCGGCAGGAACAGCCCGTCGGGCTCGTTGGGGAAGCGCGCGCCGAGGTTCGTGCCGAACACGCCAATCAGCTTGTCGATCTGGTCGTAGTACGGCTTGATGTCGTCGTAGGTGATCGGCCAGTCGTCGCCGAGGCCGTCGAGGCTCTTGCGGCGGAAGTCGTCGGGGCCGAAGCGCAGCGAGATGCGCCCCCAGTGGTTGGTGCGGCCGCCGAGCATGCGCGAGCGGAACCAGTCGAAGGTCTGCCCCGGCGCCGAGGTGTAGGGCTCGCCGTCGAGCGTCCACCCGCCGAAGGCGGCGTCGAACTCGCCGAACTGCTGCGTGGGAATCGACGCGCCGCGGCGCGGGCTGTCGTAGTTCCACTTGAACATGTAGGAGTCCTTCACCGGATCCCACATCGGGCCCGCTTCGAGCATGACGACGTCGGCGCCGGCCTCGGTCAGCACCTTGGCGGCCATGCCGCCGCCGGCTCCGGATCCGATGATCGCGACGTCGTAGATCTTGCGGTTGCGGATGACCTGCATCGGCTGCGCCCTCTTGGGCAGATTCTAGTCCACCGCCGCCGAAAATCCGGCAGCAATCGCGCCGATCGGCCGGGATCCGGCTGTTTCACGCCATGGCGCGTGTTATGCTCCTGACCGGTTTCCGTAGCCTGCATTCATGCTCAGCGGATATCTGTCTGTCGCCATCTTCTTCGCCTTGATCGTCGCGTTCGGCGTCGTCTCGCTGGTCGGCGCGTGGGCCGTGCGGCCGTCGCGGCCGTCGGCGTCCAAGAGCGAGAACTACGAGTGCGGGGCCCAGCCGATCGGCGAGGCGTGGATCCAGTTCCCCGTCGGCTTCTACCTGGTCGCGCTCATCTTCCTCGTCTTCGACACGCTCGCGGTCTTCCTCTTTCCATGGGCGCTCACGATCCGGGCGCTGGGCGGGCACGGCCTGGCGGCGATGCTCGGCTTCGTCGCCATTCTCGGGCTGGCGTGGGCGTATGCGTATCGGGAGGGCATACTCGAGTGGAAATAAAGCCGCCCGTGCCCCAGGTTCCCGTCCCCATCTGGAAAAACTTCAAAGATCTTCAGGAGTGGGAGGAGCACCACCAGAGCCGCCCGGAAACGGGGGACAAGCACTCGTCCCTGTTCGAGCAGGTCACCGAGGGGATTCACAACTTTCCCGGCGGCTTCGCGCTGACCACGGTCGCCGACGGGTTCTTCAACTGGGCGCGCAAGTCGTCGGTGTGGCCGGTGTCGTTCGGGCTCGCCTGCTGCGCCATCGAGATGATGGCGACCTTCGCGTCGCGCTTCGACGTCGAGCGTCTCGGCATGGTGCCCTGGGCATCGCCGCGCCACTCGGACCTGATGATCGTGTCGGGCACGGTGACGATCAAGATGGCGCCGATGCTCGAGCGCATCTACGACCAGATGCCGGATCCCAAGTGGGTCGTGTCGATGGGATCGTGCGCCAACTCCGGCGGACCCTTCCGCCACGGCTATCACGTCGTCAAGGGGGTGGATCGCGTCGTGCCGGTGGACGTCTATGTCCCGGGCTGCCCGCCGCCGCCCGAGTCGCTGCTCAACGGTCTGCTGCTGCTGCAGGATCAGATCTCGCATTTCCGGCACACCGGTAAGCGCGCCGCGCCGACGCCGAAGGTCGACTGAGTGACTCCCGAGCGCGCGCGCGAACTGCTGGCGACCGTGGCGGGTGTCACCGTGGCGGCGACGCCACCGGCACCGATCGTCGCGCAGGTCCTCACCGAGCACTGGCTCGACGCCGCCCGCTACGCCAAGGCGACGCTCGGCTGCACCTATTTCTCGTTCCTCACGGCGATCGACTGGAAGGCGGACGGGCTCGAGATCGTCGTCTGGGTGGACAATCTCGACGCGAAGCTCTCGGTGCAGCTGCGGACGCGACTCGGCGCCGGCCAGACGACGTGCGCGTCGATCGTGCCGGTCTATCGCGGCGCGAACTGGATGGAGCGCGAGTGCTTCGACATGTTCGGCGTGCAGTTCGTCGGCCATCCGGACCCGCGCCGCATCCTGCTCGCGGACGACTGGCAGGGGCATCCGCTGCTGAAGTCGTACGCGGTGGACACGCCGCACCCGCCGTACCGGTGACGCCTGCCGCTTATGCCTGACGTCCGCGCCATCGACTACGCCGGCAGCGAGCGGCTGACGATGAACATGGGGCCGCAGCACCCGTCGGCCCACGGCGTGTTCCGCGCCATTCTCACGCTGGAAGGGGAGACGGTCGTCGGCGTCGACGCGGTGATCGGCTACCTGCACCGCTGCCACGAGAAGCTCGCCGAGAACCTCGCCTACGTGCAGTATCCGACGATCGCCTCGAAGACCGACTACGTCGCGGCGATGTCGAGCGAGCTGGCCTACGTGATGGCCGCCGAGCAGATCGCGAAAGTCGAAGTCCCGAAGCGCGCGCAGTACCTGCGCGTGCTGGTCGGCGAGCTGCAGCGCATCGCCTCGCACTGCCTGTGGCTCGGCACGTGGTGCATGGACATGGGCGGCGCGCTCGGCGGCGGCGCGACCATCTTCCTCTACTGCATCCGCGAGCGCGAGCTGGTCCTCGATCTCTTCGAAGCGCTGGTCGGGGCGCGGCTGCTCTACGGCTTCCACCAGGTCGGCGGCGTGCGCTACGACCTGCCGGAAGGCTGGACGGATCTCTGCCGCCGCACGATCGACCTGATCGACAGCCGCGTCGACGAGTACGAGCACATGCTGGCCGACAACCCGTTCTTCGACATGCGCACGAAGGGTGTCGGCGTGATCTCGCGCGAGCTGGCGCAGGACGTCGGCATCAGCGGACCGCTGCTGCGCGGCTCCGGCGTCGACTTCGATCTGCGGCGGGCGTACCCGTACTCGTCCTACGAGGACTTCGAGTTCCGCGTCCCGGTCGAGACGGCCGGCGACTGCTACGCGCGCTATCACGTGCGGATGGTGGAGTTCCGCCAGTCGGCCAGGATCGTCCGCCAGGTGCTCGACGGCCTGCCCGAAGGGCCGATCTCGTCGCGCCCGGGCGTAAAGTCGCTGGCGCAGGTGAAGGTGCCCAAGGGGGAGGCCTACGCCCGCGTGGAGGGGCCGCGCGGTGAAGTCGGCTGCTATCTCGTCGCCGACGGCAGCAATAAGCCGTACCGGATGAAGTGGCGCGGCGCCTCGTTCTCGAACCTGTCGGTGCTGCCGCACATTCTCGTCGGCGCGAGCGTCGCCGACGTCGTCGCGATCATGGGCTCGGTCGATCCGGTCTTCGGCGAGGTGGACCGATGAGCGGGTTCTCGTCGCTGCCGCCGGCGCTGCAGGCGACGATCATGTCGGCCGCCGTGCTCGGCGCGCTCATCGGCATCCTCGCCTACGTGACGCTGCTGGAGCGGAAGTTCGCGGCGCGCCTGCAGTCGCGCATCGGCCCCTATCGCGTCGGGCCGCACGGCCTGCTGCAGCCGATCGCCGACGGCGTGAAGCTGCTGCTGAAGGAAGACCTGATCCCGGCCTCCGCCGATCGCCCGGTGTTCAACCTGGCGCCGATCGTCTTCCTCGTCCCGTGCCTGCTGATTTTCGCGACGATCCCGTTCGCGCCGGGCATCGGCGTGGCCGATCTCAACGCCGGCGTGCTGTTCTTCCTGGCGATCTCGTCGCTCGAGATCGTCGGCCTGTTCATGGCCGGCTGGGGCTCGAACAACAAGTACGCGCTGCTGTCGGCGATGCGCGCCGTCAACCAGATCATCTCCTACGATCTGCCGTTCCTGTTCTCCGCGCTGGTGCCGGTGATGCTGGCCGGATCGCTGCGGCTGTCGGATATCGCGGCGGCGCAGGCCGGGCTCTGGTTCATCGCCTACCCGGTGATCGGCCAGCTCGCGTTCCTCGCCTTCGTGATCACCGCGGTGGCCGCGGAGAACCGCGCCCCCTTCGACATCCTCGAGGCGGAATCGGAGCTCGTCGCCGGGTTCCGCGTCGAGTACTCGGGGATGAAGTTCGCGATCATCCAGCTCGCCGAGTACGCGCACGTGCTCGGGACGTCGTTCCTCGGCGCGCTGCTGTTCCTTGGCGCGTGGGCCGGACCGGGACCGGCCTGGCTCGGCCCGGTCTGGTTCCTGTTCAAGGCGCTGTTCGTGTTCCTGCTCCTCACCTGGGTGCGATGGAGCTTCGTCCGCATCCGCGTCGACCAGATCCTGCGCGTGTCCTGGAAGCTGATGCTGCCGGCGACGCTGCTGCTGCTGTTTGCGACCGCGGCCGTGATCGTCTGGAGAACGCCGCATGCCTGACGTCGAGGCGCCCGTCCGCCGCACCCGCGCCGCCGAACGGGGCACCTTTGGCGAGGCATGGGCCATCGCCCGCGCCCTGGTGTGGGGCATGCGGATCACGCTGGTCAACATGTTCCGCAAGCCGGTGACGGTGCACTACCCGACCGTCGAGCGGACGTTCCCGAACCGCTTCCGCGGCCTCCTCGCGCTGACCTACGACAAGGAGACCGGCGAAGAGAACTGCATCGGCTGCCGCCTGTGCGAGTTCATCTGCCCGCCGGCGGTGATCAAGGTCGAGATGCTCAAGGCGGAGAAGCGCAACTACGCCAAGACCTTCACCCTCGAGCTCTACGCCTGCGAGTTCTGCGAGCTGTGCGTCCAGGTCTGCCCGACCGACGCCATCATCATGATGAAGTCGTTCGATCTCAGCACGTCCGACCGCCGCGAGATGCTGCTCGACAAGGACCGGCTGCACGCGATCGGGCTGCAGCACGAACCCTCGTGGGCGACCGGCAACAAGCTGCGCGACATGCAGGCGCCGCCGAAAAAAGTCGCCGGCGAAGGACACGCGGCCGCCGCGCCGGGCGGCGACGCATGACGCTGGAGATCGTCGCCTTCTGGGCGTTCGCGGTCACCCTGGTCGGTGCCGGCCTCGCCGTCGTGCTCGGCAAGAACCTCTTTCATTCGGTGCTGTTCCTCGCGCTGGCGCTGATCGCCACCGCCGGCATCTTCCTGACGCTCGACGCCGAGTTCATCGCCGCGGTGCAGGTGCTGCTCTACGCCGGCGGCGTCATCACCCTCGTCGTCTTCGGCATCGTCGTCACCGAGCGGCTGGTGGGGGAGAAGCTGTCGCACGTCAGCCGCCATGTGGCCGCCGGTGGACTTGTGGCGGCTGCGCTCGCCATCTTGTTGCTTCGCGGGATTTCGCACGGGCCGCTGGCGACAACGAAGCCCGGGCTTGCCGGCGACCTCACGCGCCAGATGGGCACGTCGCTGCTGACCCGGTTCACGCTGCCGTTCGAGCTGCTGGCCGTGCTGCTGCTGATCGGCCTGCTCGGCGCGAGCTACTTCGCGAGGCCGGAGGACTAGCCGGTGGGGCTCCAGGCGTATCTCACGCTTGCCGCAGTGGTGTTCTGCATCGGTCTCTTCGGGACCGTCACGCGGCGGAACACCATCGGCATTCTGCTCGGCATCGAGCTGATGCTCAACGCGGTCAACATCAACCTGGTGGCGTTCAGCCGTTTCCGCGGCGACGACACCGGCATGGTTTTCACGCTCTTCGCGATCTGCATCACGGTGACGGAAGTCGCACTCGGCCTGGCCATCGTCATCCTCCTGTTCCGCACGCGCCGGTCGGCCTCGGCCGACCACATCGACTGGTTGAGAGGGTGAGCGCGCGATGACCGGAAATCCCGTGTTCTTCGCCCTGACGGCGCTGCTGATGCCGGCCGCGTCGTTCCTGATCATCGGCGCGCTGCCGCCGCTGCGCCGCGCCGGACGGGTGGCGGCGTGGTTCTCCAGCGGCTGCGCGCTGGTGGCCCTGGTTGCGGCGGTACTCGGCTGGCGGGCGTTCGCGGCCGCCGGAACGGCCGAACCGATGCGCGCGGTGTGGTGGTGGCTGCCGTCGGTGCGCGGGCCGCTCGCCACCGTGGGCGTCCTCGTCGACGCGCAGTCGACGACGATGCTGCTGCTGGTGACGCTGGTGGCGCTGCTGGTGCAGGTGTATTCGACCTGTTACCTGAGCGACGAGCCGGCACCTTCGCTCGGCCGTTACTACGCGCTGCAGTCGCTGTTTGCCTTTTCGATGATGGGCGTGGTGCTCGCCCCGAACCTGCTGCAGCTTTTCGTCTGCTGGGAGCTGGTCGGCGTCTGCTCGTGCCTGCTGATCGGCTATTGGTATCGCAAGCCGGAAGCGGCGCGCGCGGCGCTGAAGGCGTTCTGGATCACCAAGGCCGGCGATGTCGGCCTGCTGATTGGCATCGTCCTGCTGCACCGCCTGACCGGCACGTTCGATCTCGTCGAGCTGCGCCATCTCGCGGAGACGAGCCAGATCCCGCTGGCCGGTCTGTCGATCATCACCTTCTGCATCTATCTCGGCGCGATGGGGAAGTCGGCGCAGTTCCCGCTGCACGTCTGGCTGCCCGACGCGATGGAAGGGCCGACACCGGTCTCGGCGCTGATCCACGCGGCGACGATGGTGACCGCGGGCGTCTACCTTCTGACGCGAACCGAGTGGCTGTTCGCGCTGACGCCGCAGGTTCTCGCGATCGTCTGCTGGAACGGCGCCTTCACGGCGCTGCTGGCGGCGGTGCTCGCCTGCGTGCAGACCGACATCAAGCGCGTGCTCGCGTATTCGACCGTGTCGCAGCTCGGCTACATGATGGCGGCGATCGGCGCCGGCTTCGCGGGCGCCGGGTTCCTGCACCTCCTCACGCACGGCATCTTCAAGGCGCTGCTGTTCCTCGGCGCCGGCGCGGTGATCCACGCCGTCGGCAGCAACGACGTCGCCGACATGGGCGGGCTGGCGCGCCGGATGCCGCAGACGGCCATCGTCTTCCTGATCGGGACGCTGTCGCTGGCTGGCGTGCCGCTCTTCGCCGGCTTCGCCTCGAAGGAGGAAGTGCTCGGCTCGGTGCTGCACGGCGGCTTCCCGATCCCGTTCCTGATGCTGCTCGCGGCGGCGTTCCTCACGGCCTTCTACATGTTCCGTGTCGTCTTCCTTGCTTTCTTCGGAGAGGGAGGCGCGAGGCGCGAGGCGCGAAGCGCGTCGATCCCGGATCCAGGATCCACGCACCTCTCACCTCCCACCTCGCACCCCGCGGCGGGCGACAGCACCGACACCGCGCATCACGGCCACGGCGTCGGCAGCCTGGCGCACGCGCACGACGCGCCGTTCCTCATGACCGGGCCGCTGTGGATCCTCGCGATCATCGCGATGATCATCGGTGTCTCCTTCCTCGTCACGCCGCCGCACGCCGAGTTCGAGTCGCCGGGCTGGCTGACGCCGGCGGCGGTCGTCGTCGCGCTGTCCGGGATCCTGCTGGCGTGGCTGACGTATCAGCGCCGCACGATCAGCGCCGACGCGCTGGCGCGCGCGTTCGGGCCGATCCGCCGCGCCGCGCTCGCCAGGTTCTGGCTCGACGACCTCTACCTCGCGCTCTACCGCTCGGTGCTGCTCGTCTTCTCGCGCGCCATCGGCTGGACCGATCGCTACCTGGTCGACGGCGTGCTCAACGTGATCAGCGCGTGGACGCTCGACGGCGGCGATCGCCTGCGCCGGATGCAGACCGGGAAGGTCCAGGACTACGTGTGGGCCGTCGGCTTCGGCCTGCTCGTGCTGATGGCCTGGATCGGAGTGGCGTGGTGACGGGCGTGCCGGTGCTGTCGATCATCACCTGGTCGCCGTTCGTGGCGGCGCTCGTGATCATGGCGTTCGGCCGTCACAATCCGCTGCTGACGCGCGTGACCGCCGCGATCGGCGCGACGATCTCGCTGGCGCTGGCGCTGTGGCTCTGCGTCGCCTACGACCAGCGCGCCGCCGGCTTCCAGTTCGCCGAGTCGTGGGCGCTGGTGCCGTCGTTCGGCATCTCCTACCACCTCGCCCTCGACGGCATGGGGCTGGTGCTGGTGCTGCTGACCGCGATCATCCTCTTCGCCGGCGTCTTCGCCTCGTGGACGGTGCAGACGCGCGGCCAGGAGTTCTACGCGCTGCTGCTCTTGTTGGTCACCGGAGTGTTCGGCGTCTTCGTTTCCTTCGACCTCTTCGTCTTCTTCCTGTTCTACGAGATCGCCGTGCTGCCGATGTACCTGCTCATCGGCATCTGGGGATCGACGGGAGAGGTGCGGCCGCAGGGGATCTTCGGGTGGGCGTTCAAGCGGACCGGCGTCGGCACCAAGGAATACGCCGCGATGAAGCTGACGCTGTACCTGCTGCTGGGATCGGCGTTCATCCTCGTCGGCATCCTGGCGCTCTACACCGCCGGGGGATCGCGGAGCTTCTCCTTCTTCGAGCTGCAGCAGGTGCAGTTCTCGCCGCGGCTGCAGTCGTGGGTGTTCCTCGCGTTCTACGTCGGCTTCGGGGTCCTCGCCGGGATCTGGCCGCTGCACACGTGGTCGCCCGACGGCCACGCCTCG
>Ga0207645_10003551_pt1 | contig 11804 bp, 10 predicted proteins | sample KBSM53metaG_FD_184331 | JGI IMG/M metagenome (GOLD analysis project Ga0207645, IMG submission 184331) | Miscanthus rhizosphere microbial communities from Kellogg Biological Station, Michigan, USA - KBS M5-3 metaG (SPAdes) (version 2) | ecosystem: Host-associated > Plants > Roots > Rhizosphere >...
CTTCGTGCCAAACGCCCGATCAACGATTCTGTCTGTGCATCTAATCGAACACTCAAAGCCATCCAACGGCCTCCTGTAATACAAAAGTGTACTACAGAAGGCCGGTCTGCTCAAATGGGGTGCCATTCAAATATTAAAACGCGAAGTGATCTGCCGTTTCCGTAGAGTACTGAATCGCGAAGGCTATCTTCGACTCTGGTGTGACCGCTCCGCCTAGCATCGAGTGCGCATCAAAGTCGCGGCAGTGTACGAGATTCTTTGGGTTTTGGGCAACGATAGGGTAGAAGGGATAAAACCTAAATCCAGGTGGTTGTGTTGTGGAACAAAAAAACCGCTTCGCGAACGAAAAACGGCATTTTTGAAAACTGGCTCAGCTTTGTAGAGCTATATCGGAAGCTACTACTGTCACCCTCGCCTGAAATGCGGTATTTATTGGACACCGTAGATAACTTCAGGTAACACGCGGGACAACCTATTCGAAAATGGATTGGCAGTCGAAATGAATTCGCGCGAAGAACCCTCAGACGGCAGAAAAACCGTTCTGCGTGTCCATAACTGAAATTTTTGCCGGAAACCTATCAGATGAATATGCAGAATCTGAGACATGCATAGATACGGCTGATCGCACATCAGGCATTCGACTCGCCTTTCTTAAGTTCACGGCTCGTGTCGGTTGGTATTCTAGGGTAGAGAGTTTAGGTGTCCAATGTTGTGGGATAAAAGATTTCTTCAACTCGGGCTAATTTCTTCGTCAAGCCTTCCTTAAACGAAGCCTGCATCAGAACGTTCAACATCTTCGCGTTCGCGCGAATGCCCAACGGATATGGATCGCTCCCAAAAATGGCGCTCTGTTGCTTGTCGAGCTCCTCGACGAAGAAAAAGTAACCGGCCGCGACCGCGCGCGCCTGCTCGAACGCCAGCTCCTTCGATCTGCTGAACGCTTTGTAGAGCTCGAGCGCGGCCCATGGATTGTTCTCCAAGATGTGCTTTTTTACGACTACCATATGGTTAACCGGAAAAACGCCCGTCTTTTGATAGTACTCGGTCACGATGCTTTTGCCGCCGTCGCGGAACAGTCGCCGGATTCTCGGATTGCCGGCAATCGCGGTACCGCCGTAGCGGTCGAAACTTCTAAAATTTTCGCTTCCCCGCTCGTAGTGCGGCGCAAAACCCCACGCCGCATCGATTTGACCTTCATCGAGCATCCTGTCGAGCGTTTGGTCCTCTCCCAACCAGTTCAACGAGACACCCGGAGGAGGGTCTTTATCCAGGCCCAGCAGTACGCCGTGGCTCACGTCCTTGGTTCGGCCGACGTACCACTGCACATCTCGATGTTCGATCCCATAGAGCTCTTGTAGAACGATCCGCATCCAGAGCGCCGCGGTCATTTGATAGTCCGGCACGCCGAAGCGCTTGCCCTTTAGGTCTGCGGCGCTCTCGACGCGAGAGCTGTTATTCACGTACGTGTTAAGCCATAGAAAAGCTTTGAGCAGAAATACCGGCAACGCGCTCCACTGCCACTTTGTTCCGTCGGTCCTTTCCCGGGCGATCAAAAAGTCCGAAATCGACATCTCGGTTACGTCGAATTCGTCGTACTTGAGGTTACGGAAAAAAAGCTCGGCGGGGTGAATCTGGACAAAATTCAATTTGACGTTCTGCGGTTTGACGGTCCCGTCGATGAGCGGATTCAGACGCGGGTTTTTCGAAAAAGCTATTGTCAACTCAAGCATATACTCTTATTCGCTCCTCGGAGCCGCCGCGCTCGATCGCCAGATCCGATCAGCGTTCAACGGCAGGTTTTTAATTCTAACGTTTAGGATTTTCGCCAATGCGTTCGCGATCGCGGGGGCCACTGGAATAATGCCACCTTCTCCCATGCCCTTCGCCCCTCCGGGGCCGGGGCCATCCATGTTTTCAATGAAGATCGAATGTTGGTACTCGGGCACGTCAACAAAATTCGGCACGCGATAATCGATGATGCTCGAATTGATGAGCTGACCGCCTTCATAGACCATCTCTTCGAAAAGAGCATGGCCGATGCCCTGGACAACGGCGCCCTCTTCCTGACCGTGGCATTGCATAATGTTGATGGCTTTGCCGATGTCGCTTATGCCGATATAACGCAGGATTTCGATCTTGCCGGTTTCCGGATCCGCCTCTATCTCAACCGCTCCGAGACACGACTCGTAGAACATCGGGCGTCCGCTTCCCTCGTCGATGCCTCTTCCTGGAATGACCGCCCCCTGACCGATCACCTCGCCGCCATCTCGACCGAAGGTCTTGCGGATGATCTCTTCGGCAGCAATCCATTTCACTCCGTCGCCGATTTTTCCGTCAGACCATTGAAGGGACGTCACGTCCTTTCCCCAAACTTCTGCCGCCATTGCCAGGAGGCGCCGTTTGACGTCTTTTACCGCTTCCTGAACGGCAGTGCCGGTAACGATTGTCGTACGGCTGGAGGAAGTCCGCGGATCGAAGGGACTCGTCAACGTGTCGGTGGGTGCGACGAAAACTTTTTCGAGTGGAACACCGAGTTCCGCCGCTGCAATCTGTGACAAGACTGTCCGCGACCCTTGTCCGATTTCCGTGCTCCCAACCAGAACTGTCAAACTCCCATCGCCGTTGAAACGCGCCAGTGCAATCGAAGGCGGCGCTGCTCCCGGATCCGAAATCGCCAGCGCGATGCCTTTGGCTCGATGCGCACCACAAGATTTTCCCCACTCGATCGCGTTCGCCGCTTGGTCGAGCATCTCGCCGAAATTAGCGTCCATCGGGCTCATGCCCGGCCGCGGGCGCTCGCCGCGTTTCAGAACATTGTATTTACGGAACTCCAATGGATCGAGGTTGAGCTTTTGCGCCAGAATATCGATCTGGCTCTCTCCCGCCCAGACGGCTTGCGGGGCGCCGACGGCTCTAAAACTTCCCGCGGGGACTGTATTGGTGTAAAGCGCATAGGCTTTCACGCGGAGATTTGGAAAGCGGTACGGGCCGATGACTCGATTCGCAGCTTTTTCCGTGATGCCGGGGCCGATCATCGCGTAAGCGCCGTTGTCGAGATACATCTCGCAATCGCGGGCGACAATCGTCCCGTCGCGCCTGGCTGCCGTTCGAATGCGGCAGTACATTTCGAGTCGTCTCGTGGTCAACATCGATTCCGTGACTGAGTAGCGTATTTTGACCGGACGCCCGCTTTTCCAGGAAAGCGCAACGGCGATCGGCTCGAGCGCGTAGCTCTGGCTCTTGCTGCCGAAGCCACCGCCGACGAACGGCACAATGACCCTCACCCGATTTACGGGCAATCGGAAGATACGCGCGACGGTGTCGCGGATCGTGAAAGGACTTTGCGATGAGGACCAGACCGTGACGCCTTCCGAATCGAATTTTCCGATCGCAACGTGGGTTTCCAGCGCATAGTGGTAAATCATCGGGAACCGGAACTCATCGTCCGCGACGACATCCGCCTGCTTGATAGCGGCTTCGACATCTCCCACGTCAAAACCCGCGACGTGAACGAAGTTGGTTCCGGCAATAGGCTTGGCCGCACCGAGTTGGTAGTCTTTGAGGTTCTCGTGAACCAGCGGCGCGTTCGCCGCCCTGGCCGCTTCGACACCGATGACTGCTGGCAGTTCCTGATACTCGATCTTGATCCGAGACAGCGCCTCTTCAGCGAGAGCCTCGATGTCCGCCGCAACCGCTGCAATCGGTTCGCCTACATAGCGAACCTTGTCGCGCGCGAGTAACGGCTGATCCATGACGTAGCTGCCGAGGCTCGCATCGAGATCTTTCACATCTTCGTACGTCAAGACTGCGCGCACGCCCGGTAAACGGCGGGCTTCTTCGACGTCTATGGAAACTATTTTGGCGTGAGCGACGGAACTTCGAAAAAATTTGCCGAAGAGAAGGTTCGGCAGGACGATATCACCGGTATAGACTGCCCGCCCGGTCACTTTTTCTACTGAATCGAGGCGGGGTAAGGCGGCGTGACTGTTTTCCATTCCGTTAAATCCCAATCAGCTTCGGAGCTTCTTCTTTGCGGAATTCTGTGTGGCAGTGAGGGCACCTCAGGGGAACTGCATCGTACTTCGGCTCCCAATAGGATCTTTCGACCTGAAAAAATTTTGCGCACGCGGCGCATTTAACGAAAATAAATCGCGAGGATTTTTCTTCCGCCATGGCCACTCCCATATATCGGTTCAACGTTCCGGGCTCAAAGTTGAGATATTCCTCCTTCACGCAATCCTTAACTTTAAACCTGAACTTTAAACCCGACTAAGATTCTCGCACCATGCGTTTGATTTTATCGCCGGGAACCAAGGTTCCCAGATCGATTTGCTGAACCGCCTCACGCGGAACTCTCATCGGCATCTGATAATGCGACGGAATATCGGGGTCGGGCGATGGGGGCAGCGTGCAATCGACACCCATCTTCGTCCCGACACCGTCGCTCCGGGTGATTGGATTCATCGTCGTGGAAGGAACACCGTCGAGTAAAATCAAGTCTTTGTCAAAGTGCGCGCGGGTAGCGAACGCCCAAAGCACTTCTCGCTCATCGAATATATCGACGTCGTCATCGACGACAAACACCGTCTTAATCCGTTGGTCTGTCATGAGCGCGGTATGGATGATCGCCTTGGCTCTTCCCGGCTTCGGATTCTTGACCTGAGCATAGACCGTCGCTCTGCACATCCCTGACAACGGAAGATGGACGTTGGTAAGCTCGGGCGCCACCTTCTTACATGCAGAATACACCGCAGCGGCAATCGCGAAACTTCCTCCCACCTGGTGATCCGCGCAACCGGTAACAATATCGTGGAAATAGGCGCCGCGTCTGTGTGTGATGCACGTGACCTCCATCGTGCCCCTTGGATGCGATGGGATTAGATATCTCGCCCAGTCGCCAAACTGTCCTCCCGCAATCAGTTTGTTCTTGGGCATCACGCCTTCGATGACAATTTCCGCATCCGCCGGCACCTTCAGCAGATCGCCCCACGTTTCCGTAGGCACCAGCCGGAGCGGTTCTCGGAGCAGACCACCCATCGCCTCCCAGTGGCTTTCCGGATGGCTCAACTTCACCTGCCCTCCGATGCACGCAGCCGGATGATGACCGATCCACATCGCTACCGGAGCATCTTTCCCCTGCGCCCACCAGCTCGCGATGTTCCGGGCGTTATGGCTTCCACCGCCGATGAACATGGACATGCTTTTGTCGCTGATCGGTTCTCCCCGCTGGCAGGCAGTGTTATCAATGCCGGTTTCCGGATCGACCGTGGTAATGTACGAGCCAGTGATCTCTTTCCCCGATGTATTCTCATGGTGGATCGGCACTGGCAGGTCGTTTAGATCGATCCGACTGCGCTCGATCACTTCCTTCACCGGCGCATCACCGTTGGCCAGCAGAGCTGGCTTCATCCTGGCGGAAATCGTTTTCACGTAATCCATGGCGACGCGCTCAGGGCGGGTACCGATGGATTCGGCGCATCGCCTGCGGCTGGCGAGCAGATTACAAACGAGAGGAAACGGACTGTTCTTTCCTTCAACTGTGATCGGATGCTTGTAGACGATCACTGGAAACAGTCCTTGGCTCTCGAGCTTGTGCTGTAGCGCAGCGACGTCATACTTGACTGAAACGGGTTCGTCGATGACGACGACGTCCTCAGGATGTGTTTCGTCCCAATCGTCGAGAAACGATTTTAAGCCTTTCGCCATAACGGTTCTCCGATCGTTGTCATCCGCGCGGCTAGGTGTGTAAAAAATGCGTCAGAACCCTTGGACAGAGCTCGGGCCGAACGGATAAGTAGTGCATTGACTGAACTTGAGCCGTTCCTGTTGACGCTACTCGAACCACGAGCGGCTGTGACTCGCGTTCGGCCACGTAGAGGTCGCGTTCACTCGAAATAACCAGCAAAAACTCCCTTATCCCGGAGACACCTGCAGCCGCCCGGGAGGAAGCTCCACATCGATCGCCTGGCCGGCGCTGATTTCAAACCAAGACGGCATTTCACCGCGGATCAAGACAGAGCCGATCTCAATGTCGCAATGAAGTCGACTGCCAACAAAAACGACGCGCTTCACGGATCCAGGGAAAATGTTGGGAGCGTCATGGCGCCGCTCGGCGTGTAGCACGGGAGACTCCGGACGAAACATTACGGTGACTTTTTCATTGACTCCCATCGATTTCGGCAGCCAGCAGGACAAGCGACCGATGGGACTTTGCACCACGCCCATGCCGCCGTTGGCTGCCAACTTTTCGATGTGGCCCGCGATCACATTGGCATCGCCGACGAATTGCGCAACAAAACCGTTGGTGGGGCGCAAGTAGACGTCTCTCGAGCTTCCGATCTGCTTCAGCAGGCCATTTTGCATGACCGCGATGCGATCGGCCAGCACCAGGGCTTCCTCCTGATCATGGGTCACGAATATCGTGGTCACGTGCAGCCGTGTCACCAACTCCCTCAACTCGAGACGCATCCCCTGACGTAGCTTGGCGTCTAAGTTACTAAGCGGCTCGTCCAACAGCAGCACTTGCGGCTCGTAGACCAGCGCGCGCGCCAGCGCGACGCGTTGCTGCTGCCCGCCACTTAGTAGCGGGGCAGGACGGTCGCCGAATCCATCCATCTGGACCAATCGTAGCGCATTGTTGACCCGCTCCTTGACTTCGCTCTTGGAAACCCTGAAACCACCGCGCACCAGCGGAAAAGCCACGTTGTCGAACACGGTCATGTGCGGCCAAATAGCATACGATTGAAACACCATGCCGACGCCGCGCCGGTGGACCGGTACAACCAACTTGCTCCGGTCATCGTAAATCGGTCTGTCGCCTATCCAGATCTGGCCGCTGTCAGGCGTTTCGAGCCCGGCGATGCACCGCAAAGTCGTGGTCTTGCCGCACCCCGATGGGCCGAGTAGTGCAAAGACTTCCCCTGCTTGCACCTCAAAGTCGACCCCCTCGACGGCTCCGACTTTTCCAGCTTCCGAAGTATAAGCTTTCTTCAGATTAACGACTTTAAGCATACCGCCTCTATGGCAAAAACTTTTTCTACGCTGCTCCGCCTGCCAATGGTTCCTCTGAAATCACGCGAGTTGTTGCGCGGCACCGATCCTTCCGGTCAGTTTTTGGATGAGAATGAGCAAGGCGGCCATGACAGATACGAGAACGACACTCACCGCCGACGCCTGAGCAACATGCCCGGACTCCCATAGCACCCAAATTTGAGTAGCCAGTACCTTGTTATTTGGTCCGAGCAGCAACAGCGGGATGCTCACTTCGCGAAACACGAGGAGCGCGGTCCACAACCCGGCAAAAGTCAGCCCAGAACCCACCAAAGGAACGATGACCCGCAACATGGTGGTCGACTTTCTCGCACCGCAAACCGCAGCGGCGTCTTCGAGCTCCTGCCCAATCTGAACGAAAGCTGCGTTGGTGATGCGCGTACCATAGGAGAGCCTGTTCAGCAGATTTGCAGCTACCATAATCCAGATCGTGTTGTAAAATGGCAGCCAAGGAATCCATCTTACTCCCAAGATACCTATGATCAGCAGACCGAACGCAAAGGCGAGTCCGGGAATAGCATGCGGCAGCATCGCAATGGTGTCCAGCGCTCGCCTGCCGGGAAGTCGGGTACGAACCACTATCCATGAAACCATAAAACTGAAACCCAAAACTAAAACTGAAGTCGTCAACACCAGCACCGATGTGTTTCGGATAACTTCAAATCCACCGACCAGAAAAAAAATATCTCGATACCATCTCAAGCTCACCAAGGATAAAGCCTCGACGGACGGCATACGCACCGAGGGAAGGAGCGATAACCACACTAGCACCACGAGCGGCAAGAATACCGCCAACGTCATGTAGAGAAGTACAAACAACAACCCCATGGGCCAGGATTTGCCCAAGTCGTAGATTTTCGGTCTGTACGCTTTCCCGGTGATCACCGCGTAGCGATGCGACTGCTGAATCGTGCGGAAATAAAAATACAGCGCTACTAAGCTCGGTACGGTAATGAGCAAGCCGTACACTCCGGCAATGCCATAGTTGACTGCTGCAAAGCCCCCCGGCGGCCGCACAGCCACGTAGAGCCTGGTGGCTAAAACGGGGCGATCAGCGAATCCGCCCAACAGAGCAGGCACCTCGAATATGGCGACGGCCGTCATGAAAGTGTAAATGACCGCTCCCAAAACGGCGGGACGCAGAAGGGCGAAAGTAATCCAACGCGCGCTCGTCCAGGTGCTTGCGCCGGAGACGGAAGCCGCTTCTTCCAAAGCCGGATCCATGGAGCGCATGGGACCGGACAACAGAAAAAACAGAGTCGGGGTCAACATCAACCCCTGGATAAAGGCGATGCCGCCGATGCTGTTGATGTCGAAAGGAGCGCTTTCAAGCCCGAAGATGTTGACCAGAAACTGATTGATCAACCCCACTTGCGGACTCAGCAATATGATCCAGCCCATCGCTTTGACCAAGCCAGGGACGATCACGCTCACGGCAATCAAGCTGATGCAAAACGCCCGCATCGGTAGATTCGTCCGATTGAGCAGCCAGGCCAGCGGGAAACCGAAAAAGAAGACGGTCGCAACGGTCCCCAAGCCGACCAAGATCGTATTCGGAAGCACTTCGGCAAAGAGGGACTGGTCCAGCGCCTTGATGTAATTGTCAAATCCAAAGCGGAGCTCGAACGGCCGCCCGGGATTGAAGCTCGCCCATAAGATGACTAATGAGACTGCCAATACCGCAAGACAGATGAACCACGCGAAGAAAAATGCCAGAGCATTGCCGCCCGCGAGCCGATCCCAAACGCCGCTCGCCCACACCGACCTTGCGGACCGCTCCATAGGATGAACTCTCACACTTTCCACGTTCTCGCCTTCGTTCGCGCTAAGTATAATTAGTCAGGTGCACTCTTTAACCGCCGGTCTACTTCTGCCTAGCTTTCCCTGCGGCTGCCGGAACCGATCCAACTTCTTTAGCCTGCAGGTTCTCGTCTACTTGCCTTCTCTTTGCGCCCGGTCCAACGCCTGGGCGTAACTCTTCCCTTCCGGAGTTTCATACCAGAGAAAGCTGGACAACGTCTTTGGGCTATCGAACCAGGTGACCTGATCGATGCGGTGCTTCTTGAGCTCGGCCAGCTCGCCGCTCGAGATGCTCCCCGTACCGAGATAAGTGTTCGGGTGAGAAGCGTATTCCTGGAACAACAGGCTAGCCTCCTCGCTCATGGACCAGAGGGCAAACAGCTGGGCGGCATTGGGATGGCGAGTCCCCTCGAGCACAACGTTCATAGCTCGATGCAAATTCGTGAGATCCTGGAAGAAGGCAAGGCCGATGGGGGCGTTGGGATCCAACGCCTTCTGTTCGAAATAATAGTATGCATTGGCATACAAGAATGAAACTTCGCCCAGAAGCAGCCTTTCGATGCCGGCGGAAAACGCAAGCATATGGCCTTTGTTTCGTCCCCACGATTTTACCGTCTCCAGCCACTCACCTTTGTCGTATTTCAAGATTCCGAACATCGCCGTGGTGATCCACGGAGGCAAAGAATACATCCCTTTGTACTTCGGTAACCCATACTCTAGACGTGTCCGCGGCAGGTCCTTCTCGGCGATCCGCTTGGGATTGTAAAGGAGGGCATCGGTTCGCGTGGCGAAAGTGAATCCAAATCCGTCAAAAGGCGGCGGACTCAGCTTGTTCCTAGCTTCATAAGCTTTGGGATTGATTTCTCTGAGAACCGTTTCCCAGTGATCGACCTGCTTGATCGCTCGCGCCTCTTTCAACAAGAGCACTGCTTCGTCGACAAAGTACCTGGCATCGAAGCTGGGCGTGATGCCAGCTTCGTACTCGGCAATGGTTTTGTGGGCGTCACCGGCAGATCCCCGGCTCAGGTCAACACGGATGGTCATTTTTTCCAAGCCGAAGCGCCGCTTGAACGCATCGGTCAGCGCCTGTGCGCCCTTGGCACCCTGACTCTCCACCATAGATATGTTTAACTGGCCCTCCCGTCGCGCTCCATCGATCAATTGCTTCAATTGATTTTTCGCCGCCATGCTCTCGGGCGGCTGTTTTACCTGAGCGATCGCAGTTACTGCACTTCCCGCGAGAAAAACCACGAAAGTTAGGAGCGCAATCCGCAAAAATCTCGCGCGTCGTCTCGAAGTGCCAAGCAATACTTGAGGGCCAAACCCTAGATATGCCATTGCCAGCCGTGCTCTTATCAGCGACGTCATTTTCCTTCCCTCTGGGCACGGTCGAGCGCTTGAGCGTACTTTTTGCCTTCTGGGGTTTCATACCAAAGGAATTCTTTTACGGTCTGCGGAGTGTCGAACCAGGTGACCGGTTTTATGTTTCGCTTTTCGAATTCGGTCACAATCGCAGTGGATATCGGCCCTCTCTTTCCCAAGTAGACATTGGGCGCATAGGAATATTTTTGAAACAGCAGGCTAGCCTCCTCGCCCATGGACCATAAGGTAAATAGCTTCGCCGCATTCGGATGCCGAGCCCCTTCCATGACGACATTCATGGCACGGTGGAGGGTTGTTAAATCTTCGAAAAAGGAGAGGCCAATGGGAGCGTTGCGATCTTTATCTTTTTCGGCGTAGTAATAGTAGTCGTTGGCGGCAAGGAAGGACAATTCGCCGAGCAGTAGTCGGTCGATACCTGCGTTGAATGGCAGCATCTGACCTTTGTTTCGCCCCCAAGATCTGACGACGTTCAACCATTCTTCCTTATCGTACTTGAGCGTCCCCATGATCGCTCTCGTGATCCAAGGAGGCACCGAGTACTTTCCTTTGTACTTGGCGTTGCCATATTCCGTTAGTGTCCGGGGCAGATCGTCCCGTGCGATGAGCTTCGGATTGTACAACAGCGCGTTGACACGGGTCGCCCATGTAAAAGCATAGCCATCGAACGGCTGGGGGCTCAGCTTGTCCCTGACTTTATGCGCTTCGGGCGCAATTTCGGTTAGCAGTGTCTGCCAATTATCGATGCGACTGATCGCTTTGGACTCCTTGAGCAGGAGTACGGCTTCGTCGACGAAATACATGGCATCAAAGGTCGGCGGTATACCTGACTGCTCCTCAGAAATGGCTTTATTCGCATCTCCTGCGGTGCCTTGGTTGAGATCAAATGTGATTTTCATATCACCCAATCCGAAGCGCCGCTTAAAAGCTTCCCCGAGGGCCTCTCCTCCTTTGGCGCCTTGGCTGGTTACCACGCTGACGTTCAACCGGCCTTCCCGACGCGCGCCATCGATTAGACTCTTAAGCGCTGAGGATTGAGCATCCGCTGCCTGCGTCGCGACGGGCATCGATAGCGCCGTGAGAAGAAGGCCGAACAAAACGGCTGGCCAAAACTTTTCACCGTTCGCCATAAAGAGATACTCCTTAACGCAGCATCGCCGTGAAGCTTTTGGGCTGCTCAGTCGCATAACGGCTGTCCGTGCGCAGTTCATACATCTAACCTAGATTAGATCCTCGTTTGTTGCTGGGCCTGAGCAATCCTTTGGCCGGTAATTCGCTGCGCAACGAAAATAACGACGCTCATGAAAAACACCATGACAACACCCAATGCAGACGCCTGATTGAGATCGCCGCTTTCCCACTTGGCCCAGATCCGCGCCGATAAAACCTGGCTATCGGGGCCGGCGAGCATTAGGGGCAGGCTGATCTCACGGAACACTAAAAGCCCGGTCCACAATCCGCCGAATATGAGCGATGATCTCACCAGCGGCGCCACCACCCACCACATCGTCCCCAATCTCTTCGCTCCGCAAACCTGCGCCGATTCCTCCAGTTCTTTCCCTACCTGCAACAAC
>Ga0207645_10003553_pt1 | contig 11797 bp, 13 predicted proteins | sample KBSM53metaG_FD_184331 | JGI IMG/M metagenome (GOLD analysis project Ga0207645, IMG submission 184331) | Miscanthus rhizosphere microbial communities from Kellogg Biological Station, Michigan, USA - KBS M5-3 metaG (SPAdes) (version 2) | ecosystem: Host-associated > Plants > Roots > Rhizosphere >...
CTGCGCGAAGACAATGCGGATATGCGCCTGACGGAAATCGGCCGCGGCCTGGGCGTCGTGACCGACGAGCGCTGGAAACAATTCGCGCGCAAGCGCGACGCGGTGAACCATGAATTCGAGCGGCTGAAATCGACGTGGGTGAATCCCGCGGTCGTCGCCCGCCACGACTGCGAACGCGTATTGGGCCAGGCTATCGAACGCGAATACACGCTGCTCGATTTGTTGCGGCGGCCGAACGTGAGCTACCCGACGCTGATGACGTTGCCCGCCGCGGGCCCGTCTGTCGATGACCCGCAAGTCGCCGAGCAAGTCGAAATTCAATGCAAGTATCAGGGCTACATCACGCGCCAGCAGGACGAGATCACGCGCCAGGAAGCTTACGATACGACGCGCCTGCCGGCCGATCTCGATTACCGGAGCGTGCACGGGCTGTCGATCGAAGCACAGCAAAAGCTCAACCAGCATCGGCCCGAAACTCTGGGCCAGGCAGCGCGCATCTCCGGCATTACGCCGGCGGCGATTTCGTTGCTGCTCGTGCATCTGAAGCGGGGCTTCGGCGCTGCGCAAAAAACGGCATGACGCCCGCCGAACAGCTTGCGCAGGGCATCGCCGAACTGGGGCTTGAAGTTCCGGCGGAAATTCAGACGAAGCTCAACGACTATCTCGCGTTGATCGCGAAATGGAACCGCGTCCACAACCTGACCGCCGTGCGCGACAGCGCGAAGATGGTCAGCGTGCACGCGCTCGATACGCTCGCGATCCTGCCGCATGTGCATGCCGCCTCGGTGGTCGATGTGGGCAGCGGCGCGGGCTTGCCGGGAATTCCACTCGCGCTCATGTGGCCGCAGGCGCGCGTGGTCCTGCTCGACAGCAATCACAAGAAGGCCGCGTTTTTGCGGCAGGCCGCGATCGAACTGAAGCTGGAGAATGTCGAGGTCGTGTGCGAGAGAGTCGAAGCGTGGCAGCCGCCGCACAAGTTCGAGCTCGTGATCTCGCGTGCTTTCTCCGACCTGCCGGAATTCCTGAAGCTGGCCGGCGGCTTGTGCGCGAGCGACGGCGTGATCGCGGCGATGAAGGGGGTCTATCCCGATGAAGAACTCGCGCAAGTGCCCGCCACGTTCAAGCTAATGAGCGCAGTGCCGCTCAAGGTGCCGGGATTGAGCGCCGAGCGCCATCTCGTTTTGCTCAGCCCCGCAAGGGCATGAGATGGCGAGAATACTGGCGATCACGAATCAAAAAGGCGGGGTCGGCAAAACGACGACGGGTGTCAACCTTGCCGCGAGCTTAGCGGCGACCAAACAGCGCGTCCTGCTGATCGACCTCGATCCGCAGGGCAATGCGACGATGGGCAGCGGCGTGGATAAGCGCGCGCTCAAAGTGACGGTCTATCACCTGTTGCTCGGCGAAGCGGAAATCGGCGCGGTGCGCGTGCGCTCGACCAGCGGCAACTACGATGTGCTGCCGGCCAATCGCGAGCTCGCCGGCGCCGAGATCGAGCTGGTCGACATCGAGCACCGCGAAACGCGGCTGAAGTCGGCGCTGGCCACGCTCGAAAGCGAGTACGACTTCATACTGATCGATTGCCCGCCGGCGTTGAACCTGTTGACGGTCAACGGATTGTGCGCGGCCCACGCGGTGCTAATCCCGATGCAGTGCGAGTATTACGCGCTCGAGGGGCTGAGCGATCTCGTGCAGACCATCAAAAAGGTGCGCACCCATCTCAATCCAGAGCTGCAGATCGAGGGCCTCTTGCGCACGATGTTCGATCCGCGCAATACGCTCGCGCAACAGGTCTCGGCCCAGCTCCAGCAGCATTTCGGCGATAAGCTGTATCGCACCGTGATCCCGCGCAATGTGCGGCTCGCCGAGGCGCCCAGTCATGGCGTGCCGGTTTTAGGGTTCGACCAAAAATCCAAAGGTGCGCAAGCTTACCTGGCGCTCGCCGGCGAAATGCTCAATCGCGCGGCGCCGGTGGTTTAAAAAGGCGATGGTGATGGCGAAGATGAAGGGACTGGGGCGCGGGCTGGATGCACTACTCGGCGGCGAGGAGCCGGCTGTGGCACGGGCGGCGGGCGACCAGCAGGCCGAACTCAAAGTCGATCTTTTGCAGCCCGGCAAATATCAGCCGCGCACGCGCATGGACGAAGCGGCCCTGAAGGAGTTGGCCGATTCCATCCGGATGCAGGGTGTCATGCAGCCGATCCTGGTGCGGCCGGTCAGTGGCGGCCGTTACGAAATCATCGCCGGTGAGCGACGCTGGCGTGCCGCGCGCATGGCCGGTCTGAGCGACGTGCCGGCGCTCATCCGCGAAGTCCCCGACAACGCCGCGCTCGCGATGGCCTTGATCGAAAACATTCAGCGTGAAGACTTGAATCCGCTCGAAGAGGCGAACGGCATTCAGCGCCTGGTCACCGAGTTCAATATCACGCACGACACGGCGGCCGAAATGGTCGGTCGCTCACGCAGTGCCGTATCCAACCTGCTGCGCCTGCTGGCGCTCTCGGAACCGGTGCGCGACCTCCTGCACCAAGGCAAGCTCGATATGGGGCACGCGCGCGCGCTGCTCGCATTGACCGGCATGCAGCAAATCGACACCGCCCGCTTGATCGCCGCGCGCGGCATGTCGGTGCGCGAAACTGAAAAGCTGGTTGGCCGGCTGTTGCGCGGAACGCCGGCTAAAAAGCCGCGCAAGACGTCGGATCGCGATGTGCTCCGCTTGCAGGAAGAGTTGGCGCAAAAGCTGGGGACCAAAGTCGAAATCAAGGCGGGCAGCAAGGGCCGCGGCTCCGTGGTGATCCAGTATTCGAACCTTGATCAACTGGATGCAATTCTGGCGCGTCTTGGCCGATGACGCTCACATGTTGCACTGCAAGACCGTTTGACGCCAAACGGCGAAACTAAGTACAATCAACATGTTGACTCGGTTCAATCTGGTCGTTGGGGCGCTTCCGCATACTTTTAAAAACAGGCCCTTACGCGCCGTTCTGCGGTGGCAATTTCTGGTTACCCTGGGAATCGCGGTGCTTGCCGGCTTGTGGCTCGGCGTAGCTGCTGCAATTTCCGCGCTGCTTGGCGGCATGGTCATGATGGTCGCGTGTTGCCTTTATGCGGCATTGACCGGGCGCAACAAAGTGCGGTCCGCAGGCGAGACCCTGAGGGTATTGATACGGGCCGAAACCGCCAAGATCGGAGTGATCGTACTCCAGTTGTGGGTGGTGTTGACGGCATATGAAGGGGTGGTGCCCGGGGTTTTTATTGGGACTTTTATCGTCGCAGTATTGATTTATCCGGTCGCGTTGCTGGTGCGCGATTGATTGGACCTTGGTCCCATAGCCGTGGGTCTGGTCAGCGCATAACCTGTGCGTCGGTAAACGCAATTGGTGGCTACGGTGCTTACAATCAGGATCGCAGGGAATTGCAATGAGTGAAGCCGGCGGACTCACGCCTACCGAGTATATCGGTCACCACCTGACCAATCGCACCGTGTCGCTTGGCGACAGCCCGTTCTGGACGCTGCATCTGGACACGTTTCTGACGGCGGTTGCACTGGGCATCGTCGGTTTTGGATTCCTGTGGTGGGTAACGCGCGGCGTGACCGCCGGCGTGCCGAACCGCCGCCAGGCGTTTGTCGAATTGCTGGGCGACTTTGTCGATGACCAGGTCAAAGGCATTTTTCACGGCAGCCGCGCTTTCGTCACCCCCCTCGCGTTGACCGTGTTTGTCTGGGTGCTGTTGATGAACGCGATGGATTTCCTGCCGGTCGATCTCGTCGCGGCCTTTACCACGCATGTGCTGCACCAGCATGAGTGGAAGCCGGTGCCGACTTCCGACGTGAATACGACTTTTGCGCTGGCGCTGTCGGTCTGGGGCCTGATGATTTTCTACAATCTAAAAGTCAAAGGTGTCGGCGGCTGGACCCACGAGCTCTTTTGCACGCCGTTCGGTTCGAACCCCCTGCTGTGGGTGTTCAATTTCCTGTTTAACGTGGTTGAGTACATCTCCAAGCCGCTGTCGCATTCGCTGCGGCTCTACGGCAATATTTATGCGGGCGAGATCATTTTCATGCTGTTGTGGATGTGGGCGGCGACCGGACTGGTCGGTTCCGTATTCGGCGGCGTGCTGGCATTCGGCTGGGCGATCTTTCACATTCTGATCGTCGTTCTGCAAGCCTACATATTCATGATGCTAACCGCCGTTTACATGGCGATGGCGCACGAAAGTCATTGAACAAACCACCCGTCGAAACGATTTTCCCTGAAAGGAGATAGTAATGGACAAGTTGCAATTTGTAGCGATGATTCAGGCCTACACCGGTATCGGCATCGGCCTGATGATTGGCTTGGGGGCCGCCGGCGCGTGTATCGGCGTGGGCATCATGTGCAGCCGCTTTCTCGAGGGTGCTGCACGCCAGCCCGAACTGATGCCGCAACTGCAGGCGAAAGTGTTCCTGCTGCTGGGCCTGATCGACGCCTCGTTCATTATCGGCGTCGGCCTGGCCCTGTGGTTCGCGACCGGCAATCCGCTGCTGGCCAGCCTCAAGTAATTCCCGGGAAATTTTCAGCAGGGGCAACGCATGAACCTAAACGTCACCATGTTTGCGCAAGCCGTCACGTTCTTCGTGTTCATTTTCTTTTGCGCAAAGTTCATATGGCCGCCGTTGACCAACGCCATTTCAGCGCGCCAGAAAAAGGTTGCGGATGGACTGGCGGCGGCCGAAGAAGGCAAGCAGTCGCTCGCGCGCGCCGCCGTGACAGCGGAAGAGGAAATCGGCAAGGCGCGGACCCGTGCATCCGAAATCGTCACCCAGGCCGAAAAACGCGTTTCGCAGATGATCGAGGAAGCCAAGAACGCGGCGCGCGACGAGGGCAACCGCGAGAAAGCGGCGGCGAAGGCGGAAATCGAGCAGGAGGTTTCGCGCGCGCGCGAAGCGCTGCGGCTGCAAGTTGCCGCGCTGGCGGTGGCGGGGGCGGAAAAAATCCTGCGGCGCGAAGTCGATGCCAAAACCCACGCCGATCTATTGCAGGCAGTGCAGGCGGAGCTTTAGAGCGCAACATGGCCGAAACGATCACCATCGCGCGCCCGTATGCGGAAGCCGCGTTCAAGCTTGCGCACGAGCAGAACCGGCTCGAGCCATGGTCGCAGATGCTGGGACTGCTTGAACTCGTCACCCAGGACGCGGACATCGCACGCTGTCTTAGCGACCCCAATGTCAGCGCGCAGCAATTGGAAAGCCTGGTTCTCGGCGTATGCGGCGAGCGCCTGGACGGTGCTGGACGCAATTTCGTACAAGTGCTGGTGCATAACAACCGGCTCGCTGTGCTGCCGGAAATTCGCGCAATGTTCGAGCAATTGCGGCTGGCGCAGGAGGGCGTGCTGGAGGCGGAAATATATTCGGCCTTTGCGGTCAACGATGCCGAGGTCGCGCAACTGGTGAAGAAGCTTGAAAGCAAATATCAGCGCAAGGTGCGCGCGCAGGTCAGCGTCGATCCAACCCTGATCGGCGGAATCAAGATCGTGATCGGCGACAAGGTGGTAGACGCGACCGTCCGCGGCAAACTCGACGCAATGTCGGCCGCACTCATTCGTTAGGAGCTTCAGATGCAACTCAATCCGTCAGAAATCAGCGAACTCATCAAGAGCCGGATCCAGAACCTCGGCGCGACCACCGAGTCGCGCACGCAAGGCACGGTCATATCGGTGACTGACGGCATTTGCCGCATTCACGGGCTGGCCGACGTCATGCAGGGCGAGATGCTCGAATTTCCGAAGAGTACTTTCGGTCTCGCGCTGAACCTCGAGCGCGATTCCGTCGGCGCGGTGGTGCTCGGCGAATACGAGCACATCTCGGAAGGTGACGTCGTCAAATGCACCGGCCAGATTCTGTCGGTGCCCATCGGCCCCGAACTGATCGGGCGCGTGGTCAATTCACTCGGTCAGCCGATCGACGGCAAAGGCCCGATCAATGCCAAGCTGACGGACGTCATCGAGAAAGTTGCGCCGGGCGTGATCGCGCGCAAATCGGTGTCGCAGCCGGTGCAGACCGGCTTGAAAGCAATTGACGCGATGGTGCCGGTCGGCCGCGGCCAGCGCGAACTGATTATCGGCGATCGCCAGACCGGCAAGACCGCAGTGGCGGTCGATACGATCATCAATCAGAAGGGCAAGGACCTCTTTTGCATTTACGTCGCGATCGGCCAGAAAGCCTCGACCGTTGCCAACGTCGTGCGCAAGCTCGAAGAACACGGCGCCATGGCGTACACCATCGTGGTAGCTGCCACCGCGTCCGAATCGGCGGCGATGCAGTACATCGCGCCCTACTCCGGCTGCACCATGGGCGAGTACTTTCGCGACCGCGGTCAGGACGCACTGATCATTTATGACGACCTGACCAAACAGGCGTGGGCGTACCGCCAGGTGTCGCTGCTGTTGCGCCGGCCGCCGGGCCGCGAAGCCTATCCGGGCGACGTGTTTTACCTTCACTCGCGGCTGCTCGAGCGCGCGGCGCGCGTCAACGAAGAATACGTTGAGAAATTCACCAAGGGCGCGGTCAAGGGCAAGACCGGTTCGCTGACCGCGCTGCCGGTAATCGAAACCCAGGCCGGCGACGTCTCGGCATTCGTGCCGACCAACGTGATCTCGATCACCGACGGCCAGATCTTCCTCGAAACGGACCTGTTCAATGCCGGCGTGCGCCCCGCTATCAACGCCGGCATTTCCGTGTCGCGCGTCGGCGGCGCTGCGCAAACCAAGGCCATGAAACGGAAAGACGTCGGCGGCGGCGTGCGTTTGTCGCTTGCCCAATACCGCGAACTCGCCGCATTTGCGCAGTTTGCGTCGGACCTCGATGCCGCGACCCGCAAGCAGCTCGAGCGCGGACGCATGGTCACTGAGCTCATGAAACAGGCGCAGTACCAGCCGATGCAGGTGAACGAAATGGCGTTGACGCTCTTTTCCGTCAACAACGGCTACTTCGACGACATCGACATCAAAAAAGCGCTGGCTGCCGAGCGCAGCCTGCGCGACTACGTCAAGTCCAAGTACGCGGCGCTGTTCACCGGCATCGAGGAGAGAAAAGACATCAGTGCCGACGAAGAGAAGGCTCTGAAGGCCGCCGTCGAGGACTGGAAGAAAAACGGCACCTTCTAGATTGGTGCCGCGGTAATTTGAGAATCCGCAGCAATCCCGGTCAAGGATAAGACGCATGGCAGGCAGCAAGGAAATACGGACCAAGATCAAGAGCGTGCAAAGCACGCGCAAGATCACCAAGGCGATGGAAATGGTTTCCGCGTCGAAGATGCGCAAAGCGCAGGAACGCATGCGCGCCGCGCGTCCCTATGGCGAAAAGATCCGCAACGTCGCTGCGCACATTTCCCACGCCAACCCCGAGTACCGCCATCCGTTCCTGATCGAGCGCGACTCAGTCAAAAAAGTCGGCATCATCATCATCACCACTGACAAGGGGCTGTGCGGCGGCCTGAACACCAACGTGCAGCGGCTCGCGCTCACTAAAATGAAAGAGTGGGAGGCCGAAGGCGAGTCGTTCGAAGTCTGCTGCATCGGCAACCGGGGCTTGGGCTTCATGCAGCGGCTCGGCGCCAACATCGTGTCGCAGATCACGCAGCTGGGCGACCGGCCGCCGATGGATAAGCTCGTCGGCGTCATTAAGGTCATGCTCGACGGCTATAGAGAAGACCGCTTCGACCGCCTGCTGATTTTCTACACGAAATTCATCAACACCATGAAGCAGGAACCGGTCATGGAGCAGTTGCTGCCGCTATCGGGGGAAAAACTCGGCGTGCCCGAGGGCGCGTGGGACTACATTTACGAACCTGAGGCCAAGGTCGTACTCGATCAGGTGCTGACGCGCTATGTCGAAGCGATCATCTATCAGGCGCTGAGCGAAAACCTGGCGTCAGAACAGTCGGCCCGCATGGTCGCCATGAAAGCCGCGTCGGACAATGCCAACAACGTGATTGACGAATTGACGCTTATTTACAATAAATCCCGCCAGGCGGCGATCACGCAGGAACTGTCGGAGATCGTCGCCGGCGCCGCCGCGGTTTAACCATTTGAATTGAACGTTTAGGAAGAACGCTATGGCACATGCACAAGGCACCATCGTCCAGTGTATTGGCGCGGTAACCGACATCGCATTTCCGCGCGATGCCATGCCGCGGGTTTACGATGCGCTGGTCCTCGAAGAAGACGCGGCCAATACGCTGGTCGAAAAAGGGCTCACGTTCGAGGTCGAGCAGCAGTTGGGCGACGGTGTCGTGCGCACCATCGCGCTCGGCTCTTCCGACGGTTTGCGCAGAGGCATGAAAGTCGCGTCGACCGGCAAGCCGATTTCCGTGCCGGTGGGCGCAGCGACACTCGGCCGCGTCATGGACGTGCTGGGCCGTCCGATCGACGAGCGTGGCGCGATCGGAACCGACGAGCGCCGGTCGATCCACCAGACGGCGCCGAAGTTCGACGAACTATCCCCCTCGGTTGAATTGCTCGAAACCGGCATCAAGGTGATCGACCTGATTTGTCCGTTCGCCAAGGGCGGCAAGATCGGCCTCTTCGGCGGCGCCGGCGTCGGCAAGACGGTGACGATGCTCGAACTGATCAACAACATCGCGACGCAGCACTCGGGGCTGTCCGTGTTCGCCGGCGTCGGCGAGCGCACGCGCGAAGGCAACGACTTCTATCACGAAATGTCGGAAGCCAAGGTCATCGTGCAGGAAGACCTGTCGAAGTCGAAAGTGGCGATGGTGTTCGGCCAGATGAACGAACCGCCGGGCAACCGTTTGCGCGTGGCCCTGACGGGGCTGACGATGGCCGAAAGCTTCCGCGACGAGGGGCGCGACATTCTGCTCTTCATCGACAACATTTACCGCTTCACGCTCGCCGGCACTGAAGTGTCGGCCCTGCTGGGCCGGATGCCGTCCGCCGTCGGTTATCAACCGACGCTCGCCGAAGAAATGGGCCGCCTGCAGGAGCGCATCACCTCCACCAAGACCGGTTCGATCACATCGATCCAGGCGATTTATGTGCCGGCGGACGATTTGACCGACCCTTCGCCCGCGACCACCTTCGGCCACCTCGACGCCACGATCGTATTGTCGCGCGAAATCGCGTCGCTCGGTATCTATCCGTCGGTCGATCCGCTCGATTCGACGTCGCGCCAGGTCGATCCGCACGTGATCGGCGAAGACCATTACAACACCACCCGCGCGGTGCAGGAAGTGCTGCAGCGTTATAAGGAATTGCGCGACATTATCGCGATTCTCGGCATGGACGAACTGTCGCCTGAAGACAAGCTGGCGGTCGGGCGCGCGCGCAAGATCCAGCGCTTCCTGTCGCAGCCTTTCCACGTCGCGGAAGTCTTCACCGGCTCGCCGGGCAAATACGTAACGTTGAAGGACACGATCAAAGGCTTCAAGATGATCGTCGAAGGCGAATGCGACCATATGCCCGAACAGGCGTTTTACATGGTCGGCGGCATCGAGGAAGCGATCGCCAAGGCGAAAACAACGACCTGATCGCGAGCCATGGCGCACACCATACACATCGACGTCGTCAGCGCGGAAGAGAGCATCTACTCGGGCGAGGCGGAATTCGTCGTCCTGCCGGGTGAGGCGGGCGAGTTGGGTATCTATCCGCAGCACACGCCGCTCATTACGCGCATCAAGGCGGGTTCGGTGCGCATCAAGCCTGCCGGCGGCGGCGCCGAAGAACTGATCTTTGTCGCCGGCGGCATCCTCGAAGTGCAGCCCAAGGTCGTTACCGTGCTGGCCGACACGGCAATCCGCGGATTGGACCTCGACGAGGCCAAAGCCAATGAGGCGATCAAGCGCGCAGAAGACGCCCGTGTCAAAACGCAGGACAAGCTCGAAGTCGCGTCCGTCGAAGCGGAATTGGCGGTGCTGGCCGCCCAGCTTGCCGCGATCCGCAAACTGCGCCATAAGAAACAATAAGACCGGACGCGATACCGGCTGAGTTATTTTTGCAGGCGCGACCGCCCACGGGCGTTCAACCTGCGAGCGGAAAAAGAGGCGGCGCCAGGCCGCCTTTGTTTTTTTCGCCTGCCGTTAAAATAAGCGATCGTTGACCCCAGGGCCCGCCGTGGATGAAAACGCGCACTTCGATCTGCTGATCATCGGCGGCGGCATCAACGGCGCCGGCATCGCGCGCGATGCCGCGGGCCGCGGCTTGTCGGTCCTGCTCGTCGAGAAAAACGACCTCGCGGCCGCCACCTCGTCGGCGAGCAGCAAGTTGATCCACGGCGGCCTGCGCTATCTCGAGCAGTACGAATTCCGGCTGGTGGCGGAGGCGTTGAGCGAGCGCGAGGTTTTGCTCAATATCGCGCCCCATCTCGTGCATCCGCTGCGTTTCGTCATGCCGCATGTGCCCGAATTGCGGCCGCGCTGGATGATACGCGCAGGTCTTTATTTGTACGACCACTTGGGGCGCCGCACGCGGCTGGAGGGCTCGCACGGCGTCGACCTCAACGCGTCACCGTATGGCGCCGGTCTAAATCCGGCGGTGAAAAAAGGCTTCGTTTATTCGGATTGCCGCGTCGACGATGCGCGCCTGGTGGTCGTGAATGCGATGTCCGCCCACGCGCTCAGCGCGCAAATCGCCACGCGCACGGAATGTCTGTTCGCTAAACGTGTAGGGCTGCGCTGGCATGCAGAGCTGCGCAGCGCCGAAGGCGTAACGCGAACGGTAACCGCCACCGCGCTGGTCAATGCCGCGGGTCCGTGGGTGAAAGAAGTGCTGAACGAGCGGTTGCATCAGCCGAGCGGCGACAACGTAAAGCTGGTCAAGGGCAGCCATATCGTCGTGCCGAAGCAATATGAGGGCGAACACGCGTGCATATTGCAGAACGACGATCGCCGCGTCGTCTTTATGATCCCCTATGAAGAGAAGTTCACGCTGATCGGCACGACCGACGTCGCGTTGAGCGGCGATCCGTCCGATCCTGCGGCGAGCGCGCCGGAAATCGCGTACCTGTGCCGCGCCGCCAATCGCTACCTCGCGCGGCCGGTCGCGCCCACCGACGTGCTGTGGACTTATGCCGGCGTGCGTCCGCTGTACGACGATGGCAGCGCCAACCCTTCCGCGATCACCCGCGACTACACGTTGAGGCTGGACGCGGACGCCGGCGCCGCGCCGGTTTTGTCGGTGTTCGGCGGCAAAATAACCACCTACCGCAAGCTTGCCGAGCATGCGCTGACTAAGCTCGAGCATTGGTTTCCTGATATGCAGCCCGCATGGACTGCGGGCACGCCGTTGCCGGGTGGAGAGATCCCGCAGGGATGGGAAAAATTTACCGAAGTCGAGTTGCGGGCCTGCTATCCGTGGTTACCGGATCCACTTCGCCGCGCCCTTGCGCGCCGCCACGGGGCGGCACTGCCCAAAGTTGTCGCGGATGCGCACGCAGTGGGCGATCTCGGCACCTATTTCGGGGCTGAACTCTTCGCGCGGGAAATTGACTACTTGATCGAGCATGAATGGGCGCGCACGGCCGAAGATATTCTTTATCGGCGCACCAAAACGGGCTTGCACCTGACCGCGGATCAGCGCAGCGCGGTGGCGCAGTACGTCGCGGCGCAGGTCGCAGCCAACGCTTTGCCCATGAGATAATCAATCGATGTCCGTCAACGTCGTGATCCTCGCCGCAGGCCAGGGCAAGCGCATGCAATCGGCGCTGCCCAAGGTTTTGCATCCGCTCGCCGGCCGGCCGCTGCTCGCCCATGTGCTCGCTGCTGCACGCGCGTTGAAGCCCGCTCGCACGTGCGTCGTGTAC
>Ga0207645_10003560_pt1 | contig 11788 bp, 9 predicted proteins | sample KBSM53metaG_FD_184331 | JGI IMG/M metagenome (GOLD analysis project Ga0207645, IMG submission 184331) | Miscanthus rhizosphere microbial communities from Kellogg Biological Station, Michigan, USA - KBS M5-3 metaG (SPAdes) (version 2) | ecosystem: Host-associated > Plants > Roots > Rhizosphere >...
ACCGATTTGCTGGGGTACCTGCTTTTCTACCTGGGTCCCCTTCCCCTCGCGCTACGCGCTCGGCCGGGGACACTTTCCTAAGCGCGCTTTGCGCGCTTAGGAAAGTGGCTGGGGCGGGAGGGGTGAGCCCGTCTTACGAAACGGTCCAGTGGACCGTTTCGCGCGGCGAACGCCGCGAGCTTGAGCGAGCGGCCGGGGATCCCGACCAAAAAGCTTCGCAACCAGAGGACAACCGATTTTCTGGGGTACCTGCTTTTTACCTGGGTCCCCTTCCCCTCGCGCTACGCGCTCGGCCGGGGACACTTTCCTCAGCGCGCTTTGCGCGCTGAGGAAAGTGGCTGGGGCGGGAGGGATCGAACCTCCGAATGCCGGAATCAAAATCCGGTGCCTTACCACTTGGCGACGCCCCATCAGGCTTGGTCCCCTGGACGGGGGCCTCCGTATAAAGGGAGCCGGGCCGCTCCGCAAACTGGGAAAAATGGCCGCGCCCAGAGGGGCTTGCGGCGTGGTTGCGGGGGCGGAGGGCCATCGTTATAAGGGCGCCTCCCGAGGCGGGGGCCTGCGCCCTTGCACTGGTTCGGAGAGTAGCTCAGCCTGGTAGAGCACTACGTTCGGGACGTAGGGGCCGGAGGTTCGAATCCTCTCTCTCCGACCAATCTCCCCTGCCAATACCCAGTTAGAGGTTCGACAAATCGGCGACAGCCTGCCCTTCGCCTGGGCTCAGGGCGTTCGTCGCTCAGAACGGTCCACTGGACCGTTCTGTTTGCTTTGCAAACCGCTCCTCACGGAGCGGCCGAAGGCCGATCCGAGGCGATAGCCGAGGACGAAAACACGCCAAAAGGCGTTCGTCGCTCGAAATGGTCCACTGGACCATTTCGTTGGCCTGCGGCCAACCGCTCCTCACTTTCGCCAATCCTCTTACAGGCAAATCTTCCCCGCGCACCTGTGGAACCCAGTCGTTCCCTAAGCTAGGCTGGCTCCTCGACTATTCGCTGCTTACCGGTCTGGGGTTCGGTGTGCGCTGGAGTATCCCCGGATTCTTGCGTCTCTTTTCGGATAGTCGCTGTCTGTTCCAGAGGGAGAAGACACATGGCCTTACCCGCGGTGATGCGCTCTCGAAAATTGTATGTTGGCGCTGGGCTTGCCGCGCTGCTGGCCGCCCTTACTGTGGGACCGCCGGTTCTTAAGAACATCGCCACGGCACAGACCAAGCCAGGTGTGATGGCGCCGCGGTATGAAGTCGACCCGTTATGGCCCAAGCCGCTTCCCAATCATTGGGTCCTGGGCTCCACGATCGGCGTCTGGGTCGACACGGACGATCACGTGTGGATCATCCATCGCAGCTCCGCCACGCTTGCCCCCAATGAGCGGACACTGGAACTCAAGACAGGGGAATGCTGTGTCGGGGCGCCGCCCGTGCTCGAATTCGATCAGGCGGGCAACCTGTTGCGGCATTGGGGCGGACCCGGCAAAGGATATGAATGGCCGGATTCCAATCACGGCATCTTCATCGATTATAAGGGCAATGTCTGGATCGGCGGCAATGGCGGCCCCGACTCCCAAATCCTGAAATTCACAAAAGATGGCAAGTTCTTGATGCAGGTTGGAAAGAAAGGCGCCCGCCGCAAAGCAGGTGCCGCTGCCGGCCGCGATGAAGGCGGCGTGGCCGGCTTCGCCGGCAACAGCAACGATCCCGTCAGCTTCGGCCGCGTCGCAAAAATCTTTGTCGACCAACAAGAGAATGAGGCCTATATCGCCGACGGCTACTTGAACAAGCGCGTGGCCGTGATCGATGCCGACACCGGCAAAATGAAGCGGTGGTGGGGCGCTTATGGCAACAAGCCGGACGACACGCCGCTCCCCGCCTACGATCCGTCGGCGCCCCCCGCAAAGCAGTTCCGCAATCCCGTGCACTGCGCCGATATGTCAGTCGATCGGCTGATTTATGCCTGCGACCGCGCCGGCGACCGGCTTCAGGTCTTCACACCGCAAGGCAAGTTCCTCAAAGAAGGCTTCTATGAGAAGAACACGCTGAATTCCGGCTCGGTCTGGGACATCGCCTTCTCCAAAGATCCCCAGCAGAAATACATTTTCATCACCGACGGCGTGAACGAAAAGGTGAAGATCATCGATCGCCAGACGCTTCAGGAGCTGACGACCTTCGGTGACGGCGGGCGGCAGCCCGGCCAGTTCTACGGTGTGCACAGCATCGCCATCGACTCCAAGGGAAACCTGTATACGACCGAGACCTATGAAGGTAAGCGGTTGCAGCGCTTCCTGCTGAAAGGCATGGCACCCGTGACCAAGTTGAATCAGGGCGTTGTCTGGCCGGCCAAATAAGGCCGGACATCTGGATTCATGGGTATGAGAGTGGGCCGGCTTGTTTTTGTGTTACTGGCGGCGCTGAGTTTCGCAAGCCCCGCCGCGGCGCACAATGTTCCCATCGAGGCGATGGTGCGGATGTTCGTGAAGCCGCAGGGACATACCCTGCGCGTTTTGGTGCGCATGCCTCTAAAATCCATTGACGAGGCGGAATATCCCCGCAAGGAACGCGATTTCGTCGACCTGGCGCGGGTCGATCCGTTTCTGCGCGATGCCGCCAAGATTGCGCTGCTGGAAAGCCTGGAAATCTACGAAGGTGCACGCCTGCTGCCCGCGCCAAGCATCGCCTCGGTGCGCATGTCCCTGGATTCCGACCAATCCTTCGCCGGCTATGACACGGCCCTGGCTCATGTCACGGGCCCCCCGCTGCCGGTCACCGAAACACTCTATTGGGAACAAGGCATCCTGGACGTGCTGTTCGAATATCCGATCCAGTCGGATCGTTCCTATTTCTCGATCCATGCCGCCTTCGACAGGCTGGCGCAGCATGAGGTGACGACGGTCCAGTTCATTCCGCCCAACGGGCCTTCGCGCGCCTATGAGCTGCCGGGAGATTCCGGATTGGTGCGGCTGGAACCCAATTGGTACCACGCCGCAGCGCGTTTCGTCGTCATGGGCATGCATCATATTCTGGAAGGCATCGACCATCTGCTGTTCCTGCTCTGCCTGATCATTCCGTTCCGCCGCATTCGCCCGTTGGTGGCCATCGTCACCGCCTTCACAGTGGCGCATTCCATTACCCTGATCGGCGCGGCCTACCACTATGGTCCCGATGCCCAGTGGTTTCCGCCGCTGATCGAGACCTTGATCGCCGCCTCGATTCTCTACATGGCCTTGGAGAACATCGTGACGATCAGCCCAAGGCGGCGCTGGATCATCACTTTTTGCTTTGGCCTTGTGCACGGGTTCGGCTTTTCGTTCGGACTGCAGAACACGCTCCAGTTCGCCGGATCGCATCTTTTGCTCTCCCTGCTGTCCTTCAATATCGGCATCGAATTGGGTCAATTGCTGGTGCTCGCGCTCTGCGTGCCGCTTCTCAACTTTGTGTTCCGCCGCGTGATGGCCGAGCGCATCGGCGTGATCATCCTCTCTGCCATCATCGCCCATCAGGCCTGGCACTGGATGATCGAGCGCCTGGGCGTGCTGCGGCAATTTCCCTGGCCGGCATTCACCCTGGACGATGTGCTGAACGGACTGCGCTGGCCGTTCACCGCGGCCGCGGTCGCGGCCCTGCTTTGGCTGGCATCGCTTGCTGCGAGACGCTGGATGCCGGAGAGTCGCGGCTTCACCAAAAACTAACCATGGAATTCGTGCCGCTCCGCGCCACGGCTGGCGATTAGAGCTTCCATAACCGCGGCCGGGCTACAGTTTTCCACGCAACGCGGTGGGGCGCCGGTGAAAAAGCTTCAGTCGGTCAGCGTAATCCTGTTCGTTTGCACCGGTGTCCTGGTGCTGATGCTGGTGACGCTTTTCACCGTCGCCGCGAAGCAGCAGTTTGACGCAAGACAAGCCGCCAGCCACCGGCTGTCCATCGCAACCATCGCCCAGCAAATCGTGATGGTCGATGAGGATCTGCGCGACGAACGCGGCGTGGTGGACTCTGTCCGCCATTCCCCCTCCCCTGTCAGCCCGTCCGATCTGGACCGGATCGCCCAATTCGGCGGGCGCAGCAAGGCGGCCCTGGCGGCCCTGACCGCCCTGTTGGAGAAGGAAAATGACGTCCTAACCGCACCGGAAGAGCGCCGGTTGGCGCAATTGCAACGGCGCTATGAAGCCGGCTATGCGCGGATGACAGAGATGCTGCGGCTGCCCGCGCCGGACCGCTCCAAAGCGACCGAGGCGGAATGGGTCGCGGCCGCCAATGGCATGATCGATGCTTACGAACATGAAATCGTCGCCTTGTCCCTGCAATTGTCCGGCATCGACTCCTTCATCGACGAAATGATGAAGGCGGGAAATATCGCCATGGCCGTGCGCCACCAGGCCGGAATCGACCGCGCCGAGCTTGCCGGCGCCATGCAGCGCACGGCACCGCTGGGTGAAAAGGACCATATCCTGTTCGCGGAAATGAGAGTGGCTGCCGCTTCGCCCTGGGGCGTCATTTTGGGCGCCGCGAAGAATCCGTCCTTCCCCGCCGCTCTTGGAAGGGCCGTGCAGCAGGCCCAAAAAACTTATTTTACCGATCAGGTGGCGGAGCATGATGCCATCCTGGCGCAATTGGACCGGGGCGAACGGCCCTCCATGTCCGCCGCCGCCTGGACGCAGCATTCGAACCGGGGCCTCACCGCCGTCACCAATGTTTCGCGGGTCGCCTTCGAGCAGGCCAAAATCCATCTCAGGGAGCAGACAGGCCGGGCGCATAGCCGCTTCATCGCCGCTTTGATCCTTATCCTGGTCGCGGTGTCCGTCGCCGCGCTGGCCTTTCTGCTCATCTTCCGGCGCGTCATCAGGCCGCTCAGAATTCTCACCGGCGCCATGGAGGCGGTAATCGAGGGCGACATGAAACGCGCGATCCCCATGCAGGACCGTCACGACGAGTTCGGGCAGTTCGCGCGCACCATCAGCCTGTTCCGGGACGCGACCTTGGAACGCGAGCGGTTCAAGTCCGCCAAGGAGGCGGCCGAGGCCAAAAGCAAGGTCAAGTCCGAATTTCTCGCCAATATGAGCCATGAGCTGCGCACGCCGTTGAACGCCATTATCGGCTTTTCGGACACGATGCGTTCGCGCCTGTTCGGGCCGATGCATGCCCGCTACGAGGAATATGCGAGTCTGATCCATGAATCCGGCCAGCACCTGCTGAGCCTGATCACCGACATTCTCGACCTGTCGAAAATCGAAGCCGGCAAGTTCGTTCTCGACCCGCAACCGGTCGACCTGGCCGAAACCGTGGCCTCCTGTTTCGAGATGACGCGGCGCCGCGCCGAGGAGACGGGCATCACACTGACTGCCAATGTGGCGGCCAATCTGCCGGTGCTGATTGCCGATCCCCGTTCGGTGAAACAGATCCTGCTGAATCTCCTTTCCAATTCGGTCAAGTTCACCCCCAAAGGTGGAGCTGTCTCGGTCCATGTCCATGCCCGGGAAGGAAGCCTGCATCTGGCGGTGCGCGACACCGGCATCGGCATCCCTGGAAAGGCGCTGGCGCGTATCGGGCTGGCCTTCGAGCAAGCCAGCAACGACCCGATGCGGGCGCGCGAGGGTACCGGTCTTGGCCTGGCGCTGGTCAAATCCCTGGCCGAGCAGCACGGCGGCAAGGTGCATATCGAAAGCCGGGAAGGCTATGGCACGACGGTGTCGGTCGAACTTCCCTTGGACTGTGGTGCGCGTATCGCCGCCTGAGCCGCGTTCCAATGCCACCGAAACGCTATCACCACTTGTGCGTTACGCATCCCATGCGCCTAACCCGCCTGCCTATGTTCTTGATGCTGATAAGCTCGGCCGGCTGCGCCTCGCAAACACCACCATCGGCACCCCCGCCCGCCCCACCGCCAATTATCATCCCACAGCAACCTTCGGCGCCCGCGCCCTTCTTCACCCAGTCCGGACTCGCCTCCTTTTACGGCAAGGCCCATGACGGCAAGACCACGGCCAATGGACAAATCTTCGACTCCCAGGCCTTGACCGCCGCTCATCGCACCTTGGCCTTCGGGACCGAGGTGCGGGTGACCAATCTGGAAAATGGCCGAGAGGTAACGGTGAAGATTACCGATCGCGGACCATTTGTCCGTGGCCGGATCATCGACATTTCGCTGGCGGCGGCCCAGGCTCTGGGCTTCCAGGACAAGGGCGTGGCGCGGGTCCGGCTGGAGGCATTTGGATCGAACGCCCCGTCAAGCTGACAATAGCCGCGAATCGGTCTTGGCTGGAAAGGAGTTCCCAAAAACCCTTTCACGCGCTATCGGTTAACCCCGATGCGTCGTTTCTCCGGCCTGTCCCTTCTTGTGATCGTGACCGGCCTGACCGGTTGTGCCGTGGAGCCATCCCGGCCCGCCGCCATTCCCTCGCCCATCGCGACGCAACCGCCGCCACCGCCAGCTCCGCTCCCGCCGCCACCGCTGCCGGAAACTGCTCCACAGCAGCAGGCCGCGCCACAACCGTTTCCCCAGTTCGGCGCATACTTCACCGAGTTGGGTCTCGCATCCTTTTATGGCCGGGCCCATGACGGCAAAACCACCGCCAACGGCAAGAACTTCGACCACCGCGAGTTCACCGCGGCGCACCGGACTTTGCCCTTCGGCACCCTGGTACGAGTCACCAATCTCAGCAATGGGCGAATGGTGACGCTCCAGATCACCGACCGGGGACCGCGCATCAAGACGCGCATCATCGACATTTCCTTGGCGGCGGCGCGGGCGCTCCGGATGCAGAAAAAAGGCATCACGCAAGTGAAAGTCGAAGCCTTCCGCGAGGATCAGACCGGGAGAGACTGACCGGCCTGTTTCGGCTCTTTCGCTATTTGAGACTGGCGGCGAGAGCCCGCAATGTTCCGCCGGGATCGTCGTCAATGATCCGGCCGTGCGATACCAATATGCGTTTCAGGGACGGCAGACCCGCCCACCGCCTCAATTGCGCGGCGAAGGCAGGTTTGTCTGCCAGCGAAATCTTGACGGGCAAAGGAATATGGGGCTTGTCGCCGGCGAATTTCATCAGGCGCAAGAACCATCCCCCGAACCCGGACGTGTCGCGCAGGTTTCCTACGACATCGTTGAGAATCAGCGTCGTGCCATCCGCCCTCCTGACTTCCAGAGCGGCTTCCTGTTCATCCGTCCCGCCGACCGTGACGAAGGTCACGCCAGGGTCGTCAAAATCCACGTCGGTGGCATCCACCGGCACAACTTTTTGGACTTTCTCCCGCGCGCCGGGCGGGGTGATGACCCGAATCGCCGGGTAACGGTCCTTCCAGATCTTTGCATCCAGACGATGATGGGCATTGGGGACGATCAGAAATGCCGGCGTCCCGAAGGCTTCCAGGAAACGCATGTCTTCCCGGCAGAGAGCGATCGCACTGAATATGACCAGCCGCCGGTCCCGCAATCGCACCACGCTCATTCGGCGCTTCAATTTGGCCAAGGGCATGGGTATGTCTCCCGTGACCGTCAGGATATTTTCTTCTACGGTCCGCAATTCACCGTGCGGCAGGACCTTCCATTCTGTTAGGGGCTTGGGCATGGCAGAATCCCGGCTTATGGGAAGAAAACGCTTCCGGCCCGGAAAAGATGCGCTTATCGCAGGACCCCATGCCACCACTTACCGCTGAGGACTTGTCATGACCCCGGCTCTCGCGCCTATCGTCCTATTGTTCTGCTCCAATGTATTCATGACATTCGCCTGGTACGGCCAGTTGAAATTCCCCCAAGCAGTGCTCTGGCAGGTGGTGATCGTGAGTTGGGGCATTGCCTTCTTCGAATATTGCCTCGCCGTGCCTGCCAACCGCATCGGCCACCAGGTCTACTCCGCCGCCCAGCTTAAGACCATGCAGGAGATCATCACCTTGCTGGTTTTTGGAGTGTTTTCCGTCCTTTATCTGGGGGAGACGATTAGATGGAATCACATGGTCGCATTCATGTTTTTGTGTGGGGCAGCATATTTTTCTTTCAACAAGTGGAGTTGATTGGCTAGCCTGTTTTCCAAACAAGGTGGGGACCATCATGCGCGCTCTTCTTTCGGCGGCCATTGCCGTATCGCTGTCGCTGCCGGCAACTGCCCAGACCCGCCCAGATCAACAGCGATTTCGCGCGCTTTACAAGGAACTGATCGAAACCAATACCGCCCTGTCGGCCGGCGACTGCACTTTGGCGGCGCGGAAAATGGCGGCGCATCTCAAGACCGCCGGCTATCCCGACTCCGACCTGCATATCTTCACCGCGCCAGGCCATCCCAAGGAGGGCGGGCTGGTGGCGGTGTTTCACGGCGGCGATCCCAAAGTCAAAGCCATATTGCTGCTCGGTCATCTCGATGTGGTGGAAGCCAAGCGTGAAGATTGGACCCGCGATCCTTTCATCCTGGTCGAGGAGAAGGGTTATTTCTACGGCCGTGGCACCGCGGACATGAAGGCACAGGTGGCAGCCTGGGTCGACACCATGGTTCGCCTCAAGGAGGAAAGCTTCAAGCCGTCCCGCAGCATCAAGATGGCGCTGACCTGCGGCGAGGAAACCTCCACCGCCTTCAATGGCGCCAGCTGGCTCGCCAGCCATGAACGCGCGCTGATCGACGCGGAGTTCGCGCTCAACGAAGGCGGCGGCGGACGGTTGGACGCACAGGGCAAGCCGCTGGTTCTCACTGTCCAGGCCGCTGAAAAATTCCCCCAGAATTATCAGTTGGAAGTGACCAATCCAGGCGGGCATTCTTCCCGCCCCGTCCCAAACAACGCCATCTATCACCTGGCCGCTGGGCTGACCAAGATCAGCGCCTATCAGTTTCCCTTCAAAGCCAATGACATCACCAAGACCTATTTTGGCAAAATGGCGCCGCAGCTAGGTGGGAAGATGGGCGAAGCCATGACCGCTTTTTCCAAAGGAGACATGAACGCCGCAAAAGTCCTGGCTACCGACCCCTCCTACAATGCGGTGCTGCACACCACCTGCATTCCCACGCTGTTGAATGCCGGCCATGCCAACAACGCCCTGCCCCAGCGGGCCAATGCCAATATCAACTGCCGCATTTTCCCCGGTACCAGCGTGGAAGAAGTGCGCGCCAAGCTTCAGGAACTGGTGGCCGATCCCCAGATCAAGGTGACCGCCAGCGACAAGCGCAGCGAAGTGCCCAAGGGGCCGCAGCCGCTGACGCCGAAAGTGTTTCAGCCGGTGGAAACGCTGGCCGCAAAAATGTGGCCCGGCGTGCCGGTGACGCCCACCATGTCGGCAGGCGCGACCGATGGCGCGTTTCTGACACCGGCCGGCATTCCCACCTATGGCGTATCGGGCATGTTCGGCGATCCCGATGGCAACGGCGCGCACGGACTGAATGAGCGGCTGCGCGTCAAATCGGTCTATGACGGGCGCGATTTCCTGTACGAGGTGGTCAAGATCTACGCGAATTCAAAATGAGCTCCATTTCGCGGAAGACGCTGGCCCAGTCGTTTGTCGCGGGCTGACGGAACAGCCGCAACGACGGATACCAGGGGCAATCCGTATCCTCCAGGAACCAGCGCCAGTCAGGCACATGCTTGAGGGCCACCCAGGTTGGGACGCCCAGCGCGCCGGCCAGATGCGCCGGGCCGGTATCGGCGGTGATCACCAGGTCGCAATTTTTCATCATCGCGGCGGTATCGAGAAAGGCGTCGGGCCCGTCATCGAAATCATAACTTTCCACCGTCATACCTTGCGGCAGAATATCCAGCTGTTCGGAGCCCGCATTCTTTTGCAGGCGAATCAAGCGGACGCCGGGAAGGCTTGCGATCCCTTCCAGCGCCGCCAGCGGAAAGGCCTTGCCTTCCGATCCCATGATCAGCTGGTTGCCTTGCCAGGCGATGCCAATGCGGTAGCCGTGATGGCCCAGCCTTTCTTTCCACTGCAACACGCGCGCCGGGTCCGCTGTCAGATAATGTTCCACCGCCGGAATGGTCTCGTAGCGCATCCCGACCGCCAGCGGAATGCTGGCCAAGGGAATGTGAAAATCGAAGGCCGGCGGCACCTGCCCCCAGCCGATCAGCTCCACCTCCGGCGTTGCGGATCTTAGCAATGCGATCAGCCTGTCCCACACCGACAGGACGACCTTGGCGCCGCGCGCCAGCAGAAATTCGACATAGCGGTAATATTGAATCGTGTCGCCCAGCCCCTGCTCGATATAGACGAACAAAGTCTTTCCGCGAATATCCTGCGCGCCGGTCCAAAGCGGTTGCGGAAAAACCCGCGCTTCCATCGGGGCGGGCATGCGCTTGCGCCATTCCATCAGCGGCAGGCCGCTGGCGAAATCCCGCATCAGCATGTGGCAAAGGCCGCGATTGAGAAAGGCGACCGCCATGCTTGGGTCCAAGGTCTCGGCTTGGCGATAGGATTCCAGCGCCTCCTCCAGCCTTCCTTGCTGTTGCAAGGCCAGGCCGCGGCCATTCCAGGCCTCGGCATTTTGAGGATCAAATCCCAGGAAGCGATTATAGCTTTCCACCGCCTCGCCATAGCGCAGCAGAATCTGCAGGACATTGCCGCGGCACAGCCAGGACGGCGGATGGTTGGGATTGATCGCCAGCGCGCGTTCATAGGCGGGAAGCGCCTCGTCGGGCCGCCCCAGATCGTTCAGCACATTGCCGAGATTGGCCAGCGCCAGGGCATTGCTGGGATTGGCCTCAACCACCGGCGCGATCAGTGCATAAGCCTCGTGCGGCTGACCCTGTTGCGCTTTGACCACGCCCAGCATATGGCGCGCGTCCATCAGGTTGGGATTGGCTGCCAGTACCTGTCTGTACAGAATTTCGGCTTCGGCCAACCGCCCCTGGCTGTGCAAGTTGACCGCCTGGTTCAGCAAGTCCTGCATGCTCAATGAAGCTTCAGCCTGGGCCGGATGATCTGGTTGACATGCCCAACCAGGATCAAGGCCAAGCCCTTGAACCAGCCATGAATGGCGATCAGATGCATGCGGTAAAGCGAGACATAGACGAAGCGTGCCAGCCTGCCTTCAATCGCCATGCGTCCGCCGATCAAATTGCCCATCAAAGAGCCCACGGTGGAGAAATGGCTAAGCGACACCAAGGAGCCATGATCGTGATAGACGAATGGCTTGAGCGGGGTATCACGGATCATTGCCTTGATATTGTGAAAAGCGACGGCCGCCATCTGGTGCGCGGCCTGGGCGCGGGGCGGCACCGGCCGGCTCTCGCCCATGGGCACAAAAAAGGCGCAGTCTCCGATGGCGAAGATCCGATCGTCGCGTGTCGTTTGGAGAGTCGGTTTCACCACCAGTTGATTGCCGCGCGCGGTCTCCAGCCCTAACCCCGCCAGCATGTCCGGTCCTTTGACACCAGCGGCCCAGACTCTGAGATCGGCTTTGATCAACTCGCCGGATTTGGTGATCATGCCCTCGGGCGTGGCCTCCACCACTTGCTCGCCGGTGACCATGCGCACACCCAAGGCTTCCAACTCCTTATGCGCGGCCTCCGCCAGCTTTTCCGGTAATGCCGGCAGAATGCGCGGGCCGGCCTCGATCAAGGTCACTTTCAGCCGGCTCTCGTCGAATACTTCCAGGCCGTAATGACGCAGCTCCGATGCCGCATTATAGAGCTCCGCCGCCAGCTCCACCCCGGTGGCGCCGCCACCCACAATATCCACCCGCACCTGGGCATCGGAGGCGGGATCCAACTGCAGGGTGCGCGATACCCTCAGGCAATGGTCCAACAGCTTGGAACGGAAACGGTCGGCCTGCAGCCGGCTGTCCAGGAAGATGCAGTTTTGCGCCACGCCCTTGGTGCCGAAAT
>Ga0207645_10003563_pt1 | contig 11785 bp, 12 predicted proteins | sample KBSM53metaG_FD_184331 | JGI IMG/M metagenome (GOLD analysis project Ga0207645, IMG submission 184331) | Miscanthus rhizosphere microbial communities from Kellogg Biological Station, Michigan, USA - KBS M5-3 metaG (SPAdes) (version 2) | ecosystem: Host-associated > Plants > Roots > Rhizosphere >...
CTGTTCCTGGTTGCTCATCGCGATGCTTGTGGCCTGCCCCGCGCAGGCTGCGGACGCCCCGGCCAGAACCGAATCCCAGCTCCAGGCCGCTGCCGTGCTTAAGTCCATGGCGGAGTACCTGGCCGTTCTCACGGCTTTCAGTTGCACATCTACCAACAGATTCGAAGCGGTTCAGGCCGACGGCCAGCGGATCGAGTTTGGCGAAACGCGCCAAATATCCTTGGCGCGGCCCGATCGCCTGCGCATCGATGAGGTGGCGAGTGACGGTACCAATGACCTGGCGCTCTTCGACGGCAAGCAGATCACCGTACTCAGCGCAGATGACAACGTCTACGCGCAGGCCCCGCAGCCGCCCTCCATCGAAGATGCACTGGTCTACTTCGTCCGCGACCTTCGCATGCGGATGCCGCTGGCGCTGCTGGTATCGACCCATGTGCGCACCGAGCTTCCCAACCTGGCCAAGGAAATCGACTATGTCGAGAGCACGCAGATCAGGGGCCAGACTGCGCACCACCTCGCAGGCCGGGGGGATTCCGTCGACTTCCAGATCTGGATCGCCGAGGGCACCAGTCCGCTGCCGCTTCGCATCGTGATCACCTACAAACTGGCAACGGGCCAGCCCAGATTCGCCGCCGACTTTTCGGACTGGAATATCAGCCCGAAATTTTCAGGCAATACGTTCCAGTTCTCGCTGCCCCAGGGTGCCCGCAAGATTCCGTTTGCTGTGCAACTTCTAGCACCCGACGCCGCACCGCAGGCGGCAGCCGCCGGCGAGGTGAAGCCATGAAACCCACGATCCTGCCGCGCCCCGGAATTCTCGCTGCCGTGTTCGCGCTTGCACTGGTGGTGTTCTTTGGCAGCTACGCCGAAGCCAGGGGAGGCCGCGGGGGCGGCGGCTTCTCGCGCGGCGGTCCGGCCGCCAGCGGAGGGTTTTCCAGGCGTCCCAGTGCACCCTCACAACGTCCCAGCACACCCTCACAGCGTCCCAGCACACCCTCACAGCGTCCCAGCACACCCTCACAGCTCCCGGCAGGCCCTGTTGCCCGTCCGCCGTCCGCCTCCCAACTGCCGTCGGGTCCCGCTGGGGGCGTCGGAGGGACCGGCGGGGTGGGCGGAGGAGCCGGCGGAGTCGGTGGAGTCGGCGGAGTCGGCGGAGTGGGTGGAGTCGGCGGAGTCGGTGGAGTCGGTGGAGTCGGTGGAGTCGGTGGAGTCGGCGGAGTCGGCGGAGTCGGCGGCTACTACCCGCCCCCCATTTATTACCCGCCTCCGTACTACGGCGGCTATTACGGCGCCTGGGGCTACTACGACGATGACTGGATGTGGGGTGTCGCGATCGGCACGACCGTCGCTGCGGTTGCCATAACCGCTGCCGACGATGATGACGACGACGACACAACGACCACGACTACGACGACTACTACGGCCGCGGCGCAGGGCGGTCTGCCCTGCGTCCCGGTCATCAAGGAACAGGACGGCATGACTTACTACCAGTGCGGCCAGCAGCATTATGTGTTGGCGTATGGTGGAACCGGCCCGATCTACATGCCGGTGCCAGCGCCGGGACCGCCCGCTGCGCCGCCTGACAAACAGCCGGCGCAATCCAGCCCACCCGGCTGAGGTCTGGTGTCCATGGTGCTCTCACGACGGGCGCGGTAACGAGAGCGTTACCCGAAGTCCACCCTCCCTGCGATTCTCGATCGTCACGTCGCCGCCATGGGCTCGCGCGATCGTGCGTGCGATCGAGAGTCCCAAACCCGTGCCGCCCGAATCTGAGTTGCGCGACGAGTCGAGTCTCTCGAAAGGCGCGAACACCCTCTCCTGGTCCGCCACCGGAACACCGGGGCCATCGTCGTCAATGCGGATGGTCACGAATTCCGACGCCAGTTCCAGGCGAACGCGCGCGCTGTAGCCGTACTTGACCGCGTTGTCGACGAGATTGGCCAGGCACCGGCGCATCGCGACGGGACGGCAGATGCACAGCAGCCGAGGCTCGATGCTGGCGCCGAGTTCGAGCGTGACTTCGGCGCGATCCTCGCAGACGGTCTCGGCGAGCGAAACGAGGTCCACGCTGGCCATCGCCTCGGTACTCGCCTCCTCGCGCGTGAAGGCCAGTGTCGCGTCGATCATCGCTTCCATGTCGTCCAGGTCGCGAAGCAACTTGCGGCGCTGTTCCTCATCCTCGACGAACTCGGCTCTCAGCCGCAATCTCGTGATCGGCGTGCGCAGGTCGTGTGAGATCGCCGCGGTCATCTGCATGCGATCGTGCACGAAGCGCTGTAAACGTTCCTGCATCAAGTTGAACGCATGTGTAGCCTGGCGCATTTCCCGCGCTCCGCCCTCCGAGAGCGGCGCCGCGTGAACGTCGCGTCCCAGCTGCTCGGCCGCACGGGCCAGCGTCTCCAGTGGTGCAGTGAGGCGGCGCACAGCCCAGATCGACAACCCGACGACGATGAGCGCCACGAGTCCCAGCAGCAGCAGCGATTCGGCGGAAAGAGTTCCCGAGGTCTCGACGAACGGCGCTTCGAAGTTGAGCCACGAGGCATCGTCGAGTTGCAGCGCCAGCCGCAGCACGGGCACCCTGGCGTGCTGCGTGAGGATGTCATCCAGGCTGCGGCCGACCCTGGTCGTTCGGTTGGTTGGGCGTCCACCAGGCAGTTCCGCCGCCGATCGATGTTGAGCGGGCGTGAAGGATACCCGCAGGGTCCGCCACGGGACGTCCCAGAGCGCGGCCTGGAGAATGTCCGAGAACAACTTCGCGCGCGCATCGGCTGTCTCGATGTCATCCACGGCGGGCGCGTCGCTCCACGCGACATGCAGCGTACCACTCGTGAATGCCGCCAGCAGCGGCGGGCGCTGTGCCTCGTCGGCGGTTTCGATCAGGCGTACGACGTCGGCAATGCGCTCCGCAAGCCGGAAATGTTCGAGCACCGCCTCGGCCTGGCTGCGGGTGTTGTAGTGTATGGCGAGCGTGACGACCTGCGACACCGCCAGTCCGCTGATCAGCACGACGATGACCCAGCCCGCGATGGAGTCGGGCAGGAATCGTTTCATGCGCGCTCGACCTGGGCCGTGAACACGTAGCCTCCGCCGCGCACGGTGGCGATGATCTCCGGGACACTGGGGTCCGCCTCGATCTTGCGGCGCAAGCGGCTCACTTGTACGTCGATGCTGCGATCGAATGGTGCCGGGCCGCGGCCGCGTGCCAGGTCGAGCAGTTGGTCGCGGCTCAGCGTGCGCTGCGGGTGCTCGACGAACGCGAGCAGCAGTTCGAATTCGCCCGACGACAATGTGACGAGGGCGCCTTCCGGTGAAAGCAGCCGCCGCCGGTCGGCATCGAGTGTCCAGCCGGCAAATCGCACTCGCCCGGACGCCGTCAACCCATGGCCCTGGGGCGCCGCTCGGCGCAATACCGCTCGCATCCGCGCGAGCAGTTCGCGCGGATTGAAGGGTTTCGCGAGGTAGTCGTCCGCGCCCATCTCGAGACCCACGATACGGTCGGTCTCATCGCCGACTGCCGTGAGCATGATGATCGGCACACTACCGGTCGCGCGAATCTCGCGGCAGATCGTGAAGCCGTCCTTGCCCGGCAGCATCGCGTCGAGAACGATCAGGTCGATGCTTGCGACCTGCAGGACCTTGCGCATCTCGCGCTCCTCACGCGCGACGCTGACCCGATACCCGTTGCGCGTCAAGAACCGCGACAGGAGATCACGGATCTCGCTGTCATCGTCGACGATGAGGATGTGCGGTGTGTTTTCCATCGGCTGCCGGGACCGATCCGTTCGCCTGGGGAATAGACCTTGCCAGCGGTGGAACGTGCGCGGAGGACAATCGTGTAACGCAATGTTACAGATGCGGGCCGCGCAATACTGTGCAACAGAACAGGCGGGTTGGCGAAACACCCGGCTTACAAACCAGTGGTGTCATGTATCACACCCGGTAACGAGCCGGATGTTCGAAACGAGACCGCCTCAACTCAGACACTGGAGAGATCATCATGAAAATCCGCCAACTGATTCTTGCTGCATCCGCCGCCGCGTTCCTTACGCCAGCCGCGTTCGGCGCCACCACGGCGAGCAACCCCGACGACTGCATGGCGTTGCAGCAGAAATTCGACAAGCAAGTCACGACCCACGCGACAACCTCCGCCACCACAAGCAAGGCGAAGGACATGCGTGCCCAGGGCGAGAAACTGTGCAAGGAGGGCAAGACCAGCGAGGGCACCAAGAAGCTGCATGAGGCTTTGAAGGAGCTGAACGGCAAGGCTTACTGACCCGCCGCGGAAGGAGGCCGCATTGGGGCCGGCCGCCCACCGGGCCGGCCCCGGAGCCTTGGATTGATTGGCGATGGTGGCGCTCATCAGAAAAAACGGGACCGCGCGTCCACTCGCCATGAGTGAAAACGGAAGCAACTTCTATTGGGGCCGTGAGGAGTTGCTCGGGCTGTTATCCAATTCGGCAACGCTTGCCGGGCTGTGCGTGACGGTCGTCGCGCTGATGAGCACCTTCGATAAGAGCCAGATCGCCGTATCGTTCGTCGACGATTTGTTCGCCCTGTGCGCCACGGCGTTCCTGCTTTGCACTTACGTCATCTTCTGGGCGCTGCGATCAAGCAAGGGCGCCATTCCGACATGGTTGATCAAGGCGATCGACGTGCTTTTTCTGTTGGCGCTGACGTCGATGACGGGCGCCTCTTTTCTAATGATTTTCGCAATCTGGTAGCCGCGCGCTGCTCACCTCGGAGCGAGCTCCGTACTGCCCGTGACAGCCGCCGTCGGGGCCCATTGGCTGAGCGGGGAGTCTGGTCCTCGCCAGGGCTCTAAAAGGGCTCGCATATGACCGCGCCCGGCGTATAGTCCCTGCCGGAGCCCCCCGAATCCTTCGCTTGCAACCCTCAGGCGGGTCGGTCGGCTCCTTTTCGCTGAAATCACAGTTGGATGGTCCGTGGCGGCTGGCCCGCTGCTTATGCATTAGCAACTGCGGTTCACACACAATTACCGCCCGCGAGGGCTGCGGCGCCAAGCGGTTGATCTGAAGGGGAAATGGCGATGGCTACGACACTCCCGGCCGAGAGCACGGAACACGCTCGAAGCAGTGCCCAGAAGGCGATGGCCCTCGACTACGTGCAACGAATCGGTGGCCTGAGCCGTATCGTTGACCGCGACATCGAGATCCTCAAGATGAGTGTGCAACTTCTCGACGGCCCGGATGAGGCCCGGTCAAGCGCTTGGGAACGACTTGAAAGCGCGTGGGAGTCGGTTCGCTCCGAGCTGGCCGACGACAGCCCTTCAAGCCCGCTGACCGGACACGTGTCACCAGGCAATGGTGCCGCCGTTGCCGCGGCTGAAGTCGATGCGCCAATGGCAGTTGTGCCGACGGTCCCGTTGGCCCGGAGACCACTGAACTGGGTCACTGGAGTCCTGGGACCAGCCATTTCCTCGAGAGCCAGACAAGTCGTGAGTTGGTCACGCGAGCCCGCGCGCCGTGCGGAACTCCGTGCAGCGGCGTTGAAGGTCTGGACCTTCGTCAGCAGCGCAGCGTTGGCAGGTGGGAAGCACGTGAGCCATGGGTGGTGTGGGTTACAAGGGGTCGTCAGAAAACAAGCGACGTCCTTGGAGAGCGCGTGGTTACGCCTCGAAGGCAACTGGCAGGCATGGAAGGCCGCCAGATCTCAGTCTGCCGAGATCGAAGCCTGGGCTGGCGCGATCGAAGTCGATTCACTGGCACGTTATGAGACCGGTTTGCTGCCACCACCCGATGCGCCCGCCGCTGATTTGCAGACTACTGGTTCCGATCTGGTTACCTTCGCGCAGAAGGTCGAACCCGCGGACGTGACGCACCGTGGCAACGGGTCGATGAATCTTGCGCCAGGCGATTCAGGCGCAGCGCATAGCACGGCATCGGAAGGAACCGCGCAGGCGCGCCTGGAAATCGCGAAGGAGACGGTAAAATCGAAGCTGGCACTGATCGAAGGCCCATCACGGCCGATTCTTGCGATCAGTACGATGCCACAACTCGATGAGCCGACGAGGAACTCGGCGGATATGCCGTTCGTGCTCAGACCGCTGCCGTGGGTCCTCGGCGCACTTTCGCCGGTCATTTCTTCCAGAACCATGCGAATGCATCACGGTTCTCACTACTCGCAATGTATCGAATCGGCCAATCGGCTCTCACGGGAACAAAAGAAACTGGCGGGCAAGGATCCGCTCGAGATCGTGCGCTGGGCCCGTGAGCACGCGCGTGGCACCGAGCTTCTTGCGACAGCCTCAGAGGCCTGGAACCACTCCTTGTACTGGCAGTGCCTGACGCCGGAGAAGAAGCGACCGAGTGGGGAGCTCCGCAAGGCACTCTACCGGGTGTTTGGTGACTTCTCGAACTTCGCCGACAAGTTCGCACTGGCAGGTGCTAAGCACGTGGGCAGCGGGTGGCTTTGGCTGACAGCGAACAGCCGCAAGCAGGTGAGAATCCTGACGACATCGGATGCGGATTGTCCGGAAGCCCGTGGACACACCTGCTTACTGGCGATCGATCTGTGGGAGCACGCGTACTACCTCGATCACCAGAACCGGCGTCGTGAGTATCTGGATGCCCTCATCGATCGCAGGCTCGACTGGGACTTTGCGGAGCAACGCTTCTGCCTCGTCCTGCAGCGTGAAACGCAGGCACAGCGCAAGACTTCATCTCGAACTGGTGATCGCAAGCGCACTCGCCATCCCAAGCAGCAGCGCAAGGCAGCGACTTCACGGCGATAGAATCCTCATCAATCGCGTTTCATAGGCTCTGCCTGCTGCCGACTTGCACGGCTCAAGCCGCGTGATGTACGCATGCCCGCCGACCTGAGGTCAAAGGCATGGTTCGCCCTCGCTGTACTTGTGGCCGTGATGGGCCTTCTGCTTTTTCTTCCGGCTGGAACGGTTCACTACTGGCAAGCCTGGGTGTATTTATCGATCCTTACGGGAGCATCGGTCCTGACGACGCTCTATCTAATGAGAGAGGACCCAGCGCTCCTTGAACGCAGGATGAGTGGCGGTCCGACGGCCGAGAAGCGACCAGTTCAGCAGTTCATCATGCTCTGTACGTCGATCGGTTTCATCGCTCTTCTTGTGGTGCCGGCATTCGACCAACGCTTCCGGTGGTCCCACGTGCCGCTTGGCGGCGTCCTCGCGGGAGAGCTGCTCGTCGCGATTGGGTTCTATCTCATCTACCGGGTGTATCGAGAAAACACCTTCACGTCGGCAACCATCGAAGTCACTGAGAATCAGACCGTGATTTCGACCGGCCCGTACGCAGTCGTTCGCCACCCCATGTACGCGAGTGCGTCTCTGTATCTCCTCGGCACGCCGCTGGCGCTTGGCTCGTGGTGGGGGTTTGCACCGATCGTCGCGATGCTGCCGTTTCTCATTTGGCGGCTTTTTGACGAGGAGCGGTTCCTCGCGAGGAATCTGCCGGGATATGCGGAATACCAGCAACAGGTCCGGCATCGTCTCGTGCCATTCGTGTGGTAGTTTGCCGGGCCCTGGTACCCTCAACGGGGATCTTTCGCCAACAGGAGTAGAGGCGATGCGCAAGTTCGATAGGAACGCCGAGGTCATAGCAGGGCTCACCAAGGAGCAGTATCGCGTCACGCAGCAGGGGGGCACCGAACGTCCGGGAACCGGCGAGTATCTTCATAACGAAGAGCCGGGAATCTATGTCGACATCGTTTCGGGCGAGCCGCTGTTCGCCTCGTCCGACAAGTTTGAATCAGGGTGCGGCTGGCCGAGCTTCACGAAGCCGATCGAAACCGCCAACGTCAACGAACTTACCGACACAACGCACGGCATGGTCCGCACCGAGGTGCGCTCAGTGCACGGCGACAGTCACCTTGGGCACGTGTTTCCCGACGGTCCCGAGGATCGCGGCGGATTGCGCTATTGCATCAACTCAGCCTCGTTGCGATTCATTCATCGCGACGACATGGAGGCCGAAGGCTACGGGGCATACTTGAACCAGGTGGAGGACAGAAAGTGACTGAGGAACGCGCTTTGCTTGCCGGCGGTTGCTTCTGGGGCGTGCAGGATCTCTTTCGCCGTTACGACGGCGTTCTGTCAACGCGCGTCGGCTACACAGGCGGCAACACGCCCAACGCAACCTATCGCAATCATGGAGCACATGCCGAAGCGGTCGAAATCATCTTCGATCCTGCGAGGATCAGCTATCGACAGATCCTCGAGTTCTACTTCCAGATTCACGATCCGACCACGCGCAACCGCCAAGGGAACGACATGGGGCCCAGCTATCGATCGGCGATCTTCTACACCACCGACGAGCAGCGTCGGATTGCCGAGGACACGATCGCCGATGTCGACGAATCCGGGCTATGGCCCGGCAAGGTCGTGACCGAGGTCCTGCCATCAGGCGATTTCTGGGAGGCCGAACCCGAGCATCAGGACTATCTGCTGCGAAATCCCGGCGGCTACACGTGCCATTTCGTTCGGCCTCACTGGCGGCTACCGATTCGCAAGAGCAAGGGAACGAAGCTGGCGTGATCGGGGTCGCGTCGAGCGTTGGTCCTCTGCACTATGCGCCTTCAGAGGCGCCGCTCACGCCCTGAACGACGGTCACGAGTTCGTTGACCGCCCGCCATGCCTGGTCGATCGCAGCGTGCGTGTAGGCGTCCGCGCCGGCGTCGGAGTTAGCGATGGCGATGTTGCCAAAGCGCTGACGGCCGATGATCTCCGGACGCGGCTCCACGTTCCAGGCCGTGTCCTCCAGGTCGAGGTGATCGCGCGCATAACCGTGCGGCCAGCGGTTCACCGTGATGGCGAGGATGTCGCGCGCGGCGTCGAAGCCACCGGCGCCCAGCAGGGCGTTCAAGACCTGGCGCACCTCGCGCTCGAAGTCCTCGAACCGCATGGTGAGCATTCGCGCCCGGGCGATCCGGTGCTGGTCCGCGACACTCAGCCCCTCGGGCTGCTCCGCGATGAAGCCGACGAAAGCCTGCATCACGCAGGGATCCTCGGGCCGCCATGCGGGGCGGTAGTCGCCGACATTGATGCCGGTCACCAGGAAAATGTCCTGCAAGAAGCTCCCCGGTAGCTGCGCACCCTTGATCCCGAGCTTCTGCAGCGCATGGCCGTTGCGCAACAGCGTATTGACCACCAGCATCGGTCGCTTCACGCACTGCGCGAGCGCCGCCTTCTGAGCGGACGGGAGATCCGGCACGAGGTACGGCACGATCGCGTTGTAGCAGGCGAGCACGGCTTGCTTCGCACGGACACGCAGCAGCCGCCCGTTGTTCACGTAGTCGACGGTGACGCCCGCGCCGTTCGCGGCATTGGCGGCGCGAACTGCCGTGGAGTTGAGCCGCAGCCGCACCGTGGACCCGAGCCGGTCGAGCGCGGCGTAGTCCAGCCGGGCGGTCACGATGCCGAACGGATCCGCATTGGCCGCCATTCCCGGGACGGTGCCCGGAATCAGCGAGCGCACGAGCAACCGCGCGATCGAGCTGTTCCCGTCCGGGAACATCGCCGCCGGGCTGTCGCGTTCCATGGTGTCCGGTCTCTCCGGCCCGCCCAGCACGTGCGCGCCGGGCAGCCCCGATTGCAGGCACTCCGCGACTGAGAGGCTCTCGGCCGGCAAGCCCCAGAAGCCCGACGGCGCACTGCTGAAAATCTGTGTTGCCGCCGCCGGCAGGTCGAAGTGCTCGCGGAGAAAGACGATGTAGCTGGTGCGGTGCAGGTACGCTTCCCGTTCCGCCGGCGACAATTCCGCGAGCACGTCGCCGCTCGCGAGCAGGAAGGCGTTGAGCTTGGCGCGTGCGGCCTCCGCGAGCGGAAACGCGTCGACGTGCGTGGCAAGCTCCCTCGGCTCCAGGCCCTGCAGCGTCACGCCGCGCAGCAGCACATCGCGGCCGTAGCGTGCCCGGTCGAACAGAAGCGCCGGCTGCAGGCTGCCCTTCATTCCCAACCAGTGGAAATCGAAGCTCTCGAGCAGCCGCGGGATGTCGATACCGAGATCACGTAGCAGCCCGTTCGCCACGTCGCTGTACAACCGGTATTCCATGTTCACGGTACCGCCCCAGGCAAGGCGCATCGGTCCGCCCTGGTGGAACTCGTTGCGCTTGGCGTGACCGCCGAAGTCGTCGTGGTTGTCGAGGATGAGGATCCGCGATTGCGCGCCGTGCAGCTTGCGATGGAAGTACGCCGCCGCGAGCCCGCTGATCCCGCCGCCGACGATGACGAGGTCGTACCGCTCGTCGAGTGCAAGCGGGTTCTCGAAGCGCTTACCCTCGCGCGCCAGGGCGTGCGCGACCTCGAAGGAGCCCGGGTGCGAGCCGCGCAGCCCCGTGAGCGTTGGCGGATAGTAGAGCTCGCTGCCGTCCTGCGACATCGCGAGTCCCGGCAGCGGCCAGGTCATGCTGAGGGCGGTGATGCCGACGTCGTGAACGAAATCGCGCCGCGTGATCGGGCGCGACAGGCCGAGCTCGCGGTCGGTCGGGGTCATGGTGCGGTCGCTCCGGTTCGTTGTGGCTCTATCGTATCGACTTCCGGAAGACCCGGATGCGTACGTGCCTTGACAGATATATACGCCTAGAGGTATATAACAGATATGGAATCCGTATTTGCAATCATTGCCAAGCCGAGTCGGCGCGCCATCCTGGGCCTGCTCGCGTCCTCGGAGCGATCCGTAGGTGATATCGAAGAGCAGCTGCGACTGCCACAACCCTCGATTTCCAAACATCTGCGGGTATTGCGTGAGGCCGGCTTCGTGGAATCGCGCGTGGATGCGCAGCGGCGTCTCTACCGGATCAGGCCCGAGCCACTCATGGAGATAGACGCATGGCTCGCTCCGTTCCGCCGCTACTGGTCGGCCCACGTCGATGCGCTCGAGCGCCACCTCGATCGTATGAATCAAGCACCACGTCGGAAGGGAAAGAAACGATGAGCAGCCGTGAAGACTATGAGCCGGGCCCAGCCGTGGGCGCCGAGATTCGCAAGGATGGAGAGAACTGGACGCTCGTTCTCGTCCGGGAGCTCCGCCATCCGCCGACGAAGGTTTGGCAAGCGCTGACGGACCCGGCGCATTTGCGTGAATGGGCGCCATTCGACGCTGACCGAAGCCTCGCTGCGGTCGGCCCGGTCAGGCTCTCGACGGTCGGCACTCCGACGCCAATGATCTCCGAGACGCGCGTGACGTGCGCTGACGCCCCAAAGCTGCTCGAATATCAATGGGGCGACGGCGACATGCGATGGCAGCTCGAGCCACTCGGCGCCGGCACGCGTCTCACGCTCTGGCACAACATCGATCGCCGCTTCATCTCGTGGGGCGCCGCGGGCTGGCACATCTGCTTCGACGTCCTCGACCGGCTCCTCGCGGGCGAGCCGATTGGTCGCATCGTCGGCCCGGAGGTCATGAAGTTCGACGGCTGGCAGCGATTGACCGCCGAGTACGCCAAGCAGTTCGGTGTCTAGACCCCGGCTAACCCTATTGAGGACCTCACGATGCCGCGCTCCAAAGGAATCGTCATCGGCTTCTGGATCGTCACGGCGCTCTTCTGCCTGCAGATAGGCTTCACCGCCTACGCGCAACTCAACCTGCCGCAGGTGGCGGAAGCGTTCACGCACCTCGGCTTCCCCGACTACTTTCGGGTGGAGCTTGCGTGGGCCAAGCTCCTCGGGGTGATGCTGCTGCTTGCGCCGGTGCCGGCGCGGCTCAAGGAGTGGGCGTACGCCGGCTTCGCTATCAACCTCGGTTCTGCGCTCATAGCCCACCTCTCGGTCGGCGATGGCCCGGAGGCGTGGAGC